>Ga0307505_10001962_pt1 | contig 15280 bp, 11 predicted proteins | sample 23_S_MG_FD_202183 | JGI IMG/M metagenome (GOLD analysis project Ga0307505, IMG submission 202183) | Soil microbial communities from Populus trichocarpa stands in riparian zone in the Pacific Northwest, United States - 23_S | ecosystem: Environmental > Terrestrial > Soil > Riparian zone > Trees...
GGACGCGCGGACGCAGTTCGAAGAGCAGGCGCTGCCCTTCATGGACCAGCTGTACGCCGCCGCGATGCGCATGACACGCAACCCCGCCGACGCGGCAGACCTCGTGCAGGAGACCTTCGTCAAGGCATTCGCCTCCTGGCGCACGTTCACGCAGGGCACGAACCTCAGGGCGTGGCTCTACCGGATCCTCACGAACACCTACATCAACACCTACCGCAAGAAGCAGCGCGAGCCCTACCAGGGCACGATCGACGAGCTGGAGGACTGGCAGCTCGGCGGCGCCGAGTCGACGACGGCGACGCGCACGCGCTCGGCCGAGGCCGAGGCGATCGACCATATGCCGGCATCCGTCGTCAAGGATGCGCTGCAGTCCATCCCGGAGGACTTCCGGCTGGCGGTGTACCTCGCCGACGTCGAGGGATTCGCCTACCAGGAGATCGCCGACATCATGAAAACCCCCATCGGCACGGTCATGAGCCGCCTGCACCGTGGCAGGCGCATGCTTCGTGAGCTGCTCGCCGACTACGCGAGAGAGCGCGGCATCGCGGTGCCCGCCACAAGGAGCACGAAATGACCGACTGCGGCTGTGAGAAGGCGCGGCGCGACCTGGAGGAGTATCTGCGCAACGAGGTGTGCAAGACCGAGCACACCGACATCGCGGAGCACCTCGAGCACTGCCCGGGATGCCGGGACGAGGCGCTCGTCGCCCGCACGCTGACCGAGGTGGTCGCCCGGGCGTGCAAGGAGACGGCCCCCGAGGAGCTGCGCGATCAGGTGCTCGCGAAGCTGCGCGCGGTCCAGGCCACCCACTGAGACCACGAACCACGTTTCGTCTCGTCGCTTCGCTCGTCGCTCAACGACTCGACGGGTCCGGTGATCAGGCGGCGGCGAACACCGTCAGCGACCCGGGCACCACGTCGATGGTGAGCGGCAGCGCCCCGATCTCGTCTCCGTCCGCGTAGGCGGTCACGCCGGCGGCTGACAGCCGCACCGATCGCGCGAGTCGCATCGACACCTCCGGAACGGTCGCGTGGGTCCCCGCGTAGACGCGCGGGAGCAGTCGCAGCAGCCGCAGCCGCCCCGCGGGTCGCACCAGCACGACGTCGAGCAGTCCGTCGGCCGGGTCGGCGTCTGGGCAGATCGGGATGCCGCCGCCGTAACTGCGTCCGTTGCCCACCGTCGCCATCACGAGGTCTCCGGCCACCCGTTCGCGGATCCCGTCGGCGAGCTCGATGTCGACCTCGTACGGGATGCCGGCGAGGGTCAGGAACTCGACGAGGATCGCGATGTTGTAGCGCGAGCCGCCGCGCGGCCAGCGCATCGCGTTCGCACGGTCGTTGACCTTCGAGTCGAAGCCGCTGGCGAGGACCGACCCGAAGTACCGGGTCGTGCCGTCGTCGCGGGTGACCCGCGCCAGGTCGATGCGGCGCGTGGTGCCGTCGGCGATGGTCTCGGCGGCCGCGGCGATGTCGAGCTCGCGCAGCCCGAGAGTCGCGGCGAAGTCGTTCCCGGTTCCCATGGGGATGATGCCGAGCGGGATGCCGGTGCCGGCCACCTCCTGGATCGCGAGGTGCACCGTGCCGTCGCCGCCGGCGACCACGACGGCGTCGGTGCCGAGGTCGACCGCCGTGCGCAGCAGGTCGCTCGACTCGGCGGCGCTGCCTCCGCTGATGAGAGTGGTCCGGATACCGTGCGCACGCAGGCGCTCCGCCGCCTCCGCCGCCGCACCGGAGTGGGAGCCCGCCCGCGCGGCCGGGTTGACGAGGAGGGTGACGTTCACGGCGTCCCGGCGGTGACGGGGACCAGCGCGCCGGGGTTCATGATCCCCCGCGGGTCGAGCGTCGCCTTGACGGCCCGCAGCACCGCGGTGCCGAGCGGACCGATCTCCGCCTCGAGGTAGGGCAGGTGATCGCGGCCGACGGCGTGATGGTGCGTGATGGTGCCGCCGTCGGCTCCGATCGCGCGGGATGCGGCATCCTTCGCCCTCGCCCACTGCGCGGCAGGGTCGTCCGTGAGCGCGGCGACGACGGTGAAGTAGAGCGAGGCGCCCGCGGGGTAGACGTGCGAGATGTGGCACAGCACGACGGGCTTGGTGCCGTCGGCGGCGAGCGTCTCGGCGAGGGCGGCGGTGACCGCGGACTTGAGTGCGGCGAGGCTCGTCCAGGTCGCCGCGGTCTCGAGCGTCTCGGCGAGCACGCCGATGTCGAGGAGCGTGTCCCGCAGCGCGGGGGAGGCGAACCGGCCGCGCTCCCACGACCGGGCGGGGTCCTCGCCGCGGGACTTCGCGCCGTGTGCGGCGAACACCTCGTCCAGCGCGGTGCGGGTCGCCTCGGCATCCGTTGTGCTCTCGCCCTCGAACGTCGCGACGGACAGGCACCCGCGCAGACGGGTGAGGTGCCCGCCGAGCGCCGCGTTCACGCGGGTCTCGGTCTCGTCGCTCAGCCGAAGAACGGTGGGACGGATGCCGCGCTGCGTCGCCTCGCGCACGGCGGCGGTGCCCGAGGCGAAGTCGGGGAAGATCCAGGCGCCGTAGGCGGTCGCCGCGGGGCGGGGCCGGATGCGGACGGTGACCTCGGTCAGCACCCCGAACGCGCCCTCGGAGCCGAGGAAGAGCTCGCGCAGGTCGGGTCCGGCCGCGCTCGACGGCGCTCGCCCCAGCACCAGCTCGCCGACGGGGGTCGCGACGCGCAGCGCGTGGACCAGCTCGTCGAAGCGGCCGTAGCCTCGCGAGGCCTGGCCGCTCGACCGGGTCGCGGCGAAGCCGCCGATCGAGGCGTACTCGAAGCTCTGCGGGAAGTGACCGATCGTGTAGCCGCGCGCTGACAGCATCTCCTCGGCCTGCGGCGCGGTGGTGCCGGCCCCGAAGGTGGCCAGGAGCGAGAGCTCGTCCAGGTCGATGAGCGCCGCGGTGCGGGCGAGGTCGAGCGCGATGACGGCGCGATGGGCGCCCGTCTCGGGATCCACGCCGCCGACGACGGACGTGCCGCCGCCGAACGGGACGACGGCGATTCCGCGTTCGTCGCACGCGGCGAGCACCGCGAGCACCTCCGTGTGCGTGGCGGGGGAGACCACAGCATCCGGCGCACTCTGGAGCTCGCCCAGCCGCCGCCGCAGCAGATCGGGCGTGCTCTTCCCGCCGAGGTGGCGCGTGCGCACCGGGTCGTCGCGCGTCGCACGGGCGTCGCCGACGAGGGCGCCGAGCGCATCGAGGTCGTCGTCGCCCAGGCGCGAAGGCGTGAGCAGCGGCGCCGCGCGGCGCGGGACCGGGTGCGGGGTGCCGCGCAGCAGCGTCGCCAGGACCGTCTTGGCGCCCGCGGGCAGGCGTGCGGGATTGCTGCCCCACGCGTCCCAGTCGGAGAGCGGGCGCGGCGCGGGCACCTCGAGAGGAGCCACCGGGGAGTCGGGGGGAAGCGTCGGCGACATGTGCGACATTATGACAGCGTGAGCACGCGCACCCTGGGCCGGACACCGCAGTCCTCCGCGCTGAGCGCCGCCCGCCGCGCGCGCGAGCTCGAGGCGCTCGGAGAGGACCCGAGGACGGACGTGCTCGTCATCGGCGGCGGGGCAACCGGGGCGGGCATCGCGCTGGATGCGGCCAGCCGGGGCCTTCGCACGGTGCTGGTCGAGCGGCGCGACCTCGCGCACGGCACCAGCCGCTGGAGCTCGAAGCTCGCCCACGGCGGCTTGCGGTACCTCGCTTCCGGGCAGGTCGGGATCGCGCACGAGAGCGCGGCCGAGCGCCACCTCCTGATGACGCGGATCGCCCCGCACCTCACCCGCCCGCTCGCCCAGGTGATGCCGCTCTACGCGCCGGGGCACCTCTCGCGCGGGGCGTACGTCGGGCTCGGCTACGGACTCGGCGACGGCCTGCGCCGGCTGGTGGGAACACGGGACGCCGTCCTCCACGCGCCCGGCGCGATCGGCCGCGACGAGATCCTTGGGCTCGCGCCCGCGCTGCGGTCCGAGGGGCTGCGCGGCGGCATGAGGGGGTGGGACGGTCAGCTGATCGACGACGCCCGCCTCGTGATCGCGATCGCGCGCACCGCGGCCGGGCACGGCGCCCGCATCCTCACCCGCGTCGCCGCGGTGTCGGCGACCGGCGACGGCGCGATGCTGCGCGACGAGCTCACCGGCTCCGAGTTCGCTGTCCGTGCCCGGGTCGTCCTCAGCGCGACCGGAGTGTGGGCGGGGGAGCTCGACCCGGGCGTGCGCCTGCGGCCCAGCCGCGGCACCCACCTCGTGGTCGACTCGGCGCGGCTCGGGGGATCGGACGTCTCGCTCACGATCCCCGTGCCGGGGTCGCCGAACCGCTTCGTCTTCACCGTCCCCGCACCGCATGGGCGCACGTACATCGGGCTCACCGACATCCCGCACGACGGTCCGCTGCCCGAGGTGCCCGAAGCGACGTATGCCGAGATCGACATGCTTCTCGGCATCGTCAGCACCGCGCTCGCCGACCCGCTCACGCGCGACGACGTCGTCGCGACGTTCGCCGGGCTGCGGCCGCTCCTGGCGGGTGTCGGCGACGAGACGAGCGACCTCTCGCGCCGCCACGCGATCCTCGAGTCCGCGTCCGGCGCGCTGAGCGTGGTCGGCGGCAAGCTCACGACCTACCGGCGCATGGCGCAGGATGCCGTCGACCACGCCGTCGTGCGAGGATTCGTCGGCTCCGGCATCCCGCCCTCGCGCACCCGCGTACTCCCGCTCGTCGGCGCCTGGCCACGCGAGCGCCTCAGCGAGATCGCCGCGCTCCCACGCCTCGTTCGCCGCTACGGGGCCGAGGCCCCCTTCGCCGCCGGCCTGCCCGACGGTCCGGCCGGCGCGCGCGGCGTCACCGCCCAGGAACTGCAGTGGGGCGTCGCCGTCGAGGGCGCGCTGACGGTCGACGACCTCCTCGACCGCCGCACGCGGCTCGGCCTCGTCGCCGGCGATCGCGAAGAGTCGACGGATGCCGCCCTCGCCGCGTTCGAGCGCGCCGGCGTGACGCCGCGCTGAGGCCGGCGCTGACGCTGCGGCTGCGCCGTCGTCCCGGCATTGGCAGGAATCCGAGGAACGACGTCCGATCGCCGCGAGCCCGTGCCGGAATGTCGCGTGAGACTGGGGAGCATGACCTCGACCGTCGGCACGGCCACGCCCGCTCGCACCGGAGGACTCGGCGTCGCGCAGGGCACGGCGCTGTACATCGCGTCGGTGCTCGGGACCGGGCTGCTCGTGCTCCCGGGGCTCGCCGCGGCGGCGGCGGGTCCCGCCAGCATCGTGGCCGTCGTCGCCGTGATCGGACTGTCGATCCCGCTCGCGGGCACGTTCGCGGTGCTCGCGGCGCGCTATCCCGATCCCGGCGGGGTCGCCAGCTACGTCCGTCGTGCGCTCGGCGGCACGGCGGCGCGCATGACCGGGTACTGGTTCCTGTTCGGCGTCTGCGCCGGGGCGCCGGTGGTCGCCGTGCTCGGCGCGGAGTACGTGGTCGCCGTCGCCGGCATCGATCGCGCGATGGTGCCGATCGTCGCGCTCGCCATCCTCCTCCCGCCGTTCGCAGCGAACGCGTTCGGCGTGCGGGTCGCGGGATGGGTGCAGTTCGTGCTGACCGCGCTCCTGCTCGCCGTCGTGGTCGGCGTGGTGGCCCTCGCCGCTCCGGCGGTGGAGCCGCAGAACTTCCAGCCGTTCCTCCCGCACGGCTGGGCGGGCGTCGGCACGGCCGTGAGTCTGTTCGTGTGGGCGTTCGCGGGGTGGGAGGTCGGCACGCACATCTCAGGGGAGTTCCGCGATCCGCGCCGGGCGATTCCCATCGGCACCGCGATCGCGCTCGTCGTGACCGGTGCCTGTTACCTGATCCTGCAGATCGTGACCGTCGGCGCGCTCGGAGAGGCCGCCGGCGAGGGCGCGGTGCCGCTCCTCGAACTCGCACGGCTCGGATCGCCGGGGCTCGGCGCCGCTGCCGTCGGGGTGATCGCGGGAATCGTGGCGCTCGGCGTCATGAACGCCTACCTCGCCGCCTTCGCAAAGCTGGGCGCATCGCTCGCGTCCAACCGCGACCTCCCGCGGTGGTTCGCCTCCGGGGCCGAGGCGGGCGGCATCCCGCGCCGTGCGCTCGCGCTCACCGGTGTGGTGGTCGCCCTGTACTTCGCGCTCATGCTCGTGGCGGGCCTCGACCTGACGCCGTTCATCCTCGTCCACACCAGCAGCATGGTCGCGATCTACGCGGTCGGCATGGTCGCGGCGCTCCGCCTGCTGAAGCGGGGCTCGGCGGGATGGTGGATGGCGCTGGTGGCGGCCGTCCTGTGCGCGGGGATGCTGGTGCTCGCCCTCGGTTCGCTCCTGCCCGCCGCGGTCCTCGCCGCCGCGGCCGTGATCGTCACCGTGGTTCGCCGCGTGAAGGGACGACCTACAGGGTCAGCGCCTTCTTCATGATCTCGGCCTGCTCGGCGGCGTGCACCTTCGGCGAGCCCGTCGAGGTCAGAATGCCGGTGCTGGTAGCTATACATTGCAGAACTGCCTATGATTGAAAGCTATAGCTATCATTTGAGGAGGTGATGACGTGGTTCGCAGGCGTTCCCCAGCCAGAGGCCGGCTCTTGGCTGACATGGGCGAGAACATCAAACGGTGGCGCAAGCTGCAGGGGATGAGTGCAACACAGCTCGCCGACCGCGCGTACGTCACCCGTGAGACCCTCCGTCACATCGAAACCGGCACCGGCTCGCCGCGCCTGGACTCGGTCATGGCCGTGCTGGGCGTGCTCGGCCTTGCAGAAACGGTCGTCTCCCACACGAACCCCTTCAACTCCGACGCTGGTCGCGCACTCATGGACGATCAGCTCGAGGTCGACGACCGCGGGAAGCCGAACCCGTGAAGCTTCTGAGTGCTGTCGCCGTGCACCTGAGTGAGGGTGCAGCGGGTGCCGTGGAGCCGGTGCTGGTGGGCACGCTTCGCGGCTCGTTCCAGGGTGGGCGGCGGCTCGTCTCGACGTCGTTCGAGTACGAGCAGTCGTACCTTCAGCGCCCGGGGGCCTACGAGCTCTCGCCGGACCTGCCGCTCAGGCCTGGGCGTGTCTACACCGGCGCCGATGCGACGATGTTCGGTGCCATCGCCGACGCGACGCCGGACGACTGGGGGACCAGTCTCATCGACGCGCAGTGGGCGATCGAGCGCGCGAGGGATCAGCCGGCATTTCTGGGCGACTTCGACCACCTCACCCAGCTGAACGACGAGACGCGCCCGGGCGCGCTGCGGTTCGCCGAGGTGGGCAGGACCGCGTTCCTGACCCTTGAAGGGCACACCAGGGTGCGCCTGGCCGACGCGCAGCGGCTTGCAGAGGCGGCAGCGCGTTTCGAGAGATACGAGGCGAGTGACGAGGACGTCGCGCTTCTCGGCTGGGCCGGATCCAGCCTGGGAGGCGCGCGCCCGAAGGCGACGATTCTGGATAACGGAGCGCTGTGGGTGCTGAAGCTGCCATCGAACCGCGATCGACGCACGGACATCGAAGCGTGGGAAGCGGTCGCGTTGGAACTCGCCGAGCGAGCGGGGCTCCGGGTGCCGCGGCGCAGACTCCTCCCCGTCGACGGCTTCAACTCGTCACTGCTGGTAGAGCGGTTCGACCGCGCGCCCGCGCCCGAACAGGCCGACACGGAGCAGACGGCGCTGACCGCGGGGATGGAGAGCACCGGCTCTCAGGTTCGGGTCGGCTATCAATCCGCGCTCAGCGCCCTGGCCGTGTCTTCAGTGCAGGATCGGCGGACGTACGAAGACTTCGCGGACGCGATCGACATGATGACCGGGTCGCGCGACGACCTGAAGGAGATGTTCGGCCGCGTTGCCTTGTACGTGCTCATCGGCAACGTCGACGATCACTGGCGCAACCACGGCTTCGTTCGCGAGGGTGACCGATGGCGCCTCAGCCCGCTGTTCGATGTGAACCCGACGAGGGCCGGCAGTAAAGTGCAAGCGCGTCAGATCAGCCCGATGGACGACCCGTACGACAGAGACGTCCGAGTCCTGACCGAGGGACGTGACGCCTACGGGCTCACCGAAACGCAGGCTGCCGAGGTGATCGCTCGCGTCGTGGGTGCCGTCCAGCAGTGGCGCGACGTCGCCAAGCAGCTGAGCATCACCGAGGCGGAGATCGCGGGCATGGAGTCCGCGTTCAGCCGGACGCAGCTCGAGCACGCCAAAGAGTTCTCCCGCGCTCACGCATGACCTGCCTGCCGCAGTTCTGCCGTGGCCGCAGTCGTCGTCACCGTGGTACGCGACGTCAGGGGACGACCTACAGGGTCAGCGCCTTCTTCATGATCTCGGCCTGCTCGGCGGCGTGCACCTTCGGCGAGCCCGTCGCGGTCGACGCGGCGCCCGCGCGCGAGACGCGGCGAACGGTGCGGCCGTGCAGGTGCTTCGCGACCTCGAGCGCGATGAACGGCCAGGCGCCCTGGTTCTCGGGTTCGTCCTGCACCCACACCAGTTCGGCGTTCGGGTAGGCGTCGACCACCGCGTTGAGCTCCTCGATCGGCGCCGGGTAGTACTGCTCGAGGCGGACCAGCGCGATCTCGGGGTTCGGGTTCTTCTCGAGCTCGGCCTTCAGGTCCCAGTGGATCTTGCCGGCGTGCAGCAGGACGCGCTTCACGGATGCCTTCTCGAGCTCGCGCGAGTCGTCGAGCACCGGCTCGAACCGCCCGGTGAGGAAGTCCTCGACGGGGCTGGTCGCACCGCGCAGGCGCAGCATCGCCTTCGGCGTGAACACGACCAGGGGGCGGCGCGGACGGGCGTACGCCTGGCGGCGGAGCAGGTGGAAGTACGACGCCGGCGTGGACGGGCGGGCGACGGTCATGTTGTCCTGCGCGCACATCTGGAGGTAGCGCTCGATGCGCGCCGAGGAGTGGTCGGGGCCCTGGCCCTCATAGCCGTGCGGGAGCAGCAGCGCGACGCTCGACTGCTGGCTCCACTTCTGGTCGGCGGACGAGATGAACTCGTCGACCACCGACTGCGCGCCGTTGGCGAAGTCGCCGAACTGGGCCTCCCACAGCACGAGGGCGTCGGGACGCTCGACGGAGTAGCCGTACTCGAACGCCATCGCCGCGTACTCGCTGAGCAGGGAGTCGTAGACCCAGAAGCGGCCCTGATCGTCGCTGAGGTTCGCCAGCGGGATCCATTCCTGTCCGTTGGCCCGGTCGTGGAGCACCGAGTGGCGCTGCACGAATGTGCCGCGACGCGAGTCCTGCCCGGCCAGGCGCACGTTCGTCTTCTCGAGCAGCAGCGAGCCGAACGCGAGCAGCTCGCCGAACGCCCAGTCGATGGATCCGTTGCGGCTCATGTCGAGGCGCTTGTCGAGGAGCTGCTGCAGCTTCGCGTGGACCGTGAAGCCCTCGGGCTTGTTCACGAACGTGTCGCCGATGAGCTGGACGACCTCGCGCGGGACCCCCGTGGTGTCGGGCTCGCCGGCGGCGGGCTCTGCCGCGGCATCCGTCTCGATGATCCCCGACGCACCCGTCTCGGCCGCGTGCGTCTCCGCGAACGCGATCTCGAGGCGGTTCTGGAAGTCGCGCTTGGCCTGCTCGAACTCCTCCTCGGTGATGTCGCCGCGGCCGACGAGCGCTTCGACGTACAGTCGGCGGACGGACCGCTTCGCCTCGATGAGGTTCGTCATGAGCGGCTGCGTCATCGAGGGGTCGTCGCCCTCGTTGTGACCGCGCCGGCGGTAGCAGACCAGGTCGATCACGATGTCGCGGTGGAAGCGCTCGCGGTATGCGAAGGCGACCTGAGCGACCCGGGTGACGGCCTCGGGGTCGTCACCGTTCACGTGGAGCACCGGCGACTGGATGGTCTTTGCGACATCGGTCGCGTACACCGAGCTGCGAGCGTCCTGGGGTGTGGTCGTGAATCCGACCTGGTTGTTGACGACGACGTGGATCGTGCCGCCGGTGCGGTAGCCGCGCAGCTGCGACATCTGCAGCGTCTCGACCACGACGCCCTGGCCCGAGAAGGCGGCGTCGCCGTGGACGAGGATCGGCAGCCACGAGAACGTGCCGATGGGCTTGCGGTCCTGCTTGGCGCGAACGATCCCCTCGAGGACGCCGTCGACGGTCTCCAGGTGCGACGGGTTCGCGGCCAGGTAGATCGGCAGCTCCTCGCCCCGGTCGTCCACGAAGGTGCCCTCGGTGCCGAGGTGGTACTTCACGTCGCCCGAGCCGCGCTTGCTGCCGATGGCGACGGAGCCCTCGAACTCGCGGAACACCTGGCCGTAGGTCTTTCCGGCGATGTTCGTCAGCACGTTCAGCCGGCCGCGGTGGGCCATGCCGATCGCGGCGCCGTCGAGGTCGGCCTCCGCCGCGCCCTGCAGGATCTCGTCGAGGAGGGGGATGAGCGACTCGCCGCCTTCGAGGCTGAAGCGCTTCTGCCCGACGTACTTGGTCTGCAGGAACGTCTCGAACGCCTCCGCCTGGTTGAGCTTGTCGAGGATGCGCAGCTGCTCGTCGTGCCCGGGCTTGGTGTACTTGACCTCGACGTTCTCCTGGAACCAGCGGCGCTGCACCGGGTCCTGGATGTGCATGTACTCGATGCCGATCGTGCGGCAGTACGAGTCCCGCAGGACGCCCAGGATGTCGCGCAGCTTCATCTGGCGCTTGCCGCCGAAGCCGCCCGTCACGAACTCGCGGTCGAGATCCCAGAACGTGAGACCGTGCTCTTCGATCTCGAGGTCGGGATGCGTGCGCTGCACGTACTCGAGCGGATCGATGTCGGCCATGAGGTGGCCGCGGACGCGGAACGCGTTGATGAGCTCCTGCACGCGGGCGGTCTTGTCGACGCGCTCGGCGAGGTCGACGTTGATGTCGGCCGCCCAGTGGATCGGGGCGTAGGGGATGCGCAGCGCGGCGAAGATGTCGTCGTAGAAGCGCCGCTGCCCGATGAGCAGCTCGTGCACCTTCTTGAGGAACTCGCCCGAACCCGCGCCCTGGATGACCCGGTGGTCGTAGGTGCTGGTGAGGGTGATCGTCTTGCCGATCGCCAGCTCGTTGAGCGTCTTCTCGCTCGCGCCCTGGAACTCCGCCGGATACTCCAGCGCGCCGGCGCCGACGATGCAGCCCTGGCCCTTCATGAGGCGCGGGACCGAGTGGACGGTGCCGATGCCTCCGGGGTTCGTGAGCGAGATGGTCGTGCCCTGGAAGTCGGCCGCCGTCAGCTTGTTGGCGCGGGCGCGGACGACCAGGTCCTCGTAGGAGGTCAGGAACTCACCGAAAGTGAGCGTGTCGGCGTGCTTGATGCTCGGGACCAGGAGTGCGCGAGTGCCGTCGGGCTTGGGGAGATCGATCGCGATGCCGAGGTTGACGTGCGCCGGGGCGACGACCGACGGCTTGCCGTCGATCTCGGCGTAGAACACGTTCTGGCTCGGGAACTCCTTGAGCACCTGGATGATCGCCCAGCCGATGAGATGCGTGAAGCTGATCTTGCCGCCGCGGGTGCGCGACATGTGGTTGTTGATCACGATCCGGTTGTCGATCATGAGCTTCGCCGGGACGGTGCGCACGCTCGTCGCGGTCGGCACCGTGAGCGACTCGTCCATGTTGGCGGCGAGCGCCTTCGGCATCCCGCGCAGGACGGTGACCTGGTCCTCCTCGGCGGACTCCGCGACCGAGGACGGGGCGACCGCGGGAGCCTGCGCCGGAATCGGCTGCGGTGCCGCGGGGCGGGCAGTGGTTCGCGCGACGGGCTGGGCGCCGATCACGGGGATCGGGGCGGTGACGGGGTGCGCCTCGGCGGTCGCCTGCGCCGGCTGCTGGGCCCCCGGCTCCTGAGCCTTCGGCGGGGCCGGGGGCGGGGTCGCTGGGGGCTTCGCCGCCTCGGAGACCGGCTGCGTCGGCGCCGACGGAACACGCGGCGCCGCGGCATCCGTCTCGACCGGGTGATAGGCCTCGAGGACCGGCCACCATGCCTTGTCGACGGAGTTCCTGTCGATCTTGAACTGCTCGTACAGCTCGTCGACGAGCCACTCGTTGGCTCCGAACTCCCCTTCGTTCGAAACCCCGACGCCCGTCACCTGGCTCGACACGCTGGATCGCCTGCTTTCATCGGTGAAGATCTGAAGACATGCGGGGCGGATGCTGTGCCCACACGCACGACTGTTAAGCGTAACCCAGTCTGCCGTACCGGTTCCCGGACGCGTCAGTGCCCCGCCCGAAGGAACCTGCAGGATTATCCGCACAGGAAGAGTCACTACCCTTGGCGGACATGGAGTTCTACGGTGACAGGCCCGACGTCGATCTGACCTACTCGGACGTCTTCCTCGTTCCTCGCCGCTCGTCGATCACGAGCCGGCTGGACGTCGATCTCGCGCCGGGCGACGGCACGACCGCGACCATCCCGGTCGTCTCGGCGAACATGAACTCCGTCACCGGCGCCCGCCTCGCGGCCACTCTCGCCCGCCGCGGCGGACTCGGCGTGCTGCCCCAGGACATGCCGCTGCAGGAGCTCGACGCGGCGATCCGCTGGGTCAAGGCGCAGCCGGTGCCGTGGGACACCCCGCTCGTGCTGCCGCCCGCGGCCACCGTCGCCGACGCCGCGCGACTGCTGCCCGCCACGGACGGCCACGGCATCGTCGTCGCGGACGCCGACGGCGGCCGACAGCTGAGCATCGACGACGTGCTCGGCATCATCCCGGCCACCCGCCTGGGCACGGCGCTTCCGGATGCGCGCCTCGGCGACCTGGCGCGGGGCCGGACGGCATCCGTCGACGCCGACGACATCGAGAGTGCGCGCCACGCGTTCGACGTCATCGTCGCCGCGGGCGCAGAGACGGTCTGCGTGCTGCACCACGGCCACGTCGTGGGCACGCTGTCACGGCGCAGCGCGCTGCGCACCACGCTCTACCGTCCCGCGGTCGACGCGTCGGGGCGGCTCAGCGTCGCCGCCGCCGTCGGGATCAACGGCGACGTGGCGGCCAAGGCGCGCGCGCTCGCCGACGCCGGGGTCGACGTGCTCGTGGTCGACACCGCTCACGGGCACCAAGAGGGGATGCTGCGGGCGCTGCGCGCCGTGGCGGACCTGGATCTCGGCATCCCGATCGCCGCAGGCAACATCGTCACCGCGGAGGGCGTGCACGACCTCGTCACCTCCGGCGCGTCGATCCTGAAGGTCGGAGTCGGGCCGGGCGCGATGTGCACGACCCGCATGATGACCGCCGTCGGCCGGCCGCAGTTCTCCGCGGTGCTCGAGACAGCGGAGGCGGCACGGATCATGGGCGCGCACGTCTGGGCGGACGGCGGCGTGCGCTACCCGCGCGACGTCGCCCTGGCGCTCGCCGCCGGCGCGTCGTCGGTGATGATCGGCTCGTGGTTCGCCGGGACGATCGAAGCCCCGGGCGAGCTGCAGGTCGACGCGGCCGGGAGGGCGTACAAGGAATCGTGGGGCATGGCCTCGACGAAGGCCGTGCACGACCGGTTCGGACGCCTCGACCCGTACGAGCTGGCCCGCAAGGAGCTGTTCGCGGAGGGGATCTCGTCGTCGAAGATCTACCTCGATCCGCTCCGCCCGGGCCTAGAGGACCTGCTCGACATGATCACCTCGGGCGTGCGCTCGTCGTTCACCTACGCCGGTGCGTCCACCGTGGCGGAGTTCCACGACCGCGCGCGGGTCGGCCTGCAGTCGGCGGCCGGATACGAGGAGGGCAAGGCGCTCCCGGTCTCCTGGTGAGTGCGTGAACGGATGCCGCGGGCTGCGGCATCCGTCGGCTTGGTGTGCGCGTGAGCTGCGGGTGCGGTGTCGTGGCGTGCTTCGCTCGCGCTGTCGGAACCGGTATTCGCTGTCGTTCCCGGCGTGACCGGTTCGCTCGCGCTGTCGGAACCGGTATTCGCTGTCGTTGTGTTCGGGCGCGTGTGGCGGTTTCGACCGCGCGAGCGCGGGATCGGGCAGCGCGACGCTGACGGGGTGTTGCGGGAGGTGCCGGGCATGCGTCGGCGGCTCTCGCGCTGTCGGAACCGGTATCCGCGCTCGTTTCGGGCGCGGCTGGCACGGTCGCGCTGTCGGAACCGGTATCCGCTGTTGTTGTGTTCGGGCGCGTGTGGCGGTTTCGACCGCGCGACGATGCTGAGGCACGTGCGGGGCGTTCGATCGAGGTTCCGGATGCCGCGCGCGGTATCCGTCATCTCGGGCACCCACATCCGGGAAGCCGACCGCTGGCACACGAGCTGGCGTGAGATCCTCAGGGTCGCGGCTTCGAGCTGGGCAGTCCATCCCCGGTCAGGATGTCGTACACCCGCCGCGGGTGGTCGAGGTCTGTCGCCTCGAGGCGCGTGAACCCGCGCACCTCGCGCCGAATCTCGTTCTCGCGGTTCTTCTCGTCGATGACGATCTCGGCGGCGTCGCGATCCGAGCCGAACTCGGGGCTCAGGTACTTGCCGCGCCCGTCGATCTCGAGCCAGTGGTCGTGCTCGGGGAAGTAGTGATCGCCGAACGCGAGCCGGCCGCTGCGCAGCTCGCGGCGCTCCTGCGGCCGCGACGCGGGAAAGCCCAGCTGCGTGAACAGGACGCGCCCCTGCGTCTCGCGGACGTTGGCCGCGAGCACCTCGGCGCTCTCGATCACTCGTCGCGCGCGGACATCCCCGCGCCGGGGTGCGACGTCGAGAAGGGCGAAGATCTCATCCTTCGTCGTGAGCGGGCCGCCGTCGCGTTCGGTCCACAGCGCCTGATCGACCGCGCTGGATGCACGGACGAAGGGAAGCGTGCGTGCCAGATCCAGCGCTGTCTGAGCGGCCGTGGTGATCTCGTGGGTTCCGAAGGGAACCCGTTTCACGTGCTCGAGGCCCAGCGCATGGCGGCGCACCCATCCTCCCGAGCGTCCCCCGCGGGCTCGATCGATGGTGACGTCGATCGTCTTCGGCCACGCGCCGAGGACGTCGATACCCAGCTCCGCGGCCGCGGCGAGATGGGATACGACAGCGCCCGGGGCGAGCCGTCGCGCGACCTCGTGGAGGCGCACCTGATGCTGCTGGATCGGTCGGAGCCGCATCCATTCCTCGGTGAGCACATAGACGCCGGGAACAACGCGCGTCCAGGTTCCCGCGGCGACGAGCCGGCGCCGTCGCTTGTCGTCCACAGGATCGAGCTGGTCGCCCCGCCGCGAGACGACGATCAGGTCGTGGCCCGGTATCAGGATCGCTTCCATCGGTCCACTGTGCTCGCCGGCGCTCGGCCCAGAGCGCTGAGCGGTCGCTTCTGTGGACAAGTGGGTGGGCGGCGCGGGCTGTGGAGGAGCCTCGTTGCCGGCATCCGCCCACCCGCCGGCGCGCGGGACGCGTCGTCG
>Ga0307505_10001963_pt1 | contig 15274 bp, 3 predicted proteins | sample 23_S_MG_FD_202183 | JGI IMG/M metagenome (GOLD analysis project Ga0307505, IMG submission 202183) | Soil microbial communities from Populus trichocarpa stands in riparian zone in the Pacific Northwest, United States - 23_S | ecosystem: Environmental > Terrestrial > Soil > Riparian zone > Trees...
CGTTGATCGCGCTCGACGCCGTGATCACGTCGTTGCCCGAGCCGGTGACGATGTTCTCGATCCCCCAGATCGTGTCCTCGCCGGTCTGCGCGCTGACCACGCGGCCGCGGCCCATGAAGCCGGTGCCCAGATCGGCGACGATGTCGGCCGTGATCGACGACATGTCCAGCGTGTCGTTGCCGGCCTCGCCGTAATAGACGTCGTCGCCGTCGCCCTTCTCGGCCACGAAGATGTCGTTGCCGGCCCCGCCGAACACATGGTCGTCGCCGGCCCCGGCGAAGATCATGTCGTCGCCGTCGTCGCCGAAGATCCGGTCGTTGCCCGCATCGCCGTAAAGCATGTCGTTGCCGGCGCCGCCGAAGATGACGTCGTCGCCGTCGCCGCCAAAGATGACGTCCCGGCCGCCTTCGCCGCTCAGGAAGTCGTTGCCGCCACCGCCGCGCAGCACGTCGTTGCCGTCACCGCCCAACAGCGTGTCGTCGCCAGCCGTCCCGAGCAGGATGTCGTTGCCAGACGTCCCGACCTGATCCCCACCACCCGAAGCCGGCGGAGGAACACCAACATCATCGTCATCATCCTCATCGTCATCGTCATCCTCATCGTCATCATCGTCGCCAACCGGAGGCGTCTCATCGTCGTCGCCGTCGTCATCGTCATCATTCCCGATCGGATCTGGACCGTCATCGTCGTCATCGCCATTCAGCCAGTCCGGCGAGGAGGTGAACTGGGGCATTCCGGACGACATGACGAAGGAGACCGAATGCTGCTCGTGCTCCAGGGTCACGAGGCCGGATGCCTCGTCGATGGTCACCGCGAAGTCCGCGATGCTCAGTCCCGCCGGCAGTTGAATGACGTCCTGCGGGCGCAGCGCACCGACGATGACGTCGTTGCCACCGCCGGTCCTGAACACGATTCGATGGGCGGAGAGGAGCGAACTGATGTCCACGGTGTCGTCGCCCGAGCTGCCGATGACCGTGATCGTGTTCGGCCGGAGGCTGGTGAGGCTGAAATCGCCAAACATGGCGACCGTGTTGTTGCCGCCGCCGCCATTGACGATGATTTCCTCGATGTCGGTCAGTTCGGCAATGATGGTGGGATCGTTGTTGCCCGTGTGCCGGGTGACAATGATCTCCACTTCGTCATCGCCGGCGTAGCCCAGCTGCTCCACGGCCTCATCATATGTGTAGATGCCGAAGGTTTCGCTGGACCCATTGCCATTGACGACGAAGGTGTCGCCGCCTGCCCCTTCAAAGCCGCCATTGATCGTGTCGACGCCGTCGCCGAAGCCATCCGCGCCCGTCGCGTTCCAAATGAACGTGTCGTTGTCCTGGGCTCCTTCGGTGGCGTTGTCGCCGATCGTTCCGACGTCGCTGCCAAACAGGGTATCGTTGCCCGCACCGCCAATGATGACGTCATTGCCATTGCCACCGGTGATCGTGTCGTTGCCGTCCCGGCCGAAGATGATCGCGCTGGCCGCCGTCCCAGAGAGATCGATCGTGTTGGCGTTGTTGTCGCCATTGGTGACCGCGTAGGTCTGGTCGGCAAATTTGACCCTTTCGATGCTGATCAGCGTGTCGGACCCCGCGCCGTCGCCTGAGACGGTCAGGTTGTTTCCGGAAGTACCGATCGTGTAGCTCGAGGCTGCATTCACATAGACGGCCGTGTCCGTCCCTGCCCCGCCATTGATCGTATCATTGCCGGTCCCGCCGGTGATCTCGTTGTTGAGACCGTTGCCGGTCAACGTCCTGGTGCCGCCGCCCTGTACGATAAGGTTTTCGACATTCGCGGCGAGAGTGTAGCTGCCCGTTGCCGCGAGCATGACCGTGTCCACGCCGGAGTTTGCGCCGCTGCCTTCGATGACCTGGTCTACGGTCCCACCCGAAGTATCATCGACATGGTAGACGTCGTCTCCATCACCGCCGGTCATGGCGTCGGCGCCCGTGCCGCCGTTCAGCACGTCGTTGCCGGCGCCGCCATTCAGCGTGTCGTCGCCAGCGCCGCCGAGCAGCGTGTCGTTGCCGCTGCCGCCGTTCAGCGTATCCGTCCCGTCTCCGCCGACGAGGATGTCGTGACCGTCGCCGCCATTGAGGATGTCGGTTCCGTTGAAGCCGAGTACCAGATCGTTTCCGGCGTTGCCGGTTGTGTTGAGGCCGCCGCCAGTGTTGTTGTTGCCGTTGGTGCCCGCCACGATGCGATAGCTGACGCCGCCGATTTCGGCGTTCTCGACGCCGATGAGGGTATCCGTACCACCGCCGGCGATCGTCACCGTGGTGAGCGTGTCCGCTGCGGTTCCGCCGGTCGGATTGTTCTGGGCGTTGCGCCCGAAGGTGTAGGCCTCGATGGCGCCCGAAAGGACGACCGTGTCGCTGCCGCCGCCGCCGTTGAGCACGTTGTTGCCCGAATTGCCGGTCAGCCGATTATCGAGGCCATTGCCGGTGGCGTTGAAGTTCCCGGTACCTGTCAGGACGATATTTTCGATTTCCTGGCCGGTGAACCCGCCGAGGGTGAGATCGATATTCACCGCGCCCTGGACGGTATCTCTGCCACCGCCAGCGAGCTCGATGACCCGGTCTCGATCGGCTGCAGTGGCCCCTGTCACGTCATCGATGATGTACGTGTCGTCGCCAGCGCCGCCCGTCATCAAATCCGCCCCCGCGCCGCCGTCGATGACGTTGTTGCCGGCGTTGCCGGTCAGCGTATCGTTGAAGCTGCTGCCCGTAAGGTTCTCGATGCTGACGAAGAGGTCCTTGCCAGCTCCCGTCTCAGCAGCAGCCGCGATGGTCGTGGCCGTCTGGGCCAGCGAAACCGTGACGGCCGCCGCTGCTCCCGCATAGCTCGCCGTATCGTTGCCGGCGCCGCCGTCGATGCGATCATTGCCGGTGCCGCCGTTGATGACGTCGTCGCCGTCGTCGCCATAGAGGAGATCGTCGCCGGCCCCGCCATTGACCGTGTCGTTGCCGAAGCCGCCGCGAACGGTATCGTTGCCGCCGCCGCCGCTCAGCACGTTGGCGAGATTGTCGCCCCGGATTGAGTCGTTGCCGCTGCCGCCGACGACGTTCTCGACGTTGCGGATATAGCTGAAGCCGGTGGCAGCGCCCGTCAGCAGGTTGACGTCGACGCCTGCAGTCGAATTGGCGTAGCTGAGCGTGTCGACACCGTCGCCAAGGTCGAGATTGACGTGCTCGACGCCGACGAGCGAGGCATCGCCGTTGCTGCCGACGATCTGGGTGATCGTCGTGCCGGCCAATGTCACGGTCATGGTGTCGGCATTGCCGCCGGCCGCGCCGATGACGGTGTCGTTGCCGACGCCACCGTCTATATCGGCGCTGCCGTCGCCGTTGCGATAGATGATCGTGTCGTCGCCGCCCTGTCCGAAGATGTCGTCGTCGGTGCCAGCGCCGCCGTCGATGGTGTCGTCGCCCTCGCCGCCGTAGATGTCGTCATTACCGCCGCCGCCAATGAGAGTGTCGTTGCCGGCGTTGCCATTGATGACGTTATTGCCATTCCCGCCGGTGATGACGTCGTCGCCCGCGGTGCCGTTGATCGTGCCGCTGTTGGAGTTGATCACATCGCCCACCACTCCCGTGGGCGCCGAAATCACGACATGCGGATTGCCCAGATCGTCGGTGTAGCGAACGATTACCCGGAGGAGATCGTTCACACGGTTCGAGGTGACGGAGTAGTCCGAGGTCGCCTGCTCGCCGGTGGCGTTCTGCCAGGTACCGCCGTTGTTCTCAGAATACTGCCACTGATAGGTCAGCAGGCCTTCCTCGAAGGCGTCGGTGATGCCGTCCGGATCGGTGAAAGCGACTGTGGCCGTTAGCGTCTGCCCCTCGGTGGGCGTGGTATCGCTGATGAGCAGCGGCCCGACGGGCTGGTCGTTGACGCCGATGACGATATCGGTCGGCAGCGACATGACTGTTTCGAGGACGCCGCCGGCATCGACGTAGGTGCCGATCACGCGGATGCGCAGGCCGGTGTGCTCGTCGCTCGGCGTGAAGGTGGCGCCGAACGCTCCGGGAATATTGATGTAGTCGCCGGTGCCGTCATTGCGCTCGATCTGCCAGCGGAAGGTCATGTTGGGCACATTGCCGCTGCCGACGACGCCAGGATTGTTGGCGTCATAAACGCCGGCCGCCGAAACCGTCAGCGGACTGTCCTCGGTGGCCGGCAGACCCGACAGGGCAAGCCGTCCGACCGGCTCGTGGTTACCAGACTGGCGCAGCACCACCGTCTGGTCGGCGAACTGGATGCGTTCGATGCCGACGAGCGTGTCGGTACCTTCGTCGATCTGCGGGTCGACTTCCTCCATCTCGCGACGCGCCACGCGGACCACCCCGTTGTCGAGATAGGTGATCTCGTACCAGTCGCGATTGCCGGCGAAGATCGCCGTATCGACGTCGTCGCTCGGATCCTCATCGTAGAGTATCTCGCGGACGATGTGCATCTGGCTGGGCACGATGGTGCGGCTCAGCATCAGGTCGAACATCGACTTGCCATGCCACTCTACCGGCACGGGCTGCCCGGCGGTGTTCAGGTCGCCGGCCTTGAAGACATGCTTCAGCGAGTCCACGGTCGCGATCTCGTTCGCGGCCGTATTCGCGGTACCGCGCCCGTCAACATCCTTGGACGTGATGCGAATGCGGACGTTAAGCCAGGCGTCGCCATGGATGAAATCGTCGCCGCCGCGGCCCTCGAACGTGTCGTTGCCATCACCGCCGATGAGAATGTTGCCGGCCTTGAACGCGATCTGCTTTTCAAGATCGAGAAGCTGTTCAGCGGTGTAGACGCTGGCATCGTTCTTGTCGGGTATGAGGTTTCCCAGCAGTTCGCGCAGGCCGTGGATACGGTCGACGCCCCCCTGGGTGAGCTCATGGTTCGTCATGTCGAGCTCGGTTTCGATTTCCTCCTCGCTGCCGCGATCGTCGCCACGCAGCACGTCATTGTGCATCCAGCCCGACAGCGCCTCCACCTGATCGAAGCGATCGCGCAGGATGTCGTCTGCCACCGTGGTGAAGATCGGGATCCGCATGTCGGAATCCGCCGCCACGCGACTGCCCTTGTGGATGGCCCAGTCGAAGCCGAACATGCCTTCGTTGCGCATGACGCTTTCGCCCTGGACCATGATGTCGTCGCCCGACTCGGCGTCGAAGTCGTTCTCGTTCTCGCCGGCGATGAGCACGTCATGGCCGATGATCGTGGAGTTGAAGAACAGCTCGGAATTGTCGCCGTTGAGCACGTCGAAGCCGTCACCGCCCTCGATCCAGTCATCGCCCTCGTTGCCGAGCAGGAAGTCGTGGTCGGCGCCGCCCAGAATGAAGTCGTCGCCCTCGCCGCCAAACACTTCCGTCGCGTCGACTCCGACGAAAAAGACATCCTTGCCGTCGCCGCCCATCAGCACGTCGAGGCCGTTGGAGTTGGCGATGACGTCGTCGCCCTCGCCGCCCTTGATGAAGTCGCCCGTGTCGCCGGAGTCCGTGATGATGTCGTCGCCCGCGCCGCCGAGGATTAGATCGACCCCCGCCCCGCCTTCGATGCGATCGTTGCCGCCGCCGCCCCAGATCGCGTCATCGCCATAGTCGGCGATGATCGTGTCGTCGCCCTCGGTACCGCTGATGACGGTGTGCTCTCCGCCGATGAAGCGAATGTAGTTCTGGTCGGGACCATCGGTCAGCAGGTTGTCGCGCTGCACCTTGGTCATGCCCATGGCGTTGAGCGCTGCATCGTCGTGCTCGGGGTCGTCCTCAATCTGCTTCGAGCGATCGACATTGAGCACGTAGTCGTGCTTGGCAAAGGAGTCGACGCCGGTGCGGTACCCGCTCTCGATGTCGTCCGCCGTGCCGCGGATGCCGTCCGGGCCAGGATCGATCATGTCCGAGTTGGCCATGATCAGCTTGGAGAAGGCGTTGTCCTCCAGCTCGTTCAGGAGGTTAAGGCCCTGGGTTCGGGTCAGGTAGTAGAACCGGTCGAGATCCTGCAGCATTTCGAGCTGCGCTTCGAACACGGCATTGAAGGTCGATCCGAGCATGCCGCCGAACGGCATCTTCTTTTCCGCAAGACCGCCGATCCAGAAGTCGATCAGATTGAGGCCGGTCTCCAGTCCGGACCATGAACCGGTTCCGTTGAGGAAGGCCAGGCGATCGGCCGGCGCGCCCTGTCCGCCCATGACCAGCAGCGTCGCCGCTGCGCGCAGCTCGGCGACGTTCTTGTCGCGCTCGCCACCGGGCGCGTTGGCGTCCGCCACCTTGGAGGTCAGCAGCGTGTGCTGACCGTAGGCCGCGATGAAATTGACCACCGAGGCAGGATTCTTCAGGTTCGCCGCGAATTCCGACCAGCTTTCATACGGCTTGACGAAGGTCGAATTGCTGGCGGCGTACAGTTGCTCGCGCGCCTGGTTGAGTGTCGGCATGCCGGTGTCGCGACCGCGCGCGATGTTGATGGCGGCGAGGTCGAGCGGCAGGCCGAGCAGGTTCGTGCGCAGTGCATCGACCACGAACTCGTCGATCTCGTTGCCGTGAACCAGCGACATGCCGCGGAAGATCGCGCCGGCCGCCTGGTCGTGGGTGATCGAACCGGCCTTGTCGAACTCGACCGGGTTGAGGAACGCCTCGATCAGGCCGATATCCTGGCCCCAATCGGCAAGCTCGCCGACCAGAACCTGCTGCCCCTCTTCGTTGTAGTGGACAGGATTGCCCTGCCCGTCGAGGAACATGCGCTTGATCTCCTCGGTCAACATGGAGTGACCGAAGCGATAGACCACATGCGCGAACTCGGCGAAGATCGCCGGGTCGATGTCGGTGATGGTGTTGAAGACGAAGACGTCGATCAGCGGCTGGACCTTGCGGCCGAACTCCTCGAACACGAGGTGCTGGTACTGCATCTCCGTGGCGAAACGCGCCGTCTGGAACAGGCGCTCGCCGTCCCAGGGCAGCAATGCCGGATTGCTGAGATAGTGCTCGAGATTGCCCGTCATTCCGGCCAGAACACCATCGAGCTGCTGCTGGGTGATCGGCGCCCGCATCCATTCGTTGATGAAATCGAGATCGCCGGACTGAAGGATGGTCAGCTTGTTCACCACCACCTGGCGATTGTGTTCGGAGTGGAACACGTGGTGCACAGCGGTCAGGCCGATGTTCTCATTGCCGCGGCCATCACCGGTGACGAAGTGCGCGTCCAGCAGCTCGTTGTCGTATTCGAGATTGCGTCCAGTCAGCGGATTGAACTGGACGGCGTTGCCGGCAGGATCGACGCCCGGTTCGATTTCGCCGTCGGGCGCCAGCACGCCCTGCGTGTCCAGCACCGGCACGGCGTTGTGCGCAATATCGTCCAGGAAGGAATGCGACGTACGAACCGGCTCGGTGCCGCCCGCGTTGGGGTTGAGTTTGACCGGATTGGCCGACGTGCCGGACATCGTGATGTCATCAGCAGTGTTGGGTATGCCGTCGAGACCGATATCGATGATGACCTGCGGGTAGCCGCCGGGCCCGCGAATGAATTCGCCGTAGGGATCGGTCCGGATGAGCGGGATGTTGAAGACGTCGCGGTCGGTGAGCTCGATGCCGAGCAGGTTCGCAGCCTGCGCCTTCACGTCCCTCCAGGTCGGCAAACCGCCATTGGCGCCGTCGAGAAGCAGTCCGGTGGCCAGCGGGCCGTCGTCCGTCATCACATATTCGCGCAGGAACACCTGATGCGAGGGATGCGAGGTATAGGTCTGGTTCTGGTCGACGAAAGGCGTGGTGACGTTGACAGCCTCGCGGGTGTCGTCAGCCGTGCCCATGACGCCATCCGGACCGGGGCCGTCGATCTGGGTAGCGCGGGTCAGCACCATGAAGTTGGTAAAGCCACCGGGAACATAGAGCGGATCGTCGGGCTGCAGCGGCACGTAGATCGTGCCGTCGCCGCCCTTCGAGATGAGGTCGAGGCCATGATCGAAGAACTGGCCGAAGAAGGTCATCCATCCGTTGAACGGAGCGGACAGCCCCTCGTCGGGGGCAACGTTGGGAATTTTCAGCGAAGTGCCGTCGACCTCGAACTCCAGGCCGAGCTCGGCGGCAACCGCGTCGAGCGCCTCCTGCGCGTTGGCATAGGTGACGTCAGCCGTCGCAGGATTGCCGTCGTGGTCCAGCGTGATCGGGCTGGCGGCGGCTGAATTGGCCGCAGCGGCAGCAGCATTGGCAACCGGCAGGCTGCCGTTCTGGATGCCGCTGATAATGCCGCTGATCTGCGCCGCCACGCCAGGCGACGGTGGCGGAGTGGCAATGAGAGCCGCCTGCAGATCGGCAAGTGTCTTGGTCCAGCTGTCGACACGCGCATTGGCGATATCGGCCGCGTGCAGGAGCGCGAAAGGAGCGGTGACGGCAGCCATCTTCGCCGCCAGGTCGCCCTCGTGGCCGGCGTAGCGAAGCGCGGCAATGAGCGCCGCCGGATTGTTCGGCGTCTGGTCCGCGATCAGATTGGAGATGATGCGCGGGTCGGCGTCGGCGATATTGCCGGCGGACCCGCCGGAATTGTAATTGCCGTTGTTGACAGTACCGGCAGGACCATCCGAAGGGCCAGTCGCGTCGAAGCTGTCACCGTCCGTCTCGTTTCGCCAGTAGGGGTCAAACATGCGCGGCATGGTCTGGTCGGCGGCACCCCAGAGTTCGCGGCCCGGGATGATGTTGTTGTAACTGCCGTCGACCGTGCGAAGACCGTAGGGCAGATGCGGCTGGCTTATCGCCAGCTTGCCGCTCGGATCGTAGTTGCCGTTTTCGTCAACCCGAATTTCTATAAGCGGCGTTCCGGCGCTGTGCGCCTCGGCGATCTTGATTTGCTTCAGAATGAAATCAAGGTCGTGCAGGTTGAGCTTGACGGCCATTTCTTCCTCCCTCGGAAGTGTTTTCCCGTTGTTGCCGGCTGCTCGAATGCTCCGGCATAACCCCATCGTCGACGACACAGCCTGCGAGTGCGGCGACTTTTTCTGCCGCGCATGCCTGTCTGGACTTGGACTTACTTTAGGAGGCTCGCTATCTTCCCGTAATTGAGCATGGTCTGGCTATTATTCCGCCTGAAGGTCGGGGATATTGACCCGACTAAGGTCGGGATAAGTCCAGGAGTTAGGTCGAGATGCGCCGCCAGGTCGGATACTCGCTTTCCACCCAGTTCCTCGCTGCGGCCGCCATCGTGCTATGCCTTTCGATGGCGGTGCTCGGCACATGGGTGAACCACCGGATCACCCGGAGCGTACTCGCCACGTCTGGAGCCGATGGCGCCGCCTTCATGAGAGGCGTGCTCGAACAGCACGTTCAGCGGATTGGGGCGGACGGCACGCTGCATCCCGACGACGTAGCCATTCTCGACCGGATGTTCATCGGGACCGTGCTTGGCGAGTACGTCGTGTCGGTGAAGCTCTGGAGCACCGACGGATCCGGCATGGCCGAGATCATCTACAGCAGCATGACGAAGGACTCGATCGGCGAGCGGTACGTCTCTTCCGACGTCGTGAGGGCGTCAAGAGGCCTGGTCGTGTCCGAATTCGAGGACATGATCAGCGAGGAAAGCACCTTCGAACAAGGGCTAGACCTCCCTCTCATCGAGATCTACTCGCCGCTCTACCGGAAAGGAACGAACGAAGTCTTGGCCGTAGGCGAGGTCTACGAAGACGCCACCACGCTGGCGCAGCAGCTGAGCGAAAGCGTGGTTCGCACTTGGCTGGTCGTTTGCCTCACCACCGTGCTGATGATCGGGGTCCTCTATCTCATCGTGCGGCGAGGCAATCGCCTGATCAACCAGCAGCAGTCAGCCTTGAGCGCCAGGGTGCACGAAGCGCAGCTTATGGCGTCGCAAAACCACGGCCTGCGCCTTGAGGCCGAGCGCAGCCGGCTCGACGCGAACGAGGCAAACGAGGAACTGCTGGCTCGCATTGGCATGGACATCCATGACGGCCCAATCCAGTTGCTGACGCTGGTTCGACTGCGCCTCGACGAAGCCGCCGCCAACCTGACCGACACCGAACAGGCCGCAGAAGATGTCCAGTCGGATCTCGGCGAGATCGGCGAGAAGCTTTCGACGATCATCGACGAATTGCGCGACCTCTCGGTCGGGCTCGTACTGCCGGAGCTGTCTGAGTTGTCACTCCGCCACACGATCGAGCTGGCGATCGAGCGCCACGAACAGCTGACCGGAACGGTCGTGGCTTTCGATTGCGGTGTCCTGCCGTCGTGGGTAGCGGAACCTCTCAAGACCTGCATCTATCGCATCGTTCAGGAGTCGCTCGCTAATGCGTTCAAACACGCCGGCGGACACGGCCAGCAGGTTATGGCGCGTGCCGACGACCATGTGATCGAACTCGAGATACTCGATAACGGCCCGGCCTTGCAGATGGCTGGGTCCGAGCGGGCCGATAGCAGGATAAAGCTGGGACAGCGGGGCATCCGCAATCGCGTCACCGCATTCAGCGGCGCATTTTCAATCGAACCGCGCGCCGGACACGGCACGCGGGTGTTCGTCGCCGTTCCCTATCAGATCGTCGGTGCCGTACATTCCAAGCCGAAAGATCAGTCTATCCCCGTCAGTTGAAGGAGGCCCGATTATTGGCGACCGGTGCGTCGCTCGACATCAAGCCACGCGCAACCAATGCCACCCCCACCCGATTCTTGACCTTCAACTTGTTCATGATGATGGTCATGTAATATTTCACCGTCTTTTCGGTGATGTTCAGCGCGATACCAATCTGCTTGTTCGTCTTGCCTTCCAGAACCAGACGAACAATCTGGTCCTCGCGCTGGCTCAACTTGAGATCGTCGCCCGATTTCGACTGCTTCATCGCCGCGAGCAGCTTCGCGGCGAAACCCTGGGTTATGTAGATCTCGCCATGGACGACAGTCTCGACGGCCTCCGCAAGGCTGGTAAGGGGACCGCCTTTCAGCACGTAGCCGCTGGCCCCTGCCTCGAGCGCCTGAATGGCATGGCTCACGGCAGCAGAAGCGGTGAATGCGATCACCTTCGTATTGGGGGAGTTGGCCTTGATAACCTTGATGCAGGCGTAAGGGTCGTCGTCCATGTTCAGATCAAGGACGATCACGTCGGGTTCAGCGTCGCGTGCGATACGGACCGCGTCTCCACAACAGGCGCCGACAGCCACAACCGTGAACCCCGCCCTGCGCCTGAAGATGGATTGAACACCTTCCAAAAGCATTGGGTGGTCATCAACGAACGCCACGGATACCATAGCACGCTTAACCCCGGTAAGTAGCCGGACATTAGGCTGCTTCAGCCTCCTAGACAATCCCCATATTTACCTTTGGTTAACCTGAAAAAATGCTTAGCCATTTACATTGCGGCTGTTCGAAGGCGGCCAGGGCGTACTGATCCAGCGCAACCGGTCGGAAACCAGGCATCTTTCAGACCCTAGTCTGGACGAGGAGCGCGCGGCGCGCCCATAAAATGCACTTCACGCCGACCAATTGTTGCCTGGACCGCCATGCGGATGCGACGCGACTTGTCGGTCGCGCCACATTGAATGAAGACCCCGGGATTGGTAGCTTTGGATGCTCGCCGCAAGGGGCATACGGAGAGCGCGGACCCGACCTTTCACCGAAAGTAGTTGCTGACCGTTTGACGGCCTCGATCAAGCCGGAGCCAAAGCTCCGGTCATGATCGTTCGTACATTGTTGGGAAGCAGTCTGAAAAGGCAGTGGCAGATCGGCGGATGGCGATAACAGCGCGGCAACTGGCGGAAAGCGAATTGATCATTCCGCTGATCAAGCAGCAATCGTCGACGCTGCTGCAGGCCTTCAGCGCCAATCCGCGACTGTCGGCCGTCTTCGCCACGCAGCAGCGCTGGCTGCTCGCCCACGCCGCGCTGGCATTGCATTTCCGCGACGCCGCAAGCGGTGAACCGAGTGTCAGGCTCTCCCGCTTCTTTGCCAAGGTCGAGCAACACGCGATATCGAGCCGCAACACGGCCGACGCCTTCGCCAAGGAGATGGTGAACTACGGCTATGCAACGCTGACGAATGCCCCAGGCGACCGCCGCTCGCGACCGATGGTCATCGCGGGGGCAGCGCTGGACGCTATCCATGGCTGGGCGGCAGCCCACCTTTTCACGCTTGACCGCTTCGACGGAGGCAATCGACTGGAGACTTTTCTGACCATGGAAGGCGCCATCGCCCTTCTTGAACCCGAGATCGCCGACGGACTGCTTACGTCACAAACGATCCGGGCTCCGCAAGACACATTCTCGCTGTTCACCTGGCTCAACAATGGCGGCGTCATCATGGACTGGCTCGTCTCTGGTCTCGGGGAGATCAGCGCCGACGGCAGCCGCTACCCTACCGCGGTGGGCTCGCTGGGCGAAATGGCAGGGTGGCTGAAACTGTCGCGCACGCACCTCGCACGCAAGATGCGCGAAGCGGAAGCCATGGGCAGCCTGGGCTGGACCGGCAAGCGGGGCGATTCCGCGATGTGGGTCTCGTCAGGCTTCGTACGGGAGATCATCGACGCCCAGGCCGAGAAGCTCGCGGTGATCGACGCGGCATACGAACGGGGTCTTTGCGGTAATCAACTGCAACCGCTTTGACAGCCGCCCAGTGGCACTCATTGGCGCGGCGTTGACTGGGTCGACAACCGAGCCACATGGCGAGCGCCAGCGTCGACATCAATCCTTGAGAGGCGGCCCTGCCGCTCTTGCTTCTACAGCACGACGACCCCGAACAGGTCATTCCTGATCGTTGAACGACCGAATCGTGAGGTCTATCGCGATACCGGGTAGATCGGACGGCGCTTCGGGCGCCCCCGCCGGACCGGCCGCCCCGCAGTCACGAAGTGCACGGAGCATCACCGTGATAGCGATCATGTCGTGCCGCGTCCTGCCCCACAAATGCAACGCCAGGCCCAGAGGCCTGGCGCTTTCGTCTGAGGATCGCGTCTAACAGCCGATCAGGTGATGTCGATCGGTGTGTCGGAGTCGTCGAACAGGATCTTTATGGTGTTGTGCGTGCCATTCGTCAGCCTTGCGACTTCAATGAACGTGTTGCCCGAACCCGTGCCGTCCGTATCCACCATGACCGAGGTGAAGCCCGCTCCCGATTGGAGGTTGACCACCGCATTCGCCTGAGCGGAGTTAACCGGCTTATTGCTGCCAAGCGCAGCCAGCAGTTCCGAAAGATCCAGTACGTCGCCGCCTGTCCCGAAGTCGGTGATGATGTCGACGGGATCGAGCCCACTGAGCGCGGAGGCATCGATCACGAAGGTATCGGCACCCGTGCCGCCGGTGAGCGTGTTGAAGCCCGCCCCTCCGTAGAGGGTATCGTCTCCACCTCCACCATCCAGCGTATCGTTGCCGTCGCCGCCGATAAGGATGTCGTTGCCGGTGCCGCCGATCAGGATGTCGTCTCCAGCGCCACCGTCAAGGAAGTCGTTTCCACCACCGCCATCCAGCGTATCGTTGCCGTCGCCGCCGATCAGAATGTCGTTGTCGTTACCGCCATCCAGCGTATCGTTGCCGCTGCCGCCGATTAGGACGTCGTTGCCACCACCGCCGATCAGCGTGTCATCCCCCGCGCCGCCGTCGAGGAAGTCGTTGCCAGTGCCACCATCGAGCCTGTCGTTGCCGCCAAGCCCGTAAAGGGCATCGTGGCCGCCGCCGCCGTTCAGGTTGTTGCCGCCGGACGATCCAATCATCACGTCCTGTCCGCCGCCTGCGTTCGCCTCGGTCGTTGGATTGTCGCCAATCATCCTGATCAGATCGGAGAAGTTGCCGCTCCAGCCAACAACTTGGCCTGCCTCGGCGGAACCGAACGATCGCTCATCGCCATCGTTTGGCAGGACGCTGAGCGCAAAATAGGTCGTGACCGAAGACCCGGCAGAGTCGGTCGCCGTGGCCCTGTAGATGAAGTGGCCGGCACTGCCATTGGAGGGATCGCCGGCGAAATGGGTACCGTTGCGATTGATCCAGTTGGCGCTAGACGGGTTAGAGATGAGGGTGAAGGAATAGCTGAGAGGGCCCGTGCCGCCAGAGAACAAAGAGGCGGCATCGAAGTTGATGAGACCCGGACTTGGCGTCCCGTCACTGAAAGCATAACGACCGGCTGCACTGTTGGTGTCGTTCACGGTCAGCGGTGGTGCGGGTGGGGCTTGGTCGACGATTTGCTCGACCGAGACGGTCGCCGTGCTGAGCACGCCCCTGCTGTCGCTGACCGTGTAGGTGAACGAGGAAACGCCCGGCAGGATGCTGATCGTATTGTCGCCGTTGAGCGTGACCCCATGACCGCTGACCGAAACGAGGGTGAGGATGTCGCCGTTATCGGGATCGGTGTCGTTGGCGAGTAGGTCGTCGACGGAGATGACAACCGTCGGCCCCTGGATGCCCTGCCAATTCTCGATGCTGACATTGAGGTCGTAGTTGCCGGTGCCGTACGATCCCAGTTCGCTCACCCGGATGTAATAGGTGCCGTCCTGGGTCGCGGTATAGGTCAAATACGAGTTCCAAGCCTGATACGCCCCACCGGTCGATCCGCCGCCGCTCGCCCAGACATTCGGATCATCATCGTTGTAGGCAAGCTCGGCTCCATCGGGACCGTAAAGGTGGAGGGTCGTATCGAGCGTGCCCGTCGTGTTGTCGGTATCCAGGATGATCGTTTCGCCAGCCTTCAACTCGATGCGGTAGAAGTCGGTTCCGCCATCCGGATGATGGTTGCTGAAAATGCTGCCCTTGATCGTGATCGAGGGCAGGCCCTGATCGGCAAGATCGGTGTTCGGAGCGATCCTGAAGCCGGCACGGTCAAGCAGCTGCGCACCGGCGATATTGTTGTTGCCGGTAGCATTCGCCTCGTTGACGATCGGCGTCGACGCGGCCGTGCCAGGCATGAACCCCGAATAACCGCCGAAGCTCAGTGAGTCGTCCATCGCCGTCGGCGCATCGTTTGCGCCGTGGATGGTGACCGTGACCTGATGCGGCGTGACGCCGCCATTCTGGTCATCGATGAGCACCGTATAGGTCTGGACCAGCGTATCGTTCCACGCCAGGTGGTCGATGTCGGCGTCGTCCACCGAGAAAGTCCACTCGACGACGCCGGTCTGCCCACCCGTTGCCGGAGTGACGAGGTTTGCGGTGAACGTGCCGATGTTGGTATGCGGCGCGACCGTGATTTCGTGCTCGTCCGCAGCGTTCTGATCCGTGAAGGTGATCTCGCCGCTCGTCGTCTGCTCGCCCGGAACTGCTCCGGGTGAGGACAACGAGATATTGTCGATCGACCAGGCAGAGCCGCCTGAAGTGTTGACCGCAAGCGTTCCG
>Ga0307505_10001964_pt1 | contig 15273 bp, 11 predicted proteins | sample 23_S_MG_FD_202183 | JGI IMG/M metagenome (GOLD analysis project Ga0307505, IMG submission 202183) | Soil microbial communities from Populus trichocarpa stands in riparian zone in the Pacific Northwest, United States - 23_S | ecosystem: Environmental > Terrestrial > Soil > Riparian zone > Trees...
GCATTCTGCGGGGTGTGCCGGCGTGTTGCGACAGGCGAGTCCGGGGGTGGCGGCGTGCTGGGGTTGGGCTGCTGCTCGCCCCAGCCCGCTCGGTCGGGTCGCCGCCCGCCCAGCCCGCTTGCCTGTCGCATTCTGCGGGGTGCGCCGGCGTGTTGCGACAGGCGAGTCCGGGTGTGGCGGCGTGCTGGGGTTGGGCTGGCGCTCGCCCCAGCCCGCTCGGTCGGGTCGCCGTCCGCCCCGGCCCGCTCGCCTGTCGCATTCTGCGGGGTGCGCCGGCGTGTTGCGACAGGCGAGCGAAGGGCGCGACGACCGGCGGGACGACGCGGGCGGGACGGCGCGGGCGGGCGGCGGCTACGCGGCGGACCAGCCGCCGTCCGAGGCCAGCACGACGCCGTTGACGTTCACGCCGTCGTCGCTCAGGAGGAAGGTGATGGATGCCGCGAGGGCGTCCGCCTCGACCGGATCCGGCATGACCGCCATGGCGGTCTGGATGCGCTCCGAGCCCAGGGGCGAACCGAACGATGCCTCGATGTTCGTGATCGTGGGGCCGGGGGCGACGGCGTTCGTGCGGATGCCGCTCGGGCCGTACATGAACGCGGTCGATTTCGTGAGACCCACGACGGCGTGCTTCGACGCCGTGTAGGCGACGCCGGCGGCGGAGCCGCGCAGGGCTGCCTCGGACGCGGTGTTGACGATCGAGCCGCCGCCTTGCGCGAGCATCGCGGGAACCACCGCGCGCATGAGCTTCATCGTCCCGGTGACGTTGACGCGCATGACCCGCTCCCACACGGCATCGGCGAGGTCGCCGACCGGGGTCATGTCGTCCATGATCCCGGCGATGTTGGCGAGCCCGTCGATCGTGTCGCCGGCGGCCTCGACGATGCGGGCGACCCCGGTGTCGTCGGTGATGTCGGCGACCAGCGGCACGACAGCCGCGCCGGCGTGCTCCGCGACGAACTCGTCGAGGCGCTCCTGGCTCACGTCGACGGCGACGACGCGGCCGCCTTCACGGGCGATGCGGGATGCCGTGGCGCGGCCGATGCCCGAGCCGGCGCCCGTCACGATCACGGTGCGTCCGCTGAAGCGGCCCTGGTCGATGCGCTCGGTCCACTCGCGCAGCGTCGGCGCGTCTTCGACGACGGCCGAGTCGTCACCCGCGGCGGGGTCGGCGGACGCGGCATCCGGAACCTCGCCGGAGTTCACGCGGCGCACGAGGTCGTCGAGCATCTCCTGCGTGAAGGCGCCGCGGCTCATCTTGACGAGCCGCTTAATCGCGAGCCGTTTGATGGGCTTGAAGACCTCGGGGGTCTGGCCGCCCTGGGCGAGCATCTCGGTGAGGATCGCGTTGCCCGCCGGGTCGGCGAGCCAGTCGGCGATCGAGGAGTCTGCGGAGAGGGGCTTGCTGATGCCCATGATGTTTCCTTTCTACCGGACAACGGTGTCCGGTACTAGGCTACACCCGTGCCGACGACTGCAGAGACCCGATCCAATCGCGGACCGGCAGCCGGTCCGGCCAACCGCCGCGCCCTCATCGCGGCCGCGCGCGAGGTGTACGCCGAAGCCGGCCTGAATGCGCCCTTCAGCGCGGTCGCGAAGCGCGCCGGGGTGGGCCAGGGGAGCCTCTACCGGCACTTCCCCGACCGCACCGCGCTCGCCGTCGCGGTGTTCGAGGAGAACGTCGGCGACCTCGAGGAGTACACCGCCGCGCCCGACCGGACGATCGATGACCTCCTCGATCGGGTGGTCGAGCAGGCCGTCGTCTCGACGGCGCTCATCGAGCTCATCACCGCCGACCTGCACGACCCGCGCGTGCTGCCGCTGGGTGAGCGATTCCACGGTCTCGTGTCGCGGCTCGTCGCGCGCGAGCGCGCGGCGGGGCGCATCGGCGGGCACGTCGAGACCGAGGACGTGACGATGGCGACGGGCATGCTGGCGACCGAGCTCGCCCGCACCGACCCGGAGCTGCGCACCGCGGTCGCCGCGCGCGCCCGCGCGCTCTTCCACGCCGCGTTCGCGCCGCACTGACGCGCGACGTATGCTCCTCGCATGGGCAGGTTCATCTACGACACCGCAGCGAACTCGGTCGACATCGACGACCGCACACTGGCGCACCTCCGCATCGTCGTGATGAACAAGCTCCGCCGGGCGGAGTCGTTCATGTTCGACGTCGAGATGGGCGACGGCAGCGGTCGACGGAGCTTCTGGATGCATCCCGGGGTGCCGCTGCAGTTCCACTTCTTCGGCAGCCGTCAACCGCGCATCAACCGTGCCTGGGTCGAGGACCTCATGCAGGCCGCGAGCGGACCGAACGGCCTCAGCATCGTCCCCGAGCCCGCGGAGGAACCGCCCGCCCCGGCCGAGTGACGCCGTCCGGCGTCGCCGTCAGCGCGCGCCGCCGCCCGTCACGTCCGCGTCGGCGACGCTGAGCTTGTCGATCTCGAGGTGCTCGACCTCGACGTTGCCGAGGACGACCCCGTCTCCCGAGGGCTGCGCCTGCTCGGCGACGGGTATGGGACCGGTGTCGAAGTGCCCGGCGACGAGCAGGATTCCGCCGGACGAGTTCGCCGAGCTCGCGAGCTCCTCGATCCACTCGCGGCTGAGGTCGGCCGGCTCGGGGTCGTCGAAGACGAAGCGCAGCGGGATCGACGGATGCAGCCACAGCGTGCTGCGGCCGCGGGGCTGATCCTCGGGGTGGCGCCAGGACACTGTGAAGCTCTCGTTGCGGCGGAGCTTGGTCGCGATGACGACCTTGAGGTGCGCGAGCGCGCGGTCCTCGATGTGGATCGGAGTGGCCGATCCGCCGTAGTAGATGGTGCCCACAGGAGAAAGATAGCCCCTCGCGCGCCGGGCGGCGTCATCGGGGCGGCCTCGCGCGCCTCGCCGGTGCGAGCAAGGGATCTCGAGGACGGATGCCGCGGCATCCGTCCCCGTCTCTCAGGGCTGCCCGCTCAGAGGCGCGTCCAGGCCTCCGTCAGCACGCTGCGGAGGATCTGCTCGATCTCGTCGAACTCCGAGGGGCCGATCGTGAGCGGCGGCGCGAGCTGGATGACCGGGTCGCCGCGGTCGTCGGCGCGGCAGTACAGGCCGGCGTCGAAGAGGGCCTTGGAGAGGAACCCGCGCAGCAGCCGCTCGGACTCGTCGTCGTCGAAGGTCTCCTTGGTCGCCTTGTCCTTGACGAGCTCGATGCCGAAGAAGTAGCCGTCGCCGCGCACGTCGCCGACGATGGGCAGGTCGGTCAGCTTCTCGAGCGTCCGGCGGAAGATCGGCGAGTTCTCGCGCACCCGCTCGTTGAGTCCCTCCTCCTCGAAGATGTCGAGGTTCTCCAGCGCCACAGCGGCCGAGACCGGATGCCCGCCGAACGTGTACCCGTGGTAGAACGCGCGGTCGCCGGTGCGGAAGGGCTCGTAGATGCGGTCGCTGACGATCGTTGCGCCAATCGGCGAGTAGCCGGACGTCATCGCCTTCGCGCACGTGATCATGTCGGGCTCATAGCCGTACGCGTCGCACGCGAACATGTGGCCGATGCGGCCGAACGCGCAGATGACCTCGTCCGAGACGAGCAGTACGTCGTACTTGTCGCAGATCTCGCGGACCCGCGGGAAGTAGCCGGGGGGCGGCGGGAAGCATCCGCCCGAGTTCTGCACCGGCTCCAGGAAGACCGCGGCGACCGTGTCGGGACCCTCGAACTGGATCATCTCCTCGATGCGGTCGGCTGCCCAGACGCCGAACTCCTCAAGGCTGCCGGTCGGGGCGCCCATGTCCTCCGCGCGGTAGAAGTTCGTGTTCGGCACCCGGAGACCGCCGGGGGTGACCGGCTCGAACATCGACTTCATCGCCGGGATGCCGGTGATCGCGAGCGCGCCCTGCGGGGTGCCGTGGTAGGCCACGAAGCGCGAGATGACCTTGTGCTTGGTGGGCTGGCCCTGCAGCTTCCAGTAGTACTTGGCGAGCTTGAACGCGGTCTCGACGGCCTCGCCGCCGCCCGTGGAGAAGAAGACATGGTTCAGGTCGCCCGGCGCATACTCGGCGAGGCGGTCGGCGAGCTCGATCGCGGCCGGGTGCGCGTAGGACCAGATCGGGAAGAACGCGAGCTGCTCGGCCTGCTTCGCCGCGACCTCCGCGAGGCGCTTGCGGCCGTGGCCGGCGTTGACGACGAACAGCCCCGCGAGCCCGTCGATGTACTTCTTGCCGCGCGAGTCCCAGATGTGGTGGCCCTCGCCCTTGACGATGATGGGCACGCCCGGACCCTCGGTCATCACCGACTGGCGGGCGAAGTGCATCCAGAGGTGGTCCTTCGCCATCTGCTGCAGCTCGGCCTCTGTGCGGGCGTGGCGTTCGGTCGTGGTCGACATGTCGGGCCTTCCGTCAGTTCCTCCCGACGATACTCGGGGCCGTGTGCGGCGGCGAGGGACGTCCGTGGACGATCGGTGCGGGGTGTGGGCCCGTTCCGGACGTGCTGGCGGGCGGATGCCGGGCCTGCCGGTCACGATGGGCTGGCCCTCGCGCCGACACGCCGCGCGACGGCATCCGGGACCGGCGTGTCGGCACCGGCACCAGCCGATCGTGACAACAGAGATGACGGATGCCGGGCTGGGGTGTCGCTGCTAGCCGAGCTGCGGCAGGGGCTCAGGTCCGTTCGGCGTTCCGGGGGCGCCGGGGGTCGGCGACGGCTCGCCGGGCGACGGCGCGAACGGCTCGGTCGGACCGGCCGGAGCCGGCTCGTCCGGAGTCGGCGTCGTCGGCTCGTCTGGGCTCGGGAACGTCGGCTCCTCGGGGGTGGGAACGGTCGGCTCGTCCGGGGTCGGCGCCCCCGGCTCCGCGGGCGTCGGCGTCGGCGTCTCGCCGGGCGTGCCGGGCGTGCCGGGGATGGTGGGATCGGTCATTTCGCGTACCTCCTTCATCCAGCGTGCGCCGGACCTCGGCATCCCGCACTCCCGTTGACCACCGCCGACGAGCGGTGTAGGACCGGTCAGGACGCGGACGGATCGCGCAGCAGGTCCGCGAACGCGGCCTCCGCGGCCCCGATGAGGAGGCGGTCCTCGGCGAGCGAGGCCACCCGGATGGAGAGGCCCTCCATGTTCGCGGGCATCGCCTGCGCTCCGACCGCCTGGGTGAGCGCGTCGAGGTCGTGCTCGGCGATCGTGGCGAGGAATCCGCCGAGAACCACCACCGAAGGGTTGAGCACGTTCACGGCATTGGCGAGGGCGGTGGACAGGATGCCGCGCTGTCGCGCCAGCTCGCGATCCACGGCGGGATCGTCGGATGCCGCGAGGGCCGCCGCGAGGGTCGGCTCATCGGCAGTCGCGAGTCCGACGGCGGCGAGCAGATGCGCCCGGCTGACCTCGTCCTCGAGCACGCCGCCATCGGCGCGCCGATCGGCGGCGGCGGCGATGCCGGGACGGTTCTGGCCGAACTCGCCGGAGTATCCGCCGGCGCCGGCCACCGGCATCCCGTGCACGATCAGGCCGCCGCCGATGCCGCTTGCGCCGCCGTTGAGATAGACGACGTCGTCGACGCCGCGCGCCGCCCCATAGAGGTGCTCGGCCAGCGCCCCGAGGCTCGCGTCGTTGCCGACGACGGCGGGCACGCCCGTCGCCTCGGCGACGAGGTCGCGCACCGGCGCGTCGATCCACTCCAGGTGAGGGGCGTTGCGCACGAGCCCGTCCGCCGCGCGCACCAGCCCGGGGACGGCGAGGCCGACGGCGACGATGCGGGCGCCGGCGAGCGGGCCGGCGCGCCACGCGGCGACGCGCGACGCGACGAGCGCCGCGGTCTCCTCGGGGGTGAGGAGGTGGTCGACGTCGATGCGCTCGCGCAGCGCGATGGTGCGGTCGAGTCCGACGGCGGCGAGGGTGAGGGCGTCGACCTCGGGGTTGACGGCGATCGCGAGCACGTGCGGATCGATCGCCACGACGGGGGACGGGCGCCCGACGCGGCGGGAGGGATCGGGCGCGCGCTCCTCGACCAGACCTTCGCGCACGAGCTCCGAGACCAGGTCGGCGATCGTCGATCGGTTCAGGCCGGTCAGCTCGGTCAGCGCAGCACGTGAGAGCGGGCCGTCGAGGTGGACGAGCCGCACCAGCCGGGCCAGGTTGCGCTGGCGCACGCCCTCGGCTGCAGGGGTCGGATCGCTCACCCGACTCACTGTAGGGGTGGTGGCGGCATCCGCTCGTATTTGTTGCTCTTGACCTCAAATCGATCTCGGCATACTCTTGGGTCGTCCACATCACTTTCGACGTAGAAGTCGAAACTTTCGAGAGGTTCGAAGATGAACGCACGCAGCACGATGCGGCTCGTCGCGGGGTTCGCCGCGGCCGGTCTGGCCATCGGCGCCCTCGCCGGGTGTTCCGCCGGCGGAGACGACCCTGACAACGGGGGCGACGCCCCCGAGGAGGTCACCATCACGTGGTGGCACAACGCCACGTCCGACCCGCTCCAGGGGCTCTGGGAAGACGTCGCGGCCGAGTTCGAGGAGGCCAACCCGGGCGTCACCATCGACGTCACCGGCTACCAGAACGAGGATCTGCAGCGGACCCTGATCCCGAACGCGCTCCAGTCCGGCGGCGCGCCCGACGTCTTCATGGTGTGGCCGGGCGGTGAAGTCCGCGCACAGGCCGAAGCCGGTCACCTGCGCGACCTCTCCAGCCTCACGAGCACGATCGACGCCCTCGGCGCCTCGGTCAACCCGTGGAAGGTCGACGGGGCCCAGTACGGACTGCCCTATACCTTCGGCGCGACCGGCATCTGGTACAACACCGAGCAGTACGAAGCGGCCGGTGTCACCGCACCCCCGACGACGCTCCTCGAGCTGGAGGAGGCCGTGTCCAAGCTCAACGAGGCCGGCTCGACGCCGTTCTCGGTCGGTGCCGGCGACGGCTGGCCGGCCGGCCACTGGTGGTACCAGTTCGCCATCGGCGCCTGCGGCAAGTCGGTGCTGGAGACCGCCGTTCCGGCGCTCGACTTCTCCGACCCGTGCTGGATCACGGCCGGTGAGCAGCTCGAGGACTTCCTCGCGCTCGACCCGTTCAACGACGGCTTCCTCGCGACTCCGGCCCAGACCGGTGCCGACAGCTCGGCGGGTCTCGTGGCCAACGGCAACACGGCGGCCGAGTTCATGGGTCCGTGGAACGCGGGCGTCATCGGCTCGCTCACGCCTGACGCCGAGGTTCCCGAGTGGCTGGGCTGGTACCCCTTCCCCGCGACCGGCAGTGACGCGGTCGTGATGGGCGGCGGCGACGGCTGGGGCGTCTACAAGGATGCGCCCGACGAGGCCCTCGCCTTCGTCGAGTACCTCCTCAGCGAGGACGTGCAGAAGCGCTTCGCCGCATCGGGCGCCGGCGTGCCGACCCACCCGGCGGCAGCTGCCGCGCTGACCGACCCCAACCTGCAGGCCAGCGCGGCCGCCCTCGCGGCAGCCGACTACGTGCAGCTGTGGCTCGACAGCGACCTCGGCCCCGCGTTCGGCGGCCCGCTGAACAACGCCATCGTGACGATCTTCGGCGGCACCGGTACGCCGCAGGACGTCGTCAAGGCACTCGAGGACACGGCAGCCGCGCAGTAGGCCGCAGTCCCAGAGCGCACCCAGGCAGGGTCCGCGGGTCACCCGCGGACCCTGCCTCCGTCACCATCGGATCGAGCATGACCACCCACACCTCAGCCGTCATCGCGGCGCCCGCTCCCGCCGCCCCCGCGGCCCCGCGTCGCCGGGCCCGCCGCGACGGGCGCAAGTGGCTGGAGATCGGCCTCTTCGTCGGTCCCGCCCTCATCGTCTTCGTCACCTTCGTGATCCTCCCCGTCGCCCTCGCGGCGGTCTACAGCCTCTTCAACTGGAACGGACTGACGCCGCTCGAGCGCTTCGTCGGCCTCGACAACTACGTCCGGGCGCTCACCGATCCGATCTTCCTCGGCGCGATCCGCAACAACTTCACGATCCTGATCGCCTCGATCCTCATCCAAGGCCCCCTCGCGATCGCGATCGCGCTGCTGCTCAACCGCAAACTCCGCGGGCGCACCATCATCCGCGCCGCGATCTTCGTCCCCTACGTGCTCGCCGAGGTCATCGCGGGCCTTGCATGGAAGCTCCTGCTCTCCCCCCGCGGCGGCGTCAACGCGCTCCTGGAGGCGGTCGGGCTCGGAGCGTTCGCCCAGCCCTGGCTCGCCAACCCCGACATCGCGCTGTGGGTGATGTTCGGCATCCTCACCTGGAAGTACCTCGGCTTCGCGATCCTGCTCATGCTCGCCGGCCTCCAGGGCGTTCCCGAGGAGCTGCACGAGGCGGCCGCGATCGACGGCGCCACCTGGTGGCAGACGCAGTGGCACATCACGCTGCCGCTGCTGGGCCCGACCATCCGCATCTGGGCGTTCCTGTCGATCATCGGCTCGCTGCAGCTGTTCGACATGGTGTGGGTCACCACCCGAGGCGGCCCGGTGGGCGCCACCAACACGATGGCGGTCTACATGCTGCAGTACGGGCAGGGCGCGCCCGGCTACGGGAGCGCGATCGCCGTCATCCTCTTCGTCATCTCGCTGGTCGTCGCCCTCCTCTACCAGCGTTTCGCCATGCGCCGCGATCTCGTCGGCGCCATCACGAGTGGGGTGCGCTGATGTCCGTCACGCCGATCGTCATCGACGAGGCGTCCGCCGTAGACGCGCCCCCCGCCGACCTGCCGCGCTGGCGCCGGTCGTGGATGGCGCAGCCCCTGGTCTACTTCGTCGCGATCGTCGCCGTCCTCATCTCGGTCGGCCCGGTGGTCTTCGTGTGGATCAGCGGCTTCCGCTCCACCGCCGACCTCAATGCCAATCCGGCCGGCATGCCCGACCCGTGGTACTTCCAGAACTACGTCACCGTGCTCACGTCGGCGCGGTTCTGGGGATCCGTGTTCTCGTCGTCGCTCGTCGGCGTCGGCACCACGCTCGGGGCCATCGTGCTCGGTGTCATGGCCGCCTACGTCATCGCCCGCTACACGTTCCCGGGTCGCCAAGGGCTGTACGTGCTGTTCGCGGCGGGACTCATGTTCCCCGTCACGGTCGCCGCGCTGCCGCTGAGCATTCTGCTCCGCGACCTCGGACTGCACGGCACGTTCATCGGCCTGATCATCCCGCAGGTGGCGTTCGCGCTGCCGACGACGGTGATCATCCTGGTGCCGTTCCTGCGCGCCATTCCGAATGAGCTGGAGGAGGCCGCCGCCATCGACGGCACGACCCGCATCGGCTTCTTCTGGCGCATCCTGCTGCCGCTGTCGATGCCGGGTCTGGTGACCGTCGGCGTGCTGGCCTTCATCGGATCATGGAACGCCTACCTGCTGCCGCTGCTCATCATGGCAGCGGGTGGGATGCCGCAGGAGCTGTGGACCCTCCCGCTGGGGGTGCAGCAGTTCTCCACGCAGTACTCCGCCGACACCGGTGCGGTGATGGCCTACACGTCGCTCGCGATGCTGCCCGCCCTCGCCTTCTTCCTGATCGCCGAGAAGCGCATCGTCGGCGGTCTCACCGGGGCGGTGAAGGGATGACCTTGGATCAGACCAGCACGCCGGTGGGGCTGCCGTGGCAGGACGCCGCACGGCCGGTGTCGGAGCGCGTGGAAGCGCTGATGGCCGAGATGACCACGGCGGAGAAGATCGCCCAGCTGTACGGCGTGTGGGTGGGAGCATCGAACGACGGCGAGGACGTCGCGCCGCACCAGCACGACATGAGCGAGCCGCTCGACCTCGACGCGATCCTCCCCGCCGGTCTGGGACAGCTCACGCGCCCGTTCGGCACGGCCCCGGTCGACCCCGCGGCCGGCGCGCTCTCGCTGATGCGCGCGCAGCAGCGGATCGTGGCGGCGAACCGCTTCGGCATCCCCGCCCTCGCTCACGAGGAGTGCCTCGCGGGCTTCGCCACGTGGGGCGCGACCGCGTACCCCGTGCCACTCAGCTGGGGAGCCTCCTTCGACCCCGAGCTGGTGCGCGAGCTGGGAGCCCGCATCGGCGCCGACCTGCGCTCGGTGGGTGTGCACCAGGGCCTCGCGCCCGTGCTCGACGTCGTGCGCGACGCCCGCTGGGGGCGCGTCGAGGAGACCATCGGCGAGGACCCGTACCTCGTCGGAACCGTCGCGACCGCTTACATCCAGGGCGTCGAGTCGGCCGGCATCGTCGCGACCCTCAAGCACTTCGTGGGCTACTCCGCGTCGAAGGGCGGACGCAACCTCGCCCCCGTCTCGGTCGGTCCGCGCGAGCTCGCCGACGTGCTCCTGCCGCCGTTCGAGATGGCGATCCGCGAGAGCGGCGTGCGCTCGGTCATGAACTCCTACACCGACATCGACGGCATCCCGACCGCCGCCGACGAGCGCCTGCTCACCGGTCTGCTGCGCGACGAGTGGGGCTTCGACGGCACCGTCGTGGCCGATTACTTCTCGATCGCGTTCCTGCGCGAGCTCCACGGGGTCGCCGAGACGTGGACGGATGCCGCGAGCGCTGCACTCACGGCCGGCATCGACGTCGAGCTGCCGACGGTCAAGACCTTCGGTCCCGCCCTCGTGCGGGCGGTCGAGGACGGCGCGGTCGACGGGGCTGTCATCGATCGGGCGCTGCGCCGGGTGCTGCGCCAGAAGGCCGAGCTCGGTCTTCTCGATGCCGACTGGTCGCCGGTGCCGCCCGCCCTCGCGACCGTGCCGGCGCTCGCGATCGAGGATGCGTCCGGAGACGACGTGCGCGGCCTCATCGACCTGGACCCGCCGGCGAACCGCGATCTCGCACGCCGGCTGGCCGAAGAGGCGATCGTGCTCCTGCGCAACGAAGGCGTGCTCCCACTCGCACGCCCCGGCCGGATCGCACTGGTCGGGCCGACGGCCGCCGATCCGTACGCCGTGCTCGGGTGCTACTCCTTCCCGTCGCACGTCGGGGTGCGGCATCCCGAGATCCCGATCGGCATCGGGCTGCCGACGCTGCGCGACGCGCTCGCCGCGGAGTTCCCGGACGCCGAGATCGACCACGTCCCCGGCACGAGCATCGCCGGCGGCGACACCGACGGGTTCGAGGCCGCGGTGGCCGCGGCATCCCGCGCCGATGTCGTCGTCGTCGCCCTCGGCGACCAGGCGGGCCTGTTCGGGCGCGGCACGAGCGGCGAGGGCTGCGACGCCGCGGACCTCAGCCTGCCCGGTGCCCAGCAGGACCTGCTCGACGCCGTGCTCGCCACGGGTGTGCCGACGGTCGTCACGCTGCTCGCCGGCCGTCCGTACGCCCTCGGCTCGGCGCCGGATGCCGCCGCGGCGATCGTGCAGACGTTCTTCGCCGGCGAGGAGGGCACCGGAGCCATCGCGGGGGTGCTGAGCGGACGGGTGAACCCGAGCGGGCGCCTGCCCGTGAGCATTCCGCGCGACTCGGGTGCCCAGCCGTCGACGTATCTGGTGCCGAAGCTCGCCCGTCGCAACGAGGTGTCGAACATCGACCCGACCCCTGCGTACGCGTTCGGGCACGGCCTCGGCTTCTCGCACTTCGTGTGGTCGGATGCTTCCGTCTCGGCCGATCGGATGCCGGTGGACGGATCCGTGACCCTGTCGATCCAGGTCGGCAACGCCGGTGATCGCGACGGCGTGGAGGTCGTGCAGCTCTATCTGCACGATCCGGTCGCCACGGCGGTGCGTCCCGTGCAGCGGCTCATCGCGTACGCGCGGGTGCCGCTGGGCGTCGGGCAGCGCGCTCGTGTCTCGTTCGAGGTGCCCGCCGATCTCGCCTCCTTCACCGGGGTCGACGGACAGCGGATCGTGGAGCCCGGCGAGCTCGTGTTCGGCTTCGGCCGCTCCAGCGCCGATTTCGTCGGCACGTGCTCGGTGCACCTCGAGGGGGATCCCCGAGTCGTCGACCGCCATCGCGCGCTCCACGCCGCGACCACGGTCGAAATGGTCGCCTGACCCGAACGGGCGCTCGGGCGGCGCGGGTGCTTCGGCGCTCGCGCCGCCCTCCTTCGCGTGCGGCGATCGCGGCATCTGCTCGCCTGTCGAGATCGTGCGAGCGCCGACGCCGCGGTGCCGGAGGGCATGAGAAGGCCCGGATGCCGGCGGGTTCGGGTCCGCCGGCATCCGGGCTCCGGTATCAGCTCTGGGCGAGGGCCCGTCGCCGCAGCATCGCCATCCCGCCGAGCACGAGCAGCACCAGCCCCAGCGCGAGCGCTGTGCCCATGTCCGCCCCGCCGCCGGTCGCGGCGAGGTTGCCGACGATGGTGATGTCGACCCACCCGATGAGCACGCCGTCGGCGTCGTACACCGCGATGCGGTGCGGACCGGGTTCCGTGTCGAGCGGGATGGTGGCGGTGATCGCGCCGCCCGCGCTCGTCGTGCCGGCGTTCAGCAGCACCGGGTCGGAGTACATCCAGACCTCGACCTGCTTGCTGCCGTGCTCGGCGCCGAGCTCGATCGTGATGGTGTCGCCCGGCCTCGCCGAGGAGGGCGCACTGATCGATCCGCGGTTCTCGTCGGTCAGACCGGTGCCGGGCAGCGGCGGGCCGACGGGGTCACCCGGGAAGCCAGGACCGCCGGGCTCGCCGGGCCCGCCGGGCTCACCAGGACCGCCGGGCTCGCCGGGACCACCAGGCTCACCGGGCTCGCCGGGCTCGCCGGGACCGCCGGGCTCACCGTCGGCAGTCACGAGGTGTCCGACGCCCCAGCGGGCGGTGGTCTGGTAGCCCGTGCCGGTCGGCTCCGCCCACGTGTGCACGGACGTGCGGCTGCCCGCCGTGCCGTCGTTGATCTGGAAGTCCAGTCCCTGGAAGGTGTCGGCCCCGCCGAGCTCGAGGAGGTCGACCGCGAGCTCGACGATGTAGCCGGTCTCGGTGACCGATGTCGCACTCGTCAGCCGCGCGCTCTGGGCGGCCTGGTCGCCCGTGCCGAACGAACGGACGTTGTTGAAGTTGACGCGCATCTGCGCATCCTCGGGACGGTACGCGCCGTTCTTGGCGTTGCCGGCATCGAGGAAGAGCTCGATCGAGTCCTGCACCCACGGGTCGCCCGAGCTGGCGTCGAGCGGCAGTTCGTCGGCCACCTCGAACAGCACGTACAGCGTGTCCCCCTTCCACAGAGTGCGCACGTCCGCCTTCGCTCCCGCGCTCGAGCCCTCGACCGTCTTGTCGGTGCGCACGGTGTTCGCGTCTGCCCAGGCGGCGTCGATCTCGCCGTCGATCTGGGGCGCGTCGCCGGCCTCGACCACGTCGAGCGTCGAGAGGGTCTCGAGGAAGGTGAGCGTTCCGGTCGCGCCGGGCGAGTTCCAGCCTCCCGCGACCGTGTCGCCGTCGAGCACCCGCACGTCGAGCTGTGCGCTGCCGCCCTGAACGACCCCGGTGTGCGGGAGGTGCACGACCGCACGCCAGCCGGTCTCGGTCTCGAACGTCGCCGCCGTCGGGATGCCGCCGCCGCGCGGCACCGTCACGGTCGCGTCGCCGTACTGCAGCTCGACCGCGTCGGAGTCGGCCTCGGACACGTCGACGAGGACCGTCAGGTGGTCGGCGTTCCAACGCGCGGTGAACGAGCCCGCCTCGCCCGTGAGCGGCTGGTGCGGGAGGTTGCGCCACTCGATCGCGGTCTCGGACGACGCGCCGAGAGGGACGTCGCCACCGAAGATGCTCGCGGCGGTGAGGAGCGGCGGCACCCCTTCGGCGTCGTCGACGGCGCCGAAGTACGCAGGCTTCGCCTGCAGACCCGCATCGAACAGCAGCGGTGCCTGGGCCGATCGCCACGAACGGTTGTCGGTCAGTCCCCACACCGTGACGCCGTAGAGGTCCCCCGCCGCGGCCTCGTGGCCGCGGAATGCGTTGAAGGCATCCCGGTAGTAGTGGCCCTGGCGGACGAGGTTGGCCTCGGTGACGGGGGTGCCCACGGTGACGTCGAGCTCGGTGACCGCCTGTACGACAGGGAAGTCGGTGAAGCGCGCAAGCGCGGTCTGCAGCGAGCTGATCGGAGTCGTCAGACTGACGTGGAACTGGTGACCCACCCCGTCTACCGGCACGCCCGCCTCGAGGAGACGCTCCACGAGGTCGTAGTAGCGGTCCTGCTTGCCCGACTGCTCGGTGTTGTAGTCGTTGATGAACAGCTTGACCGGCCGGTCGGCGCCGGGGTCCGCGTAGGTGCCGTTGAACGCCGCCTCCGCGTACTCGAACGCGAGGCTGATGTACTCCTCGCCGAGGATGCGGTACCACTCGCTGCGCCGCAGTCCGTCGTCCGTGTCGGCGGCGTCCGAGACGACCTCGTTCACGACATCCCATGCCACGAGCGGGTTGGTGTCGGAGCCGAAGAGCCCGTAGTCGTCGGAGATCGACTTCGCGATGTCGCCGATGTGCTTCTCGAGCCGGTCGCGCAGGAACTGCTTGTCGGCCGCGGACTCGGTGAGCTGCCCGCCTGCGGCGTTCTGGAAGAACCAGCTCGTCGCCCCCGTGGTGTCATCGCTCGCTTGGCCGGGGTTCTGCGAGTGCCAGAGCAGCACGTGCCCGTAGACGCGCAGGTTTTCGCCCTGCGCGAAGTCGAGCAGCGCCGTAGCCTGAATGTCGCGGCGGAACGACCGGTCGTCGCCGTACCACGCGTAGGGCTTCATGTGGTTCTCGGGCGTGACCTGGTCGAAGTGGTGAAGCAGCAGCGCCGCGGGGTTGCCGCTCGTCTCGCGGCTGTCGATCGCGACGCCCACGGGGAAGTCCACGGAGTCCTTCACGGGCAGCAGGCTCTCGTCGATGACGGGGGGCTCCGGTACCCAGACCTTGATGTCATCGATGAGGAACGGCGAGATGTTGCCGGCATCGCCGCCTGCCCACGCCGTCTCGAAGTACACTTCGGCGGTGTCGAACGAAGGGAGGGTGAACGTGCCGCCCACCTGGACCCAGTCGTCCTGCGACAGTCCCGTGAACGGCACCAGGTTCGGGTAATCCGCCGCACCGTCGTTGACGACGCGGGCGCTGAACGTCATGTTGCCCGGCGTGTCCTCGAACTTGATCCAGGCCTCGACCTGGTACGTCACGCCGGGCTCGAGGATCGTGGTGACGTCGTGCTGCAGACCGTGGCCCTGCGAGGTGCGGTCGAAGACGCGGGCCGAGAAGTCGCCACCGTGGGCGTCGTCATCGGTCGTGGCGGCCTGCGGGTCTCCCGTATCCGTCTGCCGCACGGTCCACCCGTCGAGGCCGTCCTCGAAGTCGGTGTCGATGAGCACCGTGCCCGGCTCGGGCCCGGTCGGGGGTGTCGCGGGAGGTGCACTGATGAGGATGTCGTCGACGAGGAAGTCGGTGAGGGAGGCCATCTCGATGTAGAGGGTGGCGGTG
>Ga0307505_10001965_pt1 | contig 15258 bp, 13 predicted proteins | sample 23_S_MG_FD_202183 | JGI IMG/M metagenome (GOLD analysis project Ga0307505, IMG submission 202183) | Soil microbial communities from Populus trichocarpa stands in riparian zone in the Pacific Northwest, United States - 23_S | ecosystem: Environmental > Terrestrial > Soil > Riparian zone > Trees...
TTCGGCGTCGCCTGCGAACTGCACCGCGACTGGCGCAACGATGTCGAGGGCCTGGGCGCGCTGTTCTCCAACCACATTCCCGACTACCGCAACCTGATCGGCAGCTACACCACGGTGAAGGGCACGGCGGGCGCGTAGCGGACTGTGCGGCGGGATGCGCGGGGCGGTTTCGGCTGCAACAATGGCGTCCGGACGCCTTGCGCGTGTTGCGTTGGAAACCCTGCGGGCTGCCGCAGGATGGAATGGGAGATGCGGATGAATAGATTGCTCGTGAACCTGCTGACGTTGTGCGCGCTGGCCTTGCCGCTGTCGGCCGCAGCGGCGCCGAGTGCCACGGAACTGGCCGACCGCGCGGTGCATCGCCGCGCCGTCGAGGCCGTCAACTGGGGCATGCCGGCCGTCAACTACGACCTGATGCTGCAGGAAATGCAGCGCAAGACGCCGGCGAAGGTGAACCAGGTCGTCTACTGGTCGCGCCCGCTGGACTGGCACAACCAGACGCTGACGCCGAACCCGGACGCCATCTACCTGATGGCCTTCTTCAACACCAAGGACGTTGGGCCGGTCGTGCTGGAGATCCCGCCGGCCGGCGACGACGGCTCGCTCAACGCCAACATCGTCGACATCTGGCAGATGCCGCTGGAAGACGCCGGCCCGGCCGGCGCCGACGCGGGCAAGGGCGGCAAGTACCTGCTGCTGCCGCCCGGCCACACCGGCGCGGTGCCCGACGGCTACGTCGTGCTGCGGCCGGCCACGCACGGCAGCTACGCGCTGCTGCGCTCCAACCTGAAGAGCCACGGCGCCGAGGACGTCGCCGGGTCGGTGGCCTACGGCAAGAAGATCAGGATCTACCCGCTGTCGCAGGCCGGCGCGCCGCCGCCCACCGTCTTCACCGACGCGGCCGACGTGCTGTTCGATTCGACGATCAAGTACGACGCCAGCTTCTTCGAAGCGCTGGACCGCATCGTGCAGACCGAGCCCTGGCTGGACCGCGACCGCGCGATGATCGACGTGCTGCGCACGCTGGGCATCGAGAAGGGCAAGCCCTTCGCGCCGGACGCCAGGCGCAAGGCCGCGCTGACGGCCGGCGCGAAGGAGGCGCGCGACTGGATCGAAGCCCGCTACGACGCCGGGCTGCCGCCGTTCTACGAAGGCAGCCACTGGACCATGCCGTCCTTTCCCGAGTTGATCGAGGCGGTGCAGGCCTCGTTCAACGACCCGCAGAAGTACCCGGTGGACGTGCGCGGGCTGACCTATTCGTATGCCTTCATCGGCCTGAAGCGGCTGGGCACCGGCCAGTTCTACCTGTTCGGCATCCGCGACAAGGATGGCCGCGCCTTCGACGGCGGCAAGACCTACCGCCTGCGCGTGCCGCCGGACCCGCCGATCGAGCAGTACTGGTCGCTGACGGCCTACGACCGCGAGACGCATGCGCTGATCCGCAACATGTCGCGTGCCAGCCGCTCGTCGCAGATCGCCGAGATGCAGAAGAACGCCGACGGCTCGGTGGACGTGTACCTGGGCCCGAAGGCGCCGGCGGGCCAGGCGTCGAACTGGATCCCCACCGACCCGAAGCGCCCGTTCGAGGTGATCTTCCGCGCCTACGGGCCCACCAAGCCCTTCTTCGACAAGAGCTGGAAGCTGCCGGACATCGAAAGGGTGAAGTGAGGCGGGGCGCCGCCGCCGGGAGTTCAACATGAAGCATCACCACACCCTCGCCGCCCTCGGCTTCGCCTGCGCGCTGGGCGCCTGCTCCACGCCGCCGGCAAGTCCCACGTCGATGGACACCCGCATCGGCCGGATCGAGCTGCAGAGCGGCTACCCCAGCGATGCCTCGGTGCAAAAGCTGTACGACGAACTCGACTTCCAGCGTGCCGTGCAGGCCTACGTCTGGGCCGTGCCGCTGGTGTCCTACGAAGCGCTGCGCCGCGCCAACGTGCGCGACTGGGGGGTGCAGACCAACACCGTCAGCATCATCGACGACTACACGACGCCGTCGACCGAGGTGCTCACCGGCAACAACACCACGATCTATGCCGGCATCTTCTACGACCTGGGCCGCGATGGCCCGCTGGTCATCGACTCGCCGCAGGGCGTGTACGGCGTCATCGACGATGCCTGGCAGCGGTCGGTCGTCGAGGTCGGGCCGTTCGGGCCGGACAAGGGGCAGGGCGGCCGCTTCCTGCTGCTGCCGGCCGACTTCAAGGGCGAGGTGCCCGCGGGCTACCTGGCGGCGCGCTCGCTGACCAACCGCGGCATCTACGTGGGCCGGGCCTTCGTCAAGGACGGCAACGTCAAGGCGGCGGTCGACACGCTGGCGCGCATCCGCGTCTATCCGCTGTCGATGGCCGCCAACCCGCCGCCGACGATCGTGGTACCGGCCGCCGGCCGGCCGCTGCATTCGATCGCACCGCGCGGCGACGGCTACTGGGAGCTGCTGGCCGGCGCGCTGCAGCACGAAACGGTCGAGCCGCGCGACCGCTTCTTCCACGCCATGCTCAAGCCGCTGGGCATCGAGAAGGGCAAGCCCTTCAACCCTGATGCCCGGCAGAAGAAGATCCTCGCCGACGCCGCCGAGCTCGGCTTCCTGATGGCGCAGACGCTGAGCGCCGCGCCGCGGCTGGCCAACGCCGGCAGCTACCCGGGCACACGTTGGGAATGGGTGCTGACGCTGAACCCCGACCAGGAGGCGCCGAACCACAGCCAGCTGGACGAACGCACCGACTACACCTTCGAGGCCTTCTCGGTGGCCGACGGTATGGTCAAGCCGATCGTCGGCGCCGGCTCGCAGTACATGAGCGCGGCCAAGGACAGCAGCGGCGCGTGGCTCGATGGCGGCAACAGCTATCGCCTGCGCGTGCCCGCCAATGTGCCGGTGAAGGAGTTCTGGGCGGTGACGGTCTACGACAACCTGACGCGCTCGATGGTGCAGACCGACACCCAGCAGGCGGGCCTGGACTCGACGCGCAAGCTGCAGGCCAACGCCGACGGCTCCATCGACATCTACTTCGGCCCCGCGGCGCCTGCCGGCAAGGCCGGCAACTGGATCAAGACGATCCCGGGCAAGGGCTGGTTCACGTACTTCCGGTGGTACGGGCCGACGCAGGCCTTCTTCGACAAGAGCTGGGCGCTGCCGGACATCGAAAGGCTGAAGTGAAGCAGGCATCCTTCGTGCGGCCCGGAACGACCCCGCGGGATAGTCCCGATCCGTCACCGCCACCCGGCTAGCCAATACGGCTAGCCGTTGCCGGCGGCGGCCCGCCCATCATCTCCAGCCAGACGACCCGCCCCGGTCGGCAACTGCAGGAGATGAAGGCGATGAGCGAAACCCCCACGCAGGACCGCCCGCGCACTGCGCACGAGGCGCAGCTTTTCACGCTGACGCAGGTCACGCCGACCAGCCGAAACCATCGCCGCTCGACGCAGCACTACGCGGTGTCGGACTACTTCCCGCAGGTGCGCCGGATGATGCGTGCCACCGTCATCGGCGAGCGGCCGTTCTGAGCGTCCCCGAAAGGCGTGCCCCTGCCCATTGCGGCTAGTGCCGTCCGCCAATCCGGGCGACATCATGCGATGCATCGGCGCCCGCCACGACACAACCCAGGAGCAAGCGATGGAAGTCCAGCGCACCGTCTTTCGCGAAGACCACGAGATGCTGCGCAGCAGCGCGCAGCGCTTCTTCGAGCGTGAATGCGTGCCACGCCAGGCGGCGTGGGACGAGGCCGGCTGCGTCGACCGCGAGACCTGGCTCAAGGCCGGCAAGGAAGGGCTGCTGTGCGTCGCCGTGCCGGCCGAGTACGGCGGCGGCGGTGGCGACTTCGGCCACTCTGCCGTGGTGCTGGAGGAGATGCACCGCGCCGGCGTGTCGGGCGCGGGCTTTTCGCTGCACTCCGACATCATCGCGCCCTACATCGTGCGCCTGGGCACCGAAGAGCAGAAACGCCGCTGGCTGCCCAAGGTGTGCGCCGGCGAGACCGTGCTGTCGGTGGCCATCACCGAACCCGGCGGCGGCTCCGACGTCAAGGCCGCGCGCACCACCGCCGTGCGCGATGGCGACGAGTACGTGATCAACGGCAGCAAGACCTTCATCAGCAACGGCATGAGCAGCGACATGATCATGGTCGTCTGCAAGACCGACCCCACGGCCGGCGCCAAGGGCGTCAGCCTGATCATGGTCGAGACCGACCGCGCGGGCTTCCGCCGCGGGCGCAAGCTGCTGAAGGTGGGCCAGCCTGCCGCCGATACGGCCGAGCTGTTCTTCGACAACGTGCGCGTGCCGGTGAGCAACCGGCTGGGCGAGGAGAACCAAGGCTTCGCCTACCTGATGCAGGAGCTGGCGCAGGAGCGGCTGATCATCGCGCTGTATGCCGCCGTGACCTTGGAGCGCACGCTCGGCCTGACGCTCGACTACGTCAAGGAGCGCAAGGCCTTCGGCCAGACGGTGTGGGACTTCCAGAACACCAAGTTCAAGCTGGCCGATGCCAAGGCGGGCGCGGTGGCCGTGCGCACGATGATCGACTACTACCTGGGCGAGCACCTGCGCCGCAAGCTCAGCGTGCAGGAGGCGGCCATCGCCAAGCTGTACGCCACCGAGACGCTGTGGAAGCACCTGGACGACATGGTGCAGCTGCACGGCGGCTACGGCTACATGCTCGAGTACCCGATCGCGCGCGCCTTCACCGACTACCGCGTGTCGCGCGTCGTCGGCGGCGCCAACGAGGTGATGCGCGACCTGATCGCGCGCAAGCTCTGACCCACCCCATCCAACCCAAGGAAGACAAACATGAGCGAGAAAGTCCTGGTCGCCGGTGTCGGCATGATTCCCTTCAGCAAGCCCGGTGCGAGCCCCAGCTATACCGACATGGGCGCCGACGCGGTGCGCCGCGCGCTGGCCGATGCCGGCATCGACTATTCGATGGTGCAGCAGGCCTACGCCGGCTATGTCTACGGCGATTCCACCAGCGGCCAGACGGCGCTGTACGAAGTCGGCCTGACCGGCATCCCGATCGTCAACGTCAACAACAACTGCTCCACCGGATCGACCGCGCTGTACCTGGCGCGCCAGGCCGTGACGCTGGGCGATGCCGACTGCGTGCTGGCGCTGGGCTTCGAGCAGATGCAGGCCGGTGCGCTGAAGTCGCACTGGGACGACCGGCCGCGCACGCGCGCGCGCTTCGTGCACGTGATGCTGGACCTGACCGCCGACGCGGGCGAGCTGCCGCAGGCGCTGCGCACCTTCGGCGGCGCGGGGCGCGAGCACATGCAGAAATACGGCACCTCGATGGAAACCTTCGCTGCCATCCGCGCCAAGGCCAGCCGCCATGCCGCTAACAACCCGCTGGCGCTGTTCAGGAACGTCGTCAGCACCGAGGACGTGATGAACGACAAGCCGATGTGGCCCGGCGTGTTGACGCGGCTGATGGCCTGCCCGCCGACCTGCGGTGCGGCCGCGGCGATCATCGTGTCGGAGAAGTTCGCGAAGAAGCACGGCCTGCGCAGCGACGTGCAGATCCTGGCGCAGGCCATGACCACCGACCCGGTGGCGTCCTTCGACCCGCCGTCGCTGATCGCCTATGCCGGCTTCCACATGGCGCAGGCCGCGGCGAAACAGGTCTACGAAAAGGCGGGCGTCGGCCCCGAGGACATCCGCGTGGCCGAGCTGCACGACTGCTTCGCGCACAACGAGCTGCTCAGCTACGAGGCGCTGGGCTTCTGCCCCGAAGGCGGCGCCGAGAAGTTCGTGCGCGACGGCGACAACACCTACGGCGGCCAGGTCGTCACCAACCCCTCGGGCGGGCTGCTGAGCAAGGGCCATCCGCTGGGCGCGACCGGGCTGGCGCAGTGCTACGAACTCACCCATCAACTGCGCGGCACAGCCGACAAGCGCCAGGTCGAAGGCGTGAAGCTGGCGCTGCAGCACAACCTGGGCCTGGGCGGCGCCTGCGTCGTCACGCTCTACGGCAAGAACTGAAACCCATCTCTACACCGAAAGGAATCACATCATGAGCAGGAAACTCGAAGGCAAGGTCGCACTCGTCACCGGCGCGGGCCGCGGCATCGGCCGCTGCGTGGCGCTGAAGCTGGCCAGCGAAGGCGCGCGCGTGGTCGTCAACGACCTCGACCAGGCACCGGCCGACCAGGTGGTGGCCGAGATCCGCGAGGCCGGCGGCGCTGCCGTGCCCTACGCCAAGAGCATCACCGCGCCGGGCTTCGCCGAAGGCTTCGTGCAGACCGCGCTCGACAAGTTCGGCGCCATCGACATCATCGTCAACAACGCCGGCTACACCTGGGACAACGTCATCCAGAAGATGACCGACGAGCAGTGGGACGCGATCCTCGACTGCCACCTGAAGGCGCCGTTCCAGCTGCTGCGCGCCGCGCAGCCGTACTTCCGCGAGGTGAGCAAGGCCGAGGCCGACGAAGGCCGCGAGGTCTTCCGCAAGGTGGTCAACATCTCGTCGATCTCGGGCACGCAGGGCAACGCCGGGCAGTCCAACTACTCGGCGGCCAAGGCCGGCATCGTCGGCCTGACCAAGGCGCTGGCCAAGGAATGGGGCCGCATGAAGGTCAACGTCAACTGCGTGGCCTTCGGCTTCATCGAGACGCGGTTGACGCAACCGACCACCGAAGAGAAGACCGTGCACATCGAAGGCAAGGACATCCGCGTCGGCGTGCGCCCCGAGCGCATCGAACAGGCCAGCCGCGAGATCCCGCTGGGCCGCCCCGGCACGGCCGAGGAAGCCGCCGGTTCGGTGTACCTGTTCTGCATCCCCGAGTCGAACTACCTGACCGGCCAGACGCTGATCTGCGGCGGCGGCCGCGGCGGGTTCTGACGCGTTTTCCCGGTCGCTGCCGCAGGAGGCGTTCATGAAGATCCGTTCTTCCCGTCGCCGTCAGGCGCTGGCCGCCGGCACCGCGGCCGTGCTGCTGGCCCTGGCCGGCGTGCCGGCGCTGGCCCAGCAGGCGGCCTATCCGGACAAGCCGGTGCGCATCGTCTCGATCAGCAGCGCCGGCACCGGCGTCGACGACTTCACGCGGCTGGCCGCCAAGTACTTCAGCGACAGGACCGGCAAGACCTTCTACGTCGAGAACCGGCCCGGCGCCAACACCGTGCTGGCCGCCGACCATGTCGCCAAGGCGGTGCCGGACGGCTACACGCTGCTGCTGGCCGCGGCCAGCACGCTGACGGCCAATCCGTACATGATCCGCAACCTGCCGTACGACGCCAACAAGGACCTGCTGCCGATCGCGCGCATGTCGGTGGTGCCGATCGGGCTGGTCGTGCCGGCCACCTCGCCCTACCGCAGCCTGGCCGAGCTGATGGCCGCCGCGCGCGCCCAGCCCGGCAAGCTGAACTACGGCACCAGCACCGCCGGCTACAAGGTGATGACCGCGGCGATCAACGGCAGCGCCAAGGTCGAGGCGCTGGACGTGCCCTACAAGGGCAGCAGCGTCATGCTGCCCGACCTGATCTCGGGCACCTTGGACTACGCGCTGCTGGAGATCTCGCAGGTGGTGCCGCAGGTGCAAGCCGGCAAGCTGCGCGCGCTGGCGGTGAGCAGCCCGACGCGCAGCCCGGCGCTGCCGGACGTGCCCACGCTGGCCGAGGCCGGTGCCGGCGATGCCACACTGACCAGTTGGCTGGGTCTGTTCGCGCCGGCCGGCACGCCGCCGGCCATCGTCGACAAGATCGCCAGGCTGGCGATGGAGTTCGTCGCCTCGCCGGAAGCCAAGGCGCATTTCGCGCAACGCGGCACCGCGGCCTTCCCGGCCGAGACCGAGGCCTTCCGCCAGGCCATCCTGGCCGACCAGGCGAAGTGGAAGCACTACATCGCCGCGGCCGGCATCCAGCCCGAGTGACGGGACGGCCATGGCACGCCTCGTCCGCCACCACGCCCATTGGCCCGCCGGCGTGCCGCATGCGGTGGCCGTGGCGGACCGCAACATCTTCAGCCACCTGCAGCGCTCGGCCACCGCCTCGCCCGGCAAGGTGGCGATCGAGTTCTATGGCCGCACGCTGAGCTACGAGCAGCTGCACGCCGCCGCGCTGGCGCTGGCCGGCTATCTGCAGCAGCACCTGGGGGTGCGCCGTGGCGACCGCGTGCTGCTGCTGATGCAGAACTGCCCGCAGTTCGTGATCGCCTTCCATGCGGTGCTGCGCTGCGACGCGGTGGTGGTGGGCGTCAACCCGATGAGCACGCCGCAGGAGGTGGCCTACTACGCCGCGGATTCGGGTGGGCGCGTGCTGATCACCACGCAGGACATGCTGGCATCGGCGCTGCCGCTGCTGCAGTCGGGTGCGCTCGACGGTGCGGTGGTCGGCGCTGCCGGCGACCTGGCCAGCAGCGCCGAGGACCTGCCCTTCCTGCGCGTGCCGGATTTCGTGCTCGCGCCACGCGCCGCGCTGGCGCAGCCCGGCCTGCACGAGTTCGCCGGCGCGCTGGCCGCCGGCATCGCGCCGACGCCGATGCTCAGCGGCGGCGAGGACCTGGCGGTGCTGGCCTACACCTCGGGCACCACCGGCAAGCCCAAGGGCGCGATGCTGACGCACCGCAACTTCGCGCACGCCTCGGCGCAGCGCGCGGCCTGGCTCGACGAAAGCGCCGACGCCACCGAACTGATCACGCTGCCGATCAGCCACGTCGCCGGCATGAACATGATGAATCTGGCCATGTTCGTCGGCCGCAGCATCGTGCTGCTGGCGCGCTGGGACGCCGATGCCGCCGTCGAGCTGATCGAGCGCCGGCGCATCGCCGCCTGGGGCGCGGTGGCGCCGATGCTGATGGAAGTGTTCTCGCGTCCTGACATCGCGCAGCGCGACCTGAGTTCGCTGAAGCGGCTGTACGGCGGCGCGACGGCGATGCCCGAGTCGCTGATCCGCGGCATCGAGCAGCGCCTGGGCATCGCCTTCATCGAAAGCTACGGCCTCAGCGAGGCCTGCGGCGCGACGCACATCAACCCGCCGCAGGCCGCGCGGCGTCAGTGCGCCGGCGTGCCGCACATCAACGTCGACGCGCGCATCATCGACCCCGACAGCGGCGCCGAACTGGGGCCGAACCAGCCGGGCGAGATCGTGGTGCACGGGCCGACGGTCTTCAGCGGCTACTGGAACAACCCGGCAGCCACGGCGGCGGCCTTCATCGAGCTGGACGGCAAGCGCTTCCTGCGCACCGGCGACCTGGGCTACCACGACGACGACGGCTATTTCTACGTCACCGACCGGCTCAAGCGCATGATCAATGCCGCCGGGCTGAAGGTGTGGCCGGCCGAGATCGAATCGGCGCTGTACGCGCACCCGGCGGTGCAGGAGGCCTGCGTCATCTCCGCGCGCGATGCGCACCGCGGCGAGACCGTCAAGGCGCTGGTGGTGCTGCGGGCGGCGCACCGCGGCACGCTGTCCGGCGGTGAACTGTCGGACTGGGCGCGCGGCCGCATGGCGGCGTACAAGGTGCCGCGCATCGTCGAGTTCGTCGAGGCGCTGCCCAAGACATCCACCGGCAAGCTGCTGTGGCGCGAACTGCAGGCGCAGCAGGACGCGCACGACCGCGCCGCCGCACATCGAGGACCGGTGCGATGAGTTCGACGCCGCCACGCCGGCTGCTGCACCGGCGCGAGATCGCCTTCCAGGGCTACCTGCGCGACGACGGGCTGCTCGACATCGAAGCCCGTCTGCAGGACATCACCGCGGTGGCCACGCCGATGCCCTTCGGCGACCTGGCGGCCGGCGACACGATCCACGACATGCGCCTGACCGTCACCGTCGACGCCGAGCTGCACATCCGCTCGGTGCATGCCGTCACCGCCGCCGGCGCCACGCCGTACTGCGCCGAGATCAACAGTGCCTACGCCGGCCTGGCGGGGCTGCGCATCGGCCCGGGCTTCAAGCAGCAGGTGAAGGATCGTGTTGGCGGCATCAAGGGCTGCACGCACCTGACCGAGCTGATGAACGGCCTGGCCAACGCGGCGATGCAGACCTGGTTCTCGCTGCGTCGCGAAGCCGGCACACGCCAGCGCCGGGCCGACCCCTCCGCGCCGCTGCCCAAGCCTTTCGTCGTCGGCACCTGCCACCCGTACCGCCTGGACGGCGAGGCGACGCAGGTGATCTGGCCGCCCGCGCGCCGCCAGCCGGCAACACAGGAGGCATGAATGAGTCTGGAACCGACCCCTGAACAGCGCGAGATCCGCGAGGCCATCCTCAAGGTCTGCGAGCGCTTCGACGCCGACTACTGGCTGCGCAAGGACCGCGAGGGCGGCTTCCCGGCCGACTTCCACGGCGCACTGGCGCAGGCCGGCTGGCTGGGCATCTGCATCCCGCAGGCCTACGGCGGCTCGGGCCTGGGGCTGACCGAGGCGACGGTGATGATGCAGGCCATCGCCGAATCGGGTGCTGGCATGAGCGGCGCGTCGGCGGTGCACATGAACATCTTCGGCCTGAACCCGGTGGTGGTGTTCGGCACCGAGGCGCAGAAGCAGCGCATGCTGCCGCCGCTGATCGTCGGCAAGGAGCGCACCTGCTTCGCCGTGACCGAGCCCAACACCGGGCTGAACACCACGCAGCTGAAGACGCGCGCGGTCCGCGACGGCGACCACTACGTGATGCACGGCACCAAGACCTTCATCTCCACCGCCAGCATCGCCGAGAAGATGCTGATCCTGGCGCGCACCACGCCGCTGGAAGAAGTGAAGAACAAGACCGACGGCCTGAGCCTGTTCTACACCGACTTCGACCGCAGCAGGATCGAGGTGCACGAGATCGACAAGATGGGCCGCAAGGCGGTGGACACCAACCAGGTGTTCATCGACGGACTGCGCGTGCCGGTCGAAGACCGCATCGGCGATGAGGGGCAGGGCTTTCGCTACATCCTGCACGGCATGAACGCCGAGCGCATCCTCGTCGCCGGCGAGGCCGTCGGGCTGGGCCGCGCCGCGCTGGCGCGGGCGGTGCACTACGCGAAGGAGCGCGAGGTCTTCAACCGCCCGATCGGCATGAACCAGGGCATCCAGCATCCGCTGGCCGAATGCTGGATGGAACTGGAGGCGGCGAACCTGATGACCTTCCACGCGGCAGCCAGGTTCGACCGCGGCGAGAACTGCGGTGCCGAGGCCAATGCCGCCAAGTACCTGGCCGCCGAGGCCGGCCACAGGGCCTGCACCACCGCGGTCATGACGCACGGCGGCTACGGCTACGCCAAGGAATACCACGTCGAGCGCTACCTGCGCGAATCGCTGATCCCGCGCATCGCGCCGGTGAGCCCGCAGATGATCCTGTGCTTCATCGCCGAGAAGGTGCTGGGCCTGCCCAAGTCCTATTGAGATGGAGCTGCCCAACATGCTGGCACTGCACACCGCGATCCACTGGGACGACCTGCCGCTGGGCACGCGCTTCGTCACGAAGAAGCGCACCGTCACCGAGACCGACCTGGTGAGCTTCGTCAACCTGACCTGGCTGACCGAGGAACTGTTCGCCAACGCCGACCCGGCCGACCGTGCGCGCATGGGCATCGCCGGGCGCGTGGTGCCGGGCGGGCTGGTCTACACCTTTGCCGAGGGGCTGGTGGCGCCGTCGTTCCAGGCCTCGGGCCTGGCCTTCCTGGACGCGACGCTGACGATGCAGGGCCCCACCTTCGTCGGCGACACGCTGCACGTGGACTGCGAGGTGATCGAGCAGCGGTTGAGCTCCAAGCCCGAGCGCGGCCTGGTGCGCACGCGCAACACGGTACGCAACCAGCACGGCCAGGCCGTGATGGTGTACGAGCCGCTGCGGCTGATGCGCGTGCGCGGTGCCGCGGCTTCTCGCAGCTGAGCTTCAGCCCACGATGGCTTGATGCATAGAGACCATCGTGAGGTGACGGCGCGTAGCGAATTCATTCACCGCAGAGGCGCAGAGGGCGCAGAGGGTTTGCAGAGGAAGTCCGAACGGCCCTTGTCCCCTGAAGTTTCTCTGCGTTTCTCTGCGCCCTCTGCGACTCTGCGGTGAAGGATGCGTGGCCGACCGCAATGCGCGGCCGGATCCCGTCACCCAATCCTCGTCTCCGGGTTTACCCGCCTGCCCATCGCGGATGGCGACTGCGCGACGCCGGCGGTTCACGATGCAGTCCTCGACACGCACCGGAGACACGTCCCGATGTCCAGCCTCACCGTCAGCCGGCCGGCCGCCGACGCAGCGCGCACCGAACCGCCGTATCGCGACGCCGGCCTGTCGCGGCCGACCGTCACGCACGAGCGCCGCGCCGACGGCACGCTGATCATCGGCGTCGCCGACGCGCCGGTGCGCGTGGATCATGTGGGCGTGTCCGCTTTCGTGGCGCGCTGGGCCGAGGAGCGTCCTTCGCAGCTGGCCTTCGCCGAACGCGACGGCCCGGATTCGTGGCGCTGGCTGACCTGGGGCGAATTCCACCCGCGCATGCTGGCGGTGGCCGCCGGCCTGCTGGAGCTGGGCCTGTCGCAGCAGCGGCCGCTGATGATCCTGTCGGGCAACTCGCTCGACCAGGTGCTGCTGCTGGCCGCGGCCGACTACGTCGGCATCCCCAGCGCGCCGGTGTCGCCCTCGTACTCGCTGATGAGCCAGGAGTTCACGCGCCTGCTCGGTATCCACGCGCTGGTGGAGCCGGGCGCGGTGTTCGTGCAGTCGGCGCCGCAGTTCGCCAAGGCGCTGCAGGCGCTGGGCACGCCGGCCGAAGCGGTGATCGCGGTGCATGGCGCGGCCGGCGCGCAGATCGACTGGCGCAGGCTGGCCGCGACGCCGCTGACACCAGAGCGAGCGGCCGCAGTGCAGGCCGCGCGCGCGGCCATCGACCCGGCGACGCACATCGCGCGCATCTTCTTCACCTCGGGCTCGACCGGCATTCCCAAGGGCGTGCCGATCACCTACGCCAATGTGGCGGCGATGATCGGCCAGTTCCACTATGCGCACCGCGACAGCCTGGACCAGCCGCTGGTGATGCTCGACTGGCTGCCGTGGAACCACCTGTTCGGCGGGCTGGGCAACCTGTGCCGCGCCTTCACCATGGGCGCGTCCTACTACATCGACGACGGCCGGCCGCTGCCGGGGCAGTTCGCGCGCACCGTGCAAAACCTGCGCGAGGTGGCGCCGACGATGTATGCCAACGTGCCCGCGGCCTGGGCGATGCTGGCCGCCGAGCTGCAGCGCGACGAGGCGCTGGCCGGGCGCTTCTTCTCGCGGCTGAAGTTCGTCGGCTACGGCGGCGCCAGCCTGCCGCGCGACGTGTGGCAGCGCTTCCAGGACGCCGCGGTGCGCGCCGGCGGCGAGCGCATCGTCTTCACCTCGGGCTTCGGCTCCACCGAGACCACGGGCCTGGGCATGAACTTCAACCGCCCCTGCGACGACGTCGGCAACATCGGCATTCCCAATCCGGGCATGCAGGTCAAGCTGATCCCGCTGGAAGGCGGCGACGGCCGCTACGAGATCCGCATGCGCGGCCCGCACATCTTCCCCGGCTACCTGAAGCGGCCCGACCTCACGGCCGCGGCCATCGACGACGAAGGCTTCTACAGCCTGGGCGACGCGGTGCGGCTGGCCGACCCGGCCGACCCTTCCGCCGGGCTGCGCTACGCCGGCCGCTGCGTCGAGGACTTCAAGCTCAGCAACGGCACCTGGGTGCGCACCGGCAGCGTGCGGCTGGGGCTGGTCGAGCAGTGCGCGCCGCTGCTGGCCGATGCAGTGATCTGCGGCCACGACCGCGACCATGTCGCCGCGCTGGCCTGGCCTAACGTCGCCGCGTGCCAGCGCCTGGCGCCGGAATTGGCGGGCTTGACGGCCGCCGAGCTGGTGGCGCACCCGCTGGTGGTTGCCGCGCTGCAGCGCAAGCTGCGCGAAGGCGGCTCGCCGATCGCCAGCCAGCAGGCGCAGCGCGTGATGCTGATGGCCGAGCCGCCGTCGCCCGATGCCAACGAGATCGCGGACAAGGGCTACATCAACCAGGCCACCGCGCGCGAGCGCCGCGCGCATCTGATCCCTACGCTCTACGCCGAGCCGCCAGGCGCGGCCGTCGCCACCCGCTGAAACACAGACAAACGACAGGAAACCCCATGCAAGTGCAACGCAACGTCTACCGCGAAGACCACGAACAATTCCGCACCACCGTACGCCGCTTCCTCGAACGCGAGTGCGTGCCGCACTACGACGAATGGCTTCAGGCCGGCATCGTCAGCCGCGAGGTCTGGCAAAAGGCCGGCCGCGAAGGCCTGCTGTGCGTGACCTTGCCCACCGACCACGGCGGCGGCGGCGGCGACTTCGGGCATTCGGCCATCATTGCCGAGGAGATGGCGCGCTGCGGCGTGTCGATCTCCTTCGGGCTGCACTCGGACATCGTCGCGCCGTACATCCAGCGCCTGGGCACCGACGAGCAGAAGCAGCGCTGGCTGCCAGGCATCTGCAGCGGCGAGCAGATCCTGGCGGTGGCCATCACCGAGCCCGGTGGCGGCTCCGACGTCAAGGCGTTGCGCACGACCGCCGTGCGCGACGGCGACCACTACGTCATCAACGGCAGCAAGACCTTCATCAGCAACGGCTTCATCAGCGACCTGGTGGTGGTGGTGTGCAAGACCGACCCGGCCGCCGGCGCCAAGGGCGTGAGCCTGCTGGTGGTGGAGACCCACCGCGAGGGCTTCCGCCGCGGCCGCAAGCTCGACAAGGTGGGCATGCATTCGCAGGACACGGCCGAGCTGTTCTTCGACAACGTGCGCGTGCCGGCGAGCAACCTGCTGGGCGAGGAAGGCAAGGGCTTCGTCTACCTGATGCAGGAGCTGCCGCAGGAGCGCTTCATCATCGCCGTCAGCGCCGCCGCCAAGCTGGAGCGGCTGCTCGAGCAGACGCTGGACTACGTGAAGGACCGGCGCGCCTTCAACCAGACGGTATGGGACTTCCAGAACACCAAGTTCAAGCTGGCCGACATCAAGGCGCAGGCGGTGGCGCTGCGCACGATGGTCGACTACTACCTGGGCGAGCACATGCGCCGCCGCCTGACGGTGGAAGAAGCCGCGATCGCCAAGCTGTATTCGACCGAGACCTTGTGGAAGTGCATCGACGACATGGTGCAGCTGCACGGCGGCTACGGCTACATGCTCGAGTACCCGATCGCGCGCGCCTTCGTCGACATGCGCGTGGCCCGCGTCTACGGCGGCACCAACGAAGTCATGCGCGACCTGATCGCGCGCAAGCTGTAGTTAACCTCAACCGACTTTTCAAAAGGAGCGATTCAATGGTCGACCGCAACATCATCGGCATGGTCTTCCCGC
>Ga0307505_10001966_pt1 | contig 15257 bp, 11 predicted proteins | sample 23_S_MG_FD_202183 | JGI IMG/M metagenome (GOLD analysis project Ga0307505, IMG submission 202183) | Soil microbial communities from Populus trichocarpa stands in riparian zone in the Pacific Northwest, United States - 23_S | ecosystem: Environmental > Terrestrial > Soil > Riparian zone > Trees...
AGGTCGATCTCGGGTCGCCGCAGGCGATCGAGCAGATCGACATCTGGAACCGCACGGACTGCTGCGGCAACCAACTGGCGAACTACTACGTGTTGGTGTCGAACAACGCCAATGCGCAGCCGAACGGGCCGGGAGTGTTCACGCGCCTGGAGACGGCGCAGGCGGGAACGCCGACGTCGGTGGCGCTGCAGGCGACTGGCCGCTACGTGCGCATCCAGAAGCAGGACTTCGGAGTCCTCGCCCTCGCCGAAGTCCAGGTCTGGCAGTAACGGAACGCGCCCACGGGCTGCTCGCTACCGCCGCCGACGGCACATAGCAGTCCGTCGGCGGCGGTCGGCGTTCCTCGCGGCCGTGCTAATCGATGTAGCCGAGCGCCCGGAGGCGCTCGCGGGTGACGGAATCGATCTCCGTTTCGATCGGTTTCAATTTTGCTTGGGCGCCGGGGCGTGGTGCTCGCAGCAACGACCGCATGAAGTTGGTCAGCACCGGGCGCTCACGCGCAAGGTCACGTTGTTCTCGAGGGTCCGTCTCGAGGTCATAGAGTTCTTGAGCCGGCCGTGCCAGTGCGTTGCGCTCGAGGTTCTGGATCAACTTGTAACGGCCGTAGATTACGCTCTCGGCCCGGCCGCCGAACCAGTTCACGTACGAAAACGCCGGCGTGAGCGATCGCGGGCCAACGTCGATCTCGTCCATCAGGCTTCTTCCGTCGATCGTGTCGGGAACGGACAATCCGACGTAGTCGAGAACCGTGGGCATGATGTCGATCTGATTCACCGGCCAGTCGAGCGTTCGGCCAGCGCCCCAATTGCCCGGGAACTTGATGATGAGGGGGATGTTCAGCTGCTCGCCGTACAGCGTCATCCCGTGGGTGAGACGGCCGTGGTCGTAGAATTCTTCGCCGTGGTCGGCGACTAGAACGACGATGCTGTCATGGTACAGGTCGGCCGCCTTCAGCATGGACAAGAAGCGACCGAATCGCGCGTCGGCGCCGCGAATTTCGGCGTCGTACAGCGCGATGAGTTCCTCCTTGTGTTTGCCCGAACGCTCGCTCGGGCCGAGGGGCTTGCCGGAGCTGGTGCGATTGCGAGCTTGCTCCGCCTTGAATCCTATCGGCTCCAAGGACTCGATCATTTCCTGGGTGCCGAGATTCGGATCGACGTCGCGGGCGAGCGCCTCGCGATCGGCAGGCTCCGGGTCGTACGGGTTGTGGGGCTCGATCGTGTGCAAAAAGAGGAACAGCGGCGCCGCGCCCGTGTCCCGGCCGATCCACTCCGCCGCGCGCCGCTCGATCTCGGCGGATTCGGACAGGGTTTCGTAGGTGGCGAAGCCGTTCGCGAATCCCATCGTCGGATCCACCTGACCGTTGAGTGTAAAACCGCCGGTCTCGTATCCCTTGTCCCGCAGTTGACCGGCGATCGTCATCGCCGTCGGCGGCAGCCCGGTACTCATGTCGATGATGCCGTGGGATTTCACCAACAGGCCGGTGAAGATCGAGGCCACGGCCGGTCTGGTCCACGAAGTCTGCGCGACCGCCCGGGAGAATCGCACTGAATCAGCCGCGAAGGCGTCGATGTTGGGCGATGTGGAAAGATCGTATCCATAGGCCCCGAGATGATCGGCTCGCAGCGTATCGATCACGTAGAGAAAGATGTGTGGCAACTCCGCCGCCGGGGGGCGCTGTTGCCGTGCCGGGGGTGGCGGCGGTGCCGCCGGTGCGGTCACCAGCGGCGACTCGATCTCGACGGCGGCGGTGTCCGAGTCGTCGCCCGAATCGATGGCGGTGAACGCGACCTTCTTGATTCCCGGGGGGCCCAACGCGAGACGCAGGGGTTCTCCATCCGCGAAATCCTCGGCGGAGACGCGCACGGTACGCGACGCGCCGGCGTCTTCCGCGACCGCGATCGCTAGCGTGGGCGATGACCGCGTCGACTCGCGTGGCCCGACGCCGCGGATCACGAGCTCGGCGGACGGCGGTGCGTCGAAGTGATACTCGATCCCGGTGCCGGCGGGAGCGACGAGTCGCGCGACTTGCCCGTCGAATACCGCCTTCGGGACGGAGATCTCGCCACCGGGATCTCTCGTCGCACGAGGGGTGGCGCCTCCGATCCAAGACTGAACGCGCTGCCGCCACGCCGGTGGGGGGTTGGGGCCGTGGCGATCGAATCGGATCCAGTCGAAGATGGCCGCGCGGCCCGCCTCGAGGTCGCCTGTGGCAACCGCTTCGACGGGCGTACCGCTGTATGCGAACTCGAAGGTCAAGACGTTGCGGCCGATGGCGAGCAACTCGGTGGGGAGTACTGCCATCAACGGTTGCCACGGCGGATCGATCGCCAGCGTCGCGACGCGTTTGGCGTTCAGCAGGACCGTGATCTCCTGGGTTGGCCAGCCGGGGCGAAAATCCGGCGCGACGCTCATCGAGACCATGATCGGCGCGTCGTTCGCCGTGTGGAACCACACGGATGCATGGGGCCCGGTTGCCCACACCACGCTCACCCCGTCGGAGCGCGTTGCATCGTCTCCCCACCCTTCCATGAGGTGCGCGTGAGCGGCCGGCGACCCGAGGTCGATCTCGATCGTGTCGCGAAATACCTCCGCCGAATCGAATCGGCGCGCCAGGTCCTCGACGACGATGTGTCCCGGTGCGATCAGCGTGGCATCGGTTGAGCCGGATCGGGTTGCCGGCGAATCGCACGCCGTGATCGTCAACGCGATGGCGAGGCATTTCCAGCGCAGGGCGACAACAGTGCGACACCTGTGACGAATCCCGGTTCGCTGGAGCCGCGCCGCGGCAACCGTGTCCTCGTCCACCTGGCGAGAAGAGCACGGGGGATGCCGCCACCTGTCGCGCTTCATCCGCTCGCGTCTCCCCGGTGGAACAATCGCCAGCGGTTTGGCGGAGAGTCTTCGAAGTCGATCAAGCGCCACGGTGCGGGAATGTAATCCACGAATGGCCGGGACTTGCCGGGTTGTGCCTCCAGGCGCTGAAGAAACGGCTCGTCGATGTAGAGAGCGGAGAAGCCGTTGGCGACGAGGAACCGAGCGAGATCCCCTTCTTCCGCCGCGACCGCGCGTTCAGCGCTTTCCCAACATCTGCCCCCGCATACATAGTTGTGGAGCACGGCCTGCCAACTGTCCGTGTACAGCTTGGCGCCGCTCTTGGAGAACAGCGGCCGGTGAGGGTGCAAGCGATCCGCGTGTTTGAATACCTGATAGCCTCGACTGGAGTGATCGTCCGCGAACATCCGCGGCACCGCCGCGAGGAACGCCACCGCGACGAGCGGCCACCACACGGCCGCACGGGCGCGCCTCGGATTCGCGAACAGGAGTGCGGTTGCGCAGAGCCCCGACCATGCCATCAAGAAAGCCGCGAGCCCGAACAGGTACGACGGCCGCGGCCTCTGTGAGAGAATAATCAGCGGCGCGACCAGCGACGCTGAGATCAGAACCAGCCACGCCGGCGCGCGCGGTCGGATCGACTGCGCCCACAACTCATCCCACCGTGCGATCACCGCTCGCCCGCCGACGAGCCAAAGCGCCAATAAGAGGATGGTAAGCACCGCGGCGCGCCGCGAGTGGGTGCGCGGTATGGGGTAGTCCGGATTCAGCTCGCCGGACAGCTCACTGAAGAGCAGCAGTTGCAGCCCGTTTGGCGTCAGGCGGAGGTTCCACAAAAAGTGCTCGAGGGTGGCGCTCGGATTCCGGCGGAGCATCTCCGCGATCGAGGGCGTCGGGTCGCCGAAGTGCTCGATCATCAGGTCCGCGGACTCGGTCCACGGACTCTTCGTCCATTCGGGGTTGCGTTGCTTGTATCCGAACGCGAACACCTGCGCCATGTTCAAGCCGTGACGGTGATCCATCACGAGGTCCATGTCGAAGTGCGGCGGGCGCTGGGAGTACACCCCGAGCACCGCGGCGATCGCGATTGTCAGCGGGACGGCGTAGCCGAGAAGGTAGGTCTTCACACTGGTGCCGCGACCGCGGTCGACCCATTCCCAGGCGGCGCATCCCACGGCGAAGATCCCCGCGGCCGCGGTCAATTCGTTGCGTGCGAGCGCGCCGCCGACGAAGAGGATTCCCAGAGCACTGCCACGCCCCCACGGGCTGTCGACAGCGGCGGCCACGAGGCACGCGGCGAGCAAGGGCAATGCCCCGAACAGATGCACCTCGTAGAGAGTATTGAAGATGATGGGGGAAGATGCCCACCAGGCCGCGACGGCCCAGGCGATCGCCGGCGGCAGAAGTCTGCGGAACACGGCGAGCGCGGTCAGCGCGGCCGCCATGACGATGACGACGCGATGCACCCATGTCGCCGTGAAGGGATCGCTGACCACCGCGTACACCGTGCCGTACAGCATAGAGTACAGCGGCGACATGACGACGTTCGCGATCTCGCCATTCTCCGCGAAACTCTGAGCCGCGACGAAATACGAGCTCGTATCTCCGGACCCGAGTCGCGGCGAGTTCCACACGCCCCAGACCGTCTTCATCTGCAGGAGAAAGATCGTGGCGTACGAGAATCCTGCGGAAGCCGCCAGACGCATCAACAGCCCGCGCAATCCGGTCGCGTCCGGTTGAGGCGCGGCGACCGAGCGGCCGGGTTCTGCAATGACGATGCCCATGACGTATGATCCGACTCGATCGCCTGCGCGCGCCTGGGCGCGTGCTCGCCGAAAATAACGACCTCGGCTAGCAGGTAGGGGTGCGGGTGTCCATCAACGCGGACGGGGATACCGCCCCGGAAAGCGCCCTTTTGGGGCCAATAGCCGCATACTGTCGAACGGTTACATCCTTCGAGGACGGAGCCGCGGGAGATCCGCCCCGGGCTGGACGGGATCGATTTGGATTGTCGCAGATAACCTTAGATGGTAGGGACTTCGTCGACACACCCGACGGTTTCCCGTCGCCCTGTGCGTCGGGAGCGGATTCCGCTCCGACCAGCCTGCGTCTCGGGCGTCTTCGATCAGAAACGCATCGATGAACAATCCTCTCGTCACGATCGTGACCCCGTCTTTCAATCAGGGCCGATTCATCCGCGCGACGATCGAGAGCGTCCTCAGCCAGGATTACGCCAACATCGACTACATCATCATGGATGGCGGCTCGACCGACTCCACCGCCGACGTCGTCGCGGAATACGCGGACCGTCTAACCTGGGTCTCGGAGAAGGATCGCGGTCAGTCCCATGCCATCAACAAGGGGTTCGGTGTGGCGCGCGGCGAAATCGTCGCATGGATCAACTCGGACGACATCTTGTTGCCCGGCGCGGTATCGCGGGCCGTCGCCGAGTTCGCAAAGGACCCCGAGCTAGGCGCCGTCTATGGCGAGGGCTACCTGATGAACGAAGCCGGTGAGTTCACCGGTCGGTTTCCGCACACCGTGCCCTTCGATCTCTGGCGGCTGGTCCACGTGTCCGACTACATCCTGCAGCAGACGGTTTTCTTTCGTAAGGCGGTCTTCGACGACGTCGGATTCATTGACGAAGGACTCAACTGGGGAATGGATTGGGACATCTTGATTCGCATCGGCAAGCGTTTCGAGATCCGCTACATCCCCGAGTTCATGGGGGCGCTGCGCGAGTATGGCGAGGCCAAGACGTTCTCCGGCGGGCATCGGAGATTCATGGAGCTCGTCGAGATCGTCCGCCGGCACACCGACCGACGCCTCCCCCCGGCGTTTCTGAGCTACGGCGCCGATACCTATGCGCGCGAGCTGCGCCAGCGGATCGACGCCATTCGCCAACCGGCGTTGCGCTCGCTCGCGTCGGCGGCGGGATGGTTCCTGATCAACGTCGGATTCTTCGCCGCTGGACAGAGCTTCGCTCATTCCCAGGGTCTCTATCCGGGCGGTTGGGCGGCGCGCCGGCTTCACTACATGGTTCCGGCCGGTAGAAACCGCTTGCGTCTTCGCGGCGAGCTCGCGCATCCGTCATTGCCGCGGCAGCGGATCGAGGTCCGCAGCAACGGGTTCACCCAGGCCCATGAGATCGAAGGACGGCAGTTCGAGATCGACTTCGAGCTGCCCGCCTCCGCCGGCGAGCCGATCTCGTTCGAGGTGAGGCTGCCGCGCCGGCGACCGTGGCCCTTCTCGCGGCGCGTCGTCTATCGCCTGGACGCGATCGAAGCTTCGTCGGGGAGCGACGCCGCCGCGGGATCAGGTCCCGAGTTGATTCGTTTGTAGGGGTTTTCCAAGGCGAGTTGGTAGAAGTTGGGCGGCGCGTCGTGGAATGCCGGGTGACCAGGGTGGATGCCGGCTTTCGCCGGCATGACGAGAGGGTGCCTGGACGCTGGGCTCAGGCCCGCGCCGCCGGTGTGTCGGTCGCGAGAATGTGTGAGTAGTGCTCGACCGCTTCGCGCGCCGAACCGCAGTACGCGTTGGTACCGTTGTGCAGCACCATGGCGTCCTGGCAGTGGGCCTCGACAGCCGCGGTTTCGTGCGAGACGAACATCAGCGTCATGCCGCGGCCCATCATCGCGTCGATCCGCTGGAAGCACTTCTGCTGAAAAAAGATGTCACCGACGCTGAGCGCCTCGTCGACGATCAGCAGGTCGGGCTCGACGCAGACCTGGACGGCGAAGGCGAGGCGAACCACCATGCCGCTCGAATACGTTTTGATCGGCTGGTCGATGAACGCTCCGATCTCAGAGAAGTCGACGATCTCGTCGAATCGATGTTGGATCTCGCGGCGCGTGAGGCCGAGGATGGCGCCGTTGACGAAGACGTTCTCACGGCCGCTGAACTCCGGATTGAAGCCGCTGCCGAGCTCGAGCAACGCCGCCGTGCGCTGGGCCCGGGTCTCGCAGGAGCCTTCGCTCGGCCGCAACGTGCCGGCGACGATCTGCAGCAGGGTCGATTTACCCGAGCCGTTGCGGCCGATGACGCCGAACGAACGACCTCGCACCACCGTGAACGACACTCCCCGGAGCGCCCAGAACTCGCGGTAGAGCTGCTTGCGGCCCCACAGAAACGCCTGCGCCAGTCGGTCGCGCGGCGAGTTGTAGAGATGAAACAGGCGGCCCAGGTTCTCGGCGACGATGATCGGCTCGGCGGTCACGGCTTCCTCAGATGACGTCGGCGAAGGCGCGCCGCAAGGCCATGAAGCAGGCGTAACCCGCCAGCATCACGCCGATCGATGCGATCAGACTGAGTGAATACCAGGCCCAGTCCGGAGGCTGGTTCCAAAGTACGACACGGCGGAAGTCCTCGACGATCGTCGCCATCGGGTTGAGACGCATCCAAGGCTGCGCCGGTTCCGGCAACGCCGTAACCGGGTAGAGGATCGGCGTCAGGAAGAAGAGCAATTGGACCGCGACTCCGGCCATGTGCCCGATGTCACGCAAAAACACACCGAGGGCCGCCACCGTCCAGCTGACCCCGGCGGTGAAGGCGATCAGCGGCAGATATACGAGCGGCAGATAGAGGATCGTCGGCGACAGCCCTCCCTGGAGGAGAAGCGCGAGCGCGATGATGCCCATGCCGATGAACGAGTGGAAAACCGCGGCGCCGACCAGTGCGATCGGGAGAATTTCGAGCGGAAACACGACTTTGGTTACGTAGTTCGGATTCCGGGTAACGGCGTAGGGCGAGTTCACCAGCGATTCGCCGAAGATGTTGTAGGTGACGATGCCGGTGAACAGGATGAGGGCGAAGCCCGCCAACGACGGCTCGCCCGCCGCCGTCGTCCAGCGCGCGTTGAAGACATAGCTGAAGACGAACGTGTAGACCGCGAGCGACGCCAGCGGCGTCAGCAGTGCCCAGGCCACTCCGAGGTACGAGCCGCGATAGCGGCCGAGGATCTCGCGGCGTGTCAGCTGCCAGAGCAGCTCGCGATTTCGCGTCAGGCTTCGGATCAGCCGGCGCGGATCGATGAGGCGCCCGAATTCGTGGCGCTTCGACCGGCCAGCCGCGGAGGTGCCGAGGGCCACGATGGGACTACGCGGCGTTCCGGCGCGTAGCCCGGTACCATTCGATGGTCTTCCGGAGGCCGTCGTGAAAATCGGTCTGCGCGCTGAACCCAAAGCGCTCGGCCGCGCGCGAAACATCCAGGCAACGGCGCGGTTGGCCGTCGGGCTTCGACGAGTCCCAGCGAACAGTGCCGCGGAAACCGGTGAGCTCGGCGATCGTCGCGACCAGGTCGCGAATCGTGATCTCCCGTCCCGCTCCCAGGTTGACCGGGTCCTCTCCCTCGTACCGCTCCGTGGCCAGCACGATGCCCTCGGCGCAGTCGTCGACGTAGAGAAACTCGCGGCTCGCCGTGCCGCCGCCCCAGACCTCGATCTCGGCGGCGCCGCTGTCGGCGGCGTCCATGCATTTCTTGACCAGCGCCGGGATGACATGCGAGCTCGACGGGTCGAAGTTATCGCGCGGCCCGTAGAGATTGACCGGCAGAAGATAGATGGCGCCGAATCCGTACTGCTGGCGATAGGCCTGCGCCTGGACCAGGAGCATCTTCTTCGCCAGGCCGTACGGCGCGTTGGTCTCTTCGGGGTAGCCGTTCCACAGGTCGTCCTCGCGAAACGGCACCGGCGTCATCTTCGGGTAGGCGCAGACCGTGCCGACCGCGACGAACTTCTCGACCCCGCGGTGGCGAGCCTCCTCGATCAGCTGCACGCCCATCATCAGGTTGTCGTAGAAATACTTTCCTGGATTTTCGCGGTTGGCGCCGATGCCGCCGACTTGCGCCGCCAGGTGGACGACGATCTCCGGGCGCGCGTCCTCATAGAAGGAACGCACCGCGTCGATGGCCACCAGGTCGTATTGGCGACTGCGCGGAACGAATACGTCGGCGCCGCGCTGTTCCAGGCGCGCGACCACGTGCGAGCCGAGAAACCCCGAGCCGCCGGTTACGGCAACCCTCTTTCCACGCAGGTCACGCATTGCGAGTTCCTCCGTCTCCACCACCGCTGCCCCGGGTGGGCCGGCGAATGGGACGCGCGACGGCCCGTCGAACGAGTCGGTTGTTATGAATGGCGCGGAGTCTATCCGCGCGGGGAATACCGTTCAACTCTGAGTGGCCGTTCACTTGTTGCGGCGCACGCGCTCGAGGTCGCTATCGACCATCATGCGCACCAACCCCGCGAAGTCGACGTCGGGATGCCAGCCGAGGATGCTCTTGGCGCGGCTCGGATCGCCGATCAACTGGTCGACCTCGGCCGGCCGGTGCAGGGCCGGATCGCTCTCTACGTACTTTTCCCAATCGAGTCCGACGTGCTCGAACGCGAGCCGCGCGAACTCGCGCACGCTGTGCGTTTCACCGGTGGCCACCACGTAGTCGCCCGGTTCGTCGTGCTGGAGCATCATCCACATCGCCCGGACGTAGTCGCCGGCAAAACCCCAATCGCGCTCGGCATTAATGTTGCCGAGCGCCAGACGGTCTTGCAGTCCCTCTTTGATGCGCGCCACCGCGTCGCTGATCTTGCGGGTGACGAACTCTTTTCCGCGCCGCGGCGACTCGTGGTTGAACAGAATTCCCGAGCAGGCGAAGAGGTCGTAGCTTTCGCGGTAGTTCACCGTGATGAAGTGACCGTACACCTTGGCCACCCCGTACGGGCTGCGCGGATAGAACGGCGTCGTCTCCCGCTGCGGCACCTCCAGCACCTTGCCGAACATCTCGCTCGACGATGCCTGGTAGTAGCGGACGTTGCGGTCCACCGTCCGGATCGCTTCGAGCAACCTCGTCACGCCCACCGCGTCGAACTCGGCCGTCAGCACCGGTTGTTTCCAGGAAGTCGGAACGAACGACTGCGCCGCAAGATTGTAGACTTCCGAGGGCTCTGATTCCTCGATGGCCTCGATGAGTGACAGTTGGTCGAGCAGATCCGCCTGCACCAGATTCACCCGGTCGCGCAGGTGCTCGATGCGCTCGAAGTTCTCCGTACTGGCCCGGCGGACGACGCCGAAGACGTGATAGCCCTTATCGAGCAGGAACTCGGCCAGGTACGACCCATCCTGTCCGGTGATCCCGGTGATCAGTGCGTTCGGCACAACGACTCCATTGGGTATTGAGGAAAATGTCTGCCGCGGCGGCGGGTGCGGTGAATCAGAATGCGGCGGGGCGACGGGTGCGCCCTTCTTTAGACAAGCTGCCCTCGCGAGACAAGGGCGGGTCTCCTCAGACCAACTCCTCGTACACCGCCTTCAGCCGGGCGGCGATGTCCGACCAACTGAAGTTGGCGGCGACCCGACGGGCGTGGCCGCTCATCCTGTCGCGGTCGCGGATGGTCGCGGTGATCTTCTCGGCCAACTCGGCCTCGTTTCCCGGTGGCACGAGATAGCCGCTCTCGCCATCTTCAACCAGTGTTTGAACTCCCCGTAGCTTTGATGCGACGACGGGCGTGCCGCATGCCATCGCCTCGAGTAGGACTAATCCGAATGCTTCGGTGCGATCGACGGACGGGAGGACGACGACGTCGGCCGCCGCGTAATAACTCGGTAGCTCGGCCTCGCTGATATCCCCGACGAAAACGGCGCGGCCCCCTAAGTGTTTGGCGGCGTGTTCTTCGTAGCGCCGGCGCAGCTCGCCGTCGCCGCCGACCACGAGGGTGACATCGGGCACCCGCTTCAGCGAGCGCACGAGGATATGCAGGCCCTTGAAGTAGTGCGCCCGATCGAGGCGGGAGAGAAAAAACACGATCGGCGTCGTCGGGAGGCCGAGGTCCCGGCGCGCCGTCGCCCGGTCCTGTGGGCGGAAGGTGTCGGTGTCGACGCCGGCCGGCAGAACGGTGACCTTCTCGTCCAGCGACGGCATGCGCCCGCGGAGAAATCGCGAGGACTCGGCGTAATCGACCGACGTCACCAGGACCTGGTCCGCGGCGCGCAGGATCATCGGGAAGATCAATCGGCGGTGCCAGTGGAAGATCGGTGCCTTCCAGCCGTCGCCGACGACATCCATCTGATACTGGACCACCAGCGGCGGACCGCCAACGAGGCGGCGCGCCGCGGTGATTTCCGCTGTGCCGAAGAACGGATAGTGCAGATGCACGATGTCGAAGCTGCGGCACTGGCGGACGATCTGCGGCAGACATGCGGCGTTGCCGTAGCGAAACGCCGGGGCGAGTTCGACGACGCGGGCGCCCGAGGGAACGCTGCGCGGCACCGGCGCGGTAGGCGTGAACACCGTCACGTCGACCCCCAAGAGTGCCAGAGCTTCCGCTTGGTGGTACGCGACGGTTCCCATCCCACCGCGATAGGGCGGGAATACCGGGGTCACGTGGGCGACGCGCACGGGCGACACTCTGTCATGATCGCCAGCACACCTATGCCGTGGTCGCCGCAGCCACAAGGGCGATGGTCGAGCTGAAGGCTGATAGCTGAAAGCTGATGGCGGGTGCTGTCCGAATTCGGACGGCAACCAATCGCGCTCAGCACTAGCCGCTGGCGGTGGAATCCTGCTAAGGCTTCCGTTCCGCAGACCTGCCCAGATAAATCACGCGCCGGAGGTGGATATGTTCGTTCAATCTCAGAAATGGTGTTTCCGTTTCGTACTGCTGTTCGGCCTCCTCGCGGTGGCCGGATGTCAGAGCTGCCAGGACACATCCCAGCCGCCGCCGCCGAGTCCGACTTTGCCGCCGGCCGCTGCGCCCGTAGCCGACGAACCAGCCGCCGCCGAACCGCCGCCTGTCGCCGGGGCGGACGCGGTGGAAGAAGAAGTCGACGAGGACGCCTTGGTGTTGCTCGCCGAGGGCGACCCCGAGGATGGCGATGCGCCGCTGTCGGTGAAGTTCATGGTGGAGTCGCTGCTCGACGACGCGATGAACGCACCTCAGTACAAATGGGATTTCGGTGACGGTTCGCCTGTTTCGACCGAGGCGAGCCCGACACACGTGTACGAAAAGCCCGGAAGCTACACCGCGACGATCCGCATCGTCGACGCCGCCGGGCAACTGGGTTGGGACGAGGTCGACATCGAAGTCGACGAGCCGTGAACTGACTCATCTGGAGTGAGGGGCGAGGGATGAGGGGCAAGGGGCGAGGGATGGTGTCCGTCTTCGACGGAAGTCGTTTCCCCGATTCCCTCGCCCCCCGCCCCACGTCCCTCGCCCCTCTGTCTCCCTCCCCGGGACTCTCGCCCATCGTCCCTCGCCCCTGTAAGGTACCGAACCATGTCGAGTAAACGTGCGGCGGGACTGGTGGGGGCTCTGGCGGGGGCGGGGCTCGCGATCAGCGTCTACATCGCTCGCATTCACGCCCAGCTCGCCGCCAATCAGGTGCCTGGCTGCGACATCAACGACACAGTGTCGTGCTCGATCGTACTGTCGAGCAAGTACGCGTATCTATTTGGCACGATTCCTGTCGCGTGGCTCGCTCTCGCCGCGTATGCGGTCTTTGCCGCCGCCGCCGCCGCTTTGGCGTTCGCCACGCCACGAGCGACGGCCCGGCAGCGGCTTTCCGGTTTTGTCTTTGCGGGCGCGATCGTCGGCGCGATCTACTCGGTCGTACTCGCTTGGGTGGCGGTGGTCGTGCTCCACGCCGTGTGCTTGTTCTGCAGCGGGCTGTACGTCGTCAACGCCGGCCTCCTCGTCGCCTCGGCACTGCTCGTCAGCGCCGTGCGACGTGAGACGACGCGCGGTCGCGGTGCCGACTTTGGCTTGGTGCGCTGGGTCGGAATCGGCAGCGCCGCCGGGCTCGCCGCCGTCGTCGCACTCTTCACCTGGGAGGCGACGCGCACGCGTGTCGCCAACGATCCCGACTTCGAGCAATGGTACAAGGCACGGCCGACCGTCGAGCGACCGCCGGCGGGGGGACATGCGAAGGGGCCTGAGTCGAGCAGCGTCGTCATTGCCGAGTTCTCCGACTTCGAGTGCGGTCACTGCGCCCAAGCGTACCGCGCGCTGAAGTCCGTGATGCCGCGCTACCGCGAGGACCTGCGCATCGAGTTTCACCACTATCCGCTCGACTCGCAGTGCAATCCGGCGATGACCGGCTCGTTTCACCGCAACGCGTGCCTCGCCGCGTTCGCCGCCGAGTGTGCGGCCGCGCAAGACAAGTTCTGGCCGTACCACGATCTTCTTTTCGACAACCAGGGAGATCTCTCGCGCGAAACGATCGATCGTCTCGCCGATCAAGTCGGTCTCGATCGAGACACGTTCTCGAAATGTCTCGCGAGCGACGCGCCGCGCGCGGCCGTGGCACGCGATGTCGCCGAAGGCGCGCGGCTCGAAATCAAATCGACACCGACGTTGTACTTCAACCGACGCACCATCGTCGGCGCGCTCGAAGAAGAAAAACTCGAGCACGCGATACGCATCGAACGCTCGCTCGCAACGCGTCGAAATTGATCCTGCGTTTTGGATCGAATCTTTTCGTCGCGCGCGAAAAAAATTTGCGCGCAACGAAACGACACGTCCGAAGCGACTTACGCGCGCAACGCGTTCGCCAACCACTGTTGTGCGGGGAAATGCGTATTGACTTGATCAGAGTGCGCGAATAGAAAGCCGCCTCTCCACTTCTTTGGCAGTCGTTTCAGACACAAGAAGAGATCGATCTTACGAGAATGAATCTTGCCGGGCGTGCGCGTTGTTTTTCTCGTCGGGGGACGATGAGCGCAGGAAGTTCGGGGCCTGTGGGTGAGGTGTGGAGTGGTTGTGAAATGGCCGAGGTGGCGGTGAGTTGTCGAGTTGTCCCCAGGTGTGGACAACAGGCGCACACGCCCGGCAAGTCCGTTCTCCATTGCACTGGAGGAGGGGCGGGTAGGCATGGTGGCATTGTGGGCGTCGGTCTTGTCGGAGCTTCGCGAACACTTGGGGGAGAGGAACTACCTCGCATGGATCGAACCGGTCGAGGTACTTCCGGCAGAGGACGAACTGGTGCTGCAGGTGCCCAGTGTCTTCTATCAGTCGTGGATCGAGCGTTATTTCATGAGCGCGATCCGCGGTGCGGTCGAGAAACATTCCGGCCGCTCATGTCCCGTTCGATTGACCGTCGCCAAGGATCGCGTCGCTGTTCGAGCTGAGCACACGCGCCGGCTGGCGAAGCGCGACGACGAGCCCCGCGTGCGAGCGCCGCGCATCGGCAAGCTGAACCCGCAATTCACCTTCGACGCGTTCGTCGTCGGGCCGAGCAACGAGATGGCGTGTCGCGCGGCGTACAGTGTGTGCGAGCGACCTGGACGCGCGTTCAATCCAGTCGTCCTGCACGGTGGCGTCGGCCTGGGCAAGACACACCTGATCAACGCGATCGCGCACGAGTTGTTGCGGCGCCGCGGTCGGGCGTTCGTCGCGTGCCTGTCCGCGGAAGCGTTCATGAATCAACTGATTCATTCGCTGCGTCACGACGAGATGAACAAGTTCCGCGAGCGCTTTCGCCGCGTCGACGCGTTGATTCTAGACGACATCCATTTTCTATCGGGCAAAGAGCGCACCCAGGAAGAGTTCTTCCACACATTCAACACCCTGCACTCCACCGAGAAGCAGATCGTGCTGACGTCGGACCAGCCGCCGTCGGCGATCGTCGGCATCGAGAAGCGATTGCGTTCGAGGTTCGAGGGCGGCCTGATCGCGGAGATCCATCCGCCGACGCAGGCGATGCGCGTCGCCATCGTCCATGCCAAGGCGTCGCGCAAGGGGATCGATCTACCGCCGGAGGTGGCCGAAGTTTTGGTGGGGCGGAGCGGGGTGAGCGTTCGCGAGTTGGAGGGTGGTTTGAACCGCGTCGTCAGCATGGCCGACGTTCGGGGGGTGCCGCTGACCGCGGAGTTGGCGATCGACGCGCTCGGTCCGCTCGAGGCGCGCCGCGAGATCGTGTCGGTCGAGGCGATTCAGCAAACAGTGAGCCATCGCTTCGGGCTGCAGATCAGCGACCTGACGTCGCGCCGACGCGGCCGACAGATTTCCTTTCCGCGCCAGATCGCGATGTATCTGAGCCGGACCGTGGCGCAGGCGTCGTACCCGCGCATCGCCCAGGAGTTCGGCAACCGCGACCACACGACGGTCATGTACGCGGTGCGGACAATCGAGACGCGCCGCTCGCGCGACGCCGCCGTCGATCAGGTGCTGGTGGGGATCGAGTCGGAACTGAGAACCTGAGGAGCAGGGGGCAGGGGTCAGGGGGCTGGGGACGAGGGGGCAGGGGCCATGGAATGTGTCCGTCTTCGACGGAGATTCTTTTATGACTCCCGCTCCCAAGCCTGCGGGTAGAGAGTGTCAGGAATTTGGTGTACGGGGGCGGCCGGTTAGCATTCGGGAATTCGTCCCTCGAAGTGGATTGAGAGTTGGTGCAGGGCTGTCGTCCAAGCACGATCTCGTCCCTTCCAGGCCTTAGTG
>Ga0307505_10001967_pt1 | contig 15256 bp, 12 predicted proteins | sample 23_S_MG_FD_202183 | JGI IMG/M metagenome (GOLD analysis project Ga0307505, IMG submission 202183) | Soil microbial communities from Populus trichocarpa stands in riparian zone in the Pacific Northwest, United States - 23_S | ecosystem: Environmental > Terrestrial > Soil > Riparian zone > Trees...
GGGCGGTGGGTGGGGTGCGAAGGATCCCCTGAGGTAAACAAGGCTCGCGCAAATTGGAGAAGACCACGGTTCTCCGTGCATGCACGCTCGTCGTTCTTCGCACGAGATCCTTCGCAACCCACCCGCCACCCGCTCAGGATGACAGGATGGGAAAGCGGCGGGTTTCTGCACACGCTCTCAGGATGACACCAGGTTGTGTGTGCCTCGCCGATCGAAGCACTCACGACGCCGAGCGCAGGACGCGTTCTACGGCGTCGATCGTGGCGTCGATCTCGACCATGTTCTCAGGACGAACGTTGGCCTCGGGGTCTTTGAGAATGTGGCCGGTGAGCACGCACACGGTCTGCTCGCTTTCCTTCATCACCCCGGCCGCGCGCAGTTTGCGCACGCCCGCGAGTGTTGCGGCGGAGGCGGGCTCGCAGCCGAGACCGAGGCCGTCGATGAAGCGCTTCGCGGTCATGATCTCGTCGTCAGTCACTTCTTCGACCACTCCGCTGGTGTCCCGGATGGCTGTGACCGCGCGATGCCAGCTCACCGGATCACCGATGCGGATCGCGCTGGCGATCGTCTCGGCGGCGATGCGGTGCTGCGTCGCGAACGCGTCCGTGTAGCCGCGAAAGAACGGGTTGGCGCCGTGAGCCTGGATGCTGGCCAGGCGCGGCATCTTCGTGATCCAGCCGCGGGTGAATGCTTCCTTGAGGGCCTTGCCGAATGCGCTCGTGTTGCCGAGGTTGCCGGCAGGCACGACGATCCAATCGGGAGCTTCCCAGTTCAGATCTTGCAGCAGCTCCCAGATGATCGTCTTCTGTCCCTCGATGCGGAACGGATTGATCGAGTTGACCAGATAGATGCCCAACCGATCGCACGCCTCCCTCACGAGGCGCATGGCCGCATCGAAATCGCCGCGGACCTGCAGGCATTTCGCGCCGTAGGCCAGCGTCTGCGCCAGCTTGCCGCTGGCGACTTTCCCTGTCGGGACGAACACGATGGCCGGCAGCTTCGCCTGCGCGGCGTAGGCGGCCAGCGAGGCGCTCGTGTTTCCGGTGGAGGCGCACGCGACCGCGCTGGCTTTGACGCGCACGGCCTGCGTCACGGCCACGGTCATCCCGCGATCCTTGAACGAGCCGGTGGGATTCTCGCCTTCGTGCTTGTAGAGCAGCCCCTCGCGCTCGTACAGGCGCGTTCCGCCCTCCGGATGCGTGACGACTCGGTCGAGGTTCACGACCCCTTCGCGGAACCGCCACACGCCACTCTGGTCGATCGGCGCCCAGGACGTGCGCCGGTCGTCGAACGAGTTGCGGTCGATGCGTGTGTCCCGCTCGACACTCAGCAATCCGCCGCACGCATCACACGTGTAGCGGACATCCAACTCGTCATAGCGGGTTTTGCAGGCGATGCATTCGAGCCATTCCATGGTTGATGTTGAACGATGACACGGAACACGGAACGAGGAACGAGGAACGAGGAACACGGAACACGGCAAACGGAACGACGGGACCGAGAGGACCAATGAAGTCGGTCCCATCGTTCCTCGTTCATCGTTCCGTGTTCATCGTTCCGTGTTCCGTGTTCATCGTTCGTCTGACCCCGTCCTTCGCGATTGCTCCCACGTGCGTTGATGCGACCTCGCCGAACGTCGTCTCCATCGCTGCCGCGCATTCTCTCGCGGTGTGCTGGTCCGGCGCGATGGCGAAGAGGGTCGGGCCGGAGCCGCTGATCGAGCAGCCGAAGGCCCCGGCGTCGAGCGCGGCGCGTTTGACTTCGTAGAAGCGGGGGATGAGCGGCGCGCGTCGCGGCTCGGCATAACGGTCGTCGAGCGCGCGGCGCAGGAGCTCGCCATCGCCCGCGCCGAAGGCGTGTGCCAGCGCGGTCGTGTTGGCCATCTGCTGGATCCACTCCGCGCGCTCGCTCCGTTCCGGGAGTAACGCCCGGGCGTCGCGCGTGCGGATGCGCACGCGCGGGGTGACCAGAGCGATCCACCAATCCGCCGCGACCGGCAGCTTGATGACATCGATCGGATCGACGCTGCGCGAGAGGGCCAGTCCTCCGACCACGCTCGGGGCGATGTTGTCGAGATGGCGCCCGGCCACGGACGACTCGCCCTCCAGGGCCGCCGCGATGATCTCCCGCGGTTCCGCCATCGCACAAAGTCCCGCCTCGTGACAGGCCAGCGCGGCGGCGTAGGCGCCTGCGACGCTCGACGCGGCGCTTCCGCCCATGCCCCCGGCCAGTGCCAGGCCTTTGTGGATGGACACGATGGCGTTGAAGTCAAAGGGCTTGAGGTAGGCGTGCGCCGCGATGGCCGCGCAGTTGCGCTCCGGGATGAGCGGCACGAGCTCCGCGTCGCGGCCCGTGACCTCCGCGATGCGCCACGACTCTTTTGTCAATTCCACGGTGACGCGATCGCCGATGCCGTCGACCGCGAGGCCGAGGACATCGAACCCCGGCCCGACGTTCCCGATCGAGCCCGGAGCATAGGCGGTCCATCCGGTCACGAACGCCGCTCCGGCCGGGACCCACGCGAGCCGGACGTCGTCCGCCGCTCGTGCATGGTGATGGCCACGATGTCGTTCAGCACACCGGCGGCCGTGACGGCCGCGCCGGCACCGGGTCCGGTCACCACGAGCGGATTCGCGGAGTAGCGTTTGGAATGGATGACGATGGTGTTGTCGGTCCCGCGCAGGCGCCCGAGGGGCGAGGCCAGATCCACCGCTTCCACGCCCACCCGGATCGCGCGCGGACCGATCTTGGCCACGTAGCGCAGCACCTTCCCGTCGCTCTTCGCCCGCGCGACCCGCTCCGCGAAGGCTTCGTCGAGCGCGGTGAGCTTGTCCACGAAGCGAGCCGGCTTGTCGTCGTCCACGTCTTTGGTGAAGAGTGACTCGAGCGCGATGTCGCTCAGCTCGAGCCGGCGTCCGAGCGTCCGCGCGAGGATGAGGGCCTTGCGCGCGACGTCCGTGCCGGACAGATCGTCGCGCGGATCGGGCTCGGTGTAGCCGAGCTTCCACGCCTCGCGAACCGCATCGCTGAAGCGTTTCCCCTGTTCGAGCGCGGTCATGATGAACCCGAGCGTGCCGGAGAACGCGCCGAGGATCGTCTCCACGCGGTCGCCGGACTCCTGCAGTTTCGCGAGGGTGTCGAGCACGGGCAGACCGGCGCCGGCGGTGGCCTCATAGCGCAGCGCCAGGCCTCTTGCGCGCGCGGTCTCCATCAGTTCGTCGAACGCGAGCTGGGACACGGCCAGCGGCTTCTTGTTGGCGAGCACGATGTGGAAGCCGTTCTCGAGCGCTTTCTGAATCAGCGGCGCGGTCTCCTCGGAGGTCAGGTCGACGAGGATGGGCCGGTGCGAGGGAAGGAGCCACAGCTCCTGCTCCATCGCCTTCTGCAGCTCGGCGATCGAGAGCAGCGACTCGCGGTCGAAGAGGCGCGCGCCTCCTGCTTTGGCTTTGGCGAGGTTCTGGAGTGCTGCTGTCCGGAAACCTTTCGGCTCGACCTTGATGCCCGATCGATCGGCCACACCGATGATGGTGATGTCGACACCCAGTTCGTCGCGGAGATGCTTCTCCTGCGCGGTGAGCTGCGCGGCCAGCTCGCGGCCGATCTGGCCGAAGCCCAGCAGGGTGAGCTTCGATTCGCGCCCGGTCGTATCGGCCAGAGGATGCAGTTTGTCGAGTTGATATTCGTTGTGCAGTGCCTGGAGGGCGCGCGTGGCGTCATCCTCGGCCACGGCCACGGTGATGTTGAGCTCCGACGAGCCCTGCGCGATGGCCACGACGTTGACGTGCGCGCCGCTGAGCGCGGAGAACGTGCGCGCGGCGATGCCGGGGCGGCCACGCATGCCCAGTCCCACGACTGCGATGAGGGCGATGGCTTTCTCCGCACGGATGCGGTCGATCAGCTTCGCCTTGCGTTCGTGCACGAACGCCTCATCGAGCGCGCGCACCGCGTGATCGGCCTCGGTTTCGGGGAGCACGAAGCAGATGCTCGCTTCGCTCGAAGCCTGGCTGATCATGGTCACGGAGTGGCCCGCTTGCGAGAGCGCGGTGAAGGCGCGACCGGCCACACCCGGAACGCCGATCATGCCCGAGCCTTCGATGGAAACGAGCGACTGACGGTGGATCGCCGTCAGGGCCTTCACCGGGTAGGCTCCCGGTTTGACGTCGTCGGCGATGCGCGTGCCGGGGGAGCTCGCCTGAAAGGTGTTGCGGACGAAGAGCGGAATCTTGCGATCGACGAGGGGGATCATCGTGCGCGGATGGAGGACTTTCGCGCCGTAGAAGGCCAGCTCCGCGGCTTCGCGATAGTGCAGTTCTCCCAGGAGCCTCGCCGAGGGGACGCTCTTCGGGTCGGCGGTCATCAGTCCGTCCACTTCCTTGAAGAGCGTGACCGCGCTGGCGTTGATACTGCGTGCGAGGATGGCCGCGGAGAAGTCGGTGCCGCCGCGGCCCAGGGTCACGATCTCCCCCTCGGGACCGCGCCCGAGGTAGCCGGGCATGACCACCACGCGACCCTGCTCGAGCAAGGGCAGCACGTGTTTCTTCGCGGCGCGCTCGCACTTGACGAAGTTGGGCCAGAGACTGCCGAGCTTCTGTTCGGTGAGGATGACCTCGGACGCGTCGACGTAAGTCGCGGCCACGCCTTGCTCGACGAGGACCGCGGTGAAGATGCGAGCCAGGATGCGCTCGCCGCGCGCCACCAGTGCGTCCTCGGCGCGCCGGGTCTTCTCGTGGAGCACGGCGATGCTCTCGCACATCGAGCGGAGGTCGTCCGCCGAGGCCGCGATCAGTGCTCGCAACTCCAGGAGCGTCGGGCTCTTCTTCGGGAACAGTGCATCGACCAGGTCCGTGTAGCGAGCCTCGAACTTTGCCGCTGCAGCGCGGGAGCGCTCGCGGTCACCTCGTAGCGCGGACTGCCCGGCGTCGAGCAGCAGGTCCGTCACGCCGTTCGCGGCCGACACGACCGCGGCCACGCCCGGGGCCGCGTTTCTCACATGCTTTGCCGCGATGAGAATCGCTTCTGCGCTGCCGACGGCCACTCCGCCGAATTTGTAGACCTGCATGACGCGACTACCTCTTCACACCTTTATACAGATACGCGACACCGAAGGTCAGGGGAACCGCCTCGATCGTGCTGAAATCGGCGGCCTCGCGCATGAGCGCCACGAAGTCCTCGCCGCACGGGAAGCGGCCCGCGGACGTCTGCAGGTACGCGTAAGCGTCACGCTCGCCGGTCAGCGCGCCGCCGATGCGCGGCATCGCGTGACGCGAGTAAAGATCGTAGAGCTTGCCGACGAATCGGTTGCGCGGTTGCCCGAACTCCAGGACGATCACGCGGCCACCACTGCGCACCACACGCGCCATCTCGGAGATTCCCTGGCGAGGATTGCCGACGTTGCGAATCCCGAAAGAGATGCTGGCCACGTCGAACGTGGCGTCTCCATACGGCAGGCGGGTCACGTCGGCGACCTCGAACTCGATGCCCGGAGCCTTCACGCGGGCGAGCTCCAGCATCTCCGGGACGAAGTCCGTGCCGACGACGCGTCCGCGATCGCCGGCTGCCTTGCGGAAGGCAATGGCCAGGTCGCCGGTGCCGGTCGCGCAGTCGAGTACCCGATCGCCTTCCTTCACCGCGGCCCCGCGCACGGCCTTCCGCCGCCACAGGTGATGCACACCACCCGACAGGACGGTATTGGCGCGGTCGTATCGCTTCGCGATGGACGCGAACATCGATTGAATCTTGTTCGGATCGGGGCCGGAGTAGTTGGTCATCGGTTGGCGGTTGCCGGTTGTCGGTTGTCGGGAGGACGACGAGAGGAACGTGTGCGCCACGCCGAGCGACGGAGGTCCGGCAATGGCGGGAAGCTCTCCGCCAACCGACATCCGACAACCGCCAACCGGCTTCCCATACAATCCCCCGCGATGCGGGACTTCGCGTTCATTCAGACTTCGCCGGGCCGTGTGCTGGTGGGTTGGGGTCCTTTCGAACAACTCCCGTTCCGGCGACCCGAGCGGCCGGCATTCTACGTCAGCGATTTTTTCCTCGATGACCCGCACCCCTGGCGTCACCCCGCGGAGTGGGAGGAGTTGTCCTTCGAGGAGTTGGCCGAGCGGTTTCCGGTGGAGACGAATGTGGACCTGGGTCCGGTCCTGGGCGTCGAATGGGAACCGCTGCCTCTCGCGCAGTTCGCTCCGCTGTTCGACTCCGCGCTGGCTCACATGGCCGCTGGCGACTTCCACAAGATCGTGCCGGTTCTGTTCGAGAACGGCCATGTCGCGCGACGCGGGCAGTGGTGGCACTCGCTGGTGGGCCGCCTGGCCACGCTGCCGGCCGGGTTGTGGGCTTATGGCTACTGTTACGCGCAGCACGGCATGATCGGCGCCACGCCGGAGATGCTCTTTCAGGCAGAGGCGCGCGGCTACCGTTCGATGGCCCTGGCCGGGACCCGGCCGGTGATGCGCGCCGAAGAGTTGCTGACGGATACAAAGGAACGGCGCGAGCACCGCATGGTGGTCGACGACATCGTCCGGCGCCTGGCTCCGTTCGGCAACATCGAGATCGGCCCTCTCGGTCTGCTTCGCCTGCCGAGCATCGCTCATCTGATGACGCCCATCTTCTTCGCCGAGTGCGGTGGATCCGAGGCGATGTCGTTCACGGAGATGGTGCGACGTCTTCATCCGACGGCCGCCCTCGGCGTCTCTCCGCGATCACCGGCAGGGGAGCGTTGGCTGCGCGAGGCCGATCGCGGCGTGAAGCGCCGCACCTTCGGCGCGCCGTTCGGTGTCGAGCGGGAGGATCGGTCGGCGCTGGCGCTGGTGGCGATCCGCAATGTGCAGTGGAACGGAGATCGCGTTCGCGTCGGCTCCGGTGCGGGCTTGCTCCCGGAGAGCCAGTTCGAGCGGGAGTTCGAGGAACTGCGCCAGAAGCGCGATCAGGTGAAGGCCCTCTTCGGCATCGAGACTCAGGCATGGGCAACGTCGACCGCGCGTCGCGTCTGATCGACGCCGTCCGCGCCGCGGGCGTGGGCGAGTTCTGCGTCTGCGCGGGCTCGCGCAACGCGCCGCTGCTGGCGGTGCTGGGCGCTTCGGATGTACGTCTGTTTTCGTTCGTCGACGAGCGCTCCGCGGCCTTCTTCGCCCTCGGGCGCTTCAAGCTGCACGGGCAGCCTGTGGCCGTGGTGACGACGTCCGGCACGGCCGTGGCGGAGATGCTCCCCGCGGCGATCGAGGCCCACTACTCCGGCATCCCGCTGGTGCTCATCTCCGCTGACCGGCCGGGCCGTTTTCGCGGGACGGGTGCACCACAGTCGATCGAGCAGGAAGGCATCTTCGGCGTCTACGCGGAGACATCGCTGGAGACGTGGACGCGATCGCGACCCTTGCACCTCAACGTTGAATTCGACGAGCCGTTGATCGATAGCGCGGTTGTCGGTTGTCGGTTGTCGGTTGTCGGTGGCACTGCGGAGTCGCGCGCTATCTCGCGGGTCACCTTGGCAACTCCAAACCAACAACCGGTAACCACAAAGCGCCCTCTAGTCATTGCCGGCGCACTCGCTTCACGTCATCGCGAACGGGTGAAGGCTTTCGCGATCGCGCTGGGCGCACCGGTGTATGCGGAAGCTCTCAGCGGACTGCGGGAGGATCTCGACCTTCCGCTCATTCTCTCGGGTGAGCGGATGATTCCGCGCGGGAACTTCGACTCCGTGATCCGCATCGGCGGCGTTCCCACGCTGCGTTTCTGGCGCGATCTGGAAACGCTCGGGTTGCCCGTCACGCACTACAGCGATCTGCCTTTCGCCGGACTCACGCATGGAGAGGTGCATCGCCTCGAAGCGCTGCCCGATCTTCGCGGTGAGCGCGACGATGAGTTTCACGAGCGAGATCGCGCTCAGGCGGCCCGCTTCGCGCGAATCCTCGACGACGAACCGCAGTCGGAGCTCGCGATAATTCGCGCTCTCTCGCACGAGTTGCCACAAGGCGCGCGGGTGTATCTCGGCAACAGCCTGCCCATTCGCGAATGGGACCTGGCCGCGAGCCGTGAGCCTCGCGGATTCGTATACGAGGCCAATCGCGGCGCGAACGGCATCGACGGCCAGCTCTCCACATTCTTCGGCTGGGCGGCCCCCGGCGCCGCCAATTTTTGCGTCCTGGGCGACCTCACCGCGATCTACGACCTCGGCGCGCCGTGGATCCTGCGCCAGCTCGAGGCCTTGGTGCGCGTCGTCATCGTCAACAACGGCGGGGGACGCATTTTCGGAAGAGTAGCCTCACTTCGCGCGCTCGATCCCGCAATGCGCGCGCGGATCATCGAGAACGTCCACGAGGTCCGTTTCGGCGATTGGGCGAAGATGTGGAGTCTCGACCTCACCGAGCTGCACCCCGATGAAGAAGCGTCGCGGCTCGCGTGGCAGAAGTACGACGAGCTATGGGCGTGATTCGAACGCTGTCCGGTTTTCTCGGCCTGCCCAGCGACTGGGACTTCCTCCCCTGGCCGCACGCACCTCTTCCCTCGCCTTTTCCTCTGCACCCAGCACTCAGCACCCAGCACCCAGAGCCGCTCATCGGCTACTCGATGGGAGGACGGGTGGCGTTGCAGATCCTCGAAGGCCAGCGCTTCCAAAGTGCAGTGATTCTCTCCGCGGGCCTCAACGCTCCGGACCCGGAGCGGCGGGCGCGCGATGAAGAATGGGCCCGGCGGTTCGAGTCCGAGGATTGGTCATCGCTGATGCGGGATTGGAACGCGCAGGCCGTGTTCGGCGGGCATGTCGTCGAGCGTGCGGAAGTGGACTTCGATCGCGCCGAGCTGGCGCGCCAGTTGAGGGAGTGCTCGCCGGCTGTCCTCCCTCCGCCGAATCTCGAGGCGATCGAGACGCCGATCCTTTGGGTGGCCGGCGAGCGTGACGCGAAGTACGTCGAGATCGGCCGGCGCGCGGTTGCGCGCCTCCCGCACGCGGAGCTGTGGATCTGTCCGGATGCGGGCCATCGCGTCCCCTGGGAACAGCCCAGTGCGCTGGTGGGCCGTTTGCGCCTGTTCTTCGACTTGCATTAACGTGCGCGGCCATGACTGAGCAGCACATTGCTGAGACGTGGCACAAGCTGCACGACTTCGAAGACATCAAGTACGAGCGCACCGGTGACGGGATCGCCAAGATCACCATCAACAGGCCGGAGGTCCGGAACTCGTTCCGGCCGAAGACGGTGAATGAGCTGAAGCTGGCCTTCGACATGGCCCGCGACGACTCGGACATCGGCGTGATCATTCTCACGGGCGAGGGTCCTGACGCGTTCTGCGCCGGTGGAGATCAGAAGGTCCGCGGCAAGGGTGGCTACGTCGATCCGAAAGAGAAGATCCCCCGGCTGAACATCCTTGACGTGCAGAAGCAGATTCGCAGCATGCCCAAGCCCGTGGTGGCCATGGTGGCCGGCTACGCCATCGGAGGCGGGCACGTGCTGCACGTGGTGTGCGACCTGACCATCGCCGCCGAGAATGCCCGCTTCGGCCAAACCGGTCCCAAGGTGGGCTCCTTCGACGCCGGACTCGGCTCGTCGTATCTGGCGCGTATCGTCGGCCAGAAGAAAGCCCGCGAGATCTGGTTCCTGTGCCGGCAGTACGACGCGCAGCAGGCGCTGGAGATGGGCCTCGTGAATACCGTCGTTCCGCTCGAACGCCTCGAGCAGGAGACGTTGCAGTGGTGCCGCGAGATGCTCGCTCTCTCGCCCATGGCCCTGCGTTTCCTCAAGGCGGCCATGAACGCCGATTGCGACGGGCAGATGGGACTCCTCGACTTCGGCGGCAGCGCCACGCTCCTCTATTACCTTTCCGAGGAAGCGCAGGAGGGCCGGGACGCCTTCGTGGAGAAGCGGAAGCCGGATTTCAAGAAGTTCAAGAGGTTTCCGTAGCGTGTGTTGATGAAGAGCTGGATCCTCGCCGCACGCCCGAAGACGCTCTCCGCTGCGATCGTGCCCGTTCTGATGGGCTCGGCGCTTGCGGCGCATGAGCCCACGGCGATCACGTGGTGGGTGTTCTGGTGCGCATTGATGGGCGCGGTGCTGATTCAGATCGCGACCAACTTCATCAACGACGCGCTCGACTTCAAGAAGGGTGCGGACAACGAAACGCGACTGGGTCCGATCCGCGTGACGCAGGCCGGCCTGCTCAGTGCCGATGCCGTCATGACCGGAGCGTGGCTGTGTCTCGCCGGCGCCGCGCTCTGTGGGATTCCCCTGATCTACCGCGGAGGGTGGCCGATGCTGGTCGTCGGGTTGGCCTCCATCGCTGCCGCCTATGCGTACACGGGCGGACCCTTTCCTCTCGCCTATCGCGGGCTCGGCGAGGTGTTCGTGCTCCTCTTCTTTGGATTCGTGGCTGTCGGCGGGACGTTCTATGCGCATTCGCTCCAACTGACTCCGGTGGCCCTCCTGGGCGGGTTCGCGGCGGGCGCTCTGGCCACGGTGCTGATCGTCATCAACAACCTCCGCGATGTGGACGGCGACCGTCGGAGCAACAAGCGCACGACGGTGGTGCGGTTCGGCGAGACCTTCGCCCGCATCGAAGTTGCGTTCTTCGCGCTGGCCCCTTTCGCCGCGGTGGGTGCGATCGCCTGGATCCAGGATCGCTGGTGGCTCCTGGTCACGCTGGCGGCGTTGCCGCTCGCGGCAGTGGTCATCGTCCGGGTTTTTCGCAGCCAGGGAGCGGAGCTCAACTCGTGCCTGGGCAAGGCCGGAGCGCTGCAGTGGATGTTCGGCATTCTCTTCGTGATCGGCTCGATGTTCTGATGCGCATCCGAGTTCACCGCTACACGCTGACATTTCGCGAGGGCGGCGTGCGCGAGGGCGCTCTTCTTCGCGACGGGGACGGTTTCGCGGACGTGCATCCCTGGCCTGAGCTCGGAGACGCGCCATTGGACGAGCAACTCGCACGCCTCGGGCGCGGCGAGACCACGCCCTTGACCCGCGCGTCCTTGCGGCTCGCGGCGCTGGATGGCGACGCGCGTCGGCGAGGGGTCTCCCTCTTCGAGGGTCTGACCATTCCGGCCAGTCATTGGCCCGGCCCGGATCCTCCGCCCGGCTTCGACACCGTGAAGTTGAAACGCGTCGCGGAGGTCCCCGCGCATCTGCGGATCCGCATCGACTTCAACGCCCGGCTCACGCCGGACGAGTTCCTGCGCGTCGCGGAGACGCTCCCAAGGGATCGCATCGACTTCATCGAGGACCCTTGCCCTTACGATGAGGCGGTGTGGCAGGACCTGCGGAGTCGTACGGGACTGCGCTTGGCGCTGGATCGTTTCGAAGGCGTGGCGGATGTGCTCGTGCACAAACCGGCCTTGCGGCAAGAGTGGCCGAGCCACCAGGATGTCGTCGTGACCTCGTACATGGATCATCCGGTCGGGCAGTTCGGAGCGGCCTACGTCGCGGCCACTCACGCCACCAATCCGCGCTGCGGGCTGATGACGCACGTGCTCTACGAGCCGGATGCCTTCAACGAGCGCATCGAACGCGACGGCGCGCGCCTTCTGCCTCCGCGCGGGACCGGAATCGGATTCGACGATCTGCTGGAGAGCCTGCCGTGGACATCGATTGGCTGAGCGAAGACTCGCACCTTCTCCTCAATCCGCGGATGCCGGAGGAGGAGCGCCGCCGGCTCGAGTCGTTCGTGATCCCCTTGCCGGGACACGTGTGGTTGGCCACCTCCGGCACCACGGGCTCTCTGAAACTGACCGCGTTGTCCAAGCGCGCACTGCTCGCGTCCGCGGCCGCGGTCAACCGTCATCTCCAGTCCGACGCAAAGGACGTCTGGTGCAATGTGCTTCCCACGTTCCACGTCGGCGGCCTCGGCATCCATGCGCGCTCGTTCCTCTCCGGAGCGCGGGTCGTTCCCTCATTGGAAGAAGGGATGACGCTGGCCTCGCTCGTCCCGGCACAGGTCAACGATCTCGTTCGGGAACGGCGCGAGCCGCCGCGGTCCTTGCGGGCGGTGGTGGTCGGCGGCGGTGCTCTGTCCGAGGAGCTCTATCGCGCGGGGATGAACCTCGGATGGCCGCTCCGTCCCAGTTACGGAATGACCGAATGCTCCTCGCAGGTGGCCACCGCCACGGCTCACGGACCAGAGCTCGTGCTGCTCGATCACGTCGAGGCGCGCATCGAGCCGGACGGCAGGCTGGCCCTTCGAAGCGAAGCGCTGCTGACCGGGTATGGCACCGAGGGCGGCTTTCACGATCCCAAGGTGGAGGGTTGGTTCCTCACGGAGGACTTGGCGTCCATCGAAGGACGGACGCTGCGGGTCACGGGGCGGTTGGGCGACTTCGTCAAGATTGGCGGCGAGTCCGTCGACCTTTCCCGTCTGGATCGAATCCTGGCGGGATTGGGCGCGGATGCCGCGGTGGTTGCCGTTCCCGATGAACGCCTGGGACACGTCATTGCGCTGGCGATCGCATCAGGGAATGAGGGTGAGCTCGTGGAAGCGTTCAATGCGCGCGTGCATCCGTTCGAGCGCGCACGCAGGGTCATTCGAGTGTCCGAGATTCCCCGCACGCCCCTTGGGAAGATCATGAGAGCGCGATTGCCATGACGCTGCTGGGCATTGTGCTTCCGGCGCTGCTGCTGGCGGGAGCGGTCCGGCGATGGGTGACGCCGGTCGAGTGGCGGTATGTGGCGTTGTTCCTCGTGTTGACGCTGGCATTTCTTCACGGAGCGGTGTTCACGTCGCAATTGCCGGTGCCGGTCGACGAGGTGGCGCGGGGCTATCCGTATCGCGGCGTAATGGGGGAGGTCGCGTCGCGGAATCCGCTGACGAACGACACTGTGAAACTGTTCCTGCCCTGGATGGAAGTCGCGAGAGAGGAGCTGCTTCACTTCCGCGCGCCATTGTGGAACCGCTACTCCTTCTCCGGATATCCCCTTCTCGCCAACGGCGAAGTGGCTCCGTTCTCGCCGTTCTTCCTGGCCACGCTCTTCGTGCCACTGCCGAAGCAGATCGTGGCCATGGCCGGTCTCAAGATCTTCGTCGCGCTGCTGTTCGGATACCTCTTTGCGCGGCGGGCCGGGGCGAGCGCCATGGCGGGCTGCTTCGCCGCCGTGGCATTTGCATTCTCCGTGTTTCAAACCGTCTTTCTCTATTACTCCACCACTGCCGTCACGGCGCTTCTTCCCGCCGCACTGTATGCACTGATGGAAGCGCAGGAGCGCGCGCGTCTCCGCGACGGCGTGTTCGTCGCCCTCGTCGTGGCCGCTCTGCTGGCGAACGGCCATCCGGAGAGCGTGCTGCACATTGCCATCGGTGCGGGAGGGCTGCTGTTGATCGATCTCGCGCTGTCGGACGGCAGGCGCGCGTGGCTCCGACGATTCTCCGTACCGGTCGGGGGCGCTCTGGCCGGTCTCGCGCTTTCGGCGCCTGCCTGGGTGCCCGTGCTCGAGCAGGTGCTCCTCAGCTCCCGGCTCGCCGATCTGAAGAGCGCGGGCGGTCACGCCGCCGCCTATCCGCTGACCGCGGCCTGGGCCATGGTTTCGCCCAATGGATTCGGGAATCCGGTCCGGCAGAACTGGGGCTGGATTCTCAATTACAGCCTCGTGGCCGCGTCGTATGTGGGCCTGTTGGTTCTGGCCGTCTTCGGGGCGTCGTTGGTCTCACGGCGGACGACGATTCGGGATCGTCTATGGGGCGCCTTCGCCGTTCTCTTGTGGCTGATCGCGCTGGACTGGACGCCCGTGGGGCGTTGGTTCGGCGACCTGCCGCTCTTCTCGATCACTGCGAATGACAAGCTCCGCTTCGTGGCGCTCTTCGTGGCAGCGGTCGTCGCCGCGCGGATGCTGGACGGCTTGAGCCGCTGGTACTTCCTCTTCGGCGCGCTGTCTGCGGGTGCAGCGATCTATGTCTATGCGGCGCGTCCCGCGATCCTGCGTCCATGGGATCTCATCGCGCCAGCCTCAGTGATCGCGCTTGGCGTGGTGATGTTCTTTGCGAAGCGGTACGCAGCCCATGCAGCCGCGGTGCTCCTGCTGGCCGACTTGTTCACGCTCAATGCCGGGTTCAATGCCCTGGTCGGCGCGCGGTATTACAAACCGCCCCTCCCGATCATGGAAGAGCTCCACCGGATCGCCCCAGCGGAGCCCTATCGCATCGTGGGACTGGAGTGGATGTTCCTTCCGAATGCGTCCGCTCAATACGGAGTGGAGGACATCCGCGGCAGCGATCCCATGTCTTATGCCGCCTATACGGAGTTGTTGCGACCGATCGTCGTAGATGATCCCTCGATCGACTTCGACCGCGTGATCCACGTGAATGACCGGCTATTGGACGCGCTGAACGTGCGCTACCTGCTCACGGAACCGGGCGCCGAGCCCGGGGGACGCTGGCGGGCGGTGTACCGAGGCAGGGACGGCTCCCTGTTTGAGAACCCGGCGGCCCTGGGCCGGTTCTACGTGAGCGACGGAGTCGGGACGGTGAAGATCCGGCAGACGGGTCCAGGCCGGTTCCTGTTGACCGTACGGGCGGAAACGGCGGTGTCGATCGCGTCCAGCCAGGTGGCCGGTCCGGGCTGGACCGTGACGCAGGAGGGACGGTCGAAAGAACCAAGCCTGGGTCCCGGCACACTGCTGAGCTTCCGGCTGCCTCCCGGAGAGGCGAGGGTCGTGGTCGCCTACCAGCCGCTGAGCTTCTGGATCTCGGTAGGCGTGACGGGGAGTGTCCTGATGATTGGAATAGCCTTTACCCTCATGCCGTTATGCCGGGTCCCTACGCGGGAAGGCTCTCTGAAGAATACAATCTAACTCGCCTGTCTGGAACGACTTGCGAGACAACATCCCGAAAAAATCTCGAGCAGAATGCAGCCGGAACCGGCCGCGACGAAGCGCCCGGAATAGGAACCAGGGCTCCCAGGTTAAGCAGGTTCCCGACGCGACGCAGCAAAACGTCGAAGTTGACAGAGTCGCGAACGGGTCCTACAATCCTTTGTCCCTGCAGCACTCTCGGTAGTCCGATCTTTTCAAGCTCCAAAAAACACCAGTCGGTAGACGTGTCCGGGTCAGCCGGGATGAGTTCGCGCGGCGCGGTAAAACGCGACGTAACGGAAACACCCCGCTTGACACGGAACGAGGGGGTCAGGCAATCTAGCCGCCCTTTCGGGAAGCCGGTTCTTTGACAACTGAATAGGAAAGCAACGAAGGCAAACGTGATTCCTTTGAGCGTTCGCGAGAGCGAAGCTCAACAGAAACAAACTAAGAAGTATCCGAATAAGCAACAGTCGTTTTTGACTGGTGCTAGA
>Ga0307505_10001968_pt1 | contig 15236 bp, 14 predicted proteins | sample 23_S_MG_FD_202183 | JGI IMG/M metagenome (GOLD analysis project Ga0307505, IMG submission 202183) | Soil microbial communities from Populus trichocarpa stands in riparian zone in the Pacific Northwest, United States - 23_S | ecosystem: Environmental > Terrestrial > Soil > Riparian zone > Trees...
CCAAAACCGCTCGATTCCACGCTGTATTCCAGACTTGGCGATTCCCCCGTAATGGTTGTGATCGCAATCTTCGTATTTTGCGCTGTCCGTTCGCGGCGCGCATTCTCGAAAGTCACCTAGCGAACAGGCTGCATTCATATCCGTGAACTTTCGCACTCGAGCGCCGCGATGCGGACATGAGTGCGCGCGCAGTGTTGAATCAACAGATCAATCATATTGAATCGCTACCGTTGTTCCCGCAAAGATAACATGCGCGGCCAAGTCGCAGCGGCCGATTCGCATCCCACGCTCGTAGCAATCAGAAATCAGCTAGGTAAGTTCGTGTGATGTTGGAGTACAAGATGACGAAGAAGTCGCCGAACCCAATCGACAAACATGTCGGTGCGCGCGTGCGCATGCGCCGCATGATGATCTCGATGAGCCAGGAAAAGCTCGGCGAAAAACTCGGCATTACATTTCAGCAGATCCAAAAATACGAGAAGGGCACGAACCGAATCGGCGCGAGTCGATTGCAGCAGATCGCGAACGTACTTGGCGTGCCCGTGTCATTCTTCTTTGAAGGGGCGCCCGTACCCGATGGATCGCCCGGCGGTTTCAGTGAGTCGGCCTCGCCCGCCTATGTGTCCGATTTCCTCGCCACCTCCGATGGCCTTGCGCTGACCAAAGCGTTCATGAAGGTGGCCGACTCGAAGGTTCGCCGACGCATCGTCGATCTCGTGGAAGCCATCGCGACCGAAGAAGAAACGAAGCGCTGATCCCGGCGCCCGCCCGCAACCCCGGCGCGGGCATCCTTTCTCCTATCGACCGCCTGCTATAAGCCCGACCATGCCGCATCGAAGCGGCCGGTTGCGGAGACGCCATGGCGGAGAGCACGCAGAATAGCGAAATCCGTCGCGCCTTTTATGGACGCCGCAAGGGACACAAGCTTCGTCCCCGGCGGGCGGAGTTCATAGCGTCGCTCTTGCCGAAGCTCGCGCTCGATCTCACCGCGCCGGCTCCGGCCGATCTGCGCGCGCTCTTTCCACAGGCGCCGCGCGATATCGCGCTCGAGATCGGTTTTGGAGGCGGCGAAAACTTCGTGCGCGAAGCAGCGGCTGCCCCGATGACCGGCTTCATCGGCTGCGAACCGTTCGTCAACGGCATGGCAAACGCACTCGCGCTGATCGAGTCAAACGGTTTGGCCAACGTACGCCTGCACCATGGCGATGCCGTCGAGATCCTAGACTGGCTCCCCGCTTCGTCCGTCGCGCGCATCGATCTTCTCTACCCCGACCCTTGGCCCAAGAAGCGGCATTGGAAGCGGCGTTTCATCTCCGACGAATCGCTTGTGCGGCTCGCCCGTGTGATGAGAGAAGGCGGAATCTTCCGCTTCGCGACGGACATCGCGCATTACGCCGAATGGACGCTTGTGCGAGTCCTTCGCTCAAAGGATTTCGAGTGGACGGCCGAGCGTGCCGACGACTGGCGAAGGCCCTGGGCAGGTTACGGGGGTACTCGCTACGAGGCGAAGGCGATGCGCGAAGGGCGCGCACCCTGCTATCTCGTATTCCGGAAGCGCTAGCCCGCGGATCTAGCCGGTCTGGCGCACTTGCCAGAAACGCAAGACGCGATCAGCGGTCGCGGTCGACAAAGTATTGTAGTCCTGGCACGCGCTTTCCAGTTCCTGCGCTGTGAGCTTGCGGCCGCGGCGAACGAGTATGACGGCACGCACGGTCGACCAGTCGAAACTCTTCGCCTTGCAGAGAACCAGCAGCGGATCGACGCTGTCACCATGCATCACACGGTCGACGATGTCGGTCGGCACGGCCGCAAGTACGGCCAGCGACGCAACGGTTTCCTCGAACCGGCCGCCCTTGGCAAAATTGACCAGCTCCTGGGTGCCGAGTCGCCCCGACTGTGCCAGTACCTGCACGAAACTATTGGCAGCGGAATAGCTGCGCGACGCGAGGTCGGAGCGCGCGCCGACCTTTTCGGAGACTTCCGATAGTACGTGCTCGATTGCGACCTGCATCTCAGGCTTCGCTGTCGCGAGAAGGCGTTCACGCACACGATCGGTGGCGCGGGTCAGAAGTTTTTTGAACAGGAATGGCGGGATGTCGATGCGCTGGCCGACCGTTTCGGCAAGCCGTTCGTCCCCGCCCGCGCGAGCGACGAGCACGGCAAAGCCGTCTTCGGAAAAGATCGCTCCGGCATTGCTTGCGACCCGGCGCGCCACCAGTTTGTCGCCGCGCTCCACAAGCATGTCGGTGACCGCGGATCCGAGCCGGGTGCGGCCGGAAATCGCGAGCAGGTGAGCCTGGCTCTTGGTTCGGGCGAGCTCCAGTAGTTCGCTTTCCATCAGACGATCGGATCGTTCAAGGAGCGGTCCCGACACTTCGATCGCATCATCATGCGCGAGCCGGCGGACGGTGCCGGCCGGCGCATTCGGGATCGAGGCGAGACGCTCCGCCAGTTCGGCCCGCGCAGCGGTCTCGATCTCGGCGGCGAGCCGCCCGATCACATCGTCGAACAGCGCGACCTGCTCCTCGTCAAATCGTTCCGCATGAATCACGAAGAGATCAGTGACCCGCCGCAACGTGGTGACACGCTTTTCGCTTGAGCCGTCGCGGATCGACTGCTCGAGCTCACGGATCGTGGAGGCGCGCGGATTCATCATTGCTCCAGCAGTCAGCCAGCGGCCTGCAGCGGCGGAACATTGCTCTGCCAGTGCCCGATCACCCGACGCGCCGTGGCGTAGGTCAGCCGCTTGAAATCGTCGCAGATATCCTCGAGGTCGCGCGCGGAGATGCGGCGACCCGTTGGACGAAGAAGAATCACTGCGCGTACAGTCAGCCAATCGAACCCTGCCGCTTTCAGATGGATCAGCAGCGGATCTATGCGGTCGCCGTTCATCAGCCAGTCAACGACCTCGATATCGACATGGCACAGCAGTGAAACCGCGGCGACCGTCTCCTCGTAACGCTTCGACTTGGCGAGGTCGTACAGCTCCGACTCACCGAGCACACCGGCAGCATGCAGCATGCCTGTCAGGCGCTGGGCCGCCGTGAAGCGGCGCACGACCGGCGCCTTCGGATCGATCTCGTTGGCGACCTTTGCCACCACGCGTTCGATTTCGGCGCGCATTTCGGGCGCGGCCTGCGCCAACAACCGCTGCTGCACCAGGCTATTGGCCTCGGTCACCAGCTTGTTGAAGATGTGAGGCGGGATATCGGGCCGCTCGGCAACCCGGATGGCCAACGACTCATCCGCTCCTGCGCGCTCGACAAGCCGCAAGTATCCGCCTTCCGAGAAACTGGCCTGGGCGTTCGAAGCGACATTGAGGAGCACATCCCCGTCGCCGCGATCGACAAGAACGTCGGTGACCGCTGTCCCAAGGGCTCGGCGCGAAGAGATCGCGAGAAGGTGCGCCTGGCCCTTCGTTGTCGCGATTTCGACAAGGTCCGTTTCGGCGAGACTGGGCGAACGAAGAAGCACGGGCGCCGCTACTTCGATCGCGTCGTCGTGCGCGAGATTGCGGATCGTGTTGGGCGGCGCACGGTCGAGCGGCGCCAGCGTGCGCGCGAGCTCGGCGCGGGCTTTCGTTTCAATTTCGCCAGCAAGACGGAGGATAACGTCGTCGAACAGGGCGATCTGCTGATCGCTCAGTTCTTCCGACCGGCCGGTGAAAAGATCAGTCAGACGCTTAAGCGTTTCAGCGCTTTTACTGCTGGATCCGTGCTGAATCGCTAATTCAAGCTCGGCAATCAGGGATTCACGGTCAGACATTCAGGAATACTGCTGGAAAACCCGCCCCCGCCCGGCCTGGGCGATTCCTCCGCAGGCTAGGTTCCATTACTGAAGATAGTGTTAGAAAAGCCCTGCAAAATGGGCCTAACGCATCCCCCGGCTAATGGCGGGGTTTTCCTTGCACACGAGGCGTTCTGCGCTATATTCCCGCCAACAACGACATTTCATAGCGATCCGATGGATCGGATATGGAGGGTGGGCCCCCGCCGGGACCCGCTCTTTTTTATTACCTGCGCCAGCGCGGGCAAACGGGACAAGATGACCGGGACGGCAGAACGGATCGATGCGGAGCTCGATGAACCGCGCCTCGTGCGCGAGACGGGCTTGGCTGCGCGCATTGCCGCGCTCATCGAGCCGACGATGGCCGGTCTCGGCTACAGACTCGTGCGCGTAAAGGTATCGGGGCGCGACGGCATGACGGTCCAGGTCATGGCTGAACGGCCCGACGGCAGTTTCACAATCGAAGATTGCGAAGCCGCGAGCCGTACCCTGTCCCCGGTTCTCGATGTCGAGGATCCGATCCCGGGCGGTTATCGGCTCGAGTTGTCCTCGCCCGGCATCGACCGTCCGCTCGTGCGCGCCTCGGATTTCGCGCGCGCGGCGGGTCATGAGGCGAAGATCGAAATGGAAGTGCCGATCGAGGGCCGCAAGCGTTTTCGCGGCGAGATCCTCGGCGTCGACGGCGATGATGCGAAGTTGCGTTTCGCGGGGGCGGACGGCGAACAACAGACGGTTCTGCTTCCGATCGGCGATATGGGCGACGCCCGGCTGGTCCTGACCGATGCCCTGATCGCGGAATCTCTGAAGCGCAGCAAGATGGAGTTGCGCGCCGCGGAAGCAAATAACGACCAGCATACATTCCAGCGCACGGCTCACGGCCGTTCGCGCAACTAATTCAGCGTCAAGGAGAGACTAATGGCCGTCAGTGCAAACCGGCTCGAGCTTCTGCAAATCGCCGAAGCAGTCGCGCGTGAGAAGTCGATCGACAAGGGAATTGTGATCGCGGCAATGGAAGATGCGATCCAGAAGGCCGCGCGGTCGCGCTACGGCAGCGAAACCGAAGTGCGCGCCGAGATCAATCCGAAAACGGGTGAACTGCGCCTCTCGCGCCTCCTCCTTGTCGTCGAGGCGATCGAGAACGAAGCGACCCAGATCACGGTTGAGGATGCGCGGCGCAGAAATCCGGCGGCACAAGTCGGCGACTACATCGCCGAGGCGCTGCCGCCCATGGAGTACGGCCGCATCGCTGCACAGTCTGCAAAGCAGGTTATCGTGCAGAAGGTGCGCGAAGCGGAGCGCGACCGGCAATATCAGGAATACAAAGACCGCATCGGTGAGATCGTCAGCGGCCTCGTCAAGCGCGTCGAGTACGGCAACGTAGTTGTCGACCTCGGCCGCGGCGAAGCGATCATCCGCCGGGACGAGCTCCTGCCGCGCGAAGTGTTCCGGAACGGCGACCGCGTCCGCGCTTACGTCTATGACGTGCGTCGCGAACCGCGCGGCCCGCAGATTTTCTTGTCGCGCACACACCCGCAATTCATGGCGAAGCTGTTCGCGCAGGAAGTGCCGGAAATCTATGACGGCATCGTGGAAATCAAGGCAGTTGCCCGCGACCCCGGATCGCGCGCGAAGATCGCGGTGATTTCGCGCGATTCTTCGGTCGACCCGGTCGGCGCCTGCGTCGGCATGCGCGGATCGCGCGTGCAGGCCGTGGTCAACGAGCTTGCGGGCGAGAAGATCGACATTATCTTGTGGTCGCAGGACGTGGCGACCTTCGTCGTCAATGCGCTTGCGCCAGCCGAAGTCGTCAAGGTCGTTCTCGACGAGACGAGAGAGCGGATCGAGGTCGTCGTGCCGGACGCGCAGCTCTCGCTCGCGATCGGCCGCCGCGGCCAGAACGTGCGGCTCGCCTCGCAGCTCACCGACTGGGATATCGACATCCTCACGGAGCAGGAAGAGAGCGAGCGGCGCCAGAAGGAATTCGCGGAGCGCAGTAAACTGTTCATGGAAGCGCTCGACGTCGACGAAATGGTCGGCCAGCTTCTGTCGTCGGAAGGCTTCGGTTCGATCGAGGAACTTGCCTTCGTGGCGGTCGATGAACTCGCCAGCATCGAGGGCTTCGACCAGGAGACAGCGGCCGAACTGCAAGCGCGCGCGCAGGATTACTTGAACCGTATCGAGTCCGAACTCGACAGCAAGCGCAAGGAACTCGGTGTCGAAGATGCGGTGCGCGAAGTTCCGGGCGTGACGACCAAGATGCTGGTCGCGTTCGGTGAGAACGGCGTAAAGACGGTGGAGGATCTCGCCGGCTGCGCCACCGATGATTTGATCGGCTGGACCGAGCGCAAGGACGGCGAAACCAAGCGTGAGCCGGGCATTCTCGACGGCTTCGGCATCGAGCGTGAAGAAGCAGAAGCGCTGATCATGCAGGCGCGCGTCAAAGCGGGCTGGATCGACGAGGCGGCGCTTGCGCCAGCTGAAGTGCCCGCCGAGGAAGCGGCCGAAGCGGAACCGCAGAACTGAGGAGAGCAGCTTGCTCGTTACGGCCGAACCGAGCGACATCGACGAGGGACTGACCGCCGCCCGTACGGGTGTCGAGCGGCTGTGCCTCGTCACGCGCGAAGTCAGGCCGGTCGAGGAGTTGATCCGCTACGTGGCGGGACCTGAGGGGATGGTGGTCGCTGATCTCGAGCGCAAGCTTCCCGGCCGCGGAGCGTGGCTTTCAGCGACGCGCGGTACGCTTGAGCAGGCGCTACGGGAAAAGGCGTTCAGCCGTGCGTTCCGCGGCAAGGCCACAGCGGGAACAGACCTCGCGGACGTGACCGAGCGAATGCTGGAGAAAGCCGCGTTGTCCGCGCTGTCGCTCGCGAACAAGGCCGGCCAGGTCCTGACGGGCACGTCGCGCGTCTCGACCGCCCTTTCGGAAGAGCGGGTTGCCGCGCTCGTCCACGCACGCGATGCAGCCGCAGACGGCGTGCGCAAGCTTGAAGGCACCGCCGCGGCTCTGGAAGCGGCCGGGCTGAAACGGCCCGTCCGGGTCGACCTCTTCCCGGGCGAGCAATTGGACTTGGCGCTGGGAAGGCCAAATGTGGTACATGCAGCCCTGCTCGTGCATCCGGCGAGTGCGGGCTTTCTCCTGCGCTGTATGAGACTTGAGCGGTGGCGCAGCGGCAGGGCCACCGGATAGCAATCGATTTCGGCGGCGGGAAACCGTCACTGACACTTGGAGCAAGAATGGCAGATACGAAGGATCCCGGCGAAAAGACGTTGCGCGTGCCGTCGAAGACGCTCGGCCTGAAGCGAGAACAGGGCGTCGTCCGGCAGAGCTTCAGCCATGGCCGCACAAAGGCGGTCGTGGTCGAGAAGGTCAAGCGCCGCGTCATCGGTCCGGGCGGCGAAGCCAAGCCCGAGGCTCCCACCGTTAGCCGCGCCGCCAAGCCCGCCGCGGCGGAAGCGCCCGTTGTCGAGAAGGCGCCGAAACCCGCGGTTGCTGCACCGAAAGCGCAGCCTGCCACGGATCCGGCACTGAAACCGTCGGGCGTCGTGCTGCGTACACTCACCGAAGAAGAGCGCTCAGCGCGCGCTCATGCGCTTGCCGACGCGCGCGTGCGTGAGGCCGAAGAGCGCAAGACAGCAGAAGAAGAAGCTCGCCGCCGGGTCGGGCGCGAAGCCACCGAGCGCGCCGAGCGCGAGGCCGCGGACGCGCGCAAGCGCGAAGAAGACACGCGCCGCGCACATGAAGAAGAAACAAAACGCAAGGCGGAGCAGGAAGCGCGCAAGCGGTTTGGTACGGACGAAGCCAAGCCGGGCACGACTCCGGCAAGCGCACGCACCATCACCGCCGACGAAGACGAAGAGGGCGGTCCGCGCACCGCGCGTCGCGGCAAAGGCGCTCCGGCGAAAGCGCCGCGCACGCCGACCGTCGAGCGCAAGAGCCGCGGGCGGCTGACGCTCGTGACCGCGCTTTCGAGCGAGGACGAGCGGCAGCGCTCGATCGCCTCGTTCCGCCGACGCACACAGCGCATGACCGGGCACCGCCCGTCGGATGCGCCGAAGGAAAAGATCGCACGCGAAATCGTCATCCCCGAGGCCATCACGATCCAGGAGCTCGCCAACCGCATGGCTGAGCGCGGCGTCGACGTGATCCGGCTGCTGATGCAGCAGGGGCAGATGCTGAAGATCACCGACTCGATCGACGCGGACACGGCGCAGCTGATCGCCGAAGAGATGGGACATACGGTCAAGCGCGTGGCCGAAGCCGACGTCGTCGAGGGACTATTCGATACGCCGGACCAGGACGAACATCTGGAGTCCCGGCCGCCCGTCGTCACGATCATGGGTCATGTCGACCACGGCAAGACATCGCTGCTGGACGCCATCCGCCAGACGGACGTGGTCGCGGGCGAAGCCGGCGGAATCACGCAGCACATCGGCGCCTACCAGGTGACGACCAAGTCCGGCGCCAAGGTTACGTTCATCGACACGCCGGGCCACGCCGCGTTCACCGCGATGCGCGCCCGCGGCGCCAAGGTCACAGACATCGTCGTGCTGGTGGTTGCGGCCGATGACGGAGTGATGCCGCAAACGGCCGAGGCCATCAATCACGCGCGTGCCGCGAAGGTGCCGCTCATCGTCGCCATCAACAAGATCGACAAGGCCGATGCCAAGCCTGAGCGGGTGCGCTCGGAGCTTCTGCAGCATGAGATTCAGGTCGAATCGCTCGGCGGCGAAACGCTTGAGATCGAAGTCTCAGCGACTAAAAAGACGAACCTCGACAAGCTGCTCGAGATGATCGCATTGCAGGCCGAGCTTCTCGACCTCAAGGCAAATCCGGAACGCGCAGCCGAAGGCACCGTCATTGAAGCGAAGCTCGATCGCGGCCGCGGACCGGTCGCGACCGTGCTGGTGCAGCGCGGGACGCTCAAGGTCGGCGACATCATCGTCGCCGGTGCAGAATGGGGCCGCGTGCGCGCACTGATCAATGATCAGGGCAAGCAGGTCGACCGCGCCGGACCTTCCATGCCTGTCGAAATTCTCGGGTTTGCCGGCACGCCGGAAGCCGGCGACCGCCTCGCGGTCGTCGATAACGAGGCGCGCGCGCGCGAAGTTACCGAGTACCGGCAGCGCGAGCGCCGTGAAAACGCTTCGCGCGGCATGAAAGTCGGCGGCTCGCTTGAACAGATGATGAGTCAGCTGAAGACCGCCGGCCGCAAGGAATTCCCGCTTCTCATCAAGGGCGATGTCCAGGGCTCCGTCGAAGCGATCGTTGCCGCGCTCGAAAAGCTCGGTACGGATGAAGTCATCGCGCGCATCCTGCACGCGGGTGTCGGAGGAATTACCGAATCCGACGTGACGCTGGCGGAAACGTCAGGCGCCGCCATCATCGGTTTCAACGTGCGCGCCCACAAGGAAGCGCGCGAAGCGGCCGAGCGCGCAGGCGTAGAAATCCGCTACTACAACATCATCTACAACCTCGTCGACGACGTGAAGAAGGCCATGTCCGGCCTGCTCGCACCGACGCTTCGCGAGACGCCGCTCGGCAATGCCGAAATCCTCGAGGTGTTCAATGTCTCGAAGGTTGGCAAAGTGGCGGGCTGTCGCGTCACCGACGGCAGGGTCGAACGCGGAGCGAACGTCCGCCTCATCCGCGACAACGTCGTGATCCACGAAGGCAAACTCTCGACCCTGAAGCGCTTCAAGGATGACGCCCGCGAGGTGCTCGCCGGTCAGGAGTGCGGCATGTCGTTTGAAGCTTACGAAGACATCCGCCAGGGTGACGTGATCGAGTGTTATCGCGTCGAATCCATTCAGCGATCGCTCTGACGCCGCACTGAAACCGGGAGCGTCTCCATCGGTTCAACCCCGGGGAGACGCGATGCCATGAAGAAACATCGAAGCGACAACGTTTCCGGACCTTCGCAGCGCCAGTTGCGCGTCGGCGAATTGATTCGTCATGCGGTTGCCGACGTGCTTTCGCGCGGCGAAGCGCCGGATCCGGTTCTCACCCGGCATCCAATCACCGTCCCGGAAGTGCGCATGAGCCCGGACCTGCGGCTCGCCACCGTCTATGTCATGCCGCTTGGCGGGCGGGACAAGGAGAAGGTGATCGATGCGCTCGAACGCAACCAGAAATTTTTACGCGGAGAAGTCGTGCGGCGCGTGAATATGAAGTTTGCGCCGGAGCTTCGCTTTCGCATCGACGACCGGTTTGACGAGGCGGAACGTATCGAGAGGTTGTTGCGCTCGCCGGAAGTCGCTCGCGATCTTGGCAAAGATAAGCAAGGCAAGCAATGAACAAGCCGCGCGTCGAACGACGTGAAGTCAATGGCTGGATCGCGCTCGACAAGGCGGTCGGACAAACCTCGACGGACGCCGTCGCCGCACTCAAGCGCCTGTTCCGCGCGAAGAAGGCGGGACACGCCGGCACGCTCGATCCGCTCGCTTCGGGAGTGCTGCCGATCGCGTTCGGCGAGGCCACGAAAACCGTCCCCTTCGTGATGGACGGAGCGAAGGCGTATCAGTTCACAGTGCGCTGGGGCATCGAGACCGACACCGACGATTCCGAAGGAACCGCGATCGAACGTTCCGATGCGCGACCGTCGCGGGAAGCATTGGTGGCTGCGCTTCCATCATTTACCGGCATCATCGAGCAAACCCCGCCGAAGTACTCCGCGCTCAAAATCGGCGGCGAGCGCGCCTACGATCTTGCGCGCGAGGGACGCGCCGTCGAGCTTGCCCCGCGGCCCGTTGAAATCCACCGGCTTGACCTTGTGGAGATTCCGGACGCAGAGCACGCGGTGTTCAAGGCGGAGTGCGGCAAGGGCACGTACGTTCGCGCCATCGCGCGCGACCTCGGGCGCGCAACCGGTTGCTTCGGCCATGTGACTGCGCTCCGACGCGTCCGCGTAGGCCCGTTCGACGCCGGAACGGCCGTTTCGCTGCAGTCGCTCGCAGCGCTCCGCGATGAGGGCGGCGAGGACGCACTCGCGGGGGCCGTTCTGCCGGTCGAAACCGGCCTTTCCTCCCTACCCTCACTCGCGGTCAGCGCCGCCGACGCGCAACGTCTTGCGCGCGGCCAGTCGGTGATCGTCCGCGGCCGCGACGCTCCCGTCCTGGAAGGCTTCGTTTCCGTGTCGGCGCAGGGCGCACTCGTGGCTCTGGGCGAGATGGCGCAGGGTGCTCTCCACCCGCGCCGCATCTTCCATTTATCGCGTTAACGCTTGATTCTGCGGGCAAATCGGCCGAAAGCGTTTTCACTGGCTATGGCCATGAAACCCGCTATATAGGCGGCGCGGCGACGGGCATGCCCCTCGCCTTTCATCGACCCGGCTGGACGACATCCCGGCTTGGCCGCTCCGAACAACCCAAAAAGAAGGAATGACCGATGTCGATCGCTGCAGAGCGTAAACAATCGCTCGTAAATGAGTTTGCCACCAAGAAGGGTGACACAGGTTCGCCTGAAGTGCAGGTGGCTATCCTTTCCGAACGGATCAACAATCTGACCGAGCACTTCAAGTCCCACGTCAAGGACAACCATTCGCGCCGCGGCCTCCTGAAGATGGTCGCGACACGGCGCAGTCTCCTCGACTATCTGAAGTCGCAGGACGAAGCGCGTTACAAGAAACTGATCGAGCGGCTCGACATTCGCCGCTAAGCGCATTCCGCGCCGGTCAATTCGGACTGCGCGCGATCCGCGGCGGCAACGCTGCCGCACAACCGACGGATAGAATGATCGCCATGGCAGGATCGCAAGGTGCTCCGACCGCAGCCGCACACATTGCGCGCGCGGGCGTGAGCTTCTTGCCGTCTTGCCCATGGCCCTCATTCTCCGCAAGCCATGGAAACGAAAGATGTTCGACATTCACCGAGAAGAAATCGACTGGGGAGGCCGCCGCCTCGTTCTAGAAACCGGCAGGCTCGCGCGCCAGTCCGACGGGGCAGTGCTCGCGTCGTACGGCGATACAACTGTCCTCGCGACGGTTGTCGCCGACAAGCAGCCAAAAGTTGGGCTCGATTTTCTTCCGCTCTCCGTCCACTACCAGGAAAAATTCTACGCTGCGGGCCGCATCCCGGGCGGCTATTTCAAGCGTGAGGGTCGTCCGACCGAGCGAGAGACGCTGATCTCACGCCTGATCGATCGCCCGATCCGTCCGCTGTTCGCCAACGGCTGGCGCAACGAAACGCAGGTCATCGTGAACGTGCTGTCGCACGATCTCGAGAACGATCCCGACATGGCAGCGATGGCTGCTGTTTCGGCGGCGTTGACCATTTCCGGCGTACCCTTCATGGGCCCGATCGGCGCCGCGCGCGTCGGTTTCATCAATAATGAGTTCGTGCTCAATCCGCCGCTCGACGAGATGGGCGAATCGCAGCTCGATCTCGTCGTCGCAGGTACGAGCGACGCTGTGCTCATGGTGGAATCCGAAGCGAAGGAACTGCCCGAGGACGTGATGCTCGGAGCAGTCATGTTCGGCCACAAGCACTTCCAGCCGATCATCGAGATGGTCATCCGTCTCGCCGAAAAGGCCGCGAAGGAGCCGCGCACGCTCGATGTTGCCGATACGGCGGCGCTTGAGAAGAAAATCCGCTCGCTCGCCGAAGCCGACCTGCGAAAGGCATACACCATCACCGCCAAGCAGGAACGTTACAAGGCGGTTGATGCGGCCAAGAGCAAGGCAAAGGAATCCGTTGCAGCTGAGGGCGAATCGGAAGATGCACCGACCCCGCAGCAGATCGGTGGCGTGCTCAAGAAGATCGAGGCGGACGTGGTTCGCAACTCAATCCTCGACACGGGCAAGCGCATCGACGGACGCGACACCAAGACGGTGCGCCCAATCGTTGCCGAAGTCGGAGTTCTTCCGCGCACGCACGGCTCGGCCGTGTTCACGCGCGGCGAGACGCAGGCGCTTGTGGTGGCGACGCTCGGCACCGGCGAAGACGAACAGTGGGTCGACGCGCTGGCAGGGACCTATAAAGAGACGTTCCTCCTGCACTACAACTTCCCGCCCTTCTCAGTGGGAGAGACCGGCCGCATGGGCGGCGCGGGCCGACGCGAGATCGGCCACGGCAAACTCGCCTGGCGCTCGATTCGCCCGGTACTGCCGCCCAATCACGAGTTTCCCTACACCCTGCGAGTAGTGTCGGAGATTCTCGAATCGAACGGTTCATCCTCGATGGCTACCGTTTGCGGTTCGTCGCTTGCCCTTATGGACGCCGGCGTGCCGCTGCGCCGACCGGTTGCAGGCATTGCGATGGGCCTGATCCTGGAAGGCAAGAAGTACGCGGTCCTCTCCGACATCCTCGGCGACGAGGATCATCTCGGCGACATGGACTTCAAGGTCGCGGGAACCGACCAGGGCATCACCGCGCTGCAAATGGATATCAAGATCGCCGGCATCACCGAAGAGATCATGAAGGTCGCGCTTTCTCAGGCGAAGGACGGCCGCCTCCATATCCTCGGCGAGATGGCGAAAGCGATTACCGGCGCACGATCCGAGCTCGGCGAGTATGCGCCGCGCATCGAGGTGATCAAGATCCCAGTCGACAAGATCCGTGAAGTGATCGGCACCGGCGGCAAGGTGATCCGCGAGATCGTCGAGAAAACCGGCGCTAAGATCAACGTCGAGGACGATGGCACGGTAAAGGTTGCTTCCGCCGACGGTGAATCGATCAAGGCCGCTCTCAACTGGATCAAGACGATCGTCTCGGAACCGGAAATCGGCACGATCTATGACGGTACGGTCGTGAAGACCGTCGACTTCGGCGCCTTCGTCAATTTCTTCGGCCCGAAGGACGGCCTCGTTCACATCTCGCACCTTGCAGCGCGCCGCGTGAACAAGGTCACCGACGTGGTCAAGGAAGGCGACAAGGTGAAAGTGAAGCTCCTCGGCTTCGACGATCGCGGCAAGGTCAAGCTGTCGATGAAAGCCGTCGATCAGCAGACCGGCGAAGACCTCGAGGCGAAGCAGAAGACGGAACAGAAAAGCGACGCCGAAGCAGGCGCCGCCGAATAACCAAGCGAAAACGCGAGACGACACGAAAGCGGCCTCCGGGCCGCTTTTTTGTTTGCCTCGTCAGCAGTAGGATTAAGTATTCCTTTTGTTTCCCAACTAGTTGCGACGATGGTCTTGTGACCCCGGTCACAGTGGCGCGACGCCTTTCGCCCTACATTGTTGGCCAATGGTTTTTCGCCTGAGGGCCGCGGACGGAGGCAAGGATGAAGATCGGTGTCCTATCGCATCCCGATTTCGTCAACGACAGCATGCGCCGCGCGGCGCTCACGCGCTTCTTCGCACAGCTGCCGGCAGAGATAGAAGAGCGCAACGATATCGCGGCGCGTTTCGCCGCGCTCGACAGGCTTTCCGATAACGAGCTCGCCGACATCGGCATTGAGCGTGACGACGTACCCCGTGTCGCCGTGCTCGGCGCCGATGCCTGACAGCCGCCAGCAGCGAGCCGCAAAATAAGGCTTGGCATCGCACCTCCCGGTGCCCCCTTGAGCCGTCCGGCCCCCGCCGGACGGCTCTTTTCTTTGCGGCTTTTTCTTTCCGGCGTGACGTGCTTTATCGACCGTCCGGCCGTCCGGCCGGGCCACTTCGAGGCTGCAATGGGCGTATCCGCGCGAGCCGATTCACATCTCCTTTCCCGACTGTCAGAAGCGGCTTCGGCCGAATTGTTCGGGAAAGCGAGCGCTGTAAAGCTCGCCGCCGATCAGGCGCTGTTTGTCGAGGGCGACCCTGGCAACGGCTGCTATCGACTGGAAACGGGGCTGCTCAAGGTCAGCGTGATCTCGTCGTCGGGCGGGGAACGCATTCTCGCTATTCTCGGACCGGGCGCTGTCGTGGGCGAGCTGTCGATCATCGACGAACTGCCGCGCTCGGCATCGGTAACCGCCATCCGCGACTCGGAACTAAGCTTCATCAGCCGCGCTCAGTTCGCCTCGGTCGCCAAGGAACATCCGGATATCTACCGGTCGATCACCGCGCTGCTCGCCGCACGGCTGCGTGACACCAATATGGTTGTCGCGGCGGCGAGCTTCCTGCCGCTCAAGGGTCGCGTCGCGCGCGCACTCGTCGACCTCGCGGCGGCTTTCGGAGAGCCGATGGACAACAAGCGTGTCCTGATCCGACAAAAAATCAGCCAGAGCGACGTCGCAGCCATGGCCGGCATCGCGCGTGAAAATGTCAGCCGCATCCTGAATGAATGGATTCGCACGAAGCTGGTCAGCCGCGTGTCGGGGTACTACTGCCTGGAAAACAAGGAAACGCTCGAGCGCGAGGCGCGTCTCTAGGTCAGCGCTCCGCGACCAGGAAGCAAAAGGGAATCTCCGGCCGCGCGATTCTGCCCTGCTCCGATCATTGCGCGTTGTGCTTTGCCAGCAAGAAATACGTCCGCAGGACCCCGATCCCTTTGTATTCCGCGGGAGGCCGCTCCTCGAACGAGAATGCGTC
>Ga0307505_10001969_pt1 | contig 15230 bp, 12 predicted proteins | sample 23_S_MG_FD_202183 | JGI IMG/M metagenome (GOLD analysis project Ga0307505, IMG submission 202183) | Soil microbial communities from Populus trichocarpa stands in riparian zone in the Pacific Northwest, United States - 23_S | ecosystem: Environmental > Terrestrial > Soil > Riparian zone > Trees...
CCGGGGGACAGCGCGAAGTTGGCGGTGGAGTTGATCACGCCGATCGCGATGGAAGATGGTCTCCGATTCGCCATCCGCGAAGGCGGCCGCACCGTCGGTGCCGGCGTCGTTACCAAGATCATCGAGTAGGCGCTGGAGGCGGTAAATGCGTGACCTGATCTCCTTCCAGTGTGAGCAATGCAAGCGCAAGAACTACACTGGGTCGAGGAACAAGAAGAAGTCGACGGAGAAATTCTCCAACAAGAAGTTCTGTCCGGCGTGTCGGAGCCACACGATGCACAAGGAGGCAAAGATCTGACGCGCGGCACAAGTCCCCTTTTGGGTCAGTAGCTCTAACTGGCAGAGCACCGGACTCCAAATCCGGGGGTTGCAGGTTCGAATCCTGCCTGGCCCGCTTCGCGAGATCGAAATCCGATGGCAGCTCAAGGACAAGTGAGTAAGGTACGCGATGTCGTTCCTCGTTCGGTCACCTTCCTGCAGGAGGTGTGGGCCGAGCTGAAGAAGGTACATTGGCCGACCCGCAGTGAGACCTACGCGGCCACCACCGTGGTGTTGGTCTTGGTGGGGATCGTGGCGATCTATCTAGGCGTCGTCGATTTCATCCTCTCCCAGATCGTCAGCTGGCTGTTGCGGTGAGCGACGGTATGGCCATGCAGTGGTACGTCGTTCACACGTATTCGGGTTACGAGCAGAAGGCGAAGGCCGCGCTCGAGGAACGAGTGCGTGCGTTGGGGCGGGCGGAGCAGTTTGGAGAGGTCCTGGTTCCGGCCGAGAAGATCGTCGAGCTGGTCAAGGGGCGCAAGAAGACGTCGTCGCGGATGTTCTTTCCCGGCTACATTCTGGTGCAGATGGAGCTGAACGACGAGACCTGGCACATCGTCAAGTCGACGCCGAAGGTCACCGGCTTCGTCGGTGGCGCTACCAAGCCCGCTCCGATCCCGGAAGAGCAGGTGCGCGAGATCACCGATCAGATGGCCGAGGGTGCCGCGCGTCCGAAACCGAAGATACTCTTCGACGTCGGCGAGAGTGTGAAGGTGATCGACGGTCCCTTCTCCGATTTCAACGGAACGGTGGAAGAGGTGAAGGGCGACAAGGGGAAGGTGCGTGTGTTGATCAGCATCTTCGGACGAGCGACGCCGGTGGAGTTGGATTTCATCCAGGTGGAAAAAGCCTGATCAGGCGAGCAGGTCGCGAACCAACAGTTGGATCGACGCCTGTGGCGTCGGTCGAGGAGGCCGCAGTGTACGGTCTCCATCGTAGTGGTCGTTAGCATAGAGAGGAAAAGCCCGTGGCAAAGAAAGTAATCGGGGAGGTCAAGCTGCAGATTCCTGCGGGGGCCGCGAACCCGAGTCCACCCGTTGGGCCGGCGCTCGGTCAGCGCGGCGTCAACATCATGGACTTCTGCAAGTCGTTCAACGCAAAGACGCAAGGGCAGGACGGGATGATCATCCCGGTGGTCATCACCGTGTACGCGGATCGCTCGTTCACCTTTGTCACCAAGACACCGCCGGCTTCGATTCTGCTCAAAAAGGCCGCCGGGGTGGCCAAGGGCGCCGCGGATCCGAAGCGCGCCAAGGTGGGCAAGGTCACGAAGAAGCAAGTGCGTGAGATCGCCGAGCTGAAGGCTCCCGATCTGACGGCCGCGTCGGTCGAGGCGGCGATGCGAACGGTGGCGGGGACGGCGCGCAGCGTCGGTCTCGACGTCGTCGACTGACGAGGACGACAATGGCGCGATTGAGCAAGAAGATGAAGGCGGCGGTCGGACAGGTGGACCGCTTGAAGCTCTACGAGTTGGGCGAAGCGCTCGACCTCGTCGTAAAGGTGGCGTCGGCGAAGTTCGACGAAACGGTCGAGATGGCGGTGCGCCTAGGGGTGGATCCGCGACAGGCCGATCAGAACGTCCGCGGTACCGTCGTATTGCCGCACGGCACCGGAAAGACCGTGCGCGTCCTCGTGTTCGCCAAGGGCGACAAGGAGAAGGAGGCGCTGGACGCCGGTGCCGACTTCGTCGGCGGCGACGACCTCGTAAAGAAGGTCTCCGAAGAGGGATGGCTGGAGTTCGACAGTGTGATCGCGACGCCGGACATGATGGGCGCGGTCGGGCGAATCGGTAAGGTGCTCGGTCCGCGCGGCCTGATGCCGAACCCGAAGTTGGGAACGGTAACGTTCGATGTGGCGAAGGCCGTGCAGGAGATGAAGGCGGGCAAGATCGAGTTCCGCGTCGACAAGGCGGGCATCGTGCACGTGCCGGTCGGCAAGGTTTCGTTCGGTCGCGAAAAGTTGGAGGTCAACGCCCAATCGGTCCTCGGCAGCCTGAATCGAGCGAAGCCCTCGACGGCCAAGGGCAATTACATGATCAGCGTCGGCATCAGTTCGACCATGGGTCCGGGCGTCAAGGTCAACCCCGTCGCGGCGCGAGCCGCGGCGTGATGTCGTCTGGGTTGTTGGAGGCATTGTGAACCGTACGGAGAAAGAAACGCTGGTCGCGCAACTGCACGACACCTTCGGCCGCGCCACGGTCGCGCTGGTCGCGACCAACCGCGGGTTGACGGTTGGCGAATCGACCGAGTTGCGCCGCAGCATCCGAGCCGCGGGCGGCGAGATGCGCGTGGCAAAGCACACCCTGACGCGTTTGGCCCTGGCCGATACGCGCTACGGCGACCTTTCGCGGTTCCTCGAGGGGCCGCGCGGGCTGGTGTTCGGGTTTGACGATCCGGTCGGAGTCGCAAAGGTCCTCGTCGACTTTGCCGCCGCGCACAAGAAGTTGGAGATCGACGGCGGGGCGCTCGAGGGGCAGGTGATCGGTGCCGCCGGCGTCGACAATCTGTCGAAGATGCCCGATCTTCCCGCCTTGCAGGCGCGGATCGCGCGACAGATCCTGTCGCCGGCGTCGCGGATCGTCAGCCAGGTCGCCAATCCGGCGACGCGGATCGCCGGTGCTCTTGCCGCCCTCGCGAAGCAGCTCGGCGGCGACGATGCGGCGCCGGCCGACGCCGCGGAAGGCGGGGCCGCCGAAACCGGCGGCGCGGAGAGTGCCGCCGCCGAGAGCGGGGCTGCGGACAGCGGGGCCGCCGAAACCGGTGGCGCGGAGAGCGGCGCCGCCGAGAGCGGAGCTGCGGGGGATGGCGCCGAGTAGGGCGCGCAGTGCATCGAGTTTCAGCGGCGAATTCCTGGCGGGAATTCGGAACCCATTCGACTATCAAACAGCAACGAAAGGATAGAGAGCGATGTCGGTAGAGGCGAGAGATTGGTCGTCCGAGGTCAAGGATCTCGGCGAGAAGATCATGGCCCTAACTCTGTTGAAGGCGCAGGAGTTGGGCGATTATCTGAAGGACGTGCACGGGGTCGAGGCGGCCGCGGCGCCGGTTGCCATGATGGCGGCTCCGGCGGCCGGTGCTGGGGCGGCGGCGGAAGTGGAGAAGGACTCCTTCACGGTGATGCTGACCGGATCCGGCGACAAGAAGATCCAAGTGATCAAGGTCGTGCGCGAGATCACCGGTCTGGGCTTGAAGGAAGCCAAGGACCTGGTCGACGGCGCCCCGAAGCCGGTCAAGGAAGAGGTCGGCAAGGCGGAGGCCGAAGACATGAAGAAGAAGATCGAAGAGGCCGGCGGCTCGGTCGAGCTGAAGTAGGTGACTTCGATTTTCACGCTTCGTACGCAACCCTAAGGAGACGGCATGAGCGTTCGTCTGCCGCACAACCTCCGTTTACGGAGGAATTTCGGGAAGATCCACCGTGTCGTCGATATTCCGAATCTCATCGAGATTCAGAAGAAGTCGTACGCGGAGTTCTTGCAGCACGCCGTCCGTCCGACCGAGCGTCGCGACAGCGGACTGCAGGGCGTTTTCAAGTCGGTCTTCCCGATCAAGGACTTCAACGAGACGGCGTCGTTGGAGTTCGTCAGCTACGATTTCGGTGAACCCAAATACAGCGTGCTCGAGTGCCACGAGCGCGGCATGACGTATGCGGCTCCCCTGAAGGTCACCATCCAGCTCGTCATCTGGGACGTCGACGAAGAGACCGGAGCTCGGTCGATCAAGAACGTCAAAGAGCAGGAAGTGTACTTCGGCGAAATCCCGCTGATGACGGAGCACGGAACGTTCATGGTCAACGGGACCGAGCGAGTCATCGTGTCCCAGCTGCACCGCTCGCCGGGTGTCTTCTTCGATCACGACAAGGGGAAGACCCACGCCAGCGGCAAGTTGTTGTACTCGGCGCGAATCATCCCGTACCGCGGATCGTGGGTCGATTTCGAATTCGACCCGCGGGACATCCTGTTCGTGCGCATCGACCGACGGCGTAAGTTCCACGCGACGGTGCTTCTGCGCGCGCTCGGGATGACGACCGAGGATCTGCTCAACTACTACTATCGCAAGGACACCATCCTGTTGGATGGCCAGAAGCTGGCGAAGGTCTTCAAGACGGACCAGCTCTCCGGGTACCGCGCGAGCCGCGAGATCCGCGGGGCCGACGGCGAGGTCGTCGTCAAGGAAGGCCGCAAGATCACCCGGGGCGTGCTGCGCAACCTGGAGGCCGCCAACGTCAAGGAAATTCCGATCGTTCTCGAAGAGGTCATCGGCCGCGTCTCCGCGCACGATGTCGTCGACGAGAAGACCGGAGAAGTCGTCGTCGAGTGCAACCAGGAGATCAGCGTCGATATCCTCGATCGGTTGCGCGCGATGGGGATCAAGCAGATCGACGTCCTGCTGACCGAAGACACGTACGTCGGTCCGTCGCTGCGAAACACGCTGTTGCAAGACAAGGTCGGGTCCCCCGAGGACGCGATCATCGAGATCTACAAGCGCCTCCGTCCCGGCGACCCGCCGACGATCGAGACGGCGACGACCTTCTTCAACAACCTGTTCTTCAACGCCGAGCGCTACGACCTGTCGCGGGTCGGCCGGCTGAAGTTGAACTACCGCCTCGGGCTCGATGCGCCGCTCGACCAGGGGACCCTGCGTCGCGAGGACATCCTCCACGTCGTTCGCTACCTGATCGAGCTCAAGAACGGCAATGGGCAGACCGACGACATCGATCACCTCGGCAACCGGCGCGTGCGCGCGGTCGGCGAGTTGGTCGAGAACCAGTACCGGATCGGTCTGGTTCGGATGGAACGCGCGATCAAGGAGCGCATGAGCCTGCAGGACATCGAAACGCTGATGCCGCAGGAATTGATCAACTACAAGCCGGTGTCGGCCGTGGTGAAGGAGTTCTACGGATCGAGCCAGCTGTCGCAGTTCATGGACCAGACCAACCCGCTGTCGGAGATCACCCACAAGCGACGGTTGTCCGCGTTGGGTCCCGGCGGTCTGACGCGCGAGCGGGCCGGGTTCGAAGTTCGCGACGTCCATCCGACCCACTACGGTCGGGTGTGCCCGATCGAGACGCCGGAAGGTCCGAACATCGGTTTGATCGCGTCGTTGTCGACATTCGCCCGGGTGAACGAGTTCGGCTTCGTCGAGACGCCGTACCGCGAGGTCGTCGACGGTCGCGTCACCGAGAGCGTCCGATACCTCTCCGCCCTGGAAGAGGAGCAGTACGTCATCGCCCAGGCCAACGCCCCGTTGGACGAGAAGGGGCGATTCACCATCGACCGGGTTTCCTCCCGTCGCGGTGGTGAGTTCGTGATGGTCCCTCCGTCCGAGATCCACTTCATGGACGTGTCGCCGAACCAGCTGGTGAGCGTCGCCGCGTCGCTGATTCCTTTTCTGGAAAACGACGACGCCAACCGTGCATTGATGGGCGCCAACATGCAGCGCCAGGCGGTCCCCCTGCTGCGGACGGAAGCTCCGCTGGTGGGTACCGGAATGGAGCGCGTCGTGGCGCGCGATTCGGGCGTCACGGTCGTCACCAAGCGCGACGGTGTCGTGCAGAGCGTCGACGCAAAACGGATCGTCGTTCGGGCGGACAAGCCGTCGGATTCCATCCGCGACGCCGGCGTCGACATCTACAACATGACCAAGTATCAGCGGTCGAACCAGAACACCTGCATCAACCAACGCCCGATCGTGCAGGAAGGCGATCGCGTTGGAGCCGGCGACGTGATCGCCGACGGTTCGTCGACGGACATGGGTGAACTGGCGCTGGGACGCAACGTCCTGGTCGCGTTCATGCCGTGGGGTGGCTACAACTTCGAAGACTCGATCCTCATCAGCGAGCGCGTCGTGAAGGAAGACTATTTCACGTCCGTTCACATCGAGGAGTTCGAGTGTGTCGCCCGCGACACGAAGCTCGGGCCGGAGGAAATCACCCGGGACATCCCGAACGTCGGCGAGGACGCCCTCAAGGATCTCGACGACAGCGGCATCATTCGCATCGGAGCCGAGGTTCGCTCCGGCGACATCCTCATCGGTAAGATCACCCCGAAGGGCGAGACCCAGTTGTCGCCCGAAGAGAAACTGCTGCGGGCGATCTTCGGCGAGAAGGCGGGCGAGGTTCGCGACACCTCGCTGAAGGTTCCGCCGGGTGTCGAAGGAACGGTCATCAACGCCCGTGTCTTCTCCCGCAAGGGTGTGGCGAAGGACGAGCGCTCTCGGATCATCGAGGAAGACGAACGGGCGAAGCTCGAGAAGGATCAGAACGACGAGATCCAGATCATTCGCGAAGCTTCGGTGAAGCAACTGCGCAAGCTGCTGGTCGGCAAGTCGACGGCGACGCGGCTGACGGACAGCCAAAAGGCCGTCTTGCTGCCGAAGGACAAGGTCATCGAGGACGGCGACTTCGATGCGGTGCCGCCGACGTACTGGGGAGAGATCAAGGTCGGCGATCCCGCGATCGACGATGAGGTTGCGCGGGTAACGGAAGCGATGCGCGAGCAGTTCTCGCTGATTCGCCTGGCCTTCGAGGATCGGATGGACCGACTCTCGGGTGGTGATGAACTGCCGCCCGGAGTGATCAAGATGGTGAAGGTGTTCGTCGCCATCAAGCGTCGCCTGCAAGTCGGCGACAAGATGGCCGGCCGGCACGGGAACAAAGGTGTCCTTTCGCGCATCCTGCCCGAGGAGGACATGCCGTATCTGCCGGACGGTTCGCCGGTCGAGCTGGTGCTCAATCCGCTCGGCGTTCCTTCTCGAATGAACCTCGGGCAGATCCTCGAGACCCATCTCGGCTGGGCGGCACGGACCCTCGGTGTCCAGCTGGCGGAGGACGCGTCGGCGAACGGCAGCACCGACGTCAAGGCGCTGCGCAAGCACATCGACGAGATCTACGGCAGCGAAGGCAAGGACCTCGTCGACAAGCTGAAGGACGAAGACGTGGTGCGGCTGGCACGGCGCGCGAAGAACGGAATCCACACGGCTTCTCCCGTGTTCGACGGCGCGTCGGAGGACGAGATCTTCAATCTCATCGGCCGCGCCGGACTGCCGGTGGCCGGACAGGCCCGTTTGGTGGACGGTCGCACCGGGGAGATGTTCACGCACGACGTCACCGTGGGCATCATGTACCTGCTCAAGCTGCACCATCTGGTGGACGACAAGATCCACGCGCGTTCGACCGGCCCCTACTCGCTGGTGACGCAGCAACCCCTCGGCGGCAAGGCGCAGTTCGGCGGCCAGCGGCTGGGCGAGATGGAGGTCTGGGCGCTCGAGGCCTACGGCGCCGCATACAGTCTGCAAGAGATGCTCACCGTCAAGTCCGACGACGTCGCCGGGCGAACGCGAATGTACGAGGCAATCGTCAAAGGCGAGAACGTTCTGGAGCCGGGTCTCCCGGAATCCTTCAACGTGATGGTCAAGGAACTCCAAAGCCTCGCTCTCGACGTCGAGTTGCTCGAGAACAACGAGGGCGACGCCTCTTAATCGAGGCGGCGCCCGAGGAGAAGAGATGGAAGATCTTTTCACACTGTTCGAGAAGCCCAAGAACCCACTGAACTTCAGCGCGTTGCGGATTTCACTCGCCTCGCCCGAGAAGATTCGCTCGTGGTCGCACGGCGAAGTGAAGAAGCCGGAGACCATCAACTACCGGACGTTCAAGCCCGAGCGCGACGGATTGTTCTGCGCCAAGATCTTCGGTCCGACCAAGGACTACGAGTGCAACTGCGGCAAGTACAAGCGCATGCGCCACCGCGGCGTCGTCTGCGAGAAGTGCGGCGTCGAAGTCATCCAGTCGAAGGTGCGCCGCGAGCGCATGGGGCACATCGAATTGGCGACGCCGGTCGCCCACATCTGGTTCCTCAAGAGTCTGCCGAGCTGGATCGGCGCGTTGCTCGACATGACGTTGAAGGAGCTCGAGAAGGTCCTCTACTTCGAGTCCTACGTCGTCACCGATGCCGGCAAGTCGCCCCTGGAGTACAAAGAGCTTCTCACCGAGGCGAAGTACCGCAAGGCGCGTGAAGAGTTCGGCGAGGCGTTCGAGGCCGAGATGGGCGCGGAGGCGGTGCGTCTCCTCCTGCGCGACATCGACATCGAGCAGCTGGCGCAGGATCTGCGCCGTGAGATGCGCGAGGCGACGAGCGAGGCCCGACGCAAGAAGGTGTCGCGGCGCCTGCGCGTGGTGTCGGCTTTCCGCAACTCGGGCAATCGACCGGACTGGATGGTACTCGAATGCATCCCGGTGATCCCGCCGGATCTGCGCCCGCTCGTGCCGTTGGACGGCGGCCGCTTCGCGACGTCCGACCTCAATGATCTGTACCGACGCGTCATCAACCGGAACAACCGGCTGAAGCGCCTGACGGAGTTGAGCGCTCCGGACATCATCATCCGCAACGAGAAGCGCATGCTGCAGGAAGCGGTCGACGCCCTCTGCGACAACGGTCGGCGCGGACGCGCCATCACCGGCCCGAACAAGCGCGCGCTCAAGTCGCTATCCGACATGCTCAAGGGCAAGACGGGCCGCTTCCGTCAGAACCTGCTCGGCAAGCGCGTCGACTATTCCGGTCGTTCGGTCATCGTCGTCGGTCCCGAGTTGCGTCTCCACCAGTGCGGTCTTCCGAAGAAGATGGCCCTCGAGCTGTTCAAGCCCTTCATCTACAACAAGCTCGAGGAGCGGGGCCACGTCACCACCATCAAGAGCGCGAAGAAGATGGTGGAGAAGGAACGTCCCGAAGTGTGGGATATCCTCGACGAGGTGATTCGAGAGCACCCGGTGCTTTTGAACCGCGCACCGACGCTGCACCGTCTGGGAATCCAGGCGTTCGAGCCGGTCCTGATCGAGGGCAAGGCGATCCAGCTCCACCCCCTCGTGTGTGCCGCCTACAACGCCGACTTCGACGGCGACCAGATGGCCGTGCACGTGCCGCTGTCGGTCGAAGCGCAGGTCGAGGCGCGCACCTTGATGATGTCGACCAACAACATCTTGTCGCCGGCCAGTGGTAAGCCGATCATCGTCCCGACACAGGACGTCGTGCTCGGCCTCTACTTCCTCACCCGCGAGCGACCGGACGCGCCCGATGCCGGCAAGCGTTTCGCCGATGTCGACGAGGTGCGGATCGCCTATGACCAGGGCGAGATCGACGTACACACGCCGATCAGCGTCCGTGTCGACGGCGAGAAGGTGGAGACCACGGTCGGTCGCGTGCTGCTGTACGAGATCGTCCCGGAGGCGCTGACCTTCGCCCACGTCAACAAGATCATGAAGAAGAAGGAGCTCGGCAATCTGGTCGATCTCTCGTACCGGTTGGCCGGCAACAAGGCGACGGTCATCTTCGCCGATCGGCTGAAGGATCTCGGGTTCTACTTCGCGACGCGCGCCGGGATCTCCATCGGCATTCGCGACATGGTGATTCCCGCCAGCAAGCAACAGTTCCTCGATGACGCCCGCGGTGCCGTGCGCGAGATCGAGGAACAGTACAACAACGGATTGATCACCGACGGCGAGCGCTACAACAAGGTCGTCGACATCTGGGCCGAAGTGACGGATCGGATCGCTGACGAGATGTTGCGCGGGCTCGCCACCGAGACGGTGAAGGGCGTCGATGGCAAGGACCATCAGGTCAGCTCCTTCAACCCGATTTTCATGATGGCCGACTCCGGCGCGCGCGGTAGCGCCCAGCAGATCCGCCAGTTGGCGGGTATGCGCGGGCTGATGGCGAAGCCGTCCGGCGAGATCATCGAGACGCCGATCACCGCCAACTTCCGTGAAGGTCTCACGGTGTTGCAGTACTTCATCTCGACCCACGGCGCTCGTAAGGGGTTGGCCGACACCGCGTTGAAGACGGCGAACTCCGGTTACCTGACGCGTCGCCTGGTGGACGTGGCGCAGGACTCGATCATCGTCGAGAGCGACTGCGGTACGTTGGACGGCATCGAGATGACGCCGCTCGTCGAGGGTGGTGAGATCATCGAGAGTCTCGGCGATCGCGTTCTCGGACGCGTCGCGCTCGAAGACGTCCGCGATCCGTACTCCGACACGATCCTCGTCCGTGGAAGCTCCGAGATCGACGAGGACAAGGTTCTCGCAATCGAAGATAGCGGCCTCGAGCGTGTGCGGATTCGTTCAGTGTTGACCTGCCAGTCGCGGCGGGGAGTGTGTGTCCTCTGTTACGGCCGCGACCTCGCGCGAGGACACATGGTCAACCTCGGCGAGGCCATCGGCGTCATCGCGGCGCAGTCGATCGGCGAGCCCGGCACCCAGTTGACCATGCGGACATTCCACATCGGTGGTACCGCCAGTCGCCGTGCCGAGCAGACCACGCTCGAGGTCCGCAACGACGGTATTCTCAAGTTCATCAATGTGAACACGGTCGAGAACAAGGCCGGGGATCTCGTCGTCATGAACCGCAACGGCGAGATCGCGGTCGTCGAAGTGCCCGAGCCGGGTCGCGAGCGCGAGCGCGAGCGGTACCCTCTGGTGTACGGCGCGAAACTCAAGAAGCGCGCCGGAGACGCGGTCGTCGCCGGCGAGTTGATCGCCGAGTGGGACCCGTACACCGTCCCGATGCTCACCGAAGTCGCCGGAACGGTGAAGTTCGGCGACATCGCCGAAGGCGTCACGATGGAGGAGCAGTTCGACGAGCGCACCGGGTTGTCCACCCGCGTCATCATCGACTGCAAAGACCTCGACAAGCGCCCGCGCGTGTCGATCAAAGACGCCGACGGAAAGACTCCGCGTCTGCCCAACTCCGAGGCCTTCGCCCGTTACCAGTTGCCGGTTGGATCGCATATCAACGTCAACGAAGGGCAGGCGGTCGCGGCCGGTGACGTCATTGCGAAGATTCCTCGCGAGACCACCAAGACCAAGGACATCACCGGTGGTCTGCCGCGCGTCGCCGAACTGTTCGAGGCCCGCAAGCCGAAGGAGTTCGCGATCATCTCCGAGATCGACGGCACCGTATCCTTCGGCAAGGACACCAAGGGCAAGCGCAAGGTCGTCGTCACGCCGGAAGTAGGCGAACCGCGCGAGTACCTCATCCCCAAGGGCAAGCACATCAGCGTGCACGAAGGCGATTCGGTGCGCGCCGGTGAGGCCCTGATGGACGGGTCGCCCAATCCGCACGACATCTTGACCATTCTCGGCGAGAAGGCGCTGGCCAAGTACCTGGTCGACGAGGTTCAGGAGATCTACCGACTGCAGGGTGTGCGTATCAACGACAAGCACATCGAAGTCATCGTGCGGCAGATGTTGCGGCGTGTCCGAATCAAGGACTGTGGGGATACCGAATTCCTCATCGGGGACCAGGTCGAGAAGTGGCGGTTCGAGAACGAGAACCAGCTCATCATCGACAACAACGGCGAGCCGGCGATCGCCGAGCCGCTCCTCCTCGGTATCACCAAGGCCAGCTTGTCGACCGAAAGCTTCATTTCGGCGGCATCGTTCCAGGAGACCACCAAGGTGCTCACCGAAGCGGCCATTCGCGGCAAGGTCGATCACCTGGTCGGTCTGAAGGAAAACGTGATCATGGGACGCCTGATTCCAGCCGGACCGGGAGTCGCGAAGTACCGTACGATGGAGATGAAGATCCCCGGAACCCAGGATGTCGGGGAAGAGGTGCCAGCACCGGTGGTGGTGGGAGCGGTCGACGGGTGACCGTCGACCGCCTGTGCCACGGGTATGGCGATGGCGGTCTAGTTGACAGTTCCGGGGGTGCCCGGTATTTAGTGCTGTTTCATTTTGGCGCGGGAACGAAGAAGAGATGCCGACAATCAATCAATTGGTGAAGCACGGACGGAAGGCGCAGAGGCGTAAGACTACGGCCCCTGCGTTGCAAAAGTCTCCTCAGAAACGCGGCGTGTGCACGCGCGTTTATACGCAGACTCCGAAGAAGCCGAACTCCGCGTTGCGCAAGGTCGCGCGCGTTCGTCTGACCAACGGCGTCGAGGTGACTTCGTACATTCCGGGGATCGGTCACAACCTTCAGGAGCACTCGGTGGTTCTCATCCGCGGTGGCCGTGTGAAGGATCTCCCCGGGGTGCGATACCACATCGTCCGCGGCACGTTGGACGCCATCGGCGTACAGGACCGTCGCCAGGGGCGTTCCAAGTACGGGGCCAAGCGCCCCAAGTGAATGTAGAGGTCCTTCGAACATGCCGCGCAAGGGAGAAGTACGCCGCAGGGAGATCCTGCCCGATCCGAAGTACAACGATCGCATGGTGACCAAGTTCATCAACGCGATGATGTACGGCGGAAAGAAGAGTACGGCGGAGCACATTCTGTACGACGCGCTCGACATGGTCGCGGAGCGTACGAAGGAAGATCCGCTGGCGGTGTTCAAGCGGGCCCTCGAGAACGTCAAGCCGAACGTCGAGGTTCGCTCCCGTCGAGTCGGCGGGGCGACCTACCAGGTTCCGGTCGACGTGCGGCCGGTGCGCCGGATCTCCCTGGGGATGCGCTGGATCGTGCAGTTCGCGCGAGCGCGCGGTGAAAAGTCGATGGCGGATCGCCTTGCCGGCGAGCTCATCGACGCATCGGGCGGTCGCGGCACCACGATGAAGAAAAAAGAAGATACGCACCGAATGGCGGACGCCAACAAGGCGTTCGCTCACTACCGCTGGTAATTCCGTAGCACAACTCAACGGAGAAGAAGACGCGAACGGTCTTTGACACGTTCGCGTCTTTCATCATCTATGGCCCGAAAAGTCTCACTCGAGCGCAGTCGCAACATCGGCATCATGGCCCACATTGATGCCGGCAAGACGACTACGACCGAGCGCATCCTGTTCTACACCGGGATCAACTATAAAATCGGCGAGGTGCACGAAGGCACCGCGACGATGGACTGGATGGTCCAGGAGCAAGAGCGCGGCATCACGATCACCTCGGCGGCGACGACCTGCGAGTGGCGCGACCACCGCATCAACATCATCGACACCCCGGGGCACGTGGACTTCACGATCGAGGTCGAGCGCTCGCTGCGCGTCCTCGACGGCGCGGTGGCCGTGTTCTGTTCGGTCGGCGGCGTCGAGCCGCAGTCCGAGACGGTCTGGCGGCAGGCCGACAAGTACAAGGTTCCGCGCATCGCGTTCATCAACAAGATGGACCGCGTGGGCGCGGACTTCGACCGCGGTGTGTCGATGATTCGCGACCGCCTTGGGGCGAATCCGGTTCCTCTCCAGCTGCCGATCGGCAGGGAGGAGAACTTCGTCGGTGTCGTCGATCTGGTCACCATGAAGGCGATCATCTGGGATGATGAGAGCCTCGGGGCGAACTATCGCACGGACGAGATTCCCGCCGACCTGCGCGACGAAGCGGAGATGGCGCGCGAGCAGTTGATCGAAGCGGTGGCGGAGACGGACGAAGAGCTCACCGAGAAGTTTCTCGAGGGCAAGGAGATCTCCGAGGCGGAGCTGCACCGGGGGATTCGCCAGGCGACGCTCGCGATCACGATCATTCCGGTCATCTGCGGGTCCGCGTTCAAGAACCGCGGCGTGCAGCTGCTGCTCGACGCGGTGGTGGACTACCTCCCGTCGCCGCTCGACGTCCCGGCGATGCAGGGCGAGGATCCGAAGACCGGCAACCAGGTCGAGCGCCCCGCCAGTGACGATGCGCCGTTCGCCGCGCTGGCGTTCAAGATCATGACCGATTCGTACGTGGGGACGCTCGCATTCGTCCGCGTTTACTCGGGCGTGCTCAAGACCGGCGACCACATAACCAACGCGACGCGCGGCAAGAGCGGCCGCATCGGTCGTCTGCTGAAGATGCACGCCAACAAGCGCGAGGAGATCTCGGAGGTCTACGCCGGCGACATCGCCGCGGCGGTCGGGCTGAAGGGTGTCACGACCGGGGATACGATCTGCGACGTCAACTCGCCGGTGATTCTCGAGTCGATCGACTTTCCGGATCCAGTCATCTCGATCGCCATCGAGCCGAAGACGAAGGCCGACCAGGAGCGCCTCGGTACCTCTCTGCAGAAGCTGGCCGAGGAGGATCCGTCCTTCCGGGTCGAGACGGCCGAGGACACGGGGCAGACCATCATCAAGGGGATGGGCGAGTTGCACCTGGAGATCATCGTCGACCGGCTGTTGCGCGAGTTCAAGGTCGACGCGAACGTCGGCCGGCCGCAGGTCGCTTACAAAGAGACCATCCGCAAGAAGGTCGAGCAGAACACGAAGTTCTCGAAGCAGACTGGTGGACGCGGGCAATACGGGCACGTCGTTCTCGAGGTCGAGCCGATGGGCCCCGGCGGTGGATTCGAATTCGCCGACAAGATCAAGGGCGGCGTCATTCCGCGCGAGTACATTCCCGCGGTGGAGAAGGGCGTTCGCGAAGCGCTGGGCGGCGGCATTCTGGCCGGCTACGAGATGGTGGATTTGAAGGTCTCGCTGACGTTCGGCTCGTACCACGAAGTCGACTCCTCGGAGATGGCGTTCAAGATCGCGGGATCGATGGCGGTGAAGGACGCGTGCCGGAAGGCCGACCCCGTGCTGCTCGAGCCCGTGATGATGGTCGAGGTGGTGTCGCCGGAGGAGTACATGGGCGACGTGATCGGCGATCTTTCGGGCCGTCGCGGTCAGGTGCAGGGCACCGAGATGCGAGCCGGGGCGCAGGTGATCACGGCCAAGGTCCCGCTCAAGGAAATGTTTGGCTATTCCACGGATCTGCGGTCGGCGACCCAAGGTCGAGCGACCTACACGATGCAGTTTTCGCATTACGATCCAGTGCCGCAGGCGATCTCCGAAGAGATCATCGGGCGCAATCAATAAGGTCACGACAGGGCGCGGGAGGATATCGAGATGGCGAAGGAGAAGTTCGAGCGGACGAAGCCGCACTGCAACATTGGGACGATCGGCCACATCGACCACGGGAAGACGACGCTGACGGCGGCGATCACGCGGACGTTGGCGGATGCGGGGACGGCG
>Ga0307505_10001970_pt1 | contig 15229 bp, 11 predicted proteins | sample 23_S_MG_FD_202183 | JGI IMG/M metagenome (GOLD analysis project Ga0307505, IMG submission 202183) | Soil microbial communities from Populus trichocarpa stands in riparian zone in the Pacific Northwest, United States - 23_S | ecosystem: Environmental > Terrestrial > Soil > Riparian zone > Trees...
CATTCCCACATCTCCCCGACGTCATTCTCGAAGTTCACGATCGCCATGAGCCGCCGGCCCGGGTCGTTGTCCTGGTAGATGCCGTAGTACACGGCGGGCTGCCCGTACGCGCCGGGGATCAAGGCGAGGTTGATCTTGAAGAAGGAGTCGAAGATCGGATGGCTCGGCTCCAGCGGCACGATGCGGGCGTTCGGCAGCACGCGCTTCATCTGCTGCACGAAGTTCATCCACTGCCGCGGCCCCTGGAAATCGTCGAAGATCACGAAGCCGCCCTTCGACAGGTAGTTGCGGAACCCCGCGACCTCGGCGTCGGTCGGCGTCCAGTGGCCCGGCTCGGAGAAGTACGCCACCGGATACCGGGTGAGCTCCGGGTCGTCGAGCGCGAACACGTTCCCGCCGATCGCCTCGGGCGACTCGATGAACGGGCGCAGCGAGCTGATCTCGCGCATGATGCGCATGAGATTGGCCTCCGCGCGCGGATAATCGTGCGACCAGCCCGGGCCCTGATTCGTGAACCCGCCGAAGCCGCGGTACTTGATGCGGGCGAAGACGAACCGGCCATCGTACTTCACGTTCCCGCGGAAGTCCGGATGCCGGTAGTACTCGTTCTCGTCACCGAGCATCTCGCGCATGCGGCCGAAGCCGCCGCGCTGCGCGTCGGCGCTGGTCCACGGCAGGAGCACCGCGAGGAGCAGGAGGAGCAAGGCGCGGCGCATCAGTGGGTGAGCGCGTAGATGAGGTAGTTCACGCCGAGCTTGTAGGCCTCGTTCGTCGGCACCACGTTGAAGCCCCGATCCGACCACTCCCAGTAGTCCCCCATGTCCTGGTTGAAGTTCACGATCATCATGATGCGCTTCGCCGGGTCGTTGTCGCGGAAGAGCCCGAAGTACCCGGGGGTCCCGCCCGAACCGTAACTGACCAGCGCCTTCAGATCGATCCTGAAGAACGAGTCGAAGATCGGGTGCGTCTGCGGCACCTCCATGAGACGCAGCTCGGGCACCACCCGCTTCACCTGCTCGGCGAAGTGGAACCAGTCGCGATTCATGGACCCACCGTCGAAGTCGTCCACGATGACGAACCCGCCCTTCCCGAGGTACTGCCGCAGGCCCAGCACTTCCGCGTCGTTGGGCCGCCACCCTCCGGGCTCCGAGAGATACGCCACCGGATACTTCGACAGCTCGGGGTCGTCGAGCGCGAGCACCGTGCTCCCGACGATCGGGCCCGCCTCGATGAACGGGTTGATCGTCGTGATCTCGCGCATGATGCGCATGAAGTGCGATTCCGCGCGCGGATAGTCGTGCGCCCAGCCCACCCCGTGGCCCGCGCCACGGTACTTGATCCGCACGAAGGTGAAGCGGCCGTCGTACACCGGATTCCCCTGCCAGGCGCGCGGCATGTAAAACTCGTTCGGGTCCGCGAGCGCGCCGCGCATGCGTGCCGATCCCTGCGCCTCGAGCGACCCCACGGGCAGCGCGAACGACGCCACTGTCATCCCGAGCGCAGCGAGGGATCTGCAGGTCGAACTGCAGATGTCTCGCTGGCGCTCGACATGACAGGCGGTCATGGCGCCCTCCGGAGCTCGAGCAGGAGCGACTGGGCGCGCTCGTAGTTGGGCGCATCCTCGAGCGCGCGCAGCACGGTGCGACGCGCCGCCTGTGCATCCCCCGCGTCGCGATACGCCACGGCGAGGTTGTACAGCGCCGCCGCGCGATCCACCGGGTTCAGCGCGACGATGGCGCGGCGCTCGCGGATGGCCATGGCTCGCTCCCCCTTCCGCGCGGCGAGCGTTGCCAGCTGCTCGTGGCGCGCCACGTCGTACGGGTTCACGTACATCGAGGCGTCGAGCGCCTCGATCGCGGCGGCGGTGTCGCCAGTGGCCATCGCGAGATCCGCCAGCTGCGCGTACGCCTCCAGCGGGAACTCGCCGAGCGTCAGCATGTGACGCAGCAGCTGCGCGGTGCCGCGACGGTCGCCGCGCGCCAGGTGCGCGCGCACGAGCAGCGGATACGGTCCCTCGCCCCCCGCGTACTCCGGGAACAGCGCGCGCGCGCGCTCCAGCGGCGGGAAGGCAGCCGCGGTATCCCCCGCCTGCATCAGTGCCCGGGCCGCCTGGAGCTGCAGCGTGTAACTGCCGGGCTGCGCGTTCGCGCGCGCCAGCAGCGTCCTGGGCGACAGCTCGCGGTCCGACGGGGCGTTCTCCCGGAGCGCGGCAATCGGGCCGCCGAACCGGGTCCGCATGTACGCGTCGAAGCGGCGATCGAACGCGGCCAGGTCGAGCTTCAGCACCGAGCGGATGGCCCCCTCGGTGTCCTGCCCGTCGCGGTAGGCGCGCAGCATGTCCGTCAGGGCGCGCTCGCCGAAGTCGCGCGCGATCATCTCGCACACCAGCGAGGCCTGGTAGTACGAGTGCATCACCTGCTGCGGATACTGCGGGCGGACGAAGCCGTCGTTGAGGCGGCTGGCGGGATAGAGCCGGTCGGCGGCATACGCCCGCAGGAACGCCGGTGTCACCCCCTGCCCCCACCCGGGCCGTCCGCGACGCTCCTCGTACACCGACAGCCCCTCGGAGAACCAGCGCGGCACCCGCATCCCGCTCGCGCCGAGGGTGAAGGTGTGCGCGAGCTCGTGCCAGGCCGTGGAGCCCCAGTTGAAGGTGCCCATGTCGCGCGCGGCCGGAGAGTCGAACGCCACCGTGTTTCCGAAGCTCACCCCCAGCGCGCCAAGGCCCGCGAGCCCCACCGTGCGCACCGAGAAGTCGGCATGGCTGCGATACACCTCCATGCGAATGCGCTCGTCGGGCCGGAAGCCGTACCGGGCCGTGAACACCGCGTGCGCGCGCTCCGCCAGGTCGCCGAGGTACAGCCCGAGCAGCTCCGACTCCGCCTTCTCGATCATCAGCTCGAAGGGGCCGCGCCGCACTATGTCGTACTCGCCGAAGGTGTCGAGCAGGTCGAGCGTGTTCTTGGTCCAGAGATCGAACGGATCGCCGCCGAATGCGGTCTCCAGCGCGCGCCGCGCTTCCTCCACGCGACCGAGCCGCAGGAGGTTGCTGCCGTGCACCGCGTGAGCGCGCCAGTTGCGCGGGTCCAGCACCGCGCCCTCGCGCGCCATCTCGGCGGCGCGCCCATACTGCCGCACGCGACCGAGCAGCTCGGCGGTGGCGACGTGGGCGTCCGCGTTCCGGGGATAGAGCGTCGCGAAGCGCTGCCGAGCCGCGCGGTAGCCCGCCGAGTCACCCGTCACGTACCGCAGGGCGGACGCGAACGCGAGGGCCTCGGCGTCGTCAGGCGCGGACGCCAGCGCGCGCGCGATCTCGGTCTCGGCGTCGGCGAACGCCTCCACCTCGGAGCGGAAGCGGGCGCGCAGCGTGCGCGCGGCGGCGTTCCCGGGGTCCGCGCGCAGTGCGCGTGCAAGCACGGAGTCTGCCCCAGGCTCGTGGTCGAAGTCGCGACGCCGCGCCTCGGCCACCAGCGCGGGCACGTATGACGCATCCTGCCTCAGCGCCTCCGCAATCGCCCGCTTCGCGTCCGCGCTGTTGTACTTCGACAGGAACAGCTCGGCGAGCCGCACCCGGGCGTCCATGTTGCGCGGGTCTTTCGCGATGGCCTCGTCGTACGCCCGCAGCGCGTCGCGGAAGAGCGCGGGGTTGTCGGCGCCGAGATAGGTGCAGGCAATCGCCACCGCGACGAGCTCCTGGCTCGTCAGCCGCGAGGCGCTCGCATTGTAGATGTCCAGGAACGAGTCGAAGACGCGCATCGCCTGCGCGCGCTCGCCCCGGACGAACTGGCGCTCGGCGGCCAGCGCGCGACGCATCAGCGAGTCGGACTGCGCCGCCATGGGCGGCGCGAGCAGCAGGAGCGCGAGCGCGAGGCGCCTCACGGACTGCGCTCCCGCCCGCGGATCTCCTGCGAGACTTCGGCCAGCGCCACCAGCAGCCGCTCGAGCTCGCGCTCGTACGCCTCCGGCTGCATGGCGTCCTTGCGCGCCCGCAACCGGCGCACCGCGTCGTCCAGGGTGTCCTTGCGCGCATGCAGCGCGGTGAGCTGCGCGTCCCCTCCGGCGCGAGCGGCCGCGCCGGGCGAGAGGAAGAACCGCGCGGCCAGCCCGCTGCTGTCCGCGAGCTGGGCATGCTCGGTCGCGAGACGTCCCTCCGTCTCGTAGAACCGTTTTACCTCCGCCTGCGCGTAGGTGAACGCTTCGAGCAGCGAGACCCGGTCGTCCTTGTCGGTATCGGCGCCCTCCTTCGCGAACGCGTCCACGAAATACCGGCCGAAACGCGCCTCGTTGCGCTCGAACGAGCTCTTCGTGGCCGTGAGCACCACCCGGCCGGGCGCCGCCAGCAGCCGCGCCATGTCCCCGCTTGCACTCGTCAGGTTCACGAACGCCACCGGGCGGTGGCCGAACGCGCCGAGGAGCCTCCGGAAATCCGCCGTGGTGAGGTCCGGCCCGGGAAGGCTGATGCGCGTGGCCTCACCCTCGCCGGCGCCATGGCCCACGAGCACGATGACGGTCTGCGCGTTCGCCGGACCGGTGGCGAGGCGCCGGAGCACGCCTTCGATCTCGACCTTCGTGGACTCTCCGCGCAGCCACTTCGACTTCGCGGCTGTCGGCTCGCCCAGCCAGGTGATGGCGCTGTCGGGCAGCGACGCGCGGCTGCTCGCGGCGTCCGCCAGCGCGACGCTCTGCTCGGCGAACTGCTTCGTGTACTCCGGCTGTCCGCCGAGCCCCGAGATGATGACGAGGTTCGTCTGGGCCGGGACATTCACGGCCATGCCCAACGTCATCCCGAGCGCCGCGAGGGATCTGCACGTGAAGTACAGATGTCTCGCTGCGCTCGACATGACACCAACAGCGCTCGACATGACAGCAACGGCGATCGACTCACTCTTCATAGCAATCCCTTCCGCCTGCGATACACCCATTCCGCGCCGAGCAAGGCAATCAGCGTCACGAGCACGATCGGCATGTCCCACAGGTCCATCTGGTTCATCACGGTCACGCCGCGCTTGCTCAGCGCGATGTCGTCGGGCAGCGACGACATGGTGGCCGGCGTGTAGAACTTCCCGCCGGTCTCCTGCGCGATGCGCTGGAGCAGCGGCCGGCGCATCTCGGCGCCGTAGAACTCCGCGCCGAGGTCCGCAACGGCGAAGAACGCGGAATCGGCGACGTGACCCGAACCGGCGCCGACGGACACCACCACCGTATGCGTGCCCGGCTCGTCCGGCGCGAGCGAGGCCTGGTACTCGCCATCGCGATCCACCACCCACTCGAGCGGGAGCTCCCGCACCGCGCCGCCAGGCGCGATGACGCGGGCGGTCAGCCGCGCATCGTTGCGGCGCACGAAACTGCTGTCGGCCAGCTCCGCGCGCACCGTCACGCTCCCCCCCGGTCGCACGCGGTCCACCGACGTCGTCACCTTCAGCTGGTCGGGCGTGTCGCTGGTGATCCAGCGCAGCAGCTGCCGCCACAGCGTGCGGTAGGTCGCGTCTTCCACCGGCACCGACGCATCCATGTACCAGCGGAACGAATCCTGGATGGGCATCGCGACGGCGAGGCCGCGCCCGAATCGCTGGTACGCGAGCACGGGCTGCCGGTACCGCCCCGACGTGCCCTCCAGGAGCGTGATCGCGCCCGGCTTGAGCCGCGCCACGCGGTTCACGCTGCTCACCGGCACGCGCAGGATCGGGGAGGAATCGCCCCGCTCCCGCCGCCGCGCCGCCTGGGTGACGGGGTGCGTGTTCCCCGCGGGGGTGAGCCGCGTGGTGAGCTCGAAGAACGGCGTCAGCGAATCGGGCACGGCGTCTCCGTCCACGTACACCGGATAGATGTCCGACAGCGGCGTGCCCGAGAATCCGCCCTCGGCGTACGCGCTCCGCCCGCCGAGGAAGAGGATCCCGCCGCCCCGCACACTGACGAAGTCGGCCAGCATCCGCAGCTGCTCCTGCGTGAAGGCGCTCGCCTCGATGCTGCCCAGCACGATGGCGCGGTAGCGGAACAGCTCGGCGCGCGACCGGGGGAAGCCGCCCGCCAGCTCGGCGGGACCGTCCACGTTGAGCCGGAGGTACTTCTCCTGCGCGGTGCGCTGGAGCACCACGAGCTGGAGGTTGGAGTCGGCTTCCACCGCTTCGCGGATGAACCGCACCTCGTAGCGCGGCTCCCCCTCCACGTAGAGCACCTTCTCGCGGCGCCGGCGCACGTCGAGCAGCGCGCGCCGCTCGTTGTTCTGCGCCACGTGCTCCCCCTGCTGCAGCGGGACGTGGAACCGGAGCGAGCGCGCGCCCGCGTCCGCCACCGTGACGGGGATGCGCACGGGCAGCGACGCACCGTCCGGGCCGAGCGTGATCTCCTCCCGCGCGATGACGCGCCCGTCGTCCTCGACGATGAGCGGCACGCGCGCGCCCGCGAGCCCGCGCTGGCGCACGAGCACCGTGGCCATGAACGACGAGCCCACGAGCACCTGGCGCGGCAGCTCCACGCGCTCGACCTCCGCGTCGCGCGCGAAGCGGTCGTCGCCGATGCCGACCGTGAACACGGGTACGGCGCGCGCGCGCAGCGCCATCAGCTCCGGGTCCATGGCGCTGCTGCCGTTGTCGGCGCCGTCGGTGAGGACCACGAGCCCCGAGAGCGGCACCGCATCCAGCTCCTGTCGCGCCTGGGCGATCGCGTCGCCCAGGCGTGTCTCGACGCCGTCGAACCCGAGCGACGTCACGCGCTCGATGCGGTCGAGCGACGCGCCGAAGCGGAACAGCCGCACCTGGAAGCGCTCGCGCAGCGCCGCCAGGAGCGCGCTGTCGGGGCCGAGCGCGCCGCGCACGATGTCGGCACGCGTCTGGCGGCCGCCGTCGGCGATCTGCATGCTGCGCGAGTCGTCCACCAGCACGCCGACGAAGTTTCGCTGCGGCACGGGCGACGAGATCAGCAGCATCGGGCGGAAGAGGCACGCCACCACCAGCAGCAGCGCCGCGCCGCGCAACGCGCCGAGCACGAGACGGTCGCGCACGCTGTTGGTTCCGCCCACGCGCCGGTAGGTGAGCAGCGCCGCCAGGAGCGCGACCCCCGCGATGGCGAGCACGAGCGCCATCGGCCCCGCCACCCCGAACGCCAGCTGCCCTTCGGCGAACACCGCCGGACGGTACTTGAACAGCAGCTGGAAGAGGTTCTCGAGGGGAGTGGGCATCAGATGCGGCTATGGGCTCTCGGCTCTCGGCTCTCGGCTCTCGGCTCTCGGCTCTCGGCTCTCGGCTCTCGGCGGGATTTGTCTAAGCGAGCCAACAGCAGAGAGCTCAAAGCCGAGGGCTCACAGCCGAGAGCCCACAGCCGAGAGCCCTCTCTCATGATACCCCGCGAACGCGCGCAATGTTGAGCTTCGCGCAAAAGTGCTGTCGGCGCGCTCGCTCACCTCCGGTTGAGCTTCGCGCAAAAGTGCTGTCGGCGCGCTCGCTCACCTGCGGTTGAGCTGCGCTCGCCCTGTCGAAGGAGGCGCCCGCCCGTCCCCGGAGACTGCCGTCCTGCGTCAGCGCTGGTGGCTGTCGTGGTCCGGACGGAAGATCAGGTCGAACGCGAGCCAGACGAGCCGCGACATCGGGAACAGCAGGAATGGCGACGCCAGCATCAGCAGCACGGCGCCAATGCGCACCGCCCCCCAGGGCACGTCGGGCCACGTGAGCAGGATCGCGGAACCGACCACCGTCACCGCGAGTATCTCCGCGAGGACGATGTTGAACATCATCCCGCCAATCCAGTAGTCATGGTGCTCGCCGCGCTCCAGCGGCAGGCCGCACGACGCGCAGTGGGAGCGCATGTGAAACCACGAGTGGAACAGCCCGCGGGCGCCGCACCGGGGACACCGCACCAGCATCGCGCGCGCCAGCATCCGGAGCGGGTTCAGCTTGCGGGTTCCCTCCCCTTCCATACCTTGAGCGCGTGACCCGTCGATCATTCGGAATAGTAGCCGCCCTCTCGGCCGTTCTCGCGCTCCCGGCCCGCAGCGCCCACGCCCAGTGCGCTGATGGCTCGCCCCCGCCGTGCCGCACCCAGGCGCCGGCGGCGGCGCCGCGCCGGGTGAATCCGCCCCTGGACGACCGGACGTGGATCGTGGTGCCCTTCGACAACCTGGCGAAGGCCCAGGACATCGACTGGCTCCGCGCCGCGAGCGTGAACCTTCTGTACCTGGACATGTCGCGGTGGAAGGACATCCGCGTCATTGACGATGAGCGTGTTGCCGACCTCGTCCGCGAGACCCCGGAGGCCGCGAACGCGCCGACGCTGTCCCTGAACGCTGCGATGGCCGTGGCCCGCCGCGCCGGCGCCGGCCGGCTCGTGATGGGCGACCTGCTCAAGCTCGGGAACCGCACCGCGGTCACGGCCAAGGTCTACAGCGTCCGCACCGGCCAGCGCATCCGGTCGGTGCGCGAGGAGACCGCCGTCCAGGATTCGGTCCTGCCCCTGTTCGCCAGGCTCGCCCAGCGGATCCTCAACGTCGCGCCCCCGCAGGGGGCCAACCTCGGCGCGCTCGGCACCTCGAGCGTGCAGGCGTATCAGGCATACCTGGAGGGCGTCACTGCCCTGAACCGCTACGACCTCGATTCGGCGAGCGCGCGGTTCGACGAGGCCATCGCCCGGGATTCCACCTTCGCCCTCGCCCACTACAAGCAGGCGCAAACGCTCAGTTGGGGTAATCCCGGCGACCCGCGACGCCGTTCCCACGTCGAGGCCGCCAACCGGCTCTCCCGCGAGCTGCCGCCCCGGGAGCGCGCGCTGATTCGCGGCGCATTGCAGCAGACGACCGGCGAGTGGACCCGCTCGTGCGACACCTACACCGAGCTGCTGCGCGCGGACTCCTCCGACACCGAAGCGTGGTTCGGCTACGCCGACTGCCTGTTCCACGATCCGACCATCGAAGCGGTTGGGGGTGACACGACCCGGCTGCGCTTCCGCGCGGACTATGACGCGTCCATCCGCGCGTTCGAGCGCGTGCTGCGGCTCGACCCCACGTATCACCTCGCCTACCAGCACATCATCGACGCGCTCGCGGCCGAGCGGCATCCCCAGGTGTGCTTCGCCGCCGTGCCGGGCGAGCGCTGCCGGCCGTACACCGCCATGCTCATTCGCGCGGGAGATTCCCTCGTGGCGCGCCCGGTGGCGTTCACCGATACCGCCGGCCTCCGCATGCAGGGGGAGGAGTACCTGCGCACCAGCTCACGGCGCCGCAGCCTGGCCCTCGCGCGCACGTATGCCGAGGCGTGGGTGAATGCGGCGCCGGACGAGGCGCAGGCGCGTCGCGCGCTCGCGCGCATTCTCGTGCAGCAGGGGCAGTACGCCGAAGCGGAGCGCGAGCTCGCCCTCGTGAAGGGACACGCAAGCCTCCAGGAGCAGATGCGTCACGTGCTCGAGACGATGGAGGTCGCCTGGAAGCGCGGCCGTCTTCGCGACGCCATCCGCGCCTATGACGAGGGCCGCGCCTCACGAATCGCGCTCGGCGCCAACACGACGCTCACGTTCGGCAACGCGATCTCGGGATACGGGCCGGCGTTCGGCCGGCTCGACGAGTTCGATTCGCTCATGGTGGCACAGATGCGCGCCGGCGGCGCTCCCGGCATGATGCAGGCGTACCAGCGCCAGACGCTGCGGGCTGCGCTCACCGGAATGCACGGGGATTCCACCGGCATCCTCGAACGGCGCGTGTTCGATTCCCTCAGCGTGCGCGGCGCTGGCGCCGCCACGCGGGCGATCATTCCGACGCTGATCTTCGGCCTCCGCGCGCCACGAGCCACCTGGCCGGCGATCGACACGACCATCACCGACCTGCGGCTCCAGCCGGCAATCGCGCTCGCCACGGGCAACCGCGCGAGACTGCGAGCCGCGGCCGAAGCGCTCGACTCGGTGGCGGCGACGCTCGCGAGCGCCGGCGTGGCCGATTCGGCGCACAGCATCATTGCCGCCGACGCATACCTCGCGCTCGGCGACACGACCGCCGCGCTCCGCTCGGTGCGCTACATGCTCGACGCCGGCGCGACGACCACGCTGTACTTCCCGCAGCAGTCAGGGCCCTACGCGACGGTGTACTTCGTCCCGCGCGCCATGCTCCTCCGCGCCGATCTCGCGGCCGCAGTCGGTCAGACCGAGGAGGCGCGCACCTGGTACCAGCGCTTCATCGACGCCTGGTCCACCGCGGTCCCCGAGCTGCAACCCACCGTGGAGCGCGCGCGGCAGTCGCTCGCGCGACTCAGCGCCCGGCCGTAGCCCGCGCGGGCATCGCGCACCGAAATCCCGTCGCGGCGAGGTTCGCGCGCTCCGTGACGGGGTGCGCCTGGCCGCGAAACACGTTGCTCGACACGCTCGGGATCGCGTTGAATCCGCCACCGCGAATCACGTAGAGGCCCGAGCCGCCTGACGAATCGCCGTACTGGCGAAAGACCGACGACGTCCATTCCCATACATTGCCGATGAGGTCATCGACGCCCTCGGGGGTCCGGCCGGCGGGATAGCTCCCGACCGGCGCGGGACCGCCGCGCCCCGACCCCGCGATGTTCGCCGCCGCCGCGTCCCAGGCATCACCCCAGGGGTACATCCGCCCACCGGGGCCGCGCGCCGCCGCTTCCCACTCTTCCTCGGTGGGAAGGCGGCCGCCGTCAGGATGGCGCCACGCGCAGTAGTTCACCGCTTCGCCGTACGTCACGCCGGTCACCGGCAGCGCGGAGGCCGGCCTGGTGGTCCACGGCGCCGGAACACCGCGCGCCGCAACGAACCGCTCGTAGTCACCAACGGTCACCTCGTGCATGCCGATGCCGAATGCGGCAAGCGGCACGGGATGCGCCGGGCGCGCCGACGGCGGCCCGCTGTTCGAGCCGATGGTGTAGGTCCCCGCGGCGATCAGCACCATCCCGGAGTCCACTGGCGTTACGGCGGCGGCAGCGCGGGGCGACGAGATGCGAGAGGCCATCACGGCCGCCAGAGCCACCGCGCCGATCACGACGCCCGCGATGACCGCGTAGGTCACCAGGTTGGACTTGCGGCCCTGCTTCGCCTTCTGGACGCGCAGGCCGCCCCGCGTCGTGTGCCCGCCGGACACCGGCGTGGCGCCGCTGAGCGCGCGCACGATGTCGGCCGCGTTGCCGATCCGCTCGTTCGGGTCGGTGGCCAGGCAGGCGTCCACGAGCTCCGACACCACCGGCGGCACGTCGGGGCGCAGGTTGCCCAGCGGCTCTGGCGGCCCTGCCAGGCGCTTCATGAGCACCGCGGTAGGCGTCGGCCCCGTGAAGGGCGGCTGCCCCGCCAGCATCTCGTACATCATCACGCCGAGCGAGTAGATGTCGGAGCGGTGATCGGACGCCTCGCCGGTGACCTGCTCGGGGCTGAGGTAGGCGGGCGTGCCGACGACCATCCCCGTGGCGGTGAGCGATCCGCCCTCCGCCGTGCGGGCAATGCCGAAGTCGGTGACCAGCGCGCGCCCCGTCTCGGAGTCGATCAGGACGTTCTGCGGCTTGATGTCGCGGTGCACCACGCCGCGCTTGTGCGCGTGCGCCAGCGCCCCCGCCACCTCCTGGAAGATCCGGATGGCGTCGTCGACCGGAAGCTGGCGCTCCCGCTCCAGGCGGTCGGCGAGCGAGCCGCCGTCCACGCACTGCATCACGAGGTAGACGAGGTCGTCCTTCTGCCCGATGAAGTGCAGCGGCACGATGTTCGGGTGCGACAGCTGCGCCACCGTCTCGGCCTCGCGGCGGAAGCGCTCGAGCACCGAGTGCGACGCGATGACGTCCGGCGACAGCACCTTCACCGCGAGCGTGCGCTTGAGGTTCAGGTCGCGAACGGAGTACACGACCGCGAAGCCGCCGGCGCCGAGCTTACCCTCGATGGCGTAGCCGTCCCCGAGCGCCGACTGCACCCGATCGGCGAGCTCGTCGCGCCCGGCCGCGCCCTCCGCGCGCGCGGACAGCTGCTGGTCGTCAGCCACCCGAGGTCACGGCTCCACCCCGAGCCGGCGCAGGGCGCCGACCGCGCGCTGGTCGTTCGGGTTCTTCGTGAGGATGGCCCGCAGGCGCGCGATCGCGGCGTCCCGGTTGCCGGCGGCCACCTGCAGCTCCGCGATCTGCAGGTCGATGCCCGCCGAGTTCGGGAAGTACTCCTGCGTCATCTCGAGGAGCCGCACCGCGTCCGCGGGCCTCCCCTGCTCGCCCAGCCGGCGCGCCAGCTCGCTCATGGGCTGTTCGCCGAAGTTGTACTTCCCGCTCATGAGATCCATGCCCCGCAGCGCGCGGTAGCGGGCGATCGCGCTGTCGATCCCGGATTTCGCGTGCACGTCGGCGATCACCGTCTCGATGGTGGTCGGCACCGGGTTCTGGCGGTGGCAGGTCATGCAGCTCACGACCACCGGCGGATCGCGCCGGTCCGGCAGGCTCGCGAGCACCACGCGGTTGAGACTGTCGGTCATGCGCATCATGAACCGCGCCGCGTTCTTCCGCGGATTGGCATCCGACGGGAGGTTCAGCTGGTTGATCTGGATCGGCTGGCCGGGCGCCGGCGTCACCCCGTCGCGCATGGCATGGCAGAACTCGCAGCGCACGCCAAGGCTCTGGGTGAAGCCCCGCATGATTGCCGTGAGCTCCGGGCGCGGGATGTCCTTCGGCAGCACCTGCAGGTTCTGCGGCGGCTCCTGCGCGGCCAGCGCCGACGACGCGAGGAGCGTGGCGGCGGCGATGCGGGCGAGCGGGAAGACCATGGGAGGCTCGGGTGTCTGGGGAGGGAACGGCGCCTGGACCGCTACGGAAACTACCCGCATCGCACCGCCAGTCACTACCTTGTTCGCCATGCGCCACCTGGCGGATCCCGCCACCCTCTCCCTCGGCGTCGTGTCCTGGCTGTTCCTCGCCGGGATGCTGGTCCTCCTCCCGGCCGCCGTCGTCATGCAGGAGCGGCAGCTCCGCGGCCGTCCCTCCGACGCGTTCCCCACCCGCCCGGTCATCTACTTCAGCGCGTTCGTCACGCACCTCGTGATCCTCATCGCCGCGCTGCTGGCCGCGCGCGACGCGGGACTGACGCTGCTGCCGGCGTACGACCTCTCGGTGACCCACGCGCTCGTCGCCGCGGGGGCGCTGGGCCTCGGGTCACTCACCCTGCTGGAGCGACTCACCCCGCGCGATGACGCGCGCCGACGCGCCGAGAGCATCGCGCCGCGCACCGGCAGGGACGCCGCCGCGTTCGCGGGGGTGGCGACGTCCGCCGGCATCGCCGAAGAGGTGGCGTACCGCGGCGTTCTGTTCTCCCTGCTGGCGCATCTCATCGGAGGCTGGTGGCTGCCCGCCGTGGTGGCGGCCGTCGCCTTCGGTGTTGCCCACGCGTTCCAGGGATGGCGGGCCGCGGCGCTCGCGACGGCGGCCGGAATCGTCGCGCAGGTGGTGGTCGGCCTCACCGGCACCCTGCTCGTCGCGATCGGCGTGCACATCCTTCACGACCTCATCGCCGGCGCAGTCATCGGTCGCCGCGCGCGGAGGCACGCGCCAGGAGACAATGCCGTTCCGGTTTGACGACCCCCCGCGCTTCCCGCAGGGATTTCGCTGTGCCAGCAGGAATGTCGGGCTGAAGCCAAACGCCCGGGACCTCGCGCTCTTCGTGAGCGAGACCGACGCGACCGCCGCCGCGGTGTTCACGCGCAACCAGTTTCCCGGCGCGCCCATCCTCCTCGGCCGCGAGACCATCCGCGAGCAGCGGCTGCGCGCGATCGTGGCGAACAGCAAGGTGAGCAACGTGGCCACGGGCGACGAGGGGCTGAAGCACGCGCGCCGGATGGCGGCGGCGGCCGCCGCCGAGGTCGGGACCACGCCCAACCGGGTGCTCGTGAGCTCGACCGGCGTCATCGGCGTGCCGCTTCCCATCGAGAAGATCGAGGCGGGCATCCGCGGGATGGCCAGGGAGCTGCGCGACAACCCGCTCGACGGCGCGGAAGGCATCATGACCACCGATACCCACCCCAAGGCGCTGTCGCTGCGCGTCGGCGCGGCCACGATCACGTGGGTGGCGAAGGGATCGGGGATGATCTCGCCGAACATGGCCACGATGCTCGCGTACATCTTCACGGATGCGCGGATCGAGGCCGCCGCGCTGGACCGCATGCTCCGCGACGCGGTGCACGTGTCCTTCAACATGCTGTCGGTGGACAGCGACACCAGCACGTCGGACACCTGCGCCATGCTCGCGAACGGGCTGGCGGGACCGGTGGAGGAGAAGGCGTTCGCGGCGGCGCTCACGGCGGGATGCATCCGCATGGCGGAAACGCTCGCGCGCGACGGCGAGGGCGCCACCCGCCTGCTCCGCATCACGGTGCGCGGCGCGGCATCGGACGACGACGCCCGCCGCGTGGCGAAGGCCGTGGTGAACTCGCCGCTGATCAAGACCATGGTGCACGGCGCCGACCCGAACGTCGGCCGCATTCTCATGGCCGTCGGCAAGGTGGGCGACGTGCGGCTCGCTCCCGCCAGCACCCGGGCATCCATCAACGGCTTCGAGGTCGTGCGCCAGGGGGCACTGGTGGCGTTCGACGAGGCGCTCGTGCGCGCCGCGCTCACGACGCACACCGTGGACCTCGTCATCGAGCTCGGCGTCGGCATGGCCGCCGCCACCGCGTTCGGCTGCGACCTGTCGCGCGGCTACATCGAGGAGAACGCGTCGTACTACTCGAGTTGAACGCCGCCTGACGAAGTCATCCCGAGCGCAGCGAGGGATCTGCAGTCTCCGCGCTCGGCTCTCGGCACTAGGACGCGCGAACTACCAGCTTCCGCTTCATGCCCTGGTTCTGGTGGTCCTGCCCCCGCGACTCCTCGGGGCAGTACAGCTCGTATGTGCCGGGGGTGAGGTCCACGACCAGCTCGGACGCGCTGCCGGGTTCGAGATCACCCGTCTTCCAGTCGCGCCCGTTCCCCGCGATCTCGAGGCCGTGCGTCTCGGTACCGGAGTTCTCGACCCGGAACGCGTAGCGGCCTGCCGGGAGGGTGTCGATCGGACTGTCCACCATCCACTCGTCGAGCCCGATCACGAACGCGCCCTGGACGTCGGCGCCGGCCACCTCGCCCGCCGCAGAGTCCACGATCGTGCCGTTCCCGCCGGAACACGCTGCCAGGATCATGGCGAGCGCAACAGTTGTAAGTCGCATGTTGGGTTCCTCCTGCCGGCTTCTAAAGCGATCTGCGTGCCGCCGCGCGTCCGGAGCCGGGAGCCGGCAGCTAGTACTTTTCCG
>Ga0307505_10001971_pt1 | contig 15220 bp, 13 predicted proteins | sample 23_S_MG_FD_202183 | JGI IMG/M metagenome (GOLD analysis project Ga0307505, IMG submission 202183) | Soil microbial communities from Populus trichocarpa stands in riparian zone in the Pacific Northwest, United States - 23_S | ecosystem: Environmental > Terrestrial > Soil > Riparian zone > Trees...
AGTCGGCCTGTAGCCCAGCTACAGACCTCCCTGCGGACCGGCGCCAGCCACCACGATTCCGGCGCGATCATCCGCGACCGGTGTGAGAAATGCGGGCTAGCGAGCGCGCAAGTGCCGACATCACCGTTGCTCTCGTGAGAAAGCCTTCAGTCTTGATGCACTTCTCCCCGATCGCGGGACGGCATTGACCCGGAAGAGTCTCTCGCAACAGCCGGCGCCGCATCACGGCGCCCTACGGATCCAGCAGAACCACTTCCACGCGCCGGTTCACGGCATCGAGCGGATCACCCGGATTCTTCAACAGCGAGGCACCGAAACCCTTCACGGTGAATCGCTCTGCCGAAATCCCGAAGCGCTGGCCGAGATAGAGCGCGATCGCGTCGGCTCGTGCCAGCGAGAGCCGCCGGTTGTAGTCGTCGCTTCCGCTGCCATCGGTGTGCCCATGGATGCCAATGCGCCTGTCCGCAAATGTCGAGCTCGCGATCGTGCGTCCCAGTTCATCGAGCTGCGACTCGGCTTCGCGGGCGATCTCGGTCTTGTCGAATGCAAACGGGATGTGCAGTTCGACCCGGCCGTCGCGGGCCAGGAAATCGGAAATCCCTTTCGCGGTCAGGTCGCCCATGAGCGCGGGAATCTCCAGTCGGCATTGCCCGGCATCCTCGCCCGGTGCGTCGATGCGGGTCAGGGCGAATCTCGTGCAACCCGGGCCGTGGACATTGCCGGAGAATGCCGAACCGAGCGCATCGACGACGCCGTAGAAACCGACTGTCTGGTACTCCGGGGGCTTGATGATCCACTCGCGGCCGCGAAGGCGCAGCGTGCCATCGCCGGGCCGGTACGCACCCGACATCGTGAAACAACCCGTCGGAACTCCTGGATTGCGCGCATCGGCGTAGAAATGAAACAACGCCCGCGCCGAGGTCGGCGTCGCCTCGGCGATCGTCAACGTGATTCCGGTCAGGCCCTGCGCGCACGTGTAGGTGCCTTTCCAGTGCCCGATCACGCTGCCGTCGCGATCCTCCGCTGACGCCGCGCCGCCAGCGGCCACGCAGGCCAGGCCCGCCAGAAGAAATCGCATCGCCGGGATCCGCATCGGCGCACCGTTCGCATGAGTCGAGGAACCGGTAGTGTCCCCGCGATGGTGGCAGTGCGCCATGGGTGCGGGATCACTCCCGTGCGAGATCTGCCACGCCGCCAGCACCATGTGGGTCGGATGGGCGCATCGGACAGCGATGGTGCCCATCGGCCACCTACAGGACGGCCTCGATCTCGGGCGCCCAGTGGTTGTCGACGAGATGCTTGAAACCCTTGCCCAGCGGATGGATCTCGTTGTCCCACCAGCCCTCGTATGCTGCACATTCGCCCAAGCGATGAACCACTCCGGGTACCCGGAACACGTGGCTGGACCCATTTACGCGCCAGGCATCGTCAAGTTGCGGATTCTCGCCGCGCATGATCGACCGGATCGTGCAGCAAGCCAGCGGATTCGCATCGGACCTGGCGCGGGCGAGACAGTGGTGGCGCCCTCCCATCGGAAGCTCGACATATGCAACGTCGGCGGCGCTCGCGAGGCGCATGCGGCCCGTGCGACACCAGGGTCAGTCGGTATCGTCCTGGCTGTCGCGACCGCAGGCAGCGGCGAGATGTGCCGCTTGGCGCCCGAGCCATCGTGCCGGGAGGTCGGACCCTTCGGCCGAATGCTGAACACGGCGTCGCTACCCCTTGAAACCGGTGACTGGTGACATGATTGCAGGTTGACGCCGCTGCGATCCGCCACGTCTTGCTGTTGCCCATCGTCCCAACCTGCAGGAAATCCCATGTCCCTGTCCATGTACCGCATCACCGTGCCTGCCTATGTGCTGGGCCTGAAAGCGTTGGCCGGCTATCTCGCCAAGGCATCCGCCTACGCCCACGACAACCACCTCGATCCCGTCGAGCTCGTCGGTGCGCGCCTTGCGCCCGACATGCTGACACTGGCGGGGCAGATCCAGCGGGCCAGCGATACGTCCAAGAACGCGATCGCGCGCCTGCTCGGCAGCGAGGCACCACGCATGGAGGACAACGAGACCACGTTCGACGAACTCGCGTCGCGCGTCGACAGGACGCGCGCGTTCATCGAGGGCGCCGATCGTGCCACGCTCGATGCGAGCGCCGACCGCGAAGTGACGCTGGCCTTCGGCGACTACCGCAAGACGTTCACGGGCGAGGCCTACGTGCTCGAGTTCGCGCTGCCGAATTTCTACTTCCACGTCGCCATGACCCACGCGATCCTGCGCAACAAGGGATTGCCGGTCGGCAAGCTCGACTATTTCGGCGCCGGTGCCTGAGCGGTATGCGGCGCGTAACCATGGCCTGTGGCATGCTCGATCCGGTGGATTGATCGATCAGTCGGGAGCGCGTCATGACCTCACGCCGCAGGCTGCTTTCGGCAACGCTCGCGGCGTTCGCCGCACCGCTCCTGGCAGCGCCCTGGCGCCGCGTGCACGCGCAGGGCAAACCCGCGGAACCGGCGCCGGGATCTGGCCTGTTCGCGGTCGAGTTCCGCACCGGCGCGAACTGGAACCACGAACTGCCGGCGCACGAGCAAGCCGGCTTCGGCGAGCACTCGGCGAACCTGCGCCGCTTGCGCGACCGGGGAAATCTGGTGGTTGGCGCGCGCTACGGCGATACCGGGCTCGTCGTGATCTCGGCAGATTCCGAAGCCCAGGCGCGCGCCTGGATCGAGGCCGACGCCTCGGTGCAGAACGGCGTCTTCGCCTACGCACTGCATCCGCTGCGCGTGTTCTATCCGGGTTGCCTTGAAGCGCCCACCCGCGCCGCATAGCAGCGCTCACGGATGCGCGCGCCCGAACCTGCATTGATGCGGTTGCGGCCCCTGCCCGCCGGTAACGGCATCCATCGCGTTCGCCTGGACGGTGGGCGCCACGCGGTGCTCAAGCGGCGCGCTGACGCGCCGCCGGATTTCTTCGCCGCCGAGGTGCGCGGCTATGCGGCGTTGCGCGCGAGCGCGAGTGTGCTCACGCCGGTCGTGTTCGCCTGCGAAACCGATTTTCTTCTCATCGAGGATCTCGGAGAGACACGCCCGTCGACTGCGTTCTGGCCAGCAGCCGCCCACGCGCTCGCGCAACTGCACGCAACCCATGCGCGGGATTTTGGTTTCGCTGCCGACGGCTGGTGCGGCGACGGCGCGCAGGACAACACCCCCGATCACGACGGCCATCGCTTCTTTGCCGAACGCCGCCTGCTGCCGCAGATGCACCGTGCGCACGCGGCAGGCCTGCTTGACCGGGGCGACTGCGCGCGCATCGAGCGGCTGTGTTCGCGGCTGGACGCCCTCGTTCCGCAGCAGCCGCCGGGGCTCGTCCACGGCGACCTCTGGACCGCCAACCTGCATTGCTGTGCCGATGGCACGCCCGCGCTCATCGACGCCGGCGCCGTGCATCACGGCTGGGCCGAAGCGGATCTCGCGATGCTGATCCTGTTCGGCACGCCGCCGCCCGCGTTTTTCAGCGCGTATGCGCAGTGCGCGCCACTGCGTGCGGACTGGCGAGAGCGCGCGCCGCTGTACAACCTCTACCACCTGCTCAATCACCTGAACCTGTTCGGCGGCGGCTATCTGCCCCGCGTGCGCAATGCGCTGAAGCGCTACGAGTGAGCGGACGCGAGTATCTGCCGGACGACTCGCACAACGGTGGGCACATTCAGCGCCCGCCCCAGTGCCATTGCGCGCCGACCAGCACGCTGCGACCGATGCCGGGTTCGTGGAAGCGGCCGTTGCCTTCGTTGACGATCACCGAGCCGACATGGGCACGGTCGAAAAGATTGTCGATGCTTGCGAACGCCCGCAACGTTCCTGACGAGAGCCGAAAGCCGTAGCCGACATCGATCCCGGCAATCGCATACGCGGGTGCCGATTCCGAGCCGATGTCGTTGACCGGAACGGCGCTCATGCGCTCGACCTGCACGCTCGTGCGCCAACCGTACTCGCCGCCATGCGTGAGCGCGACACGCAGCTGGCTGCGCGGCACGCCCGGTATGCGCGTGCCGGCAGCTACCGGTGTCGCCGGCGTCGTGCACGGCGAACCCGTGCAGGTCAGGAACGGCGAGCGGAATGTCGCATCGAGCCAGGTTCCGGCCAGCTGCAAGTTCCATCGACCGCCCAGGCGTGCGCTCAGCGAGGCCTCGACGCCCTCGCGGCGTGCGTTGCCGATGTTCTGGAACGTCGTGCGTCCGCCCGCGTTCGTCGCGATCGCGAGCTCGTCGTCGGTGCTCGCGCGAAAAACTGCAAGCGCGGATTCGACGGCTTCGCCCACGCGCAGCTTGGCGCCGAGCTCGGCGTTGCGCGAGCGTGCGGGTTCGAGCCCGAAATTGAGTCCGGAACCGGCGTCGCTGCGATACGCCAGTTCGGCGAACGTCGGCGTCTCGAAGCCTTTGCCCCAGGTCGCGTAGAGGCCGGTCGACGGCGACACGTCGACGAGCACGCCGAGCACGGGCGTCGTTGCCGAATAGCGGCGCGACCCGCTGTCGTCGGGATTGGCCGCGGTGATGTAGCGATCGTGCGAGCGGAACCGGATCGTGCTGTGGCGCACGCCGGCCAGCAGCGACGCGTTCGCGGCGAAGCGCCAGCTCGCCTGTGCGTACTGGTCGATGTTGTACGCGCGGTTGTCTTCGTCGCGGCGCCGCGTACCACGAACACCGAGGACGTCGCCGACATGGTTGAGATAACCCAGGCGCTTCTGTTGCTGATTCTCGTAATTCGCGCCGAGGGTCAGTTCGAACGCGCCGCGATTCCACGTCCAGCGCGCATCGGTGCCGTGGTAGTCGCTGTCCAGATCGATGACGCCGCCCGAATGCAGCGGGCTGTTCTGCGCCGCCATCGGAATCGCCAGGTACTGTTCGACGGCGCGGTTGCCGCTGTAGGCGAGGATGCGAAGGCTCGTGTGCGGGCCAAGCGCCTGCTCCCAGATCGCACCGGCCTGAGCCTGGGCGACCGACTTGCGCGTATTGAACTGCGCGGCGACCGCGGCGACCTGGCGCGGATCCTCGCGGAACTGCGCGAGGGTGAGGCCGAGCGGGTCCTGCGCCTCGGGAACCGAAACCGCGTTGCCGATCAGCGTGAGCGTCGCCGAACCGCCGACGTTCCAGCTGACCTTGGAATTGAATGCATGGCGCTCGGCCGCGCTGTGCGCGCGCCAGCCATCGGTGCGGAAATGGCTCAGATCGACGTTGTAGCCGATGCGTTCGCCGCCGCCGCGCAGGTTGATGCCGGCACGACCGATGCCGTTGCTGCCGCCGGCCAGCCCGGCGCGCAGTTGCGGCGGTCCTTCGCCATCGGCGGTGAAGATCTGGATCACGCCCCCCGACGAATTGCCGTACAGCGCCGAGAACGGCCCACGCAGCACTTCCACGCGCGCGGCCGAACCCAGATTGAAATGCGAGACCTGACCGGAGCCGTCGGGCATCGAGGCCGGAATGCCGTCGGTGTACAGGCGCACGCCGCGTACGCCGAACGTGGAGCGCGCACCGAAGCCGCGGATCGCGATCTGCTCGTCCTGCGCATGGCTGTTGCGGTTGCGCGCGAGCACGCCCGGGATCTGCGCGAGCACCTCGGAAAGATGCACGCCGAGACCGTCGTGGCCCAGGCTGTCGATCGCGACCGCGTCGATTGCCGCGGGCACGTCGAAGGCGTCGCGCGCGCTGCGCGTCGCGGTGACGACGACATTCGGCAGGCGCCGCGCATCCTCTGCATCCTCAGCCGCCCAGACCGGCGCCGGCCCCACGAGCGCGGCTGCGCCAGTCGCGGCGGCAAGGACGATCGCGCAAGTCCTGACCGGATTGGTGCTGGCGCCGACAAGAGATCGATATTCGGTGCGTTGAGTATTGGTCATGTCAATCGCGCAGCGTGGGATCGGCCATGCTGCCCGCAACTTCCTGAATCCCCGGCGACGTTCATCAAAGCACATCCCCGCGCTCTCGTAGAGCCGAGCTTGCTCGGCTGCTCTGCGCATCGGCCTTCAAAAAAGCGAAAGCAGCGGAGCAAGCTCTACGGGGGTACGTGGCGATGGGGAGGCCGCGATGATCGCCGCGCTATTGCTCTCGTAGCCGAGCAAGAGCACCAGAGCAAGAGCAGCCGAGCAAGCTCGGCTCTACAGGCTCTACGCGGTCCACGAGGATCAATCAACCGGCGCGGAACTCCATCGACGCGGAATTCAGGCAATAGCGCAGGCCGGTCGGTGGCGGACCATCCGGGAACACGTGGCCCAGGTGCGCATCGCAGCGCGCGCAGCGGATCTCGGTGCGGGTCATGCCGTGGCTCGTGTCGCGCAGTTCGAGGACATGCTGCGGATCGAACGCAGCGAAGAAGCTCGGCCAGCCGCTGCCCGATTCGAACTTCGCGTCGGAGCGGAACAGCGGCAACTCGCACAGCCGGCACACGTAGGTGCCCGGCTCATGCTGGTCCAGCAGCAGTCCGCAAAACGGACGCTCGGTGCCGCGATCGAGGATCACGCGGCGTTCCTCGGCGCTGAGTTTTGCGGCAAGGCGCTCGATCTCGGCCGGCGCGAGCGGACCCAGATCATGACCCGACGCCGACGTGCTCACGGGGTCGGCTCCTTGAGCTTGTCGGCGAACTGCTTGCGCAGCTTGGCGACCTTGGGCAGCGCGACCGCGGCGATGTAGCCCTGCTCCGGATGCAGCTCGGCGTAGTTGTGGTGGTAGGCCTCGGCCTCGTGAAACGCCTCCAGCGGCACGACCTCGGTCACGATCGGTGCATTGAACACGTGCGCGGCATCGAGCTGGCGGATATAGGCCTCGGCGACTTCCTTCTGCGCGGCGTCGACGTGGAACACCGCCGAGCGATACTGGCGGCCGCGATCGTCGCCCTGGCGGTCCTTCTGGGTCGGATCGTGGGCGACGGCGAAATAGACCTTGAGCAGCTGGCCGAAGCTCGTGCGCGCGGGGTCGAAGCGGATCGAGACGACTTCGGCGTGATCGGTGCGGCCGGTGCACACGGTCTTGTAGTCCGCGGTCTCGGCGCTGCCGCCGCTGTAGCCGGAGGTCACCGCGAGAACACCGTCGATCTCCCTGAACACGGCCTCCACGCACCAGAAGCAACCGCCTGCGAGCACGGCGGTCTGTTCACCGCGCGCGCCCGCCGGATCAATGTCGCGCTCGGGGTTCGGAAAGGCGCCGGGTTCGATGGCCAGGTTGGCGCCCGGAATCTCACAGACAAGGTTCACGGCAGGATTCCCTGATGGGGGGTCGACATGGATGCGACCGGATACGTGGATTTCAAGGCAACTGTGCACGCCATCTTTGCGTTTTCCTTGCATTTGCCATGCACGCGATAACGTCCGGGGCGTCACACTGAAACCCCGCCATGGTGCGCCATCCCCGTACCGAACGGAATCCACAGATGAACCCACGCCTGCGCCGCCTCATCCGCCCCGCGATCATCGTCGCCATCGTCATTGCTGCCGGCATTGGTCTCAAACTGTGGCTGCTGCCCTCCGCTCCCGCGCCGAGCTACGTGACCGCGACGGTCGCGCGCGGCGACATCGAGCAGACCGTGATCGCGACCGGCGCGCTGGAGGCGAGCAACATGATCAGCGTCGGCGCGCAGGTGTCGGGTCGCGTGGTCTCGCTCAAGGTCGAGGTCGGCGACACCGTGACCGCAGGCCAGCTCATCGCCGAGATCGATTCGCTGCCGCAGCAGAACGCGCTGCGCAATGCCGAGGCCGGCCTGACCACCTCGCGCGCGCAGCGCAGTGCGCGCCTGGCGGCGCTCAAGCAGACCGAACTCGTGTTCCGCCGCCAGCAGGATATGCTCGCCGCCGATGCGACCTCGCGTGCCGAGTACGAGGCCGCCGAGGCCGCGCTGGTCGCCACCCGCGCGGACGTCGCCGCGCTCGATGCGCAGATCGAGCAGGGCACGATCCAGGTCGATACCGCGAAGCTCAATCTCGGCTACACGAAGATCACCGCACCGATCGACGGCACGGTCGTCGCCGTGGTCACGCGCGAAGGCCAGACCGTCAATGCGAACCAGTCCGCGCCGACCATCATCAAGCTCGCCGAGCTGTCCACGCTGACGATCAAGGCGCAGATCTCCGAAGCCGATGTCGTGCGCGTGGCGGCGGGACAGAAGGTGTGGTTCACGATTCTCGGCGAGCCAGAGCGCCGCTACCACGCCGAACTGCGCGCGGTCGAACCCGCGCCGGAATCGATCGCGAGCGAATCCGCCGGCACCTCGTCCAACACCTCGACCACGGCGATCTACTACAACGGCCTGTTCGACGTACCCAATCCCGAAGGCAAGCTGCGCATCGCGATGACCGCAACCGTGAACATCGTGCTCGGCGATGCGCGCGACGTGCTTGTGGTGCCGGCATCCGCAGTGGTGGCGCCAGCGCGCGGCACCGGGTCCGGCCCCGGCGCGCATCCACGCACTCCACGCGCGGGCGGCGATCCTGCGGGTCGCAGCAACGCGGCTGGCCGTGAAGGCGGCGGCGCCCGCGGACCCCGCACCGGGGCACCGCGCGGCAGTGCCGACAACGAAGACGTGGACGCGCGTGGCGCGTCGCGCATCGTCCGCGTGCTTGATGCCAACGGTGAAGTCACCGACGTCGCGGTGCGGATCGGCATCAGCAACAACATCCTGACCGAGATCCGCGAGGGTCTCGAGGAAGGCGACGTCGTCGTGCTCGGTCAGTCCACGGCGGCCGGTGCCGCCGCGACGACGCGCGGCGGCATGATGCGCCGGCCGGCGGGCTTCTGAACATGGCTGCACCGCTGCTCGAACTCGCTCGCGTCCGCCGCGAATACGCCGCCGGCGACCAGACCCTGGTCGTGCTCAAGGATGTCGACCTCTCGATCGAGGCCGGCGAGTACGTCGCGATCGTCGGCGCCTCGGGCTCGGGCAAGTCCACGCTCATGAACATCCTCGGCTGCCTGGACCGGCCGACCGCCGGCAGCTATCGCGTCGCCGGTCGCGAGACCGCCGCACTCGTGCCCGACGAGCTCGCCGAGCTGCGTCGCGAACATTTCGGCTTCGTGTTCCAGCGCTACCACCTGCTCGGCGATCTGGATGCGCTCGGCAATGTCGAGACGCCGGCCGTGTATTCCGGTACGCGCGCCGTCGAGCGGCGCGAACGCGCGCGTGCGCTGCTCACGCGCCTGGGCCTGGCCGACCGCCTCGACCACAAGCCCGGCCAGCTTTCCGGCGGCCAGCAGCAGCGCGTGTCGATTGCGCGCGCGCTCATGAACGGCGGCGAGGTCATTCTCGCCGACGAGCCGACCGGCGCGCTCGACAGCCGCAGCGGCGAGGAAATGCTCAAGCTGCTCGACGAGCTGCATGCCGAAGGCCACACGATCGTGCTCGTCACCCACGACATGCAGGTCGCCGAGCACGCCTCGCGCGTGATCGAGCTCAGCGACGGCGAGATCGTCGCCGACCGTCATCGCGCCGGTCGCGCGCGTGCCGCCGCCGCGGTCACCGCGCGCCGTTCCGAGCATGGCCTGGCGGCCCAGCGCGATCGCTTCCTCGAAGCATTCCGGATGGCCTTGCTGGCGATGAACGCGCACCGGCTGCGCACGTTCCTCACGATGCTCGGCATCATCATCGGCATCGCTTCGGTGGTCTCGGTGGTCGCGCTCGGCGCCGGCTCGCAGAAACAGATCCTCGACAACATCGCCACGATCGGCACCAACGTCATCGACATCTTTCCGGGCAGCGGTTTCGGCGACATGCGCTCGGCACGCGTGCGCACGCTGGTGCCGGCCGATGCCGACGCACTCGCCCGGCAGGACTACGTCGACAGCGTCACCCCGAGCGTGCAGTCCAATGTCACCCTGCGTTACGCCAACATCTCGGTCAATGCCTCGATCAACGGCGTCGGCGACCAGTACTTCCGCGTGCGCGGATTCGAGATGGCCCAGGGTGTCGCGTTCGACGCCGACAGCGTGCGCCGGCAGTCGCAGGACGTCGTCATCGACGACAACACCTACCGCAAGCTGTTCGAGAACGGCGGCGATCCGGTCGGCGAGGTGATCCTGCTCAACAACATGCCCGGCCGCATCATCGGCGTCACCGAACGCAAGGATTCGGCGTTCGGCAGCAACGAGAACCTCAACGTGTTCGTGCCGTACACGACGGCGATGTACCGGCTGCTCGGCCAGAACTACCTGCGCAGCATCACCGTGCGCGTCGACGACAGCGTGCCGATGGATGCGGCCGAAGCCGGGATCACGGCACTGCTCACCCAGCGCCACGGCACGCAGGATTTCTACGTGTCCAATATCGATTCGGTGCGCCAGACGATCGAGCAGACCACGCGGACGATGACCTTGCTGGTGTCCTCGATCGCCGTGATTTCGCTGATCGTCGGCGGCATCGGCGTCATGAACATCATGCTTGTCTCGGTCACCGAACGCACGCGCGAAATCGGCGTGCGCATGGCGGTCGGTGCGCGCCAGGGCGACATCCTCCAGCAGTTCCTGATCGAAGCCGTGCTCGTGTGCCTGCTCGGCGGGCTGCTCGGCGTGCTGCTTGCACTCGCGATCGGGGCGGTGTTCACGCGCAGCGGCGGCAGCTTCACCCTGGTCTATTCGACGACCTCGATGCTGGTCGCATTCGCCTGTTCCACGCTGATCGGCGTCGTCTTCGGATTCCTTCCCGCGCGCAGCGCCGCGCGGCTGGACCCGGTCGAGGCACTGGCACGCGAATGAGGGAGATCACGACCATGCAAGGCATCCGATCCCGGTTCAGGACTGCGCGCACACTGCTTGCGATGGCGCTCGCCGTCGCGCTCGCGGCCTGCGGTGCCACGCGTACGCCGCACGTGCGGCCGGATGTGCAGGTTCCGGCGCAATGGAGTGGAATCGACGCACAATCCGGCGAAATCGCACTCGACGCGTGGTGGGTCGGCATGGGCGATGCCGGACTCGAGCGCGTGATCGCACGCGCGCTGGAGCGCAACAACGATCTCGCCGCGGCGACGATCCGCGTGCGCCGCGCGCAACTGCAGGCCGATCTCGCCCGCAACCAGTTCGTGCCGTCGGTCAGCGCCGGTATCAGCACCGGCGCGAGTCGCCGTCTCGACGAGGGCGGCGCATCGGCGCGCAGCAGTTCGGCCTCGCTGTCGGCGAGCTACGAAGTCGACCTGTGGAACCGCCTCGGCAGCGAGCGCGATGCGGCGGTATGGCGCGCGCAGGCGACCGCGGAGGATCGCGCCGCGACCGCGCTCGCGCTGATCGGTACGACAGCCGGTCTGTACTGGCAGCTCGCGTACCTGGATCAGCGCATCCAGGCGAGCCTCGCGAGCATCGAGGTCGCGCGCCAGACCCTGGAATTCGTGCGCGTGCAATACCATGCCGGCGCGGTATCGGGCCTGGAGGTCAGCGACTCGGAGCAGAATCTCGCCAGCCAGCGCGCCGCGCATGCGAGCCTCGAGCAGCAACGCACCGAAACGCGTCACGCGTTCGCGATCCTGTTCGATGCGCCGCCCGACGACATCGACATGGATCCCGCGCCGTTGTCCGCCGCGGGCCTGCCACCGATCGCTGCGGGCCTTCCCGCCGACCTGCTCGCGCGCCGCCCGGATCTGCGCGCGGCCGAACTGCGTCTGCGCGCGACCCTCGCGGATGTGCACACGACGCGTGCGAGTTTCTATCCGCGCCTCTCGCTGACGGCCAGCGCCGGCAGTTCCAGCGTGGCGCTGCTCGATGTGCTGCGCAATCCGGTCGGCTCGATCGGCGCGGCGTTGTCGCTGCCGTTCCTGCAGTTCAACCAGATGCGCCTGAGCACGCGCATTTCGGAAACGCAGTACGAGGAAGCCGTGGTCAATTTCCGGCAGACGCTCTACCAGGCCCTGGCCGACACCGCCAACGCACTTGCCGCGCGCGCGACGCTGACCGAACGCGCACGCCTGTCGGCCGAGTCGCTCGCCGCCGCGCAACGCAGCGAGGACATCGTCGAAGTGCGTTACAAGGCCGGCGCGATCGCGCTGCGCGCGTGGCTCGACGCGCAGGAACGCCGCCGCGCCGCCGAGATCGCGCTGGTCGAAAGCGAACTCGCCCGCCTCAACAACCAGGTGCTCGTCTACCAGGTACTCGGCGGCAGCATCCCGTCTGATGCGGCGATGGATCCCGTTCAGCGCAATCCGCCGTAGTCACTCCAGTCCGTGTGTGAGGGCCTTCAGGCCCGATGCCTTGTACCAGGTTGCAGAAAGGCATCGGCCCTGAAGCGCCTCCCACAACAGCATGGTTACAATCAGATGCAGGTATCGCCGTGGATTCCTGTGGGAGGGCCTTCAGGCCCGATGCTTGGGGTCCGGATTGCGCAAGCTCGGCGGCTTTGAAGGGCATCCATCGGGGCATCCGCCTCAGCACAGCAGCCCGCCGTCGACGGTGAAACTCGCACCGGTGATGTAGGACGCCGCGGGCGTGCACAGGAATGCGATCGTGCCGGCGATCTCGTCGGGCTGGGCGACGCGGCCGAGCGGAATCTGCTTGCGCATGACTTTCATCAAGGCCTCGTCGCCGGTCAGCGCCGAGGCAAAGCGCGTATCGGTCAGGCCCGGCAGCACCGCATTGACGCGGATGCCGGCGGGTCCGAGTTCGCGCGCAAAGCCTTCGCTCATCGAAAGGATCGCAGCCTTGGTGAACGAGTACGCACCCTGCTGCGGAGCGGACCGGCGACCATTGACCGAGGCGACATTGACGATCGCGCCGCCACCGTGGTCACGCATGCGTCGGGCCGCCTGCACCGTGCTCCAGAAATAGCCGCGCAGATTGACGTCGATCGTCTTCTGCAGGCTGTTCAGGGTCTGATCGAGCATCGGTCCGAAGTACGGATTGGCCGCGGCATTGTTGACGAGGATGTCGGCGACGAGACCGCGCGCGTCGAGTGCCGCGAACAGCGCATCGATCGCCTCGACCTCGCCGATGTGTGCGGCCAGCGCGATCGCCTCGCCGCCATCGGCGCGGATCGACGCGGCGACGTCCTCGCAGGCCGCCTGCTTGCGACTGGACACGATGACCTGCGCGCCCCACGCCGCAAGCCGGCGCGCGGTCGCTTCGCCGATGCCGCGCGAGGCGCCGGTGACCAGCGCGGTCTTGCCGTGCAGGTCGATTTCCGCGGGAATCGTGCTCATGGAAACTCCGGATCTGATGACCCGGCCAGTCTAGCGGTCAAGCGCAGCTGATGGCATCGTCGCCCACGTTCGGCGCACACTGCGTCGCAGTTTCCGAGACCGGTCCGCTCGACCCTCAGGCATGCCGCGCCCCAACGATCCAACCGACCTGACCCGCGCCGAACGCATCAAGGGACGCGGCGCCGCGTCCAATCGCGAAGGCCGGTTCGAGGCGCTCGTCAAGACGATCGAGGACGACGGCTGGCCGCGCGAGGATGAATCCGTGCCGCGCCCGCGCACCGAGGTCACGATCGAGACCGCGCGCACGATCATCAGCCGCAACGATTCACCCGATATCCCGTTCACCCAGTCGATCAATCCCTACCGCGGCTGCGAGCATGGCTGCGTCTACTGCTATGCGCGTCCGTCACATGCGTACCTGAATCTCTCGCCGGGCATCGATTTCGAGACCAAGCTGTTCGCCAAGGCCAACGCCGCCGAACGCCTGCGCGCCGAGCTGGCCAGGCCCGGCTACAGCTGCTCGCCGATCAACCTCGGCGCGAACACCGATCCCTACCAGCCGATCGAACGCGAGCACCGGCTCACGCGCCAGATCATCGAGGTACTCGCCGAACACGGTCATCCGCTCACGATCGTGACCAAGAACGCACTCGTCGAACGCGACATCGACCTGCTCGCGCCGATGGCGCGCGAAGGTCTCGTGCACGTGTTTCTTTCGGTGACTTCGCTCGACAACCGGCTCGCGAGCACGCTCGAGCCGCGCGCAAGCGCGCCGCATCGGCGCGTGCAGGCGATCGCGAATCTCAACGCCGCGGGCGTGCCCTGCGGCGTGCTCGTCGCGCCGATCATTCCGGCGGTCACCGACCGCTGGATCGAAGCGATCCTCGAGCAGGCCGCAGCCGGCGGCGCGCGCACGGCCGGCTACACGGTGCTGCGCCTGCCGCATGAACTCAAGGAGCTGTTCCGCGAGTGGCTGGCCTTGCACGTACCCGAACGCGCCGCGCACGTCATGAGCCTGGTCCAGCAGATGCGCGGCGGGCGCGACAACGATGCGCGCTTCGGCTCGCGCATGCGCGGCGAGGGCGTGTTCGCCGACCTGCTGCGCCAGCGCTTCAGGCTCGCCAGCCGCCGCTTCGGCTTTGCGCGCACGCGCGACCTCGCGCTCGATACGACGCGCTTCCGCGTGCCGCGCGCGGCGAAACCGCAGGGCGAGCTGTTCTGAGCGCAGGAACCGCGTCGGCTCCACGGCTGCGCCGCTTGATCAGACCTCCTCGAACCCGCAGGTCGGCTCAAGGCGAGTAGCGCCGGAGCCGACGGATGCAACGCTGCGCATCCAATGGCGCGAACGCCCGAGCCTTTGCGTCGGTTCCGCGGCTGCGCCGCTTGAACCGACCTACGAGGCTTGCGCGACCCGTACGCCGCTCAAGGCGCAGCGCCGCAGCCGACGACAGCCCGCCGACGCGAACCGATGCCGATAGCGCGCGCTCAACCCGAGATCGCGAGGCGCTCGCTGGTGTAGATGCGCGCGGTGATGAAATAGACGAGCACGGCGGCCACTGCGGTGCCGGCGAAGCACAGGGCGATATCGGACATGCCGACAAAGTCCCCGCGCAGCAGGCGCGTGATCGTGACCTGCTGGCCGACCAGCGGCACGGCGTACATCCATGTCTGGGTCTTCACCGGGAATATCGACATGAGCAGGGTCGGTACAGCGGGTACCAGCATGAGCAGCGACAGATAGGTCTGCGCCTCGCGGAAACTCTTGGCGAACGCCGCGGCAAGCGTCTGCAGCAGCGCGATCAGGGCGACGAGGGGAAGCATCGCGAAGAGGACGGGAGCAGCGAAGCGCGGACCGAGTTCGAGCGCGAAACCGAGCTTCGCGGTCGGCAGGAACAGTCCGGCGATCGAGAACGCGATGATGCTCAGCACCAGAGTGGTGAATGCGAATGCGCTCGTCGCGCCGAGCTTGCCGAGCAGGATGCGCGAGCGTGGCACCGGATTGGCGAACAGCGGTTCCAGCGACTGGCGCTCGCGTTCGCCGGCGGTCGTGTCGATCGCCAGGGCCATGC
>Ga0307505_10001972_pt1 | contig 15210 bp, 11 predicted proteins | sample 23_S_MG_FD_202183 | JGI IMG/M metagenome (GOLD analysis project Ga0307505, IMG submission 202183) | Soil microbial communities from Populus trichocarpa stands in riparian zone in the Pacific Northwest, United States - 23_S | ecosystem: Environmental > Terrestrial > Soil > Riparian zone > Trees...
CTACCGCAAGGGGGACGTGCTGCTCTCGCAGGGCGCGCACGAGATGGAGCAGTACTTCGTGCTCGACGGCATCCTCAAGCGCGTGGTCGCGAGCCCCGAGGGCAAGGAGATGATCCTGCGCTTCGCCAGGGAGGACGACATGGACACGAGCTACGCGGCGTGGAAGCTGCGCACGCCCGCGCCTTACTCGATCCGCGCCGTCACCAAGGCGCGCGTGGCGAAGCTCCCCCTGCCGCAGTGGGCCGACTTCCTCGAGCGCCGCCCCGACCTCAAGGAGGACTTCGAGTACGAGGTCATGTTCCTCATGAGCGAGGTGATGGCGCACACCATCACGCTGCACCTGCTGGACGCCCCCGGCCGCGTGCACCGCTTCGAGAGGAAGCACCCGGAGCTCTGCGATCGCGTGCCCAAGAAGGAGCTCGCCTCCTACCTGAACCTCTCGGCCGAGACGCTCTCGCGGCTGAAGCACGCCGGGAAGATCTAGGGCCGCGGGCCCGGCCGGCTGATGCGACCGCGGATGATCGCGAATCCGCGCGAGATGAGCGGCCAGAAGAGCAGCAGCAGGGCGAGCGTGGTGAAGGTGCCTACCAGCCCGTTGGCGTAGAAGATCCTCATGTCGCCCTGCGACATGAGCATCGACTGGCGGAACGCGTTCTCGGCCGAGTCGCCAAGGACGAGGGCCAGCACCAGGGGCGCGAGCGGGTAGTCGAGCTTCTTGAAGATGTAGCCCAGCACGCCGAACACGAGCATGAGCCACACGTCGAACAAGGCGATGTGCACGGTGTACGCGCCGATGGCGCAGATCACCATGATCACCGGCGCGATGATGGAGAACGGCACGCGCAGTATCGAGGCGAAGAGCGGCACGCAGGTGAGCACCACGATGAGCCCGACGATGTTGCCGAGGTACATCGAGGCGATCAGCCCCCAGACGAAGTCGGCCTTCTCGACGAAAAGGAGCGGCCCCGGCTGCAGGCCCCAGATCATCAGACCCCCGAGCAGCACCGCCGCGGTCGGCGAGCCCGGCACACCGAGGGTGAGCATCGGCAGCAGCGCCGAAGTCCCGGCGGCGTGCGCGGCGGTCTCGGGCGCCACCACGCCCTCGACCTGGCCGGTGCCGAACTTCTCCCCGTCGCGCGAGAAGCGCTTGGCCACGCCGTAACTCATGAACGAGGCCGGGGTGGCCCCGCCCGGGACGATCCCCATGAGGCAGCCCACGACGGAAGAGCGCAACGACGTCTTCCAGTACTTCGGCAGCTCCTTCCACGTCTCCAGCACCACCTTCACGTTGAGCTTGGCGCTCTTGCCCCTGAAGACCAGCCCCTCCTCGATCGTGAGCAGGATCTCCCCGATGCCGAAGAGGCCGATCACCGCGATGAGGAAATCGAAGCCCTTGAGCAGCTGCATGTAGCCGAAGGTGAGCCGCAGCTGGCCGGTGACCGTGTCCAGCCCCACCGCGGCGAGCGCGAAACCCAGCATCATCGCCGCGATCGTCTTGAAGGGCGTTCCCTTGGCCATGCCCACGAAGGCGCAGAACGTGAGCAGGTACACCGAGAAGAACTCGGGCGGCCCGAAGCGCAGAGCGAAGCGCGCCACCAGCGGCGACAGGAAGGTGATCATGATCACCGCGACCAGCGCGCCGATGAAGGAGGACGTGAACGCCGCCGCGAGCGCCGTGCCGGCCCGGCCCTGCTGCGCCAGCGGGTAGCCGTCGAAGGTCGTGGCCACAGACCACGGCTCGCCGGGGATGTTGAACAGGATCGAGGTGATGGCGCCGCCGAAGAGCGCCCCCCAGTAGATGCACGACAGCAGGATGATGGCCGAGGTGGCCCCCCCCGGCTGCTGCGCCATCGTGAAGGTGAGCGGCAGCAGGATGGCCACGCCGTTGGCCCCCCCCAGGCCGGGCAGCACGCCGATCAGCACGCCCAGTGTGATGCCCGCGAACATGAGCATCAGGTTGAACCACGACATGGCGACCGCGAAGCCGCCCATCAGGGACTGGAGCTCTTGCATGGGCCGTCCCTAGTTGAACCCGAGCAGGGCCTCGATGGGCCCCTTGGGCAGCGGCACCTTGAACCAGACCTCGAACATGAGGAAAAAAGCCACCATCACCCCAAGGGCGACGCTGGCGACCTTCGGCCACGAGTACTTGCCGAGGACGCGCATGAAGAGCGCGATGAACAGCGCCGAGGCCTCGTAGATGCCGAGGGAGTACACGGGGTTCCCGATCAGCGCGACGTAGACGATGCTCGGCACCACGACCGTGAGCACCATCTTGAGCTGGCCCCGCGTGACGAAGACTTTCGCGCCCTTGGCGCCCGACCGGAGGGCGGTGATGAAGTTGGCGATCGAGGCGAGGCAGATGAAGAGGCCGATGTAGAACGGGAAGTAGCCTGCCTGCGGCCCGTCCGAGCCCCACTCCGCGCCGAGGCGCCGGCTCTCCCAGACGACGACGGCACCGAACACGAAAAACGCCACGGCGACGCCTGCGTCCCACGCGCGCACCGAGCCGAGGGCCCGGTCATCCGGCTGTTGCATCACGCCTCCCGCCTGTCTTCACGCCGAAAAAAGGGCCCCGGGCTGGGCGCCCGGAGCCCGTTCGTCTGGAATGCCTACTTAGCGGCCAGGAAGCCCGCCTCCTTCATGAGCTCCATGTGGAGCTGCTCGGCCTTGGCCACCCAGTCGGCGTACGGCTTGCCCGTGAGCGCCGTCTGGTTGAACGCGCCCCGCTCCATGAACTCCTTCCACTCGGGCGTCTGGCGGACCTTCTCGAACAGGTCGACGTAGTACTTCACCTGGTCGGCCGAGACGCCGCCAGCCATGAAGATGCCGCGAAGCATCAAATAGTCGGTCGGAACGCCCGACTCCTTGCAGGTCGGGATGTCGTTCCACGACATGTCCTTGGTGACCTTCTCCTTGTAGGGCATCCGCGCGTCGTCGAAGACGCAGAGCGGCTTGAGGTTGCCTGCGCGCCACTGGGCCACGGCCTCGATCGGGTTGTTTACGGAAGAGTCGACGTGCTTGCCCACGAGCTGCGTGGCGACGTCGCCGCCGCCCTTGAAGGGCACGTAGGTGAACTTGGAGCCGGCGACCTTCTCGAGGGCCACGGTGATGATCTGGTCCTCCTGCTTGGAGCCCGTGCCGCCCATCTTGAACTTGTTGTTTCCGCCCGCCTTGACCGCCGCGATGTACTCGTTGGCGGTCTTGTAGGGGGACTCGTTGTTGACCCAGAGCACGAACTGGTCGAGCGCCAGCATGCGCACCGGGGTGAGGTCCTTCCAGTTGAAGGGGACGCCGGTCGCGAGCGGGGTGGTGAAGAGGTTGGACAGCGTGATGATGATCTTGTGCGGATCACCCCTGGCGCCCTTCACGTCGAGGAACCCCTCGGCGCCCGCGCCACCTCCCTTGTTGAGGACGACCATCGACTGCTTCATCAGGTTGTTCTTGGCGATGATCCCCTGGACCAGCCGCGCCATCTGGTCGGCGCCGCCGCCCGTTCCGGCGGGGACGATGAACTCGACCGTCTTGGTGGGTTCCCAGGCCAACGCGGGAACGGCGGCGAACACGCTGGTGACCAGCGCGGCGACCATGCCTTTGGCAAACGTGCGTTTCTTCATGGCGTTCTCCTCGGTATGTCCTTGTATTCCCGGGCCTCCGGGGTCCAGGCGTTTCAAGGGATTCTGAGCGCCGCGACGCTCGATGTCACTTGACTGCGGTCAATCGCGAGCCCCAAGTCTGCCACTTCCCGGGACATTTTGTTACGATCCGGCCACGCCGCACCCGGGCGCTCGCAAGGGACAAGGACAACACATGGACCTCATGACCTGGATCGCGATCGCAGTCTTCGCCGTGACCATCATCGTCGTGATCGCGGGCTGGATCGACAGCACCGCCGCCGCCCTCCTCGGCGTGGCCGTGATGATCTGGCTCGGGGTCATGACCGAGGAGGATGCCTTCAAGGTCGTCGATTGGAACGTGATGGCGATCCTGGTCTCGATCTGGACCATCGCGGGCTACTTCGGAAAATCCGGGGTGCCCGAATGGCTCTCGGTGCAGGCCCTCAGGATTTCGCGCGGAAACCCCGGGATGGTGGTGGTGCTGCTCTCCGCCCTCGCGGGCTTCGTGTCGATGGTCGTGGACAACGTGGTCGTGATCCTGATGTTCGCTCCGGTCGCGATCCCGATCGCGCGCCACCTGGGCCTGCCCATCACCCCGCTCGTTCTCATGATCGGCTTCTCGGCCAACTTCATGGGCTCGGCGATGCTGCTGGGCGACCTGCCGCCGCAGATGATGCACAGCGTCTCGGGAGCCGAGTTCGGCGACTTCATCTGGCATCAGGGGCGGCCCTCGTCCTTTCCGATCCTCACGGTGACCTTCGTGCTAACGCTCGGGATCCTGTACTGGATGACGTTCCGCAAATTCAAGGCGGCGGGCCCTGCCGCCGGCGCGGATGGCACCGCGGCGAGCCACATGCCGAGCGCCACGATCCCGGATCCACTCTTCGCCGGCATCGTGCTCTTCATGTTCGCCGCCACCATCGTCGCCATGGCCTTCCGCGAGGCGCTGGGCGTGAAGCTCGGGTTCATCGCGATGACGGGCGCCCTGCTCCTGGTGCTCGTCCTCGAGGTCATGGGCGACCGGCTGAAGAAACCGAGCTTCGAGGAGATCGTGCAGGGCCTCGACTGGCGCGCGGTGTTCTTCTACATCGCCCTCTTCGCGCTGGTCGGAGGCCTCGAGAAGACCGGCCTGCTGGAGAAGCTCGCCCACAGCCTCCAGCCCATCTTCAAGGAGAGCCCGGCGCTCGGTGCGACCCTGCTCTACTGGGTCACCATTCCCATCGTGGGCATCGTCGAGCACGACGCGTACATCCTCACCTTCCTGTACACGATACGGGACATGGGACAGCAGGGCGTGAACCCGTGGCCGCTGTGGTGGATGCTGCTCTGGTCGGGCACGCTCGGCAGCAACCTCACCATCGCCGGCGCCCCCGCGCTCTACGTCGCCAACAACATCTGCGAGCGCGAGGAGGGCCGCAAGATTCCGCTCGGGGAATTCCTGCGCTGGAGCGTGGCCTTCACCCTGATCTCGAGCGCAATCTGCTACGTTTTCGGGATGCTGATCTGGGTCCTGCCGTTCGCGAAATGACGCCTATAATCGATTGCCGATCCCGTGACGCCGCGCGATGCGCCCTGGTAACGCCCTCGCACTGCCCCTTTTCGCCGCCGCGCTCGCGGCGAGCGCGGCGCCTGCGCCGCCATCCGCCGACTCCGACCTGATCGCGGCACGCGAGGCCTTCGTCCGCGGCCAGCCGCGCGCGCTCGAGGCGTGGCGAGCGCGCCATCAGGCGCACCCGCTCGAGCCCTACGCGCACTTCTGGCAGATCACGGCGTCGCTGCAGCGCGCCGACCCCGCCGAGGTGCGAGGCTTCCTCGAGCGCAACGCGGGCGGGCCGCTCGCCGAGACGCTGCGGCGCGAATGGCTGAAGGCCCTCGCCGCCACGGGCGACTGGGACACTTTCCGCGCCGAGCATTCGAGCCTCGTCTCCGACGACCCCGAGGTCGCGTGCTACGCACTGCAGGACCGCCTGTCGAGGAAAGACGCCGGCGCCGCGGCCGAAGCGCGTGCGCTCTTCCTCGCGGGACGCGAGTCCCCGGGCGCGTGCGAGCCGGTGTTCGCGACGCTCGCCGCGGCCGGTCGCCTGAAGGAGGCCGAGATCTGGGACCGCATCCGCCGGCTGCTGGCGGTGAACCAGGTGCGCGAAGCGAAGCGTACCAACGCGCTGCTCACCCGGCGCGTGGCGATCGACGAGCGCGCGCTCGACCGGGCTGCGGCCGATCCCGGCCGCTATCTCGCGCGCGACCGGTCCTCGCTTGCCGCGCTCGGCCCGCGGGAGGTGGTGCTCTTCGCGCTGGCGCGGCTCGCCCGCACGGGACGCGCCGACGAGGCGGCCGACCGGCTCGCGGCCATGCGCTCGCGCATCGCGACCGAGGCGGTCCACTTTGCCTGGGGGCAGATCGCGTTCCAGTCCGCCATGAACCACGACCCGCACGCGCTCGCCCACTACGAGCGCGCGAGCGACACGCCGCTCTCCGACGCCCAGGCCGCGTGGAAGGCACGCGCGGCGCTGCGCGCGGGCGACTGGAAGGCGGTGCTCGCGGCGATCCAGGCGCTGCCTGCCGAGCAGGCGCGCGAGCCCGCGTGGCGCTACTGGCGCGCGCGCGCCTGGAAGCAGCTCGGGGAAGCCGAGGTCTCGGCCGGCCTGCTGCACGGGCTCGCGAGCGAGCTCGGCTTCTACGGCCTGCTCGCCGCCGAGGAGCTGGGCGTTGCCCCCGCGCCGCAATGGAACGTGGTGCGGCCCGCGGCCGCGGAGCTCGACCGTGTCCGCGCGCTTCCGGGGATCGAGCGCGCGCTCGCGCTCTACCGCCTGGGGCTCGACGGCGAAGGCGTGCGCGAGTGGCTCTGGGCGCTGCGTGGGCTCGACGACCGCAGCCTGCTCGCGGCCGCCGAGGTCGCGCGGCTCGCATCCGTTCCCGATCGCGCGATCGCCACCGCCGAGCGCACCGTCCAGATCCACGACTTCACGCAGCGCTATCCGATCCTCCACCGCGAGGCGCTGGGCACGGCCGCCCGCCAATGGAGCCTCGACGAGGCCATGGTGTACTCGATCATCCGGCAGGAAAGCCGCTTCATGCCCGAGGCGCGCTCGCGCGTGGGCGCCACCGGCCTCATGCAGCTCATGCCGGCGACCGCTCGCTGGGTGGCGCGCCAGATCCCGGTGCAGCCGTACCGCCAGGACATGCTGGTGCTGCCGGAGACCAACATCCTCATGGGCACGTACTACTTCCGCCGCGTGCTCGACGACCTCGGGCACCCGATCCTCGCGGCCGCGGCCTACAACGCGGGCCCGGGGCGTGCGCGCCGATGGCGCGACGAGCGCCCGCTCGAGGGCGCGGTGTTCATCGAGACCATTCCCTTCAACGAGACCCGCGACTACGTGAAGAAGGTCTTCGCCAACGCCTGGTTCTACCGCCACCGCCTCGAGGGGCAGGCGGGAAGCCTGCGCCAGCATCTCGGCACCGTGAGCGGGCGCGCCAGCGACGCGGCGGGCGCCATGGCCTCCAACATCCCCTACTAGTGCGAATGTCCTAGCCCCATGCAGATCGCGAGCGTCTGCATCGTCGGCGGCAGCGGCTTCGTCGGAAGCGCCGTCGCCGACCACCTGTGCGCGCGCGGCTTGCGCGTGCGCGTGCTCACGCGCAGCCGGCCCCGCGCGATGGCGCTCGCCGTCCTGCCGACGGTGGAGATCATGGTCTGCAATCCGCACGAGCCCACCGAGCTCGCGCGCGCATTCGACGGCATGGACGCGGTGGTCAACCTGGTCGGCATCCTTCACGAGGGCGGCCGGCGTACCTTCGTCGCCAACCACATCGAGCTGCCGCGTACCCTGGCCGAAGCCTGCCGGCGGGCCGGGGTGCAGCAGCTCCTCCACATGAGCGCGCTCGGCGCCGACCCGGCGGGCCCGAGCGCCTACCAACGCTCGAAGGGCGAGGGCGAGGCGGCGGTGCGCGCCGCCGCCGGCACGATCCCGCTCACGATCTTCCGCCCCTCGGTCATCTTCGGCGAGGGCGACCGCTTCCTGAACCTCTTCGCGACGCTGGTCCGCCTGTTTCCGGTGATCCCCCTGGCCGCCGCGGGCGCGCGCTTCCAGCCGGTGTGGGTCGAGGATGTCGCGCGCTGCTTCGCGGAATCGATCGGCAACCCTCGCACCTTCGGTGGGGTGTACGAGCTGGGCGGCCCGAAGGTGTACACCCTCGAGGAGCTGGTGCGCTTCGTAGCGGCCACGCTCGGCAGGCGGCGCGCGGTCGTGCGGCTGCCCGCACCCCTGGGCACCCTGCAGGCGCTTGTGCTCGAACACCTTCCGGGCGCCCTCATGACGCGCGACAACCTGCGCTCGATGAGCGTCGACAACGTCTGCGCGGGCCCTTTCCCCGGCGAGTTCGGGTTCAAGCCCGCGGCGCTGGAAGCCGTCGTGCCCGAATACCTCGCCGGCTCGGTGGCGCGGTCGCGATACTCGCGCTACCGGCACTACGCGGGCCGGTGAAGAAGTACCTGGTCGGCGGCTCGGTGCGCGACGAGCTGCTGGGGCTGCCGGTGCAGGACCGCGATTACGTCGTGGTGGGCGCCGACCCCGCCGAGATGCTGCGCCAGGGCTTCAAACCCGTGGGCGCGGACTTCCCTGTGTTCCTGCATCCCGAAACGCACGACGAGTACGCGCTCGCGCGTACCGAGCGCAAGACCGGCCCGGGCTACAAGGGCTTCGCCTTCCACGCGGCACCCGAAGTCACGCTCGAGGACGACCTCCGGCGGCGCGACCTCACCATCAACGCCATGGCGCGGGGCGAGGACGGCAGCCTCATCGATCCGCACGGGGGCTCGGCCGACCTGAAGGCCGGGATCCTGCGGCACGTGAGCCCCGCGTTCGGCGAGGATCCGGTGCGCATCCTGCGCGTGGCGCGTTTCGCGGCGCGCTTCGGCTTCGCCGTGGCTCCCGAGACGCTCGCCCTGATGCGCGCGATGGTGCAGGCGGGCGAGGCCGACGCGCTCGTGCCCGAGCGCGTGTGGCAGGAGCTCGCGCGCGGCCTGATGGAGAAGAACCCGGCGCGCATGCTCGCGGTGCTGCGCGAATGTGGCGCGCTCGCGCGCATCCTCCCGGAGATCGACGACGCCTTCTCCGCGCCCGAGGTGCCCGAGCACCTCGCCGCGCGCCTGGAGCATGCGGCCGCACGCGGCTACGGCCTGCCGACCCGCTACGCGCTGCTGGTGATGGACGAGAGCGCCGAGGACTCGGCGGCGCTCGGCGAGCGCGTGAACGCGCCTGCCGAATGCCGCGAGCTCGCGCGCCTCGCCATCCGGGAGCGCGACGCGATCGCCGAGGCGCCCACCCTCGACGCCGAGGCGATGCTGGGCCTCGTCGAGCGCACCGACCTGTTGCGCCGACCCGAGAGGCTCGAGCGCCTGGGCGAGCTGGCCGAGTGCGACCATCCGTCCGATCCGTCGAAGGCGCGCGCCGTGCGCGCGACCCTGGCGCGAGCGCTCGCCGCCGCGCGCTCTGTGGACGCCGGGGCGATCGCCCGCGAGCATCCCGGGGACATCGCGGGCGCCGTGCGGCGCGCGCGCCTCGCCGCCATCGCCGCGCTGCAGCCGCCCACCGGGCACTAGTGCCTCCGATCCATTGCGAGGATCGAGTGCATCATCGCGTCGGCACTGGGCGAAAAAAAAGCCCCGGTAACCCGGGGCTTTCCTTCGACGCGTGGGAAGCGGGTTAGCGCTTCTTCGACTTCGCCTTGGCGGCCGACTTCTTGACGGTCGCGACGTTCTGCTCGACGCTCTTCTCGACGGTGTCGTAGATCTGCTTGTTGATCGAGACGACGTTGTTGTAGGCGCTCTGCGCGGCGGCCATCGCCGACTTCACGTTGTCGACCATGGACTCGCTGCCGGCGGGCGCGTACTTGAACGCCTCTTCCAGCGCGCCGACCGCGGCGCGGTTGTACTCGGCGGCTTGCTTCTCGAGGGTGCGCTTGACCTCGTCGTTGGTCTCGGCGGCGGCCTCGTAGGCGGTGCGCGAGAAGGAGTACGCGCGCTTCATCACCGGCTCGAGGGCGGCGGAGTTGAGGGCGATGACCTCGTGCACATCCTTCGCGCCGGCGAGGGCCTGCGCGTGGGCGGTGGCCTGCTCGACGTTCGCGCGCGCGGCGCCGAGGCCGAGCTGGGCGAACTTCTCGAGGTTGGCGAGCGACATCTGGGCGAATTTGGCGAACTGGTCGATGGCAGCCTCGTTGGCCGCGGTGAACTGGTCGATCTTGAACATGGTAGGGCTCCTCTGGACGGTGGGGCGGCTGGATTTGCTGCACTGCACAATAGGTATTCTAGAGCCCCCAGCCCAGAAGTCAAGGATTTTTTGGTGCACTGCAGCATGAAGATTGATGCGCCGCAAAATCAAGGACTTGCGGCCGGCACCATGTGCCATTCCGGTATCGGCGCGACGCCGGATTCCCCCCCGGGCAAGACGTAATAGAATCGGGATTCCTTAAAAGGAGGGGACATGACATTCGGCATCCGCTTCGTTGGTGCCCTGCTGGTGGCGTTCGCCGCCGCCGCGCAGGCACAGAACCTTTCCATCGCCACCGGCGGCACCGGCGGCGTCTACTATCCGATGGGCGGCGGGCTCGCGGCCGTGCTGTCCAAGGCCATTCCCGGAGTGAACGCGACGGCCGAAGTCACCGGCGGCTCGGTCGCCAACCTGCAGCTCATCGGCACCGGCAAGCCCTACATCGCCTTTACCCAGGCGGACGCAGCCATCGACGCCTTGAAGGGGCAGGACAAGTTCACGGGCAAACCCATTCCGGTGCGCACCCTCGCGGTCCTCTACCCGAACCGCATGCACGTCGTGTCGATCGAAGGCTCCGGGGTCGAGAAGTTCGCCGACCTCAAGGGCAAGCGCGTGTCGACCGGCTCGGGCGGCAGCGCGACCGAGGTGTTCGCCTTCCGGGTGATCGAGGCGGGGGGCCTGGACAAGGACAAGGACATGAAGCGCGAGCGCCTCGGCGTGGCCGAGTCGGTGAGCGCGCTCAAGGACCGCAAGATCGACGCGTTTTTCTGGGTCGGTGGGCTGCCGACCGGCGCCGTGACCGATCTGGCCAACACGCCGGGGGTGAAGATCAAGATGATCGACATCGCCCACCTGGTGCCGGCGATGGTCAAGAAGTACGGCAACATCTACATCAAGGACGTCATCCCGAAGGACATCTACAAGGGCATGGCGGCCGACAACCAGGCCGCCACCGTGACCAACCTCCTCGCCGTCCACAAGGACATGCACGAGGACCTCGCGTACAAGATCACGAAGGCCGTCTTCGACCATCGCGACGACCTGATCCGGGTCCACAAGGAATCGCAGAACATCAAGCTGGAGAACCAGAAGACCGAGGCCTCCTCGATCCCGTGGCATCCGGCCGCGATCAAGTACTTCGCCGAGAAGGGCATCAAGATCAAGTAGCGCGGCGGCCCGCCGCGAAGCCCCGTCCAGGCCGCTGGCGGGGCTTTTCTTTGAAAGGGGACCGATGAGCGACGAGATCATCCGGCTGCACCAGCCCGCCGCGGGGGTGAGCGAGGACGCGCTGCGCCGGGCCGAGGAGATGATCGAGCGCGAAGAAGGCGTCCACAACAAGCTCAAGGGCTGGCTCGCCGGCCTCGTGGTCGCGGTGGCGGTCGTGATGTCGCTCTTCCACATGTACACCGCCTACTCCATCGTGAGGCCCGAGCACCTGCGCGCGATCCACGTCGCCTTCGTGCTCTTCCTGGTCTTCCTCACCTTCCCGGTCGCGAAGCGCTTCCGCCACCGCGTCATGTGGTGGGACTGGATCATGGCGGCCGCGGGTGTCGCCACCGCGGTCTACCTCATCGCGGGCGGCGACGAGTTCTTCGACCGCTCGATCGTGCCGAACGACTGGGACATCGCCTTCGGCATCGCGCTCTCGGTCCTGATCCTGGAGGCGATGCGGCGCACCACCGGCTGGATACTGCCGTTCGTCACCATCTGCTTCCTGTGCTACGCATTCTTCGGCCAGTACCTGCCGGCGCCGTGGACCCACAAGGGCTACGAGATGCCGCGCATGGTCGGTCACATGTACATGACCCTGGAGGGCATCTACGGCACCGCGATCGCCGTGTCCTCGTCGCTCATCATCCTGTTCACCATCTTCGGCGCGTTCCTGCAGTTTTCGGGAGCCGGCAAGTTCTACATCGACTTTTCGTTCGCGGCCATGGGCGGGAAGCCCTCCAGCGCCGGGCGCACGGTGGCGTTGGCCTCGTTCCTGCTCGGGGGCCCGTCGGGCTCCGGCGTGGCGACGACCGTGACCCTGGGCGCCGTGGCCGCGCCGATGCTCGCCAAGGTGGGCTACAGCAAGAACGCCGCCGGCGGGCTGCTCGCGGCCGGCGGGCTGGGCGCGATCATCTCCCCGCCCGTGCTGGGCGCCGCGGCCTTCCTGATCGCCGAGTTCCTCAAGATCTCGTACCTGGACGTGCTGCTGATGGCGGTGATCCCCACCTGCCTCTACTACTTCGCGCTCTTCCTCATGGTCGAGATCGACGTGCGCAAGCTCGGCATGAAGGACGCGGTGTTCGAGCAGGTCGAGTCGGCCTGGAGCCTCAGCAAGAAATACTGGTTCCACTTCCTGTCGCTTTTCTCGATCGTCGGCTTCATGCTGTTCGGGTTCTCGCCCGAGCTGTCGGTCTTCTGGGCGACCGTCGTGGCCTTTGTGACCAGCCTCCTGCACCGCGACTGCGCCCTCCTCTCCTACGACCTGCTGCGCGGCCGCCAGCCCCTCCTGCGCGGCTTCTTCGACTCCGGGTTGATCAAGGCGCTGGACGGAGGCTCGCGCGCGGTGCTCAACGTGGCGGCCACTTGCGCCGGGGCGGGCCTCATCGTCGGCGTGGTGACGCTGACCGGGCTGGGGCTCAAGTTCAGCTCCATCGTGATCGCCTACGCCGGCGGCTCGCTGCTGCTCACCACGATCTACACCGCGTTCATCGTCTGGATCGTGGGCCTGGCGGTGCCGGTGACCGCGAGCTACATCATCTGCGCGGTGATCGCCGCGCCGGCGCTCATCGCGCTCGGCGTGCCCGAGTTCGCGGCACACATGTTCATCTTCTACTACGCGGTGCTCTCGGAGGTCTCGCCGCCCACGGCGCTTTCGCCCTTCGCCGCCGCGGCGATCACCGGCGGCGAGCCGTACCGGACCACGCTCCAGTGCTGGAAGTACACGGCCCCGGCCTTCCTCGTGCCGTTCATCTTCGTGCTGGATCCCGCCGGCACGGGGCTGCTGCTCACGGGCTCGCTGAAGACCCTGGGCCAGGCCGACTGGGGATCGATCGCCTGGATCACCTTCACCGCGGCCGTCGGCATCGCCGCGCTCGCCGGCGGCCTGCAGGGCTGGCTCTTCCGGCGCACCCTCCTCGTGGAGCGGTGGATGCTGATCGCCGCCGGGTTCCTGATGGTGTATCCGACGGCGACCTCCGACCTCATCGGGTTCGCGCTGATCGCGGCCGTCGTGCTGCTTCAGCTATTCAAGCGAGAGGCCGGGCCACGGCCCGCTTCCTGACGAGGCCAACCGCCCTGCGGCCGGGCGCTCCCCGGTTGCCAGTAGAATCGGGACCGGCCCGCAACTCGCGGCCGACCTACGAATCCCGAAGGCGGAACACATGGCACAGGTGATCGGCGTTCCCAAGGAGGTCTTTGCGGGCGAGAAACGCGTCGCGACGGTACCCGACGTGGTCCCGAAGCTCGCGAAGCTCGGCTTCGGAGTGATCGTCCAGGCGGGCGCGGGCGAGGGAGCGAACATCGCCGACGAGGCGTACGCGGCCGCCGGCGCGAAGGTGGTGCCCGACGCGGCGGCGGTGTGGTCGGGCGCGGACATCGTCTTCAAGGTGCGTGCCCCTACCCTTGCGGAAGTTCGCTCGATGCGCGAGGGCCAGGTCCTCGTCTCCTTCATCTGGCCGGCGCAGAACCCCGAGTTGCTCGAAGGCCTCGCAGCGAAGAAGGCGACGGTGCTCGCGATGGACAGCGTGCCGCGCATCTCGCGCGCGCAGAAGCTGGACGCGCTCTCGTCGATGGCCAACATCGCCGGCTACCGCGCCGTGATCGAGGCCGCGCACCACTTCGGGCGCTTCTTCACCGGCCAGATCACGGCCGCGGGCAAGGTGCCGCCGGCAAAGGTGTTCGTGATCGGCGCGGGCGTGGCGGGCCTCGCGGCGATCGGTGCCGCGGCGGGACTGGGCGCCATCGTGCGCGCCAACGACACGCGCCCCGAGGTCGCGGACCAGATCCGCTCGCTCGGCGGCGAGTACGTGCCGGTCGAGTACGTCGAGGAAGGCACCGGCGTCGGCGGCTACGCCAAGGTGATGAGCGAGGGCTTCCAGAAGGCGCAGCGCGAAACCTTCGCAAAGCAGGCGAAGGAAGTCGACATCATCATCACGACGGCATTGATTCCCGGCAAGCCCGCGCCCAAGCTCATCACCGCGGAGATGGTGCGCTCGATGAAGCCGGGCAGCGTGATCGTCGACCTCGCCTCCGAGCAGGGCGGCAATTGCGAGCTCACCGAGCCCGGCAAGGTCGTCGCGCAGCACGGCGTCACCATCATCGGATACACCGACCTGCCGAGCCGGCTCGCCGCGCAGTCGAGCACGCTCTACGCGACCAACCTCTTCCGGCTCTCCGAGGACCTCACCAAGGCCAAGGATGGCGCCTTCAACGTGAACATGGAGGACGAGGTCATCCGCGGCACCACGGTCGTGAAGGATGGCGAGGTCACGTGGCCGCCACCGGCGCCGAAACTCTCGGCTGCCCCGGCCAAGGCGCCCACGGCGCTCGCCCCGGTGGCCGAGAAGAAGGGCCACGGGCACGGCGCCGGCAAGCCCCTCGCGGCGCGCACGCTCGCGATCATGTTCGCCGTGGCCGCGGGGCTCTTCCTCCTGATCGGCTCCTACGCCCCACCCGCCTTCCTCGGGCACTTCACCGTCTTCGTGCTCGCCTGCTTCGTGGGCTACATGGTGGTGTGGAACGTGACGCCCGCGCTGCATACGCCCCTCATGAGCGTGACCAACGCGATCAGCAGCATCATCATCATCGGGGCGCTGGTGCAGATCGCGCCGCCGCTCATCGCCGGGGCCGGGGAGCGCCCCGGCGCGATCATCCGCCTGCTCGCGATCGCGGGCGTCGCGCTCGCCGCGATCAACATGTTCGGCGGCTTCGCGGTCACGCGACGCATGCTGTCCATGTTCCGCAAGTAGGAGAACGACGACCATGTCCGCAAGCCTGGCCGCCGCAGCCTACCTCGCAGCGATCATCCTCTTCATCCTGAGCCTGGGCGGGCTCTCGCACCCCGAAACCTCCCGGCGCGGAAACCTCTACGGGATGATCGGCATGGCGATCGCCGTGCTCGCCACCGTGTTCGGGCCGCGCGTCACCCCGTCCGGCCTCGGATGGATCGCCGTGGCGCTCGTGGCGGGAGGCGCCGTGGGCCTGTACCTCGCGCGCACCGTGAAGATGACGCAGATGCCCGAGCTGGTCGCGTTCATGCACAGCCTCGTGGGCCTGGTCGCGATGCTCGTGGGCTACGCGAGCTACATCGACCCCGCGGCGACCGCGGGCAT
>Ga0307505_10001973_pt1 | contig 15203 bp, 14 predicted proteins | sample 23_S_MG_FD_202183 | JGI IMG/M metagenome (GOLD analysis project Ga0307505, IMG submission 202183) | Soil microbial communities from Populus trichocarpa stands in riparian zone in the Pacific Northwest, United States - 23_S | ecosystem: Environmental > Terrestrial > Soil > Riparian zone > Trees...
GTCGTCGGTTTCTTCATCCCCGAGGACAACCCGCAACGCGCCGATATCCCGGCCGCGCAGACTGCGGCCGAGGTGCTGGCCGCGTACAAGCCGGCGACGCAGGGGCAGACGGGCGAAGCCTTCGATCCGTCGCAGGACAACATCGACAAGCGCACACGCATCGTGCGCATCGGCGAACTGAACATCGCGCTGCTGCCGAAGAAGAACCGCGGCGAGACCGTCAACGTGCGCACGAACTTCCAGTGGGGCGACCTGGGAACGCTGACGGGCCGCAGCATCGAGGGCGACCTGGCCGGCGCAATGCTGACGCGCGGCACCGACAAGCTGACGCGCCAGCAGATCGCCGACGAGATGACGCGGCTGGAGATGACCGGCGGCCTGACCGGCTTCCAGACCACGCGCACGAACCTGCCGGAGGCGCTGAAGCTGATGGCATCCGTGCTGCGCGGCGCGTCCTTTCCCGCGAACGAGTACGAGCAGCTGACGCGCGAAACCATCACCGGCCTGTCGTCGCAGCTCGACGATCCGCAGACGCTGTCGCGCGATGCGATCGCCACGCACTTCAACACGTACCCGGCCGGCGACCCGCGCCGCTACATCCCGCTGAAAGAGCGCATCGACGCGATCGGCAAGACGCCGCTGGAGGCCGTGAAGAAGTACTACACGGACTTTTACGGCACGGCGCGCGGCGAGATCGCGATCGTCGGCGACTTCGACGACAAGGCGATAGAGCCGCTGCTGAAGGAGCTGTTCGCCGGCTGGGCGTCGAAGGCGCCGTATGCGCGCGTCGACCGCGAGTACCGCGACATCAAGCCCGTGCGCCTGCTGGTGGACACGCCGGACAAGGAGAACGCGGTGTTTCGCGCACGGCTGGAATTTCCGATGCGCGACGACGATCCCGACGCGGCGGCGCTGACCATCGCCAACGACATCCTGGGTGGGGGCGCGGGATTGTCGAACCGGCTGATGATGCGGCTGCGCCAGAAGGACGGGCTGAGCTATGGCGCGGGATCGGGTCTGTCGCTGGGTTCGCGCGAGAAGCTGGCGTCGTTCGCGGTCGCCGGTATCGCCGCACCGCAGAACGTCGTGCGCGCCGAGCAGGCGACGCGTGAAGAGCTGGCGCGCGCGCTGAAGGAGGGCTTCACGGCCGCCGAGGTCGAGGACGCGCGCAAGGGTCTGCTGCAGGCGCGCCTGCTGAACCGCTCGCAGGACGCGACCGTCGCGGGCGCGTGGGTGTCCTACCTGGATCTGGATCGCACCTTCGCTTTCTCGAAGGAGTTCGAGCAGAAGCTGCGCGCGGTGACGCCGGAGCAGGTCAACGCGGCGTTCCGCCGGCACATCGATCCGGCGAAGATGAGCTTCGTCATCGTCGGCGACGCGAAGAAGGGCGTTCAGTGATGCGCGTGCAACTGGGCGACTGGGCGAGCCTGCGCGAGTGGGCGGAGCCTATCCGCCAGGCTGTGTTCGTCGACGAGCAGAAGGTGCCGGCGGACATCGAGATCGACGAATGGGACCCGCGCTCCGTGCACGCGGTCGCGTTCGATGAGCAGGGCAGGGCGCTGGGCACCGGAAGGCTGCTGCCCGACGGGCACATCGGGCGCATGGCGGTGGTGCGCGAGGCGCGCGGCAGCGGCGTGGGCAGCGAACTGCTGTCGGCGCTGATGGCTGAGGCGCGCCGCCGCGGCCATCAGACTGCGGTGCTCAGCGCGCAGACACATGCGGTGCCATTCTATCTGAGGCACGGGTATGGCGTCGTCGGCGACGAGTATCTCGACGCCGGCATCGTGCATGTGGACATGCAACGGCCGCTGTAACGTCGACCGTCGGCCAGTAAATCGAGCCTGCCCCTTTTTTTGGAGAACGCTAGTTCGGATCCGGCGCCGGCAGTCGCGCGGGGCGCGATGCGGTGTCGATCATGAATTCGAAGTGGCGGTCCGACCACTGCTCGGGGTCGGTCGCGTCGAAGCTGCGCTCGAACAGGTTGACCAGGCCGTCCGCGCGCACCGTGACGATGGTGGTCGCGCGCGTGCCGTAGCCGTTCGCGCGGATCTGCACCGACGATAGCGCGCGCTCCCAGTCCAGCGGCACGCCGGTGGCCGGCAGTTCGGTCTCGCGCGCGCGTTCGCGGTCGCCCATGACCGTCAACATATCCTCCACGCTGACGCGATTCGCGATCGAGCAGGCGAAGCGGCCCACCGCGCGCGTGACCTTGGGCCAGGGCGTGTCGAGGAACGCGTTGGACAGGCCGTAGACGCCCGGCGCCAGCGGGCGCGCTGTCTCGTCTACGCGGTTGCTGTAGTAGTGCAGCGAGCCGATCGCTTCGCCTTCGCGCGGCATCACGTCGCCGGCCAGCAGATTGAAACCGTTGAATACCGGCGTGCGATGCGCGTGGCGGTCCAGCCAGCGGTCGATGCGCTCGGGTGCCTGCAGTGCGGCCACCACCAGCGCGCCGCGCGATGGCGCGTGCGGATTGCGTTCGCCCGGCGCGCGCACGTTGGTCAGCGCTGCGATGCGGCCGCGCCGCGTGATGCCGAACCACGTACCACCGGCTTCCTCGTCGCGCCCGGCCAGCAGCGACACGGCCTGGCCCCACCACGCCGCAGGCCGCGTGCGGCGCGTATAGAACTCGTCCCGGTTACCCGCAAGGATCAGCGGGTAGTCCGGGTGAGCATGCCAGGCGAAAACGAGCAGACACATGGGGTGGAGCGTAGCAGCGGTGTCGTGGCGTCCAAAGTGCAGACCGTCGGAAATTCGCGTCGGAAAGTCACAGCGGTCGGAAACGTTCGACGTGCCGCTGCGACGGCAGTTCCCCCTGCAATCCGCTTGCCTGCAACGCGTCGGCGAGCTGCGCGGCGAAAGCCTGCGGGTCGGCGACGCCTTCGTAGACTTCCATCCACGTCGGCGTCGCGTCGGCGGCCGCACGCGCCTCGATGCGCGCGACGATGCCGCTTGCCTGCGCGAGCTGCCGCTGCATCGCGCGCAGTCGCGGCAGCGCATCGGCGGCCGCGGGCGCGGGGTAGTAGATGTACCAGTTCTCGCGTGGCCCGGTCATCACGCTGTACTCAGGCCGTCGGATCCGTCAGCTCGTAGGGCAGCGGCAGTACCATCAGCGGCTCGCCGTCCTGCGCCTGCAGGTGCAGCGTGCCGCTGGCGAGCCGGTCGACCGGCGCTTCGAACAGCAGATCGACGCCGCCTTCCGGCGCACTGGCCGCCATCACAACCGTGCCCACCGGCTCGGCCTGCGTGGAGTGGAACACGTCGGCGCCCGGCGCGGGCGGGATCGCCTGCGCGGCGTGCGCGCGCTGCATGCGGCGCTTGAGCTTGCCCAGGTACTGGCTGCGCGCGACGATCTCCTGGCCCGGATAGCAGCCCTTCCTGAAGTTCACGCCGCCCAGCACTTCGAAGTTGATCATCTGCGGCACGAACTTCTCCTGCGTGGCAGCGAAGACCGTCGGCACCGCCGCGTCGATCTCGCTCCACCACCAGGCGGCCGGCGGCAGCGCGCGCAGCGCATCCAGCGCGGCCGGCAGCGGCTCATCTGCGCGCATCGTCAGCAAGAACCGTTCGGCGCAGCGTGGCCCCGGTGGCAGCCGGCTGGCGCGCAGGCCGCCGGCGGCGACTGACGACCATGCCGTGTCGCCCACCGCGAGGCCGGCCGCGCGCAGTACGCCCGCGGCGCCCGGCCCGGCGACGGCCAGCGCCGTGCGCTGCGCGCTGTCGTCGATGATCTTCACCTTCGAGCGCAGCACGAACATCGCCAGACGCTTCGCGACGGCGGCCAGCATCTCGTGTGGCAACTGCAGCATGACGGCGTCGCCGTCGCGCCATTGATGGAAGGTGGCGATCAGGCGGCCCTTGGCAGTGCAGTAGCCGCTGAGGCTCAACTCGTCCGCAGACTGCTGTACGACGTCGGCGGTCAGTTGCGATTGCAGGAAGTTCGCCGCGTCGGCGCCTTCGACGCGCACGCAGCCGAGTTCCGGAAGCGCGATGCGTACCGGCTCGGCGAGCAGCGGCGCGAGTTCGGCAACGGGAGCGCCGCCCGGCGCGACCGCGGAAGTTGCGGGCGACGCGGTCGTCGATGTTGAAGCAACAGTCTGTTCCATCGTGAAGCGAAACCTCGGGTGCTGCCGACTATCATAGGAGCCGTTAGCCGCAATATCTCAGAAAATGCCGAAGTCCGGGCGAGCGCGCACCAGGCCGTTGACCCTAGCCGTAGTACTGTTGCTCGCGCTGATCGTCATTGTGGTGATGGGCGCGCGCTGGTACGCGTACGAACGCCCGCTGCCGATGAGCGCCGACGTCCTCGACTTCCGCGTACAGCCGGGCTCGTCGGCACGCGGCATCGCGCAGGCGGCCGGCGCCGCCGGCGTGGACGTCGACGAAACGGCCTTCACGCTTCTGGTGCGCTGGACCGGCACTGGCCAGGCGCTGAAGGCCGGCCACTACCAGCTCGAGCGCGGCATCACGCTCGCGCAACTGCTGGCCAAGCTGCGCGAAGGTGCGGTGATGCGCGAGCGGCTGACGGTGGTCGAAGGCACGACGTTCCGCGACATGCGCGCGCTGCTGGCTGCCATGCCCGCGCTGAAGCAGGACAGTGCGGCAATGACGCCGGCGCAGCTGCTGAAGGCTATCGGCGCCACGGAGTTGCATCCCGAAGGCCTGTTCGCGCCCGACACCTACGTGTTCGACGCCGGCACCAGCGATCTGGACATCTGGCGCCAGGCGTACCGCGCGCAGGCCGCGGCGCTGGCCGACGCCTGGGCGCAGCGCAAGCCGGACCTGCCGTACGCGACGCCCTACGAGGCGCTGATCATGGCGTCCATCGTCGAGAAGGAAACGGGGCAGGCCGTCGAGCGCCCGCTGATCGCCGGTGTCTTCGTCAACCGGCTGAAGCGCGGCATGCTGCTGCAGACCGACCCCACGATCATCTACGGACTGGGCGAGCGCTTCGACGGCAACTTGCGCAAGCGCGACCTCACCACGGACGGACCGTACAACAGCTACACGCGCGCCGGCCTGCCGCCGACACCCATCGCGCTGCCGGGGCGCGCGGCCATCGCCGCGGCGCTGCAGCCCGCCGCGACCGACGCGCTGTACTTCGTCGCGCGCGGCGACGGCACGTCGCACTTCTCGCCGTCGCTGGACCAGCACAACCGCGCGGTGCAGAAGTACCAGCTCGGCGGAGGCGCATCGAAGTGAGCAGAGAGAGCACCCGCAGACCAGGCCGCTTCATCACCTTCGAGGGCATCGACGGCGCCGGCAAGAGCACGCAGATCGACGTGGTCGCGCAGCTGCTGCGCGACCGCGGCCACGACCCGGTGATCACGCGCGAGCCCGGCGGCACTGTGCTGGGCGAAGCGCTGCGCGAACTGATCCTGCAGCGCCCGATGAGCGCGGACACCGAGACGCTGCTGCTGTTCGCCGCGCGCGCCGAGCATCTGGCGCAGGTCATACGCCCGGCGTTGGCGGAAGGCCGCTGGGTGCTGAGCGACCGCTTCACCGATGCCACCTATGCATATCAGGCCGGGGGCCGCGGTGTGGCCGAGTCGCGCATCGACGCGCTGGCCCGCTGGGTGCACCCGGACTTCGGTCCCGACCTGACGCTGCTGTTCGATGTGCCACCCGAGGTCGCCGCTCAGCGCCTCGCACGTGCGCGCGCGGCGGACCGCTTCGAAGCGGAGCAGCTGGATTTCTTCAGCGGCGTGCGGCAACGTTACCTGGCGCTGGCGCGGCACGAGCCCCAGCGCTTCGTCGTCGTCGACGGCACACGCGCGCCCGACGAACTGCGTGCGCAGCTCACCGCGCTGCTGCAGCAGCGGCTGCTGGAATGGAAGTGAAACGATGGAATTGATGCAACCGCTGCCCTGGCAGGCCGCGCTGTGGCAGCAGGTGATCGCGCTGCGCGCACGCCAGCCGCATGCGTTGCTGCTGCACGGCGGACGCGGCATCGGCAAGCGGCACTTCGCGCAGGCGCTGGCGCAGGCGCTGCTGTGCGAGACGCCGGATGCGGAACGCGTGGGCAACCAAGGCCTGGCCTGCGGCCGCTGCACCGGCTGCCAGTTGCTGGCGGCCGACAACCATCCCGATCTGCGCTGGCTGGTGCCGGACATCGACCGGCGCCAGCGCAGCGACGACGCCGACGACGCGGCGGAAGCCGATGAGCCGCAGGAGCTCGTCGCGGAGCCCGCCGGCAAGGGCGCGAAGCTCAGCCGCGAGATCCGCATCGACCAGGTGCGCGCGATCGGCGAGTTCCTCGCGGTGGCCGCGCATCGTGGCCGCAATCGCGTGGTGCTGCTGGCGCCCGCAGAAGCGCTGAACGCGGCAGCCGCCAACGCGGTGCTGAAGATCCTCGAGGAGCCGCCGGGCGGTGCGCTGTTCATCGCGGTGACCGACGAACTCGACGCGGTGCTGCCGACCGTGCGCTCGCGCTGCGTGCTGCTGTGCGCGCCGATGCCCGATGCGCGCGCAGCGCTCGCGTGGCTGCGCGAGCGCGACGTGCCCGACGCCGAAGAACGCCTGGCGGAGGCCGGCGGCGCGCCGCTGGACCTGATGGCGGAAGACGATGGCGGCGAGCCCGATCCGCGCCGCCTGGCGCCGGAACTGCGCGGCAAGCTGCTGGAACTGCTGGCGCGCGGTACGCGGCTGTCGCTGGCTGACATCGCGTCGGCCGTGCCTCGGGAGTTACCCGTGGCCGCGGCAATCCGTCTGTTTCAGCGCTGGGGATGGGACTTATTGGCGGAAAGGACGGCCGGACGCCTTCGCTATTATCCTCGTCAGCAGCGTGCGATCGCCGCGATCGCGCGTGCGGCGCAGTTGCAGCCGCTGCTGGACTGGCTGGACCAGCTCGCGCGCGCGCAGCGCTCGTCTGGACATCCGCTGAACGCGCGGTTGGTGATAGAGAACGCGCTGATCGGCTACCTGGCCGCGCTGCGTGCCGGGTCGACAAAGTAAAGAAGAAGGCAACGAGCAGGAAAGTGGCCGCATGAACGACACCGTGCTGAAGCCGGCGATGAACGGGCAAGGGCAGCCGCCGGCGCAGGGCGGTGCGCAGGCTCCGCGGCCGGCCGTGCTGTCGCTGTCGATCAAGGAAAAGGCGGCGCTGTACGCCGCCTACATGCCGTATCTGAGAAACGGCGGCATCTTCGTGCCGACCACGCGTCCGTACCAACTCGGCGACGACGTGTACCTGATCCTCACACTGCTGGACGACGCCACGCGCATTCCCGTGGCTGGAAAGGTCGTGTGGATCAGTCCGGCGGCTGGCGGCAGCAAGACGCCGGGCATCGGCGTGCACTTTCCGGCCGACGAGTCGGGAATGATGGCGCGCAAGCGCATCGAGGACGCGCTGGGAGCCGCACTGAAGTCTGCGCGGCCCACGCACACGCTGTAGTCGTTCGAGCGGGCAGGGCACGCCGCGGCGCCTCGCGCTAGGCTGCGTCTTGTCCACTGCAGCGCCGCCGATGTACGTCGATTCCCACTGCCATCTGACTTTCCCCGAACTCGCCAGCGACTTGCCTGGCGTGCTGGATCGCATGCGCGCCGCGCAGGTGGAAGCCGCGCTGACCGTCTGCACGACGCTGGCCGAGTTCCCGGCGGTGCTGGCTACCGCACGCGCCGCGCCGAACCTCTACGCGTCGGTCGGCGTGCACCCGGATAACCCCGAATCCACCCAGCCCACGGTAGAGGACCTGGTGGAGCGCGCACGCGACCCGAAGGTGGTGGCGATCGGCGAAACCGGGCTCGACTACTACCGCCTCGAAGAGCCGCTGGAATGGCAGCGCGAACGCTTCCGCGTGCATATCCGCGCAGCGCGCGCCTGCGGCAAGCCGCTGATCATCCACACGCGCGCCGCCGCCGAGGACACGCTGCGGCTGATGCGCGATGAGGGCGCGGCGGAAGCGGGCGGCGTCATGCACTGCTTCACCGAAACCGCGGACGTGGCCCGGGACGCGCTGGCCCTGGGCTTCTACGTGTCGTTCTCGGGCATCGTGACCTTCAAGAGCGCGGTGGAGCTGCAGGAGACCTCAAAGCAGGTGCCGCAGAATCGGCTGCTGATCGAGACCGACTCGCCGTACCTAGCGCCCGTGCCGTTTCGCGGCAAGCGCAACGAGCCGTCCTACGTGCCGCACGTCGCGGCCAAGCTGGCGGAACTGCAAGGGACTGATACGGCAGCGATTGCAGCAGCTTCATCAGCTAATTTCTATAATCTTTTCAATATATTAAAGTAGATATTTAAAGTAATTTATAAAGTAGTGTCAGACCAGAACACCGACAATCGCCGCGGTGATACAGGTCGCCAGCAGCCCGCCCAGCACCGATTTCATACCGAGCTGCGCCAGCTCCGCGCGGCGTTCTGCCGGCAGCAGCACACCCAGCCCGCCCAGCATGATCCCCAGGCTGCCGAAGTTCGCGAAACCGCACAGCGCGTAGGCGAGCAGCAGCCGGCTGCGTTCCGACAGCGCCTCCGGCGGCAGCCGCGCCAGGTCCACGTAGGCGATGAACTCATTGAGCACGGTTTTCTTGCCCAGCAGCGCGCCGGCGGTCAGCGCCTCGCTGGCCGGGATGCCGATCAGCCACGCCAGCGGCGCGAACAGCCACCCGAACACGCGCTCAAGCGTCAGCGGCGCGCCGTTGACGTCCGGCAGCACGCCCAGCAGCGCGTTGGCCAGCGCCACCACCGCGACGAACACCAGCAGCAGCGCCGCGATGTTCAGGAACAGCTGCAGGCCTTCCAGCGTGCCGCGCGTCAAGGCCGCGACCGAGTTCGCATCCTGGCGCAGGTAAAAGCCTTCGCGCTGCGCGCTGCGGCGCGAGCTTGCTTGAGGCGGCTCTGTGCTGCGCTCGAAGCGCACGTGCGAGTCGTCGGTCAGCGTCGGCGGCACCATGATCGCCGCGACCACGATGGCCACCGGTGTGGCGACGATGGACGCCACCAGCAGGTGCCCCAGCGCATTGGGCAGCACCGGGCCCAGCAGCGTCGCGTACAGCACCAGCACCGTGCCGGCGATGGTCGCCATGCCGCAGTTCATCACGATGAAAAGCTCCCCGCGCGACAGCCGCGCGAGGTAGGGCGCGACCACCAGCGGTGCTTCCACCATGCCGACGAACACGTTGGCCGCCGCGGACACGCCCACCGCGCCGCCGATGCCCATCGTGCGCTTCAGCACCCACGCGAACGCACGCACGATCAGCGGCAGCACGCCCCAGTGAAACAGCAGCGCTGCGAGCGCACCCACCAGCAGCACCAGCGGCAGCGCGCGGAACGCCAGCACGAAGCTCGCGCCAGCGTTGGTGACCGCAAAGGGCGGCTCGCCACCGCCCAGGTAGCCGAACACGAAGCCGGTGCCGGCCAGCAGCGAATGCTCCAGCACTTCCAGCACCGCATTGCCCTGCGCGAGGCCCGCTGCCAGCGCGGGCACGCGCAGCAGCGCGGCGGCCAGCACGAAGGCCAGCAGCATTCCCGTGCCGATCAGCCGCCACGGCGGTGCGCGGCGCTGCTCGGATACGGCCCACGCCAGTGCCAGCATCGCCAGCAGCCCCAGTGCACTGTGCAGGCCCTGCATCCGCTCCCCTCGGCGCTCCCCCTTGAAGCGGGCGACATTGGAGCACAGCCTCGATGCAGCCGCAGTAAGCTTTGGTCAATTCTTTGCCGTCACCGACCATGCATCCCTCGGACCTGCCCGCCGCCATGCAGCGCGCCTTCGAACGGCAGCGCGAGAGCTATGACGCCGCCCCCTTCGCCGACTGGCCGACGCGGCGCGACCGGCTGCAACGCCTGCAGCGGCTGGTCAGCGCGAACGAGCGCGAGATCGAGGCCGCCATCGACGCCGACTTCGGCGGCCGGCCGCGCATGGAAACGCAGCTCGCCGAGATCTTCCCGTGTCTTGTGGAGATCCGCGGTGCGCTGAAGCACGGCGCGCACTGGATGACGCCGCGGCACGTCGGCGTCGGCAAGTGGTTCCTGCCGGCGAGCGCGACCGTGCAGCCACGTCCGCTGGGCGTGGTCGGCATCATCGTGCCGTGGAACTACCCGCTGTTCCTCGCGGTGGGACCGCTGGTGGGCGCACTGGCCGCCGGCAATCGCGCGATGGTCAAGATGTCCGAGTTGACGCCGGCCTTCTCGCTGCTGTTCGCCGACCTGGTCAGGCAGAACTTCGCGCCCGAGGAGGTCACGGTGATCACCGGCGGACCGGAGCTCGCCGCCGAGTTCTCGGCGCTGCCGTTCGACCACCTGCTGTTCACCGGATCCACCGGCGTCGGCCGCAAGGTGATGGAAGCGGCGGCGGCGAATCTCACGCCCGTCACGCTGGAACTGGGCGGCAAGTCGCCCGCCATCGTCGCGCCGGGTTTCGACATGGAACGCGCGGCAGCGCGCATCCTCGCCGGCAAGCTGCTGAACGCGGGCCAGACCTGCATCGCGCCGGACTACGTGCTGGTGCCGACGGCCGACCGCGAGCGGCTGCTGATCGCGCTGCAGTCGCAGGGGCGGCGCATGTTCCCGCGCGGACTGGCCGAGCGCGACTACTGCAGCATCGTCAACCCGCGGCACTATGAGCGGCTGGCCGGCTATCTGGACCAGGCGACCTCCAGCGGCGTGGCCGCGCGGCCGCTGTTCGACGGCCCGCAGCGCGAGGAGGCCGCGCACCGGCTCGCGCCGGTCGCGCTGATCGACCCGCCGCTGACGCTGGACGTCATGCGCAACGAGATCTTCGGACCGCTGCTGCCCGTCATCGGCTATGAATCGGCCAACGGCGCGGTCGACGCCGCGCTGGCCGCGGTGAAGTCACAGCCGCGGCCGTTGGCGCTGTACTGGTTCGACGACGACCGCGCGCGCACCGAGCGCGTGCTGCAGCAGGTGCATGCGGGCGGGGTATCGATCAACGACACGCTGCTGCACGTCGCGCAGGACACCCTGCCGTTCGGCGGCGTCGGCGCGTCCGGCATGGGGCAGTACCACGGGCGGTGGGGGTTCGACACGTTCAGCAAGCTGACGCCGGTGTTCCGGCAATCACGGCTGAACGGCATGAAGCTGTTCACGCCGCCGTACAGTCCGATCGCGCAGCGGCTGCTCGCGCTGATGAAGCGCCTGTAGAGCCGGTTTCTCCCGGACTGCCGCGGCGGCCGATTGGTCTCTGCTGTGGACGACTGGAACCACGCTTCACGCCTGGCTGCCGGCGAAGGCTGAAATCACTTTGCTGTCCCTCAAGTACTCAGCAATGACGCTGTCGACGCTCTCGGTAAGCGGGAATCCGAGCCTACGGCCCCGGTCACCCTTGAAGGAGGTTGCGATACCTTTCCGGATCTTCACCAGCTCTTCATCTATTTCGATCCGAATCCGCTGCAGGAGTCCATCCCCGCCGACACGCTGTACACCTTCGATCAACTCTTCCACCGTGACAGAGAGAGCCGGGATCTGAATCGTTCTGCTGTCTCGGACCATATCTTCGGGCAATTCTGCCAAGTGCAGCACGGACGCCGAAGCGATTCGGGGCGAAATGACGCAAATCCGCGTCTTAAGTGGAACCGGACACACGACATCGCGACCCAGCAGCGCCTCGCGGACAATGGAAGTGATGAAAGCAGCTGCACCCTGATGGGCGCTGTCAGGCCTGATGGCGACTCCGGCCAGGCGGCCTATTCGGCCATCGACGAATCCCTTTCGGCTGTACTCAAGAACCATCAACTCACCGATCGCCTTCTGAGTGCCATAGGCATTCGCCGGCCGCGGTGGATAGTCATCAGGCACAGGATCCGGGTGATCCTCGCCGTAGACGGCAGTCGAGCTCGTGAATACGAAGCGAGGGCATCGTCCAAGCTTGCGACAGGCTTCCAGGATACGGCGTGTGCCGTCCACGTTGATCTGCCATGCGCGTTCATAGTCCCGTTCAGCGATTCCACTCATCACGGCGGCGAGGTGAAAGACGAGGTCCGGCGCATGAGCGAATACGGCTTCCACCTGACTGCCATCACGCAAGTCGCACTCTTGAAATCGCACCGGGAACGGCGCTTGAAAGTCTCTCTTAGGCGGCCCTCTGTCAGCGAGCACGAGTTCCGTGACAGGCGGCAGTCGTTGCGACGCCTGCCGCCCGAGCAGTTCCGTCAAGCCAGCACCGACCAACCCCGAGCCACCAAGTATCAAGACGCGCATCGCTCGTCCTTCTTCCTGCGTACGTGCACCTTCTCGGCGAAGCCTGCGGCGCTCAAGGCCCCGGTCAGTTCAACGTGACGTTGGCGCGCTTGATGACCTCTGCCCATTGCGCAGCTTCCCGGGAGATCTTTTCGCGAAACTCCGCCGCCGAGGTGGCTTCGACGGCTACGCCACGACTCTTCAGCGTACTCGTCATTTCCGGTTCCTTGAGCAGCGTAACGATCTCCTTGTTTAGTCGAGCTACGATATCCGCAGGCGTTCCCTTGGGAACGACAAGTCCGTACCAGGAGACGGCCTCGAACCCTGGATAGGTTTCCGCGATTGCCGGCAGGTCGGGAAGAGTCTCGTAGCGTTGCAGTGTTGTCACCGCGAGCCCTCGCAGCTTGCCCGTGGCCAGGTGAGGCGCGACGCCTGAACTGTTCAGGAACGCCATATCGACTTGGCCACCCATCAATGCGGTGAGCGTTGGTGACTGCCCTTGGAACGGCACGTGCAACGCGTCGATTCCCGCTCTCGCTACGAACATCTCGCCGGCAAGGTGTGTGATGCTTCCGGTTCCAGCGGAGGCGAACGAGAGCTTGCCTGGCCTTTCCTTCGCGTAGGCAACCAGATCCTGAACATTGCTCACCGGGATATCCGACCTCACAACGAGCACCAAAGCAGCGGACGACATTTGCGTCACAGGTTCAAAGTCGTTCTTGGGGTCATAGCGCAGGTCTGTTCTCAGCGCAGGGACAATCAAGAGAGGCGTCACGTCGGCGATCAACAGGGTGTAGCCATCGGGTTTCGACGTTGCAACGGTGTACGTGCCGAGAGTGCCGGAAGCACCGGGCTTGTTTTCAAAGACGACCGGTTGCCCCATTCGTTCCGAAAGCCTGTTCATGATCGGCCGAGCGATTGCATCCGAGGATCCCCCGGGCGGCCACGGGTTGACGACACGAATGGGCTTCGTTGGATACTCTTGGGCGCTTACGCCACTCGTCAGCGTAAACGCTGCTGCGCACGCAAGAAGAACGACGGCGGTGTGCTTGGCCAGGCTCGATGGCGTGATCGTCATGGTTTGTCTTCCTACGTAGGAGTTGCGAAAGTACTCGTGCCGAGGGGGCGCTATAGTTTTGTTGCTGTTGGATCGCCATGAAGCGGGTGCCGAGGAGTCCTAGCTCCTCGGCGGCCGTTGGTTGCCGTATCGAAGGTTTGCCATGGCAACCGTACCCGCGGCCACCCCGTCAGGCACGGTTTCGTTCAGGAAATTGAGCTCGACCTTGGTGCCGACCGGATCGTAGAGAAACACCTGGTACCCGGCGCCCTCGATGTTCTGTTCATCAAACTGAATGCCGAATGCAGTCAGCCGCTCGCGGAACTCCATAACTCCGGAGGCTTTGAAGGCAATGTGATCGATGCTCGCGTTGTGCGTGTCCTTGACGAAGGAACCGCGAGGAAAGCGGGCCGAGATATGCACGATTGGCTCGTCCCCGTGATACAGCCAAAGGCCGCTGAAGTTGAAAGTCGGTCGGTTGCCGGACCTCAGTCCCAAGGCTTCTGAATAGAACTTCTCCATCGCCGGAAGATCGTCTTCGGAGCAGCGAACATTGACGTGCGAAAACCCTTGGAGCTTCATGCCGTATCAGCCCTGAGCTGTCTGATGTGAAGAACTACTGCAATGCTTGCTTCTCGTGGTCTTGCACTGACCACGAGCGAAGGCGTTGCTGCCATTTTATGAATTGCGTTGTACGCAATCAAACTAGAAAATTCGCAATCAGATTGCCGATTTTCGAATTCAACCGCAGCGATTACCGCTGCGAAGGCTGTACAGGAGGGCGGAGCGTCCGAGCTACAAGAACCAACCAGGACGCTGTGGGACGTCCCCAGGAAGACGATCCGCTCAAAGGCCGACGGCGTACCCGTCCTTGCGATGATCGGAGGCGGCCATATAGCCGTCGCTCAGCCGCATTGCCATCTGAGCGCTTCCGAACTCCAGATCAAAGCGCGGCGAGACGCTCACGTAGTGGCCCATTGCGCGCAACTGCTCAACCACACGGGGTGGACAATTCCATTCGACAGCCACTCCAGCATTGTCGTCTTTGATTCGCCAGCGCGGCGCGTCGCTCGCGGCTTGCGGGTTCTGCCCAAAATCGGCCAAGCGACTCATCACCTGCAGATGTCCTTGGGCCTGCATCGATCCGCCCATGACACCAAAACTCATCAGCGGCTGGCCATTCCGGGTTACAAACCCCGGGATGATCGTATGAAACGGGCGCTTACGCGGCGCGACGGCGTTGGGATGGTTGGGACGCGTGCTGAAACCCCAGCCTCGGTTGTGCAACGCGATGCCTGTTCCCGGGACAACGACACCCGAGCCGAATCCCTTGAAGTTCGATTGGATAAGCGAGACCATCGTTCCATGGCGATCCGCCGCTGTGAGATAGACCGTTCCACCCGTGTGGGGCGCGCCGGCTTTGGGTTTACCCGCACGTGAGAGGTCGATAAGGCGTGCGCGCTCGTCCAGGTATTCCGTCTTGATCAGATCGCCGGAAGAAACCTTCATGTGACTTGGATCGCCTACATGTTCGTCTAGATCGGCGAAAGCCAGTTTCATTGCTTCAATTTGCAGGTGCAGTGTTTGCGCGCTGTCAAGTCCTGATTCGCCCAAGTCGAAGTTTCGAAGAATCCCTAACGCCATTAGCGCGCCGATCCCTTGCCCATTCGGCCCGATTTCATGCAACTCGCAATCGCGGTAGCGAGTACTGATTGGAGACACCCAATCCGCCTGATGGCTGGCGAGGTCGGATTCGGTGATCGAACCGCCGGTCCTGCGGGCATAGCGGGCGATTGCGGCTGCCAGTTCCCCGCGGTAGAAGCTCTCGCCCTTGGTGCAGGCGATGCTTTCCAGCGTCGCAGCCTGACCGGCGCAGTTGAATCTTTCGCCCGGTAGCGGTGCTCGGCCCCTTGGAGCGAACGCCTCGAGGAAGCCGGGCTGTCCGCTTAGTTCGCCAATCTGCTTCTGCCATTGACGGTGGACCGTCGGAGAAACGAGATAGCCGTCGTGCGCATACCG
>Ga0307505_10001974_pt1 | contig 15201 bp, 10 predicted proteins | sample 23_S_MG_FD_202183 | JGI IMG/M metagenome (GOLD analysis project Ga0307505, IMG submission 202183) | Soil microbial communities from Populus trichocarpa stands in riparian zone in the Pacific Northwest, United States - 23_S | ecosystem: Environmental > Terrestrial > Soil > Riparian zone > Trees...
GACCGGGTTGGACGAACCTCTGGTGTGTCAGTTGTTCCGCCAGGAGCACCGCTGATTAGCTACGTTCGGGATGGATAACCGCTGAAAGCATCTAAGCGGGAAGCCGGCCTCAAGATGAGACTTCCATGCCTTCGGGCGAGAGGCTCCCAGCCAGATTACTGGGTTGATAGGCCAGATGTGGAAGCGTGGCAACACGTGCAGCTGACTGGTACTAATAAGCCGATGACTTGATAACACACCGTTTTATGGTGCTTGCGTCCACTGAGTGGTTCTCGATGTACGGTCGGGAACCGCATGACAACAATGACTTTGTTATGCAGACTGATTGAAACATCAATAGTGTTTCGGCGGCCATAGCGTGAGGGAAACGCCCGGTTACATTCCGAACCCGGAAGCTAAGCCTCACAGCGCCGATGGTACTGCAGGGGGGACCCTGTGGGAGAGTAGGACACCGCCGGACTTCTTTCGAGAAATGGCCACCCAATGCTGGGTGGCCATTTCGCGTTAACGCGGTGATTGCCCGAACGAGGGGCGACCCGAGAGGATCGAGAGATGGCAGAGCAGAAGCCGCGCGACGACCGCAACGACAGTGAGTCGAGGCCGCGCAGCGATAGCCGCGCCCCTCGTTCCTCGAACACAGGCAAGAAGCCGTACGTGAAGCACGACGGCGGGAAGAAGCCCTCCGCGAAGCGCGACGGTGATCGCAAGCCCTACACACCTCGGGACGGGGAGCGGAAGTCGTATCCGCCGCGTGATGGCGAGCGGAAGTCCTACCCGCCCCGCGATGGTGCGAAGAAGCCGTACGCGCCTCGTGATGGGGAGCGGAAGTCCTATCCGCCGCGCGATGGGGAGCGGAAGTCCTATCCGCCGCGCGATGGCGCGAAGAAGCCGTACGTGAAGCGCGACGGTGACCGGAAGCCGTACGCGCCGCGTGATGAGGACCGGAAGTCGTATCCGCCGCGCGACGGGGCGCGCAAGCCCTACGTCAACCGTGACGCGGACCGGAAGCCCTACTCATCGCGGGACGGCGAGCGGAAGTCCTATCCGCCGCGCGACGGCGAGCGGAAGTCCTATCCGCCGCTGGACGGCGAGCGGAAGTCCTATCCGCCTCGCACCGGGGACCGGAAGCCCTACGTCAAGCGCGACGGGGACCGGAAGTCCTACCCGCCTCGCGATGGCGAGCGGAAGTCCTATCCGCCGCGTGATGGCGAGCGGAAGCCCTACGCACCGCGCGGAGATCGGCCCACACGCGGTGGCGCGGATCGACCGGACCGCGCCACCCGGCCGGAGGAGATTCGTCCGGTTCGACCGCGGCACGATGACCCGTTCATTCCGGACGACGTCACGCCGCAGGATCTTCATCCGAGCGCCCGTAACGAGCTCAAGACGCTGAGCAAGGAGAACGCCGAGGGCGTCGCCCGGCATCTCGCGATGGCATCCCGGCTCATCGACGAGGACCCGGCGCTCGCGCATCAGCATGCCGTGTCGGCATCCCGTCGTGCCGGTCGCATCGCGATCGTGCGCGAGACCCTCGCCATCACGGCCTATGCGACCGGAGACTTCGCTCTCGCGCTGCGCGAGCTGCGCACGTTCCGCCGGATCTCAGGTCGCGACGACCAGATCGCGCTGATGGTCGACAGCGAGCGCGGCGTCGGCAGGCCCGATCGCGCGCTCGAGGTCGGGCGCGCCGTGGACCGCTCGACGCTGCCGACCGGCGTGCGTGTCGAGCTTGCCATCGCGATGTCGGGGGCGCGCCTCGACCTCGATCAGCCCGATCGTGCGCTGCTCGAGCTCGACATCCCGGAACTGGATCCGGATCGCGCATTCGAGTGGAGTCCGGCGCTGTTCGCCGCCCGCGCGACCGTGCTCGAGGAGCTCGGCCGTGACGACGAGGCAGAGGAGTGGCACCGTCGTGCCGTCGTCGCTGCGGATGCGCTCGACGCCGCAAGCGGCGCCGGCGACCTGGAGACGATCGAGATCGACGAGGTCGAAGAGGAGTGGCACGAGGATCCCAGCGCCATCGGCGATGATCAGTCGCACGACGATCGGGCCGACGGCGAGTCCGACAAGTCCGGCGAGTCCGGCGAGTCCGGCGAGTCCGACGAGTCCGACGAGTCCGACGAAGACAGGGACGTCGACGTCCCGCAGTCGAGTCCGCAGGACGACTGATGGCGCTGTTCAGCCGCCGTCGCGAGACGGCGCCGATCGAGGGCGTCGATGTCGTGCTGGCGGATCTCGACGGGGTGGTCTACGCCGGAGCCGGCGCGCTTCCGCATGCGGTCGAGAGCCTCAACCGCGCGCGCCCCGGGCGCACCCTCGCGTACATCACGAACAACGCCTCGCGCACCGACGCGTCGGTCGCGGCGCACCTGAGCGAACTCGGGCTCCCGACCGCTGCCGGCGATGTCGTCACGAGCCCGCAGGCGGCGATGCGCCTGCTCGCCGAGCGTCTGAGCCCCGGCGCGACGATCCTCGTCGTGGGCGGGGAGGGACTGGTCACCGAGGTCGAGAAGGCCGGCTTCGTGGTCACCCGCAGTGCGCAGGACGCCCCCGCGGCGGTCGTGCAGGGCTTCGCTCCCGAGGTGGGGTGGACGCAACTGGCCGAGGCGGCCTTCGCCCTCAAGGTGCCCGAGGACGAGGGCGGCATCCCCTGGATCGCGACGAACACCGACTGGACGATCCCGCAGGCGCGGGGCATCGCTCCGGGCAACGGGACGCTCGTCTCGGCGGTGCACACCGCGGTCGGTCGGCTCGCGACGGTGGCCGGCAAGCCCGAGACGCCGATCTTCGAGGAGGCGATCGCGCGGTTCGGCGCGCGGCATCCGCTCTTCCTCGGCGACCGTCTCGACACCGACATCCTCGGGGCGACTCGCGCCGGCATCCCGTCCGCGCTCGTGCTCACCGGGATCGACCGACCGAAGCACGTCCTCGCGGCACCCGCGGGCTCGCAGCCGACGTTCATCCTCGGCGACCTCCGCGAACTCCACGAGCCGTATCCCGAGGTGCGTGTCGGCGAAGGCGAGGCGACCGTGCGGGGGGCGACGGTGCGCATCGACGGACCCGACGTTCGCATCGTCTCCTCAGGCGATCAGCCGATCGATCTGCTGCGCGCCGGCGCCGCCGCGATCTGGTCCACCGGCCGGGCGATCTTCGGGTTCCGCGTCCCCGAGGAGCTCTACGCCGATCCGTTCCACCGGCCGTAGCCGGCCCGCGCTGCGCCCGCGCCCGCTCGCCGCGCCGCGCCCGCGCCTGCTTCCGCCCGCCCGCCGTGCTTGCTTCCGCCCGCCCGCGCCCGCCCGCCGCGCCGCGCCTGCGCCTGCTTCCGCCCGCCCGCCGTGCTTGCTTCCGCCCGCCCGCGCCCGCTCGCTCCGGTCCGGCCCGCCCGCCGCGCTGCGCCCGCGCCCTTTCCGCCCGCCCGCGCCCGCTCGCCCCGCCTCGCCCGCGCCCGCTCGCTCCGCCGCGCCCGCTTCCGCCCGCCCCGGTCCCGCGAGACTGCATCGGGGCACCGAGACTGCGGCTACCATCCGCAGTCTCGGTGCACGGATGCGGTTTCGCGAAGTGGACGACCTCCGGGCGCCTTCCCGTGACCGGCGAGCGCGCCCGTATCCTGGGGGCATGGACGACACCAGCGACGACGAGCGCGACGACCTGCTCTCCACGCTCGAGGTCATCGAGGAGCAGCCGCTGGCGACGCGGGCGGACGCCTACGAGGCGCTGCACGACGCCCTCGCGCGTCGACTGGACGCCGGACCGGCAGGCGTCGCAGCGCCGAGATGACTCCCAGGCTGGATGCCGAGCTGGCAGCGCGCGGCCTCGCCCGCTCGCGCACGCACGCGGCGACGCTGATCGGCGAGGGTCTGGTGAGCGTGAACGGGCGTCCGGTGGTCAAGCCCGCGGCATCCGTCGACGCCGACACCGTGCTCGAGGTCGCAGGCTCCGACCACTACGTCAGCCGCGCGGCTCACAAGCTCATCGCGGGACTCGACGCGTTCGATGTCGACGTCGCCGGCCGCGTCGCCCTCGACATGGGCGCCTCGACGGGTGGCTTCACCCAGGTGCTGCGGGAGCGGGGCGCGACTCCGGTGATGGCTGTCGATGTCGGGCACGGGCAGCTCGCGGCATCCGTCGCCTTCGACCCCGAGGTGATCTCGATCGAGGGCTTCAACGTGCGGTACATGACCCCCGAGTCGCTCGCGAGTGCGAGCGGGGTCGCTCAGCCGCCCACCGTCATCACGGGCGATCTCTCCTTCATCTCCCTGACCTACGTGCTGCCGGCGGCGCAGGCGGTCGCAGCCGACGACGCCGACCTGGTCCTGCTGGTCAAGCCGCAGTTCGAGGTGGGGCGCACCGCCGTCAAGGGCGGACTCGTGACGAACCCGGCGTTGCGGGCGGACGCCGTGGCCGGCGTGCTGTGGGCGGCATGGGACGTCGGGCTCGGCACCCTCGGCGTCGTCTCGTCGCCGATCGCGGGAACGCACGGCAACGCCGAGTTCATCGCGCATCTCGCGCCGGGGCGTGGGAGCAATCCGACGGAGTGGCTCGGCACGGTCGAGCGCCTCGCGGCGGGCTCGTGACCTCTCGCGCGTCTGCTCGTGCTGTCGAAACCGCCAGTCGCGCCCGTTCCCGGCGGATCGCGTCTGCTCGTGCTGTCGAAACCGCCAGTCGCGCCCGTTCCCGGCGGATCGCGTCTGCTCGTGCTGTCGAAACCGCCAGTCGCGCCCGTTCCCGGCGGATCGCGTCTGCTCGCGCTGCCCCGACCGCCAGTCGCGCCCGAAAGATGCGATAGCGAGTGGCGGAAACGACCGCGCGAGCGGGTGGGCGCGCTCGGCGCGAGCGGCGGGATCCCGCTCGTGAGCGAAAGAGTCGAGGGCGGATGCCGCAAACGACCACGCGGGCGAACCGCGACGCTCGCCGGGAGCGGTGAGATTCCACTCGTGAACGCGAGGAGCGCCCGGAACCGACAGAATGGGTGAGCACCGTGTACCGACTGGCGGGGAGCCCATGACAAACGCCGAGCCGCGCACCGAGACGGGCGCCGCGCGCAGCATCCTGGTCGTCGCGCATGCGCACCGGCACGAGACGGTGGTCGCCGCCGAGCGGGTGGTCGCCGCCCTTCGCGCTGCGGGCGCGCGGCCCGTGCTCGCCGCCGACGACCGGGACGAGCTCGCGGCGGTCTCTCCGGCCCTGGCCGAGATCGCGACGCTCGGCGACGTGCCGGTAGGCGAGATCGAGCTGGCGATCGTGCTCGGCGGTGACGGGACGATCCTGCGGGCGGCCGAGCTCGTCCGCGACGGCACCGCGCCGGTGCTCGGCATCAACATGGGCCATGTCGGCTTCCTCGCCGAGATCGAGCGCGACGACATGGACGACGCCGTGCGCCGGGTCATCGCCCGCGACTACGACGTCGAGGAGCGGCTCGCGCTGCAGGTGCGGGTGAAGGATGCCGCCGATGCGGTCATCTACGAGACGTGGGCGCTCAACGAGGCGACGGTGGAGAAGGCGAGCCGCGAGCGGATGCTGGAGGTCGTCATCGAGGTCGACGGCCGGCCGCTGTCGAGCTTCGGCTGCGATGGTGTCGTGGTGTCGACTCCCACCGGATCGACCGCGTACAACTTCTCGGCGGGCGGTCCGGTCATCTGGCCGACGGTGGAGGCCATCTCGGTGGTGCCGCTGTCGGCGCACGCGCTGTTCGCGAAGCCGCTCGTCGTCGGACCCGAGCACTCACTCGCGATCGAGGTGCTCGAGCGGACGAACGGCACCGGCATCCTCTGGTGCGACGGGCGCCGCTCACACGATCTGCCGCCGGGCGCGCGCGTGGTGGTGCGCCGGTCGGAGCGTCCGGTGCGCCTCGCGCGACTGCATCCGACCGCGTTCACCGACCGGCTCGTGCGGAAGTTCCGGCTCCCGGTCGAGGGGTGGCGGGGTCCTGCGGCGGGCGACCCTTCGACGAGCTCAGGGACCGGGGGTGGTGGCTCAGGGACCGGGGGCGGTGCGGGCGACCCTTCGACAAGCTCAGGGACCGGGGGCGGTGGCTCAGGGACCGGGGGCGGTTCGGAGGCCGAAGCCACGTGATCGAGGAGATGCGCCTGCGCGACCTCGGCGTGATCGCCGAGGCGACCCTGTCGATCGGGCCGGGTTTCACCGCGATCACCGGTGAGACCGGCGCCGGAAAGACGATGGTGGTGACCGGGCTCGGGCTGCTGCTCGGTCAGCGCGCCGACTCGGGTACCGTCCGCTCCGGCGCGGCGCAGGCGTCGGTCGACGGGGTGTGGATCGTGCCGGAGCATGGCGCCGTGGCAGAGCGCGTGCGCGAGGCCGGGGGAGCACTCGAGCCCCTCGGCGACGGCCGGGCGGAGCTGTTCGTCGGCCGGTCCGTGTCGAGCGAGGGCCGTGGGCGGGCGACGGTGGGCGGCCGTGCGGCGCCGGCGGGTGTGCTCGCCGACCTCGCCGACGAGCTCGTCGTGGTGCACGGCCAGTCCGACCAGCTCCGGCTGCGGTCCGCGGCGGCGCAGCGCGATGCCCTGGACCGGTTCGGCGGTGACGAGCTGCAGGCCGAGCGCGATCGGTATACGGACGCGTACGAGCGCTGGCGTGCGATCGATGGCGAGCTCGCCGCCCTCGAGACCGACCGCGACGCCCGTGCCGACGAGGCCGAGCGCCTCCGCGAACAGCTCGCCGAGATCGAGCAGGCTGCACCCGCGCCCGGTGAGGACGCCGAGCTCGCGATCCGCGCCGAGCGCCTCGCGAACGCCGAGGAGCTGCGACTCGCCGCCGCCGCGGCGCACGACGCGCTGTCGGGCGACGGCGATGCCCCCGACGCCGGGACGCTGCTGGCAGAAGCCCGCCGCGCACTCGAGCGCGCGGGCGATCCCGCGCTCGAAGCCCTCGCCGGCCAGGCGGCGGAGTTGGGGTATCGCACCGCCGATCTCGCCGCCGCCCTCGCCGGCTACCTCGCCGACCTCGACGAGACCGGCCCTCACGAACTGGCCGCCGTCGAGGAGCGCCGCGCGGTGCTCACCGCGCTCACCCGCGCGCACGGCACGCTCGACGACGCGATCGCGCTGCTGGCCTCCGGCTCGGCGCGGCTGGCCGAGCTCGATGACGACGGCGACCGGATCGCGCGACTGAACGACGAGCGGGATGCCGCGGCATCCGCCCTCGACTCCGCAGCCGCCGCCCTCACGGCCGCGCGCACGGAAGCCGCCGCCCGCCTCGGCGACGCGGTGACGACCGAGCTGCGGGCGCTCGCGATGCCCGACGCGCGGCTGTCGGTGGCGGTCACGCCCGGCGCGGAGTCCGCGGCGGGACGCGACGACATCGCGATCCTCCTCTCGCCGCACCAGGGCGCCGAGCCGCGGGCTGTGTCGAAGGGCGCATCGGGCGGCGAGCTCAGCCGCGTCATGCTGGCGATCGAGGTGGTGATCGCCGCGGTCGATCCGGTGCCCACGTTCGTGTTCGACGAGGTCGACGCCGGCATCGGCGGCGCGGCCGCGATCGAGGTCGGTCGCCGGCTCGCGCGGCTGGCCGAGGCATCCCAGGTCATCGCCGTCACCCACCTGGCGCAGGTGGCCGCGTTCGCCACCAACCACCTCTCGGTGGTCAAGGCCAGCGACGGCTCGGTCACCTCCTCCGACGTGCGCCGGCTGGAGGGCGCGGAGCGCGAGGCAGAGATGGCGCGCCTGCTCTCCGGCCTGGCGGACTCCGACGCCGCGATCACCCACGCGCGCGAGCTGCTGACGCTCGGCGGTGCCGCGTGAAGACGGCAGCGGCGCGTTCCACAGCATCCTTCCGATCGCGTGAGATAGGATAAAAGCCCGTGATGCAGACTTCTTCAGACGCGGGAATTTCGAACGACACCACCAAGCACATCTTCGTGACCGGGGGTGTCGTTTCCTCGTTGGGGAAGGGACTCACGGCGGCGAGCCTGGGGAACCTTCTCACCGCCCGCGGGCTGCGCGTCGTGATGCAGAAGCTCGACCCGTATCTGAACGTCGACCCCGGCACGATGAACCCGTTCCAGCACGGCGAGGTCTTCGTCACCGACGACGGCGCCGAGACCGACCTCGACATCGGGCACTACGAGCGCTTCCTCGACATCGACCTCAGTCAGGCGGCCAACGTCACCACCGGCCAGATCTACTCCCAGGTGATCGCCCGCGAGCGCCGCGGCGAGTACCTGGGCGACACGGTCCAGGTGATCCCGCACATCACGGACGAGATCAAGCGACGGATGCGGCTGCAGGCGGACGAAACCCCGAAGCCCGACGTGATCATCACCGAGATCGGCGGCACGGTCGGCGACATCGAGTCGCAGCCGTTCATCGAGTCGGCCCGGCAGATCCGCCACGAGCTCGGCCGCGGCAACGTCTTCTTCGTGCACGTCTCGCTCGTGCCGTTCATGGGCGCCTCGGGCGAGCAGAAGACCAAGCCCACGCAGCACTCCGTCGCGACGCTGCGCTCGATCGGCATCCAGCCCGACGCCCTCGTGCTGCGCAGCGATCGCCCGGTGACCGAGGCCAACAAGCGCAAGATCGCGCTGATGTGCGACGTCGACGAGGGTGCGGTCGTCAACGCGGTCGACGTGCCGAGCATCTACGACATCCCCTCGATGCTCAACGAACAGGGCCTCGACGAGTACATCGTGACCGCGCTCGGACTGTCGAAGGCGCATGACGTGGACTGGTCGCGGTGGGAGCGGGTGCTCCAGGCCGTCCACAACCCCAAGCACGACGTCACGATCGGGCTCGTGGGCAAGTACATCGACCTCCCCGACGCGTACCTGTCGGTGACCGAGGCGCTCAAGGCCGGCGGGTTCGCGCAGGAGACGCAGGTGAAGATCCGCTGGATCCCCTCGGACGAGTGCGAGACGCCCGAGGGTGCAGCCAAGGCCCTCGGCGACATCGACGGGATCGTGGTGCCCGGCGGATTCGGCATCCGCGGCATCGAGGGCAAGCTCGGCGCGCTGCGGTTCGCTCGCGAGCAGGGCATCCCGACGCTCGGGCTGTGCCTGGGCCTGCAGTGCATGGTGATCGAGTACGCGCGGCACGTCGCGGGACTGGAAGACGCCTCGTCGAGCGAGTTCGACCCCGGCACCGAGCACCCCGTGATCGCGACGATGGCCGAGCAGGTCGACATCCTCGACCACGGCGACATGGGCGGGACGATGCGCCTCGGCCTGTATGAGGCCGACCTCGCCGAAGGGTCGCTCGTCGCGGAGCTGTACGGGGCGAACCGGTCGCAGGAGCGCCACCGGCACCGCTACGAGGTGAACAACCGCTACCGCGACGTGGTCGCCGAGGCGGGGCTCGTGTTCTCGGGGCTCTCGCCCGACCGCAACCTCGTCGAGTACGTCGAGCTTCCCCGCGACGTGCACCCCTACTACATCGCCACGCAGGCGCACCCCGAGCTGCGCTCGCGGCCCACCGACCCGCACCCGCTGTTCCGCGGCCTCATCGGTGCGGCGCTGGAGCGCCACCGTTCGAGCGAGCTGTTCGACGACGTAGAGAATGGCTGATCTCGATACACCCGCTTCGCGGGCACTCGATCCGGCGGATCTCGATACACCCGCTTCGCGGGCACTCGATCCGGCGGATCCGGGTTCGGCGGTCGACGACCTGCGCGACGAGCCGGTCGAGGTCGAGGTCGTCGAGAGCGAGCTCGTCTACGAGGGGCGCGTGTGGGACGTCCGCAGCGACACCATCCGGTACGGCGACGGCGAGATCGTGCGCCAGTACGTCGACCACCCGGGTGCGGCCGCGGTCGTGGCGCTCGACGACGAGGGCCGGGTGCTGCTGATCCAGCAGTACCGGCATCCGATCCGCCACCGCGACTGGGAGATCCCCGCGGGACTCCTCGACATCGACGGCGAGTCGCCGCTGGAGACCGCGCGTCGCGAGCTCGAGGAGGAGGCGGACCTGCGCGCCGAGGAGTGGACGCCGCTGGTGAGCATGTTCAGCACCCCGGGCGGCAACGACGAGGTCATCCACATCTTCCTCGCGCGCGGTCTCAGCGAGGTCGGCCACGCGCACGCACGCGTCGCGGAGGAGGCGGACATCCGCGTCGCATGGCTGGCATTGACGGATGCCGTGACCGGCGTGCTCAAGGGGCGTCTGCGCAACGGCATCCTGGCGACGGGCGTGCTGGCAGCCGCCGAGACGCTGCGGCGAACGGGCGCCCCGACTGCGGAGGCACGGGAGGCCTGACATGCGGCTCGAGCGGGCGCTGGACGCGTACCTGCGGCACATCTCGATCGAGCGCGGGCTGTCGGAGCACACCGTCGCCGCTTACCGCCGGGACCTCGGGGGGTACCTCGCGTGGCTCTCGGCGCAGGGCGTCGCCGACACCGGGGCGGTGACGGCCGAACTGGTGACCGCGTTCGCGGCGGACCGCGCGTCCGCGCAGCCGGCGGTAGCAGCATCCTCCCTCGCCCGTCTCCAGTCCTCCGTGCGGGGACTGCACCGGTTCCTCGCGCGCGAGGGGATCGAGAGCGCCGACCCGACGACGCGGCTGCGACCGCCGAAGCAGCCGCAGCGGCTGCCGAAGGCGCTCACGATCGATCAGGTCGAGCGGCTCCTCGACGCCGCGGGCCCGGACCCCTCGGCCGTCTCGGCCGCCGGCGACCTCACGGGGATCCGCGACCGGGCGCTCCTCGAACTGCTGTACGCGACGGGCGCGCGCGTGTCGGAGGTCGTGCAGCTCGACGTCGACGACCTCGCGCACGGCGATGTGCTGCGGGTGCGCGGCAAGGGCTCCAAGGAGCGGATCGTTCCCGTCGGCTCGTACGCGCGCGCCGCCGTCGACGCCTACCTCACGCGGGCGCGGCCGGAGCTCTCCCGGCGGGGGCGAGCGACGCCGCGGCTCTTCCTCGGCGCGCGCGGCGCGCCGCTCTCGCGCCAGAGCGCGTGGCTCGTGATCCATGAGGCCGCGATCCGCGCCGGCCTCACCGCCCACGTATCGCCCCACACGCTGCGGCACTCGTTCGCGACCCACCTGCTGCAGGGCGGCGCCGACGTGCGGGTCGTGCAGGAGCTGCTCGGGCACGCGTCGGTGGCGACCACGCAGATCTACACCCACGTCTCGGTGGATGCCCTGCGGGATGTCTACGCGACGTCGCACCCGCGCGCCCGGTAGTCCGCGAACCCCTGCCGCGTCGCGGCGTGAGATGGCACGATGGGGACTGTGTCCGGGGTCACTTCGAGCGCGACCATGATCGGTCGGGATGCCGAGTTGACGGTCCTCATGCGCGCGCTCGCCGACGGGCGCGCAGGCCACCCCGGCGCCGTCGTCGTGCGCGGTGAGGCCGGCATCGGCAAGACGAGGCTGCTCGATGAGTTCCGCGCCCGTGCGGAGGCCTCGCTGACACCCGGCGACCCTCCGCTCGTCGTCGCCGTGGGGCAGTGCGTCGACCTCGGGCCGATCGGCGCGCCGTTCACCCCGATCCGGCGGCTCGTGCGTGATCTGCGCGCAGCTGTCGGCGACGAGGCGTTCCGCGCGGGCGCGCGCACACCGGGGGTTCTCGTGACCCTCGGAACACTGGTGCCCGACCTGGTCGACGCGCCGACCGAAGGCCGTGACGTGTCGGCCGACTACGTTGCTGAGGCGATCGAGACACTCCTCGAGGGGCTCAGCCAAGAACATCACCTGCTGCTCGTCATCGAGGACCTGCACTGGGCGGATGCCTCGACCATGGCCCTCCTCAAGACCCTCGCGACCACGCTCCGCGGGCGTCACATCACGCTGGTGGCGACCTACCGGCCCGACGATGTCGATCGCTTCCACCCGCTGCGCGCCGTGCTGGCTGAGCTGGAGCGCAATCGCGGCGTCGTCGGCATCGAGGTGCATCGCCTCACCTCCGAGCAGGTCGCCACACAAGCGGCGGCGCTCGGGATCCACGCCGACGAACGCGCGGTCGCGCAGCTTGCCGAGCGCTCGGGCGGCATTCCCTTCCTCGTCGAGGAGCTGGCGGCGATCGGCGCAGGGCGGCTTCCCGACACGCTGCGCGACCTCGTCCTCGCCCGCTATGAGCGGCTGGGCGACTCAGAGCGCGGACTCGTGCGACTCATGTCCGCGGGCGGAGTCACCGTGTCCCATGACGCCATCGCGGCGATCGCGGGCCTGGGGGAACACGATCTCGATCAGGCCCTGCACGGAGCGATCGACGCACGCGTGCTCGTCGCCGACGACATCGGCATCGGCTATGCGTTCCGGCACGCACTCACGCGCGAGGCGGTGCACGACGACCTGCTTCCGAGTGAGCGGGCGCGCTTCCACCGCGCGTTCGCCGAGCACTACGCGGCACTGCCCGTCGCCGAGCCGGGGCGGCACGCGATCGTCGCCGAGCACTGGCTCGCGGCAGGCGACGTGCCGCGAGCGTTCGAGGCGACGATCGCAGCCCTGGGCGAGGCCGAGGCGGGTGCGGCGCTTGCGACGTCCACGCGGCTGGCGGAGCGTCTCATCGAATTGTGGTCGCAGGTGCCGGACGCTGCCGCCGTCGCGGGATTCGACCGGCAGGAGCTCTTTCGACGCGCGGTCACGCTGGTGTTCTACACCGGCGACTATGAGCGCATGCTGCGGCTCGTCGACGAGGCGCTCGACGCGTGCCCCGCCGACGACGCCTTCGGCCGGGCGTGGCTACTGCGGCAGCAGTACGTCGGCAGGGTCAACGCGCTCGTCGGCACCGTGTGGACCGCTCCGGAGAACCTGGCGCTCGTCGAAGAGGCGCTCACGCTGCTCGGCGACGCGGACGACCCCCCGTCCCTGGCGCTGCGGGCGCGCACACTGTCGTTGCGGGGCGGCTTCACCAAGAGCGCCGAGCCCCTCGATCCCGACGATCCCGAGGTGCGTGAGACGGTTGCGCTCGCGGTCGCCTCGGGCGACGCGACCACGATCGTCGCGTGCATCGGGAACATCTCCGCACGGCTCGCGTTCGCCGGCAACGACGGCGTCGCCTCGGCGCTCTTCGAGCACGTCCCGGAGCTGCCCCCCGGGCGAACCCGCACACAGTTCGCGATCACCGTCGTCCAGACGCACATCCAGCTCGGGCGCTTCGGCGACGCCGTGGAACTCGGCGACACGGTCTACGCAGAGGCTGTCCGGCACGGTGTCGAGCGTGGGATGGGGGCGGAGCTCGCCGCCTTCCTCGCCTACGCGCTGTGTGCGGCAGGCCGTCCTGAGGAGGCGCTGCGATACGGCAGGCGGGCGATCGAGCTGCTGCAGAACGACTTCTTCCGCTCATTCGCCGTGCGGACGCTCGCGACGCTGCCCCTGTGGAACGACGACCGCGCCGCCTACGACGCCGTGCGCGCGAAGTACGAGGCGCTCGTCGCCGGAGTGCGCGAGGACCTCGAAGAGCGCGCGGGGTGGGACGCGATCACGATCCAGGCTCTTCTCGCCGATGCCGCCGACGCCGCGAGCCCGGCGGCGCGCCGCGCGGCGATCGAGCAGGCGGCGGCGCTCGCGGAGTCGGCGCTCGAGAATGCCGACCAGGGCATCTATCCGGCGCGTCTTGCACTGACCGCGGCGGCGATGGCCTTCGCCGCGGCGACGGAGTCCGAGGTCGAGACGGGCATCCTGCGAACGCGCATCGACGGGCTCCTCGGGATGCTGGGAGACGCGCCCCGCTATCGTGCACTCACCGTCTTCGTCGGGGCGCTGCTGCGCGAGGCGGACGGCGCCGCGCCCGCCGAGCGCGTCACCCGGTGGCGCGAGGTCGTGGACGTGCTGGCGCCGGGCGACGGCATCCCGATCCTCCACCTCCACCTCGCGCGGCTGCAGCTCGCCGAGGCGCTGCTCGAGGCCGGGGAGCCGGATGCCGCGGCGGTCGAGCTCGACGTGGTGCAGGCCGAGGCGCCCGGTCACGGTGTCACGCTCGTGGCGCGGTGGTCGCGCGAGCTCGCCGAGCGCGCCGGTCTCTCGAGACCGCAGGTCGTCGTGTCGGCTCCCGCGGGCGTCGCCGCCCTCACACCCCGCGAGCTGCAGGTGCTCGAACTCGTCGCGAAGGGGCTGACCAACCCGCAGATCGGCGCGGAGCTGTTCATCTCGCCGAAGACGGCGAGCGTGCATGTCTCGGCGATCCTGGCGAAGATTCGCGCGTCGAACCGCGCGGAAGCGGCGTCGATGTTCGCGACGGCCACGCAGCGCTGAGGCGTGCCGGTACGGGGGCCTGCGCAGAGCATCACGATCGGGTAACGAGTGGCGTCGGGGGTGACAGGATGTCCTGAGTCCGGACATATACAGTGTGACGGCGTCCGCCTTCTCGACATCCCATCCCCCAGGAGTGCAATGAACCGTTCTCTCGTCGTCCTCGCCGTGGCCGGGGCGGCCGCGCTCGCGCTCGCCGGCTGCACGGGATCTCCCGAGGCGGAGACCCCGCAGCCGCAGGACTCGCCGCTGTCGAAGATCATGTCGGCCGCCTACGGCTTCACCGGCGACGAGGATGCCATGCAGGAGAAGTTCCAGGCGCAGCAGAAGGAGGCTGAGGAGTTCGTCGCGCAGTGCATGAGCGAGGAGGGCTTCGAGTACATCCCGAACGCCCAGTCCTACTCGTACTACTCCGGCGGCGACGAGTGGAACCCCGAGTCGCGGGAGTGGGTCGCGCAGTACGGCTACGGAGCCCTGAACTTCCCCGGGCGGGACGAGCAGCCCGATATGGAGGACATGCCCGAGGATCCGAACCAGGAATACGTCATGAGCCTGTCGATGTCCGAGCAGGAGGCCTACTACGCGGCCCTGTACGGCACCGAAGAGGAGCAGATGGAAGGGTCCACGACCGAGATCGACCCCGAGACCGGTGAAGAGATCATCTACAGCGAAGGTTTCGGCGCCGGATGTGAAGGTGAGGCGTCGACCGAGATCTGGGGAGACCAGTCTCAGACTTCCGACCTGTGGGAGGAGCTCTCTCCCCAGATGGAGGCCATGTACGAGAGGATCCAGGCCGATCCGAGAATCCTCGAGCTAGACGAGCAATGGTCCGCATGCATGGCCGACGCCGGCCACGAGTACGAGAGCCGCACCCAGATGTACGAGGTCATCTTCGACGACTTCCAGCAGCGCTTCGACGCCATCGTCGGCCCCAACGGGGGTTACACCGACCCGTTCGAGGGCTGGTCCCAAGAGGAGATCGAGGCCTTCTTCGAAGAGAAGACCGAGGACGAGATCGAGGCCTTCTTCGAAGAGTCCCAACAGCAGAACCAAGCCGAGATC
>Ga0307505_10001975_pt1 | contig 15191 bp, 16 predicted proteins | sample 23_S_MG_FD_202183 | JGI IMG/M metagenome (GOLD analysis project Ga0307505, IMG submission 202183) | Soil microbial communities from Populus trichocarpa stands in riparian zone in the Pacific Northwest, United States - 23_S | ecosystem: Environmental > Terrestrial > Soil > Riparian zone > Trees...
CCGGGCATCCCAACTCGACGCCAATCGCCCCATTGTCGTCTATTGCTACGACCACGAGTGAGACCTCAGCCCACGAGCCGCGGTGCGGCTCGAAGCCCTGGGGTTCGGTGCTGTCTTCGACTACGCCGGCGGCAAGAAGGACTGGGTATCTGAGGGCATGCCCGTCGAGGGCGAACGTGCCGGTGAGGCACGGTCAGGACACATCGCGCGGCCAGACCCTCCCACATGCACACCTGAATCCTCGATCGACGATCTCAGCGGGCGCGAAGACATCGCCGAGTGGGGGTTGTGTGTTGTCGCCGACGAAGAGGGCATTGTCCACGGCCTGCTGTCTCTCTCCGACATCGAGCGCTCACCCGGCACCGCGCGAGTCGACCAGGTGATGGACGTGGCTCCACCAACCCGTCGCCCCGACACCTCCCTTGCCAAGATGCGCGACCGACTCACGGACAAGCAGCTGGAGTCGACCCTGATCACAACGAGCCGGGGCCGCCTCCTGGGTGTTCTCTTTCTCGAGGGCATCCGCCGGCACCTCGACGGCTAGGGCTAGCGAGCCGGGGGCCTCGGTTCGACGAGAGAGGGAGCGACCCTACGGCCGCTCCCTCTCGTTGTATCGATTGTTGGTGGAAGTAGCGGTTCAGGGGCGTCCGCCACCAGCACCTTCCGGCCTGCCATTGCCATTCCCATTCCCGTTGCCGTTGCCGTTGCCGCGGTTGGCGGGGTGGTCGTCGCTGTGCTTGTCACGCACCCACTCCGGGGGGCCGCGTCGGTCGTTGTCCTCGGTCTCGAGCTCGTTGTCCTCGGCCTCGTCGTCGCCACCTTGGGGGCCGCGCACGCAGTCGGTGGCCACCGTGGTGAAGTCGATTCTTCCGTCCTCGATCGGCTCGACGTTGGCACCGGCCTCGAAAGCGGGATCGGCCTCGACCTGCTGGTCGCCCTTGCCGAGGTCGGACTGGGCGATGTGACGCACCAGACAGCCACGATTGGCGCCCTCGTACAAGGAGTTGAACAGTTTCAGGAACATGCCGTGATTGACCTGACCCTCAGGACCGGTCACGTATCCACCGGTGACCTCGCCGCAGTCGCCCGACTCGATCGGCACGTCGGCATCTGGGTCGAATGAGCCATCGGTGAGGGCATAGAGCTGGACGGTCTCGCCGTCGAAGGTGTAGCCATATTCGACCGGCTCTTCCCCTTCCGGAGCGGCCAGGCCGCAGGCCACGAGCAGAACCGCGAGCTCTTCGCTGGGTGCCGACTCTTCGTCACCGAGAGTGTCGTCCAGCGCCTCATAGTTGGGGTCGTACTCGAGGGACGTGACATTCCAGGCGAAGAACTGGCTGTCTTCGTCGTAGCCATAGTTGAAGACGGTGTCGTCTTGACCCTCATTCGCGGCCAGGGCAATCCCTGACAGTGCAAAAAGTCCAATGGCGGTGAGGACGATCACCACCGTTCCACTCAAACGCTTCACTCGCATATCTCCTTGGTCGTCCAGCCCATGTGTCTGTAAACGCCAAAGGGGACCGTGGGGTCACGGGTCAGTTGCGAGGAGGGATGTTGTGGTTGGAGGAGAAGACGTTGTCCTGGTCGTACTTGGTCTTGACCTCGACGAGCCGCTCCCAAGTCTCCGGATGGAACGCTGCCCGCACAGCGTCCGGCGAGTCGTCGCCGAGGAAGTTGAGGTAGGCCCCCGGCTTTCCGCCGGCTAACCGGCGGCTGAGGTCACCCACCCAAGCCTCGTGCTCGGGTCGGCGCCCGGCATCCTCGTATGCGGCGGCAACATTGAGGATCATCGCCCTGTCCCGATGACCGAACGCGGTGGCGTCTTCGGAGACTCGCGCCACGGCACCACCAAGGACCCTGATCTGGAGCACACTCATGTCGGCGGTGGATGACGTCAGGGCGTCTATCGCCGACCCGGCGTCTTCGACGGTGAGAGCGTCGCTGAAGACCGAACGGACGGACATCGCTGTCGGGTGGGGGGCTTCCCCATCGTCGTAGATCGCCGGATACCTCATCGGCTCAACGGCGTCGACCAGAGGGGTAGCCAGAGAACGGAACCGGCCCAACTCACGCTCGGCCGTGTCGGCATCACCGGCGTGCACCATGAATCCCATCACGATCAGCTTCCCGTGAACTTCTTCGGGCAGGAATGGGAGGGGAGGGGCGAGGGCCACCCCGGCTACCACCGACAGGTCGTCCGTGGCTTCCTGGGATGCGGTCACGAACTCGGCGACCAGGCCAGGAGTCGCCGGGAGGATCATCATCCCGCCCACAACGGCGTCGATCGGATGGAGCCTGAACTTCAACCTGGTGACCACACCGAAGTTGCCTCCACCGCCACGGATCGCCCAGAACAGGTCGGGATCGTTCTCGGAGTCGATGAGCCGCACTTCACCGTCGGCAGTGACGATCTCCGCGGCGAGCAGACTGTCGATCGTCATGCCCAGCTTGCGGTGGAGGAATCCCACACCACCACCGAGCGTGAGGCCGCTGACCCCGACCGTTGGTGTGTCGCCGAAACCGGTCACAAGGCCGTGCTCTGCCGTCACCTTGGTGTAGTCACCGGCGAGAACTCCACCCCCCGCCCACGCTGTGCGCCCGTCGAGATCCACTTCGACATCGCGCAGGGCGGAAAGGTCGAGGAGCAGACCGTCACCGATGCTGCTGTGCCCGAGGGCGCTGTGACCGCCGGCCCGAACCGCGAGTGCGAGCCCGGTTTCGCGGGCGAAACCAATCACCCGGGCGACGTCAGTGGCGTCGGCCACCCGGGCGACCGCCCGAGGAACCCGCTTGTTGAATTCGTCGTAGAAGGCTGTCGCGGGCTGGTCGAAACTCGGCTGGGAAGGCTCGATGAGCTCGCCAGCGAGGTCCTTGGAGAGAGCTTGAAGAGAAGAGTGACTGGTCATGCTCACCAAGGTAGAACATGAAGTTAAGCTGAAGTCAAGCGATTTTGCGGGAGCGCTTCTTTCTCCCCCCGCGGCCTCTTCGGTGCTCGATCAACGGCGCTTTGGATGTGTCAGGAGGCCTTGAGGTCCCCGGCCGGGGCCTTCTTCTTGGGGTCGACGAAGGGGAGCGCGGCCACCGTGGCTGTCAGCTCGTCTCCGTTCTCGGATATGACCTCGAGCGTTGTGCCCGGCTCGGCCAACCCGATGGGAACCCAGACGTATCCGATGTTCTTCTCCAGACCGGGCGACCACACGGCATCGGTGACCCGGCCCACTTCTTCGCCATCACTTAGGGCCGGCCACACCTGTGAGAGCTCGGCGCGCAGTTGGTCTCCCTCGAGGTAGATGCCAACGAGCTTGCGGTCGACGCCTGACTCGGCCAATGCCTCGAGCGCTCCCTTGCCCAGATAGTCCTGCTCCTGCGGCTCGACGAGGCGCTCCATCCCGCTGATGTGGAGAGGGGTGTCGGCGAGAGTCATGTCTGATCCATAGTTGAAGATCCCGGCCTCGATCCGCCTGGCCTCACACGGGGCGATGGGTCGGATCCCGAACTCGTCCCCCGCTGCCGCCACCGCATCCCAGAGCTCGGTTCCCATGGACGAGTCGAGGATGTTCACCTCGAACCCTGGCACCGCGGTCCAGCCCGTGCGGCTGATGACCACGGGGATGCCGGCGATCTCGGTGTGGGCCAACCAGTAGTACTTGATGTCGTAGATCCCCGGACCGACCAGCTTCTCCAGAGTCTTCGCCGCCAGAGGGCCCTGCACCTGCATCGGGTGCACGTCGGGCAATGTGACGTCGACATCGAAGCGGCCGGCGGCGACCCCGAGGGCGTAGAGCCCGGCGTCAGAGTCCGCCAGCTGCAGCCACCACTGGTTCTCGGCCACGTGTAGAAGAACAGGGTCGTTGACCAACCCGCCGTCCGGGGCGGTGACTGGCATGTACTTGCCCTGTCCCACAGCACACTTGGTCAGGTCGCGACACGTGATGTAGTCGACGAGGCGGTCGGCGTCCGGTCCGCTCACCTCGACGGTGCGCTCCACTCCGACATCCCACATGGTGACGCCATTCACCAGGGCCCAATACTCGACGTCGGGGTCGTCGTAATACGCGGGCAGGTACATATGGTTGTAGATGTCGTAGGCGGTGCAACCTGCGGCGAGCGTGGCCTCGAAGAACGGCGACCTCCGATACCAGGGACCGAAATAGAGGGTGGTGCTCTTCTCGAGCATCTCGTTTCGCTCGTTGGCCACTGCGTCTCCTCGATAGATTGAACGGCCGTTCAAGAATAGGTGGCAACGCGCGTGCGATGACGCCCAGAACGACTACAACGAGGTGCCGTCCGACCGGTCAGACGAGCCCGGCTACCACCTTCTCGGCAGCGGCCACCACGGGGAAGTGGATGTTGCCACGCGGGCACGTCGGGAAGATCGAGCTGTCGGCGACCACCAGGCTCTCGGCTCCGTAAACCCGCCCTGCGGTGTCCACCACCGCGAGCGGATCGCTCGAAGGCCCCATCTTTGCCGTCCCGGAACAGTGATTGGTGGTCTGTGACCGGGCGAGCACGAGCTCAGTCAGGGCGTCACGGTCGCTCCAATTCCAGTACCGGTCCGGAAGGTCTTCCACGATCTCGGTGAGAGGTGCGGAGTAGTAAATCTCGCGCGCCATCTCAACGCCGTCGAGCATTCTCTCCAGATCCGAGGTGTCCTGATAGTGACGATGCTCGATGCGGGGGGCCGCACCCGGATCGGTCGAGGTGAGCGACACGGTGCCGGTGGAGCGAGCGTTGACCAGCGAGACCGAGATGGACAGCAGCCAGCGCTCCACCTCCGGGTCATAACCCTGAGCGTTGTAAATGTGGCAGTCGATCTCGTCGGGCGAGGTGGTGCCCCGACTCCTTGCCATGGCCTGACCCTGGAGTTGGCGGCCGTACTCCGCCTCGGGGATGAGGGCACCGCCGAGGACCTCGATCGAGAAGGGGTGGTCGAGGAGGTTCTGGCCCACGCCGGGCAGTGCCTGACGGACCGGGACGCCGAGAGACTTCAGGTCCTCTTCGTTTCCGTAGCCAGACCGGTTGAGGATGCCCGGGGTGAAGTAGGCACCTGCGGCGAGGATGACGAGGTCGGCGTCGATCTCCTCTCCCGTGCTGGTCACCACGCCGATCGCCCGCTCCCCATCGAAGCGAACACGGTCGACGAGTGTGTCACATCGAATGGTCAGATTCGGCCGACTCCGAGCCTGCGCCAGGTAGCTGAGAGTTGCATTGAACCGGTTGTCGGCTGCGATGTTCTTCGGCACCGGGCCAACGGAGGGGACTTGCTCCCGGGCTCCGTTGATGTCATCCACCCGGATCATCCCCTGGGCGACGCAGGCTTCTGTGAATGCCGCGTCCCCCGGCGAAAGCTCGTCTGCCCGGAGCACAGGGACCGGCCCATCGGTCCCATGCATAGGACCGCCGAGTGGATCGGTTTCCGCCTTGTTGAAGTAGGGCATTAGATCGTCGAACGACCAACCCGGGTTCCCGAGGGCTTCCCAATCGTCGAAGTCGCGGGCCGAGCCCCGGATCCAGTAGCAGGCGTTGACTGCGGAGGCGCCCCCCAGCACCTTGGCCCGCGGGAGGAAGATCCCGCTACCGGCGTCCTCGAGGTTCCAACTGTGCGAGGTGAGCGGCTGCTGTTGGCTGTACAGAAGATCGGCGGGCCAGCCTGCGACATCGCTGCCGTAGTCGGGACCGGCCTCGATCAGCAGAACCGACCGTCCCGAGTCATCTGTCAGTCGGTTGGCGGCCACAGCACCCACCGGCCCACCACCCACGATCACGACATCGAAACCGCTACGTTCCACGTTCTGCCTCCTCGCTGCAAACGCTTGCCTTCCTGAAGGTAACACTCGTGGACCAGCGAATGACAGTCGAAACCGTTCTGTGAAGATCCTTCGCGAAGGGGTCGCGAAGGATCTTCACAGAATGAGGTCTACTCCTCCCACCCAATACACTTGGTGGAGGCGTGTACGTCATCCTCTATCTACCCGAGGGCGCCGAGCCTGAGATCTTCGGACCCCTCTCCACGTTCCAGCATGCGGTCAACATGTTGCGGACACTGGCGACCGCGACCGGGCACATGCTGAGCACTCCTCCCGCGGGGCTGATGGCAAGAGTCGATCTGCTCATAGATGGCGAACGTCATCGCTACCAACTGCTCAAGGTCGGCTCGACCTCGCAGTTGGAAGTGCATGCCGCCATCATCGAGGAGCTGCGGGACACCGCACATCTTCAGGTACGCGACGCAGACGACCTGGATCCGCCGGGACGGTTCTCCAGCTACTGACTGGACGTCCCGTCCGATACGGTAGGCATCACCTCGTCCACTCATCCAGGAGCCATCGTTGGATTCGATCGCACCACAGCTGATCCTGCTCGGCGTCCTCATAGCGATCAACGCGGTCTTTGCCGGCAGCGAAATCGCGCTCATCTCGCTGCGAGAGGCGCAATTGCAGCGTCTCGAGAAGAACAGCCGAACCGGGAGACGTCTCGCCGAGCTGGCCAGGGACCCGAACCGCTTCCTCGCCACGATCCAGGTGGGCATCACGCTCGCCGGGTTCCTGGCCTCGGCGTTTGCGGCCGTCACACTCGCCGAGCCACTCGTCCCGGTCCTCGATTTCCTGGGTGGAGCAGCCGAGGCGGCCGCCATCGTCCTGGTGACTGCAGCGTTGACCTTCGTCACCCTCGTCATCGGCGAGCTGGCTCCCAAACGGGTGGCCTTGCAAAGGGCTGAGACCTGGGCACTCATGGTGGTGCGCCCGCTCGCCTTCCTCGCCAAGATCACCCGGCCACTCATCTGGCTTCTGGGGGTCTCGACCGACCTGGTGGTGAGGCTGATGGGAGGAGATCCGTCACTTCATCGCGACACTGTCACCGAGGAGGAGCTGCGCGACATGGTGGCAACCCAGACCGCATTCTCCGAGGAGCAGCGCACGATCATCTCGGGTGCGTTCGAAATTGGTGACCGCACTGTGCGCCAGGTCTTGGTGCCCCGTCGCGAGGTATTCACGATCGAGGCAGACCTCGACTCAGAAGAGGCTCTCCGCCTGCTCGTCGAATCTGGGCACTCCCGTGCGCCGGTGATCCATTCGGACCTCGACGAGACACTTGGTGTGGTGACCCTGAAGAAACTGTTCGGTGTGAAAGGGCTCATCCAGGAGTACGCCGATCCCCTCCTCGAGATCCCCGAGACGGTCACCGTGGTGGACGCACTGCGCCGGCTCCAGACCGAGCGACAGCAAATGGCACTCGTCGTCGATGAGCATGGGGGAATCGCCGGGATCGTCACCGTCGAGGACCTCATCGAGGAGCTGGTAGGAGAGATTTACGACGAGACCGACCCTGATGTGCTCTCCGTGGTTTGGGGAGACGACGGATCAGTGGTGGTGCCGGGATCGTTCCCGATTCACGACCTCGTCGACCTCGATGTCGACCTCCCCGAGGGTGACTACACCACGGTGGCGGGTCTCATACTCGACCTCCTAGGACACCTGCCCCAGTCCCCAGGCGAGACCGTCGCAGTCAACGGCCGCGTCCTCGAGGTTGTCGGGCTGGAAGGTCGCGTGATATCTCTTGTGCGCATTCACCCGGTGGTGCGGGAACGTGAGGAAGACTGATCACCCCGGGTGACAGGTACCTTCTCCCGCCATGACGACAGAGCAATGGCGAGCCAGGGTTGCCGGCCCCGACGACAGCGACGACGTCGCCCGTCTCCTGCACGACTTCAACACCGAGTTCGATGCTCCTTCTCCCGGCTCCGCGATCTTGGCGACCCGTCTCCGGGACTTGTTTGCTGGAGAAGACACGTTCGCGGTCCTCGTCGGCGAGCCAGCTGTCGGTGTTGGCCTGGTGACGACTCGCCCGAACGTCTGGTATGAGGGCCTGGTTGCCCTGCTCGATGAGCTGTACATCGCACCCGGCACACGCGGTCAGGGTGCGGGCTCGGCCCTGCTCGAACTACTCGTCGAGACTTGCCGGCAACGCGGCGTCGACCTCGTGGAGATCAACGTCGACGAAGACGACGTCGATGCCCAACGCTTCTACCGACGCCACGGTTTCAGTTCGACTGAGCCCGATTCCGAGGAGAGAGCCTTCTACTTCCGCATGGAGCTGAACTGACCAGCCCTTCTCGTTAGGCCCAGTCGCCTTCGAGGGGCAGCCCGGCGTCTTCCCAGTCGCTCAGCCCGCCCGAGTAGCGCCTCACGTTCTGATAGCCCGCTTCGCGCAACGCCATGTACAAGGCCACACTCGAATGGCATTCGGGGCTGGTGCAATAGACGACGATCTCCTCGTCCGGCTTCAACGAAGCGAGTGCCGTCTCCAGTGAATCGAAGTGCTCGGAGCCAGGGATGTGCTTGGCGCGGAATGCCCAGTCATTGAGCGCCATAACGAGACGCAACTCGTCGCCCCGGTCGAGCATCGCCCTGAGCTCGTCGCGCTCGATCGTCTCGATCTGGATGTCACCGTTCATCTCGATTGGCCCTATCTCACGGGGAGTGGCGATCGAATCGTACCGAGTCGCCAACGCCTCCAACCGGTACCCTCCACGGTCCGCCGGACATGAGGAGAGGACAGGATGGAGCCTTCCGATAACAGCGTCGAGGACTTCGTCGACGCGATCACGCATAAGAAGCGACGGCGCGACGCGGCGACCCTTCTCGATCTCATGCGAGAGGCGACCGGGGTAGAGCCCAACATGTGGGGAAGCATCGTGGGCTTCGGGAAGTACGAGTATCGATACGCCAGTGGTCGGGAGGGGACCGCTCCAGCTGCCGGGTTCTCTCCCCGCACCTCGGCCACGACCATCTATCTGGCGGACGGGGTTGGCGCTCACTCAGGCCCGCTCGAAGAACTCGGGCCGCACACGATCGGAGCCGGCTGCTTGTACGTCAAAGATCTCGAAGCCGTCGACCTCGAGATCCTGAGGGAGATCGTGACGAAGTCGTACGAGACAGTTACAAAGGGGACCTTCACCCAGAGGGCTCGCGACGGTGGAACATCCGATTCTTGAAGGACTCACCCGGCGGGCTGGTCAATTCCTGGAAATCGAGTGCAGTCGATAACTCACGGTGTGACCGGGGCGGTCCGACCGGCAAGTGAGGTAATCCTGCTCAACACCTTGGTGTGCGGACACTTGAACAGTGACCACGCCTTGGGGGCTTCCGAAGACGACTTCGGCATGGTCATGGTCGAGCCGGCGGTACCCAACGACCACGAGGTCGTCGAAGCCCACGAGGTTCTCCTGTTCACGGACGAAGTGCTCCGCAGCTTGGGCAAGCCGCGGGTGGATGCTTCTCCCCCGGTAATGCACCAGATCTAGCCGAGCAGCCTCGTAGTCACTCACGAAGGGATCGGCGTCCTCAGGCTCGAGTCTTCCGAAGTAATCACCTCGGGGGAGAACCAGGAGGTTGGAGGCGAACCGGTCGCCGCCCAGATGGGACACCTCCCACGTGCGGTCCAGCCGGGCGGCTGACATGGCGCGGTAGAGCGGTCTGCCCTTGTCGGCACAGCAGATGTCGTGGCGGCCATGGGTGCAAACCAGGTAGATCGGTTCCACGACAGGTGTGCCCGGGCCTAGCTCGCCGTTGGCAAGGGCGCCGAAGTCGACATCGAGGAGGACTGCTGGGTCGGCAAGACTCTCCGAGACCATGAGCGGAGAAGAGCCCGCGCCGCCTGAGTGGGCCTTGAAGAAGACAGGACCATCGCCAGACGCCGAGCGATGACGGATGAGCAGAATTCGGACTCCCGACGCTCTTTGCTCGAGCTCTGCGGCGATCTCGTTGGGAAACCTGCTCTCGGTCAGGGCATCAGGTCCCCACGCACCTGGCTGCTCGATGAGGAGCCAAGCGTCGACCAGGGAGGCGGTGGCGAAAACCGGCTCGTCGCGGGCGAGGGCCTCGGCCGAACAGCGCGGTCGATCCGTCAACCGATGACCTCGATCAGCCCTTCCCGGATGAGTCGGCGTGCCAAGACGAGCCGGCTCGCCTGGTCGAGTCCGGGGAGATCGGCGACCGCGACGCTGGCGCCATCAGCGATGAGACTCATCGCAGGCTCAACCGACATCGGCATCCGCAGCTCACGATCTCCCAGAAGCACTGACAACTCGTCGCCAATCGGCTCGATCACGCAAATGGAACCCGGGCGACGCGCGACCATTGAATCGTCCCCAACGGCGTCGAGCGTGAGGAGACGGTGCATCTGGCCCCGGAGCAGCGGCTGACGGGTTGAAAGGACTTTGTGCCGCAGCTTGCGCGCGATCTCGACAGGGTCGAGCTGTGTCAGCGCCGATCCCATCTCCCCCAGCCGACGACCCACCTCTTCTGTAAAGGCGCCCTCTCCCATCGAGAAGCGAAGCGGAAGGGCCTCGTCGAGGGTCGTGTCCGATTCGATTGCCTTGACCGCCTCTTTGAGCGCACCAGCCCAGGTGACGGCGAGGATCCCGATCGTTATGTGGGCTGAGGCCCGCTCCTGGGTGCTCGCGGAATGGGGGAACCCGGCCGGGATGTAGAGGGAGTCGCCCGGAGACAAGAGCGCATCGATGACAGCTGGGCGGCTCGGGGGCAGGTCATGGTGATCGTGGACCTTCCATTGCTTCGTGCCATGCGACTGCAGCACGAAGACATCGTGTTCGTCTTCGTGGGCACCGAATCCCTGTGCCCCCGGCGGTGTGATGTATGCGTTCGCCTGGACAGGGTGACCCAGCGCCAACTCCAGACCGCGGCAGTACTCGGCCAGGGGTCCCCAGTAGCGATGCATGCTCTGGAACACGATGGTGGCTCCCGCAGCAAACTCGTCGAAGACGGCCCTGGCATCGATGACTCCGGTCGCTTCATGGGACCCGGTCCGCGTCGTCTTGGTGTAGCGAGATGAGGGAAGGACCTGTCCTTCCTTGACCAGCCGGAATGCCGGCAAGCGCAACCCCATCGTGGAGATGATCAGGTCTACGTCGTCTAGCGAAAGAAGGTCGTCGTAGCCTCGAGGATCGGTGGCAAGCCGGTGTTGGGGGCGTCGTGCCCACAACTCAGCGGCGAACACATCTGGGTCACCGACGGCGCGGATTAAGGCCTGGCGTCCCGCGACGTCGGTTGGTGTCTTGGCGGTGTGCAGTCTCAGCTGTCCTGTGAGTCGGAGTCGGTGCTGTCCACACCATCGCTGTCGGTGCTGTCCACACCATCACTGTCGGTGCTGTCCACACCATCACTGTCCGTGCTGTCCACACCATCGCTATCGGTGCTGTCCACACCATCGCTATCGGTGCTGTCCACGCCATCGCTGTCGCGGGTCGTGGCCTGTGGTGTGCTGCCACCAACCGTGCGGATGTCCTCGTCGCTCAGGGTGCCTGGCGTTGTCTCGTTCTCGCTCATATCCATCTCCTCTTTCTGTTTCGTCGGTACCCGAAGATACACCGCAGCGACTTACCCAGTTACGAGCGTTCGAATCCGTTCTGTGAAGATCCTTCGCGAAGGGGTCGCGAGAGATCTTCACAGAACGGTGTTCGGGTGCGATCCAGCCCGATGGGTTCAGTCGTAGTCTTCGAAGTCGGGCCATGCGGCGATGTCGACACCGTGGTTGTCTGGCGAGGCCAATGTCCACCATCTCGGCTTGTGGGAGTCGTCGACTATCCGGCCGCCCTCTGCGAGAGCAGCGGCAACCCGCGCCTCGATCTGGTCGGCAGGCACGCTGACATCGATATGCACGCGGCCGCGGCCGGGCTTGGGTGGTTCGAGCTCATGGAACCACAAGTGGGGATTGCGCCTGTGCGGGTCGATCGCATCCTCGTCGCCGAGGTCCTCGTACCCGAAGGCAGCAGCCCAGAAGGGCCGCACGTCGGCACCCGCATCCTGGGCGATGGCGATGCCGACAACCTGCACCTGCGACGGGTCGGCCTCGAGCCCGAGCTTGCGAGCCAGAGTCGAGACACTGCGAGCGAGCTCCACATCCTTTTCGCCCAGGGCACCGTCCTTCCTCGAGAACGTTCGGATCGTGACTCCCTCGGGCCGCAGATCTACATCGGGTGAACAACCCAAGGCCTCTGCGACCTCGCCAATCGCAGCCACGAACTTCGCACCCTCGGAGAAAGATGCGGTGCGGAAAAAGGCGTGCGCCCCCCAGAAGAGCACCCGCCAGTCATCCACACCGTCTGACTCGTGGAACGCCTTGCCCGTGACTCTCTTGTCGCTCATCGAGACTCCTTTCCGACCTAAGACCCCATTGGGGACGATAGGGCCGGGAAGAGCAGCTGAATCGAGACGGAGACGTTTCGGATCAGATAGCTGGTTTGGCAACGGGCAAGAGCGCCGATGCCGCGTCTTCGAGCCGAGTCTGGCTCTCTTGGTCATCGTGAGCGCGGCTCACGCTCATCTGCTCGAGCTTGCGTTTGTGACGCGCGCTCGCCTCGACCCGATCCCGCTCGTAGCGTTCAGAACGTTCCTGGGTGGTCAAGATGACTTTCGCGAGCTGCCAGATTTTCTCGGAACCACTTCCATTACGAAGTAGCTCTCACACTTGCACTTGGGGACGGTGCACGCGAGAGCCTGGCGATGTTCAACGCGAGGGTGCCCGCATTCACCACATCGGGCACGGGCTTCTGCACCACGGGAGGTCATGAGTCACCCCTGGAGAGGTCACGCAAAACCGAGACCGGAACACGACGGCCTGCGGTGGCGATCGGTCGTAGACAACAATTACTCGGGCCAGCCATCTCGACCTCCTTCAAAGGCACAACAACATAGTTTACTTGAGGTCTAACTATATCTCAAAGTAAAGTGACATGGTTGTGACTCAGCACACCTCGAACGACAGAAAGGATCAGGAGGACCGGGTCGACGGGGTCGTGCGTGAATGGCGCCAGCATCGGACGGACCTCGATTTCTCGCCTCTCGAGGTCGTGACCCGCTTGCTGCGCGCTGCGCACTTCGTCCAGGTCAACTTGGACGGGATCGCGTCGGCCTACGGCCTCAGCCACACCGGCGACCTCGATGTCCTGACCAACCTCGACCGCGCCGGCCCACCTTATGAAAGGACTCCGTCGGACCTCGCCGATCTCCAACTGGTCACCGCCGGAGGAATGACCGTCCGTCTCAACCGTCTGCAGCGAGCCGGGTTGATCGAGCGGCGCCCGAATCCACGTGACGGTCGCGGGGTGCTCGTCCGGCTCACGCCAAGGGGACAGCAACTCGCCGAAGACGCCCTGACGACCCTCATCGCCACTCAAGAAGCGCACATCGGTGGACTCGACGCCTCCAAGCGGGAGCTCCTTGCCGGGTTACTCCGTGAGATGTTGCTCACACTCGGCGACGCCCCAGCGTTCCGACCCAAGGTGGCACTCGAGCGGGAGTGATCCTGGTGGCCCCCCAACTCGATGCACTCGGCTGCACACGCCGGCATCGGGGCTATCCTTGGTACGCGGCCGAATGTGCCGCTCACTTTTGCTCGCGGATCGTCCGGCCCACCGAACCGGAAACCACTGCCTGGACCAGTGAAGACTATGTGCTCTTCATGAGCGCAGGCAGAAGGAACAATGACATCTCGCTCAGACCCATCCCTCGGGATTGTGTCCACTTTTCCCCCCACAGTTTGTGGGATCGCCTCCTACACGGCATCGCTCGTCCAGTCCCTGACGGGAAGGAAGGGCGCCACACGCCGCATTGGCGTAGTTCGGCTGACCGACGGTCTCACTCCTGACACGGGATCGCCTGTTGTCTTCAACCACCGCGCAGGAGACGAGACGTCACTTCGCTCCGCGGCGGCGATCCTCGGAACCTACGACGCTGTGTCACTTCAGCATGAGTTCGGTATCTATGGCGGGCGCGACGGCATCGAGGTGCTCGATCTCATGTCGAGGCTCGATGTGCCAATGGTGGTCACACTGCACACAGTGCTCAGCGAGCCGACGTCACATCAGCGGTGGATTCTCGAGAACATATGCACACTTGCCGACCGGATCGTCGTGATGAGCGAGACCGCTTCTCGCCGGCTGGTCGAACGCTACGGAGTCGATGAACGGCAGATCAGTGTGATCGCCCACGGAGCAGACCCCGCCTTCGCCGGACCATCACTTGTCACTGGCGACCGGCCGTTGATCCTGACATGGGGCCTCATCGGCCCAGGCAAGGGATTGGAGTGGGCGATCGAGGCCTTCGCCCACCTCTCCGACCTCGAACCCCTCCCCCGGTACCTGATAGCCGGCGCCACCCACCCTCACGTGCTTCGGGAGTCGGGCGAGAGTTATCGCCAGAGCTTGAAAGATCTCACCATCAGCCTGGGACTCGGGGGGATGATCGAGTTCGACGATCGTTACATGAGCCGGGTCGACCTGGCACGGCTGGTCCGGAGCACAGACGTCGTCGTCCTGCCGTATGAGTCGGCGGAGCAGGTGACGTCGGGCGTGCTCGTCGAGGCGATTGCGGCCTCCAAGCCGGTAGTGGCCACCCCATTCCCACATGCCGTTGAATTGTTGGCGAACGGTGCGGGGGGGATCGTCCCCTTCGGTGATCCGAGCCGTCTCGCCGAGGAGCTGAGACACATCCTCTCAGATCGTGAGGCACGCTCACTCATGTCTCACCGAGCGCGGCAGTTGGCAGCCGATTGGTACTGGCCGGCAATTGGCCAGAAGTTCGCAGAGATGATCTCGTCGGTCGTCGCCAACGGCAACACGTTCGCGAGCCCGAACTCTGGACGGCAACTTGTCGCGGGATGACCTGGCCATCGACGGTCACCCCTCGACGAGCGGATTCAGGCTGCCCAAGCCGAACTTCGCCCATCTACGGGAAATCACGGAGCCGAACGGCATATGGGAACACGCCGACCACTCGACACCTCGACGCGAGCATGGCTTCTGCAACGACGACAACGCCCGCGCCCTTGTCATCACGGCGCACGAGGAAACTGAAGACCTGTCTCTCCTGTCGGGCATCTACCTTCGTTATGTCCTCGACTCGCGGAAAGCAGATGGGACGTTCCGCAACCGACGAGACTCAACCGGAACATGGGCCGAGGAAGCCGGCAGCGACGACAGCCAGGGACGAGCGTGGTGGGGCTTGGGTGCAATCGCAGCGCGAGCCCAAGACGGGTGGATGCTGGAGTCGTCGCTCGAAGCATTCGAAACCTGTGGGGTATTCGAGTCCCCACATCTGAGGGCAAACGCCTACGCAGCGCTGGGAGCGGCCGAGGTCGCCAGTTCGAGAGACTGCCAGCCGGCCCTCGAC
>Ga0307505_10001976_pt1 | contig 15190 bp, 12 predicted proteins | sample 23_S_MG_FD_202183 | JGI IMG/M metagenome (GOLD analysis project Ga0307505, IMG submission 202183) | Soil microbial communities from Populus trichocarpa stands in riparian zone in the Pacific Northwest, United States - 23_S | ecosystem: Environmental > Terrestrial > Soil > Riparian zone > Trees...
GGCGACTGAGGCGTACCCTCGGGGTACGTCGAGGGAGACGCACGACTGAGAACGAAGTTGGGAGGCAGTTTCAGCCGCCGCTAGTAGAGGCTTCTGCTGACTTCGGCCGAGAGCACACTTTCATTGCCGGCATTGTCGTATGCGGAGATGGCAAAGTAGTAGGTCTCGCCCTTGGGAAGATTGGAGATGGTATAGCTCGTGACTGTTCCTGTCAGGAAGGGCGATCCGGAGAAACTGTACGTGCCGGATGCCGTGCCGACGTAAATCTTGTAACCGGCCAGATCAGGTTCTCTGTTTGCTGCCCATGTCAATGTCATGTTCCCTGTCGATGGACTAGCAGGAGGCGGAGATGATGGTGGAACTGACGGCGAGTTCGAGGGCGGGGTTGTGGGTGGAGTCGAGGACGGGGTCGAAGGTGGACTCGGTGGCGGAGGTGTGCTGACAACAGGAGTCGAGGGTTGCAATAAGCTCGTGATCGCAGAGTTCTGGAGTAAATTCAAGGCCGATCGCGAACCGCTGGAGGAGGACGCTGAGCCGCTTCCCGCTGAGGCTGCAGAATGAAGGCCTGCCGCTCCGGCGACCGGAGAGGAAGTGGTTGGAGCGACCGCGGCAGAGCCGGACGAGATCACTCCGGCAAGAGGCGCAGCGGTTGCCTTATTGGCAGGCGCCGTTGTCGTGGGGGCTGCGCCCTTGGCAGTATCGCCTACCGCCTGTGTGGTCTGCCCATCTGCGATACCCGATACCGGTGCTGCAGGGAGAGTTTGGGATGAGGTCGCAGGAGCGGTGATTGTGGCAATGGCCGGACGCTTGGTCAATGTCCGATGCTGCGGCGCTGGTAGAGGTGCTGGTGAAACCGATACCGATGGCTTGTGCGGTTCGATCGGACTCGTGATGTGAGTGGGCTCAGTGCTGGGTGGCTGAAGGATGGTTCCATGAGTTGTGGCAGGCAGAGCGGAAGATTCAGCAGCTGAACGCTGAATCAAGCTATGCCGAGTTGGTGGCTCTTGTTCTGCCGCTGAGATGATCGTGGGCATCGCGACAGAGTGCAAGCCCTGGAATAGTATTGCCGCAAGGATGGCAAGCTGGAACCGGGACGTCACGATGTCTGTTGCAGGAATCATCCTTGATAAGTCCTATAGGACTCAGTTGTCTGTGACTCCTTTGCATTGTGTCGCGGACATGCATGTTGCGCCAGAAAAATGTCATTTTTTCTCTTCAAAGAATACCTTAGAGGTGCGGCAGGATGCTCAAAACGGTCATCCAGCAAGGCCGCAGGGAGTGAGGCGACTGAGGCGTACCCTCGGGGTACGTCGCAGGGAGACGCACGACTGAGAACGACGCATGGGAACAGGCGCGTCTCGGCGCGCCGGGGTTGGGAGGGTGGGAAGGAGGCTTTTTCAGCAGCCTGCTAGGGGAGATGGGTAACGAGCCAATCACTAATCGCTGCAGTCATTTGCTGAAAATCTTCTCCTCGTGTGAATTGATGATCGGCATGCGGTAGAAGATCCAGCCTCTTGGGGCCTCTCAGCGCGTCGCGCAATCGTTGGCTTTGATGAAGGGGGACACATTCATCCCGCTCACCCTGGACAATCAGGGTGGGTATGGTAATGTGTTCAGCCGGTTCATAGGCGATCTGTTTAAGGCAGTCTTCGTAAAAGGCGTACCGCAAACGGATCCGCTCCGGCCCTCCCATGATGTTCTGAATCGTGTCCGTGGCTTGCCATTGTGCCAATTCTTCCGGCCCGAATGTTAGACGAAGCTCTTCTGCAAAGTCGACCACAGGACATTTGAGGGCTAAACAGGCGATATCGTCACGCTGGGCTGCCGTGAGGATAGCGACGAGCCCTCCGAAGCTTGAGCCGACAAGCCCGATCCGGTCATAGCCTCTGGCGGTCACCAAGTCCAGTGCGGCTTGGGCTTGATGTACGGCGAGGGTTGTCGTGATCTCTTCGAACGGTCCGTCACTGTCTCCTTGGCCGAAAAAGTCGAACCGAAAGGTTGCGATGCTTCGTTCACCGAGAAGGCGGGTCAAGGTCCTGTTGGTCGTACTGTTCTTGCCGGAGAGAAATCCATGGCACAGCACGGCGAGCTGCGTGGTCGGTCCGTCAGGCACGCTCAGTATCGCGGCAATGCCATGACCATATCGATCATGAAATGTCAGGGATACTTCTTCCAAGGAGTGACCTTTCAATCAAGCATCATACTGGGAGACTGATTTCACAGCTTGAATATCTAGGGATCCGTCCCTGTGGCGCAATAGAAAACGATATCGCAGGATATCCGAGTGAGGCAGGCGGGACAAGCTAGATAGGCCAAACAAGGTGGAAATGCAATGTGTCCAAGGCGCGACTTCCCCGTATGTCGCGCCTCTCACGCGGCAGGATCTATGGCACTGGTGGATTCTTTCGGCATCTGGTTAGGGAGAGACACGACGATTCCTGATGGCGAAGCCCCCAAAACCCAGGTGAGTTTGCCAGTAAAGATGGTCAGGCTGCCAAGGAGTAGGCACACGGTGACCCAGGTCGCGATCTGAATAGAGAGTGAACTAAGCGGGAAGCTCCAGGTCATCGCGGCGAGTAAGCCGAATCCCATCGTCCCAAAGCTCAGTCCGGTCAGCTGAAGGGCTCGCCACCGGTCCATCATGGCAGCGAGTTGTGCGCGATAAGGCTCCTGCTTTTTCCGGTTCGCGATGTGGTCGGTTGCCACGATTTCAGGAATGCCATGGGACAAGGCCCCCAAAACCGTCTGTAAGATAAACCCGATCAAGGCCATATGTGTATACGCTGCGAGGTGCAGCGAGCCGAACGGCAGGACCGGCGGCTGTGGCAAATAGTTGGCTCCGACGAGCACTCCCATGATCATCATGAGCACCAGGAAAAACGTGGCGAGTAACAGATGGTCGGAGGCGGCGTTCCCCGGATGGCTGGAGCGTAGCCACGTGCGCAACAGATTGTACGCATAGAGACCGATGCTGAGGATGAGTAACCCTCCGATCGCGAGTTCGAGGTGGAGCGACGAAGTGATAAATCCGCCGATCAAAACGACGAAGCCGACGGGAAGCGCGACCATCACGAAGCGGGCAAGTTTCAGACTGTAGAGTTCGGTGTTCAAGACAATCGGCAAGAGGCGATGGGTGGCGCCGATCATGGCCATGGTGACAAAACCCAACAGAATCAGATGTAGATGAAGAAGCCTTGCATGGGCATAGTATTGTTGAACGAACTGGAAAGCCATGGCGACGCTGACGATTAATCCAACGAGTAAGGAAATGAGAGAAACGCGATAGAGCCAAGAGGAGTCTGTTGATTGAGTCGGGCTTTGCCGCGCGTACTGCCACGCGACCGGGGCGATGGAGGCGACGGCCCCAATCAAGACAATTCCAGCCCCGCCGACGATCATCATGTTTCCGAGCCCGAATCCAATGAGCAACAAGACCGTGGCGGCGTTCAGGGTTGCGAACAGCCATGGACGGGAGTTCACGCCGGCATGATCGCTCCGGGAATCACCGGATAGGGAAGCCAGGAGCCCGCCGATCATGAGTTGAAGGATTCCACCGACAAGTGTGGCATGTACATGGACCGACCTCAACCAAGAAGGCAGCGGCGTGCCATGGACCAATCCAATCAGGGTGCCTAGTCCCACCAGCGAAGCAAGCAGGAGCCAGCCAAATCCCGTAATCAGAAAGGTCAGTGGGCGGCAGGTTAAATAACCCATGGAATTCTCCCGACAGACAGCTGAAACAGTCCTCTCGAACGTCATCGATCTTCGTAAAGTGTATCTCGTTCAGGCGTTTGAGGTTACAAATTTCTAGTTTTCAGAGGATGTCTCTGAAAGCTGGACGCTACGCATCAGAAAACAGCAACGTCACTCCCGGAAGAGCAACGTTGCACGGGCAAAGAAATAACGGGTGGATTTGAAACGGTTATGGCGAGAGAAAGTAAAAATGATTCGTCGGCCCGGTGCCGTGACCGATTGCCAGGCTATGGCGAATGGCCTCGGTGAGATACGTCTTGGCCGTTTGTACGGCGTCGTTCATAGATTTGCCTCGTGCGAGATGGGCCGCGATGGCTGAGGCGAACGTGCAGCCAGTGCCATGTGTGTGGGGGGTCTCGATGAATTCCCCCTTGAACACATTGAAGAACCGGCCGTCATAGAGCAAATCGGTGGCTCGATCCGTCAGCAAATGCCCCCCTTTGATCAACACATGCTTGCAGCCGAATCCGTGAATGATTTTAGCGGCGCGGCGCGCGTCCGCGAGCGTCTTGATCTCGATGCCGGACAGTTGCTGGGCCTCATGGATGTTTGGCGTCACGAGCAGCGCCAGGGGAAAGAGCTGTGTCTTCATGGCGTCGATTGCCTCCGGCTTGAGTAGCGCATGGCCGGTCTTTGAGATCATAACCGGATCCACCACAAGATTCGTGACATTCTGAGGCTTCAGGAGTTTGGCGACGACCTCGACGATCGCCGTCGAGGACAACATCCCGGTCTTCACCGCCGCGACATCGAAATCGTCGAACACCGCATCGATTTGCGCCGCGATGATCGGGATCGGCAATTCCAGGACGTCGGTGACCTCTTCCGTATTCTGTGCGGTGATAGCGGTGATCGCCGACATAGCAAACACGCCGTTAGCCGACATGGCCTTAATATCGGCCTGAATACCAGCCCCCCCGCCAGAATCCGAACCCGCAATTGTTAACACTTGCTTCAATGTATTTGGACTCATTCACTGTCCCGTTTTTGGTGAAAATCGGCACCCATTATAGTACTCACAGGTAAGAACCTGTCCAGTATGGGACTTTCATACCTCCGTGCCGCACTCGTCCCTGTGTGTTGCCCATACACCGCAACCATTATTGAGGGCCTGAACACAAGTCCCCGTCGATGCCTTTAAATAGGTGTGGCAGGCCTAGAGCATTTACATAGTGCTGTGCAAGACCTTCAGCCCCTGGATACAGGGTCATGCGAGTAATATTTAAACGTTGAAGCTCTTTGAGGCAGGACTTCAAACGGGAGGGGGTTGCAGTAAACCAGTACCGCTTTATGTGTTTGTTGGTCTCGTGGTTAGGAATAAGCGCGGTAAGGTTGTCCCCGAATGTTCTGGTTACATCCAATGGCAGCACGAAGGCACCTTGCTGGGCTGCGAGCCTGTGATTTAGGCGGAAGGGGCTTAAAAACCACAATCCAGGACTTTTCTTCATACAGAATACTTGCTCGCTCTCCTTGACGGAATTCGATCCAGCTATTTTTACCACTTTAGTTAGCTCTTGGTATTCCTTCTCGGCCTGCTCTCTCCACCATGGTGCTTCTAGAGCCCAGATTTCGCAGGTGTCTCCTGCTTTTGCTCGATCGACAGCAAAATGAACTGCGACCCAAAATGAATAGGTCCAGTCCATTAGACGGGCAGGACCACCGTAGTGTCTAAGCAAGGCGAGCCATTCCATGCGGTTCTCTTGATCAAGGGGTTGATCGTTGACGAGATGATAGCGTCGTTTGAAATCTCGGAGTAGGCGGTACTCCCATATCCGGGCCTTGGATAGGGGAATATTGAATCGATTCATTCCTCTTTCAAGAGAGGTCTCTAGTGGGCATCGTGATTTACGAGTGCCTTTCGGGATTATCTGTCCACGGAAGAGCCAGCCATTCCAGCGATTCGTGTTTTGCTCGTATAACTTCCTCAGCGAATTCCAGGAAGAAAGATTTTTTTGTGAATAGAAACTTGGGACGCTACTTTTCTTTTGACCTGTTCGATCACCCATCTGCTTCTTCACTATCTCCCCCTCATGATAGGTGTATTCCGCAAAGGAAGTTGGGCTCTCCTTGACCTGCGTGCGCCCAGCGAGGGTCTTTCCCTCCTCTCCCTATTTCGGTGGCCGTAAACTCAAAGGGGCTGTGGGTGGGGTATCCCACCCCTCGGTTCCTGTCTTTTTGTCTCTTTCCAATCTGGCACGTCGTGACTTGACGGGTGGCGCGAACCTGGGTACCCATCCGCCCGCAGCGGGGTCCCTACACCGGGCGGGGTGCGAGGACGAACGGGTATCCAGGTTTGTGACAGGACCCGTCATTTCTTTCCCCACTTCTCTCCCTCTCGGCCGGTGTTCTATTTTAGGCCAAGGCTGGGAGGCACTCGAAGCGTAATCAGAGCGACGTTGGGCTACCGCTCTTGCTGAACCAGAGCGACCGCCTTTGGCGGTGGTGCCGAATGTCCGAAGTCACACCTTTGCAAAGCAAGTGGTGTGGCAAGTTTTCGGCGCCAAGCGGCGGTGAAGCCTAGAGCGGTCAACGGCGCTCTGTGTCCGCGAGCGGAGAGAGCTTCCCCGCTCTGGCCCGCCCTCTTACACCGGCCACTTCTCTTCCTCCCACGCCATCTCCCAAAACATCCACTCGTACCGCGAGCTGGTGACGAACGATTCTTCCATCCGGCGTTTTTCTTCTTTTCCCGCCGTCTTGGCCCACTGGTCCACTTTCTTGCGCATCCATTCCTGCACTGCGGCGAATTCCGGCGAGGCGTAGAGCATGAGCCAGTCCCGATAGGGATGATTCTGCTTCGGCGGGCCGTGTTTCAAGAGATGCTGGCCGACGACGCAGTAGATCCAGGCGCAGGGGAGGGCGACGACGGTGATCTCCGCTGCCGAGCCTGTATAGGCGACGGTGAGCATATGCCGCGTGTAGGCGTAGTTCGTCGGCGCCATGGGCACGGACGACATTTCCTTTGCGGTCATCTTCCATCGTGACCCGTATCCTTCGTGAAGGCTGCGCTCGACAACGATGGTGTCTTCGGCGAGCTTCGTCAGGCGCAGGGCCGATTCTGAATCCGGCGCTTTCAGCGCTCCGGCAGAAAACACACGGGCGAGGTCACCGAGAAACCGTGCATCTTGCAGAATGTAGTATTTGAATTTGCGTTCCGGCAAGGTTCCCTTGCCCAACGCCACGACGAACGGATGGGTCAGTTGGGCATCCCAGATAGGCGTGGCGAGTTGTCGCAAGTGATCAGTAAAGGACATGTGAGCTCTTTCTATATAGAACGTTGCTCGTGAGGCGTATCTCGTATCTCGCTAGAAAGAAATAAAGAGGAAATCAATGTAGGTTTCGCTTCACGCTTCACGAGATACGCTTCACGATTTTTGTGTCTGTCCGGGCCAGGGCCTCGGTAAACGATTAATGCCGTCGAGCGCGGCGACTTTGTAGCATTCCGCCAGGGTGGGGTAGTTGAAGACCGTGTCGATGAAGTAATCGACCTTTCCCCGGTATGCCATGACGGCCTGGCCTATGTGAATGAGCTCTGTCGCCCCCTCTCCGATGGCATGGACGCCCAGGAGTGTGCGAGTGTGGCTATGAAACAGCAGCTTCAGCATGCCGGTTTCATCGCCGGTCAGTTGGCCGCGGGCGATTTCCCGATAGTGGGCGATGCCGACTGCATAGGGAATTCCTGCTTTGGTCAGATCCTCCTCATTTCGTCCCACCATGGAGATTTCCGGAATGGCATAGATGCCGTAGGGTAGGAGATCCGTGTCCGTGTGGTCGGGATGGCCAAAGGCATGGCAGGAGGCATGCCGCCCTTGCTGCATGGAGGTAGAGGCCAAGGCGGGAAAGCCGATGACGTCGCCGGCGGCGTAGATATGGGGAACTGCGGTTTGGAAATGGTTGTTCACGATCACGCGGCCTCGCGCATCCGGCGTGATACCGACGGCCTCCAGGTTGAGGCGTTTTGTGGCGCCGATACGGCCGATGGCATACATGAGCGCCGTGGTGGTGATCGGTGGCCGGTGTGTCAGCGAGACCGTGACTTGTCCATCGGACTCTTTCCTGACCGCGACGACTTCTTCCTCGTGGCAAAGCGTGACGCCGATGTCTGTCATCTGCCGTTGCAGGGCGTCGATGATCTGAGCGTCGACAAATTCGAGTAAGCGCGGGCGCTTGTCGATCAGCACGACCTGCACACCGATCATGGCGAGGATCGATGCGTACTCTGTGCCGATCACGCCGCCGCCGACAATGACCATCGATGTCGGAAGGTGTTTGAGCGTCACGAGGCCATCGGTATCGATGATCGTGTGACCATCGAAAGGAATATCGGCCGGTCTGGTCGGCACTGTTCCCACTGCGATGACGATCACGTGGGCATAATGTTCGATCGACGTGCCGGCCTGTTGAATGAGGAGCCGGTGAGGATCAACGAAGCTGGCCTCTCCAAAGATCAGATCGATGCGGTTACGCGCCATCTGGTTCTGCACGATCTCAATTTCGTTTTTAATGATGTGGTTGGCGCGAAACGCGAGATCTTCGATCGTAACCGTCTCTTTGAGACGATAGCCGGCTCCGTACAGGTTGCGTTGGCGGAACCCTGAGAGATAGAGGACCGCTTCGCGGAGGGCTTTGCTGGGGATGGTGCCGGTGTTGGTGGAGACACCGCCGACGACGGCTTTGCGTTCGATGATGCCGACGGTCTTGCCGAGCTTGGCGGCCTGGACCGCGGCCTTCTGGCCGGCCGGCCCGGTCCCTATGACGAGAAGATCGTATTGGGCCATTTCTTCATTCTAAAGGAAGGCCGAGGTTGAGGCTAAGGTTAAAGAGAAGTATGCGTCCGCTTCTCCTCAACCTCAACCTAGACCTCGGCCTTTTCTTTGGTCTAGCTTGCGGTGATCAATGACTTGGCTACGGCGAAGGCTTCATCCAGGTCCGGCAATTGGGTCAGTTCGGGTGTGACTTGTATATACCGCACGGTATTGTGAGCATCGACGACCATGACTGTGCGAGCCAGGATGTGGGGGCCCTTGAGATACAGTCCATAGGTCTTTCCGAACTCAGCGTCCCGATAATCCGAAAGGAAGGTGACGTTGGCGATATTGGCTTCCTGCGCGAAGCGTTTTTGCGCGAAGGGGGTGTCGACGCTCACGGTCACCAATTCGACCATCTTGTCGAGGCCCTTATTTTTTTCGCTCAGGTAGTGGGTCTGCTGTTCGCACACCGGGGTGTCGAGCGACGGCACGACACTGATGATCCGGACCTTGCCTTTGCCCTTCGTGTCGGTGATGCCGATCGGCGACAGGTCCGTCTGTGTCAGCTGCACCTCCCTGAGGGGGTCGCCGACTTTAATGCCGGTTCCCGAGAGCACCAGAGGGCTTCCCTTGTAGAGGACTTTTTGCCCCTCACCAGAGATGACGCTGCCGTCCGCGACGGTCATGTTTTTGTATTGAAAACTGCTGCCAGTGGTGCCTCCCATGCTTCCGCATCCGGCTAGCCCGATCGTCATACAGAGTGCGGCCCCAATGATCGTCCGAGATACTGCCCTCATACTGCCCTCCTTGGTGAATCGATAATGATCATTCGATCATCACTATAATGGTTTGTGCTTGTGTTGCCAGCAGGCGTTGGAAACCTATGCAGGCATAGCAGAAGCTCGATACCAGGCCTGTCTATGTGCAGACAGGCGCAGACCGCATGTGCGGCGCGACAGGATAGCATTTTTGCTAGGGGCGAATAAAGGTGATGAGCTCCTGGTTGACCACATCCGGTCGTTCCCACTGCGGGATGTGCCCTGCATTGGGGATTCGGGCAAATCGTGACCCCATGATGGTCTGGTGGAGTTCTTCGCCTACGGCGATTGGAAATACCCGATCTTCTTCTCCCCACAGCACCAACGTCGGGTGGGTGATCTCTCCGAGGCGCGTGGCGAATCCGGACTCCCACAGTGGAAGGTTATCTCTGACGGTCATAATGGGTTTGATGAGTCCTGGCCGCCGGCGGTTGCGATTGGACCGCTCGATGACGGCTGGTGTGAGGAGTGCCGGGTCGTGCACAATTTCTCTCAAGAGGGACTCGGTCATCAGACCGCCGAATAGCATGTTGCCCAATGAGACGAGCCAGGACGGCGCGCTGGTTTCCAAGGCCCGCCTGACTGACGGACTGGTGAGTTTGGCCATGACGTGTTGTGGCAGCCCGTCGACAAGGACGAGCTTGGCCACGCGCGTGGGGTGGGACAGCGCCATGCCGATGGCCAAGCCGGCGCCCATGGAGTTGCCGACTAACGTGGCCTGCGGGATCTTCACGGCGTCCATGAAGCCGACAAAGAACTCCAACATCTCATCAGGCCGGTAGTCGATTGCCGGTTTATCGGACAGCCCGGCGCCGGGTAAATCGAGCGTGAGGACGCGGAAGTGCTGTGACAGCGCATGCTGCTGATACTCCCATTGCCACATCGATCCTCCGAAGCCATGGATCAGGATGATCGGCGGGCCTGAGCCCACATCCAGATAGGCGATCTGCTGGCCGTGAACGAGGACGGTGTGAACGGGCATGCGCTCGATGGCGTCGAATTGCGTCGGAATCGACGAGGGAGATGAGCAGGCGGTCATGATGTGACACAGCAAACCAACAACAAGCAGCGCGAGGTGTGGCAGTCTGAAGGTATGACCGGAAGTACGGAGGTCTACCGGACTATTCCAGTTGGATGACTGTTTCATCCGTCTTCACGTTGTCGCCTTCGGCAACCAGGATGGCGGTGACTTTCCCGTCGATCGGGGCTGGGACCTGGCTTTCCATCTTCATGGCTTCAATGATCAGGAGGGGGGCGCCGACCTTGACCACGGCATCGATCGCGACGAGTACTTTGACGACGCGGCCCGGCATCGGGGGGGCGACGTCACCCGGCTTGGAGGGCCTGGGCCGTTTGGGTTTGGCGCCGGTCCCAGTGTCTGGAGCTTCCGGCACACCGGCCAGGATTTCCTGGATCGGTTCCAATGAGACTTCTTCGAGTTTGTCGTTGACCCGGATGTAATAGGGTTTGCGGCCGTCAACTTTCCGTCCGGAACCGGAAACCTGTATATGGTAGGTCTCGCCGTGGACCGTGACGTTGAATTCGGCTGGGGCCAAATGAAGCTCGGTCGCTCCAGCCGGTCCGCCGGGTATGAAGCTTTCAAGAGGTTCCAGCGTCAAGTCTCCCTTCTCGCGCGCTTCAAAGAAGTCCCGCGCGATCGTGGGGAACAGGGTAAACGAAAGCTGATCTTCTACCGTGGTGGCCGAGGCAGGCAGATCTTTTCTGGTGGCTTCGAGTTCAGGATCCAAGCGATCGGCAGGCCGCGTCTTGATCGGCTGGTCGTCCCCGATCGCGCGGGCCATGATATCGTGATCGAGGGGCCCAGGCGCCCGCCCGTAGAATCCGAGGAAGTAGTTCTTGGTTTCCGTGGTGATGACTTTGTATCGTTCGCCTGTCAGGACATTCAGCGTGGCTTGAGTGCCCACGATCTGACTAGTCGGGGTGACGAGCGGGGGATAGCCCATTTCCTTCCTGACGCGCGGCACTTCATCCAGGACTTCCTTGATCCGATCGAGGGCGTTCTGTTCGGTCAGTTGTGCGGCAAGATTCGAGAGCATACCGCCGGGAATCTGCGAGGTGAGGATCTCGGCATCGACCCCGTTGAACTCGCTTTCGAACTGCCGGTACTTACGTCGAACGGTCCTGAAATATTCGGTGATGGGCAGGAACGAGGCGAGATCTAAGCCCGTGTCGTACGGGGTGTTGCGCAAGGAGGCCACCAACGTTTCCGTCGGCGGATGCGAGGTGCCGCCGGCCAACGGCGAGATAGACGTATCCAGCATGTCGAGACCGCCAAGAATCGCCATGAGGGACGTCATCGAGGCCATCCCCGAGGTGTAGTGTGAATGTAAATGGATGGGGACCTTCACCGCCGCTTTGATACGGTGTATGAGGTGGTAGGCATCGAGCGGCGCCAAGAGTCCGGCCATGTCTTTAATACAGAGCGTGTCGGTTCCCAAATCCTCAAGCTGTTTTGCCATGTCGACAAAACGGTCGATGCTGTGGACGGGACTGACGGTATAGCTGATGGCGGCTTCGACATGTTTGCCGCACGCTTTTACTTCCCGCATGGCCCGCTCGACGTTGCGGATATCGTTCAGCGCGTCGAAGATGCGGAAGACGTCGATGCCGTTGGCGGCGGACCGTTCGATGAACCGTTCCAGCACATCATCGGCATAGTGCCGATAGCCGACCAGGTTTTGCCCGCGGAGGAGCATTTGAAGCTTGGTATTGGGCATGGCGGCGCGCAGCGCGCGGAGTCGTTCCCAGGGATCCTCTTTGAGAAAGCGCAGGCACGTATCAAAGGTGGCGCCACCCCAGACTTCGAGCGACCAATAGCCGACGGCGTCGAGCTTTTGGGCGATGGGCAGCATGTCTTCCGTCCGCATGCGCGTGGCCAGGAGGGACTGATGGCCGTCGCGCAAGGCGACATCGGTGATCAGGATGGGCTTGCCCGCCGCTGGTTGGATGGTCAGCTCGGAACCGCTTCTGGCACGTGTCTTTGATGTCCGGACGGCTGGTCCGGCTGCCCGCTTCTTGGAGGCCCGTGTTCGTGAGGGTCGTCGTGTCGCCATGATTCCCTGATCAATTCTGGATAGTCGGACATTCACTCGCAGGATGCTCAAACTGGTTTGTTTTGTTTATCTGGTTCATCTGGTCTGTCTGGTTCAACCAAACAAACGAGACAAACCAAACAACGATCTTCTTGCGCTGGCTGACTTTTTCAGCATCCTGCTGCTAGAGCCCTTCGTAGGCGGCGATGGCCGCTGACAGTGCCAGCACCAGATCCTCCGGCTCCTCAAAATCGTGGTAGTTGAACAGGTCAGGATGTGTCTCCAGATAAGAGGTGTCGAAATGTCCTGCCATGAAATCCTGGTCCTGCATGATCTCCATCATAAAGGGAATCGTCGTCTTCACTCCGCGCAAGACGTACTCTTCGAGCGATCGTCTCATGCGGCTCACGGTTTCTTCCCATGTACGGCCTCGCACGGTGAGCTTGGCTAAGAGGGCGTCGTAGTAGGGAGGTACCGTGTAGTCTTTGTAGACCGCTCCGTCGATGCGCACGCCGATCCCACCCGGAGAGAGATAGGCTGTGACGGTGCCGGTGCAAGGCCGGAAATTGTTCTTAGGGTCTTCCGCGTTGATGCGGCACTGGATGGCATAGCCTTGGAGCGTGACCTCCTGCTGCGTGATCTCAAGGGGCATACCGGCTGCAATGGCAATCTGATTGCGCACGATATCGATCGCCGTAATCTGCTCGGTCACCGTATGTTCGACTTGGAGGCGGGGGTTCATCTCCATGAAATAGTAGTGGCTGTTCTGATCGAGGAGGAACTCGACGGTGCCGGCATTGTCATAATCGACCGCCTTGGCGATGGCGATGGCTGCCTCACCCATCTCGGCGCGAAGACGTGGCGTGAGAATCAGGGATGGGGCAATTTCGATGAGCTTTTGGTGCCGGCGCTGAATCGAGCAGTCGCGCTCGCCCAGGTGGATGATGTGGCCATGCCGGTCGGCCAAAATCTGGAATTCGATATGATGCGGCCGCTCGATATATTTTTCGAGAAAAATGCTTCCATCGCCGAAGGCAGCCCTGGCTTCTCGCGACGCAACCGTCATGTTCTCGCGAAGTTCGGCATCCGACCGCACCACCCGGAGCCCGCGCCCTCCCCCGCCTGCGCTGGCTTTTATAATGACAGGGTATCCGGTGTCTTTTGCGAACGACAGGGCATCCTTGACGTCGGTGACTCCGCCTTCGGTACCGGGGACGATTGGGATACCGACGCGTTTGGCTAGATCGCGGGCTTTGACTTTGCTGCCCATCAAGTCGATCGCTTGCGGCGAGGGGCCGATGAAGGTGATGCCGGAGGTGTGGCATAGCTGCGCAAACTGTGAATTTTCCGAGAGAAATCCATAGCCTGGATGAATGGCATCAGCGCCGATTCGTAGAGCCAGATTGACGATTTGTTGGCTGTCCAGAAAACCTTTGACCGGCCCCGGGCCGACCATGTAGGCCTCGTCCGCCTTCTTGACGTAGATCCCGGTCGAGTCGGCTTCGGAGTAGATGGCCGCAGTCGCGATCTTCAATTCACGGCAGGCGCGGATAATTCGCATGGCGATTTCACCGCGATTGGCCACCAGAATTTTCTTGAACATACCAGTTCCTGTCCCCTCAGATCATTCGCGACTCTGCAAGAGTTATCAGGCGAAAACGAGGGCGTAAACTAGCATAGGGTCAGGAGGCCTGTCGAGGGAAGCGGAGGTAGAACGGGCCGGTTTTTAGAGGGATAGAGGGATATGGATAGAGTGTGCCGGTATTCCGGGAATGTGATGCCGGAGGAAAGGCTGGTCTCTCTCGTCTATCTGGTCTGTCTTGTTTGCTTGCTTGAACCAGATAGACCAGACAGACCAAATGAACCAGCTACTGCAGGAGGAGCGCGTGCCTACTTGGCCTTAATCAAGACCGGTTTTGACTGGGCGCTTCCGCCGCCTGCAACGATGATGATGAACGACATCCCGGCTTTTGCTTCCGGCACGATGGCCTCAATCGTCGAGTCGCTCATGAACTTGAAGGCCACGGGCAGGTTTGAGACCGCGCTGAAGGTCACAGTATGAAAACATTCCTTAGTGCCGAAGTTCTCGCCGGTGATGACCACTTTGTCGCCTGATTTGACTTCGTCCGGTTCCACCTTGGCGATCCGAGGGCGTTTGCTCCGGTCGCAGATAGGGTCTCGTTCGACTTTTGCGGCATCGAAACCCTTGATCGATTCGGTACCGTAGAGGGTAAATCCTGCGCCATCAACCATTGCCCCTGACTCCTCCGCGTGGGAGACAGTCATGGGTGAAGCCATGGATACGATGAGTCCCACGAGCATGAATCTCAATGATGCCCACGTCTGCATAACTGCCTCCTTCAATCACAACGACGCATGACTACTTCCCTTTGATCGGAACATACGTCTCGGCAATGAGTTGTTGACCGGCCGGAGAGAGGACGAACTGGGTAAATGCTTCAGCGAGAGGATGCGGCTCCTTCTTGGACAAGAGAAGAACGGGTCGTCGGAGCGGATAGCGACCGTCTTTGACGGTGGGACCCTCCGGTTCGATCTTGTCGACAGGCAAGAGTCTGACGGGAACGCCGTTTGAGACGACGGACAGTCCCTGGTTGAGGGACAGGTAGGCGATCGCAGACAGAGGGGGCAGCGTTCCCACGACGGTGGTCACGACCTGGTCATCGGATCCGATCATCTTGGCCGCAGCGGTGATCTTGCCGGTCATGCCGAGTTGGGATTCAAACGCATCGCGGATGTTTTGATTGCGCGGCCGGTCGATGACCAATATCTTCGTCTCGGGACCACCGACGTCCGACCACAG
>Ga0307505_10001977_pt1 | contig 15186 bp, 14 predicted proteins | sample 23_S_MG_FD_202183 | JGI IMG/M metagenome (GOLD analysis project Ga0307505, IMG submission 202183) | Soil microbial communities from Populus trichocarpa stands in riparian zone in the Pacific Northwest, United States - 23_S | ecosystem: Environmental > Terrestrial > Soil > Riparian zone > Trees...
CGTCGGCATCTGCGGCGTGTTCACCTACGAGGTGGCCGAGACCAAGGTTGCCCAGGTGATCGATTTCGCCCGCGAGAACCAGCACCCGTTGCAGGCGACGCTGGAAAAAGCCTGATTCCCCTCACCTTCAGGATCGATCGGACAGGCCTGTCCCCCGGACAGGCCAACGAGGCCGGTCGAGGGGCAGGGGTGGGGGCTTCGGCAACTTCACCCACCCCGCTCAGCTTCGCTGAGTCGCCCCTCCCTTGAAAGGGAGGGGATGTGCGCTAAAGCGCGGCATGGATTCCATTCGCATCACCGGGGGCAAGCGCCTCGAGGGCAAGATCCCCATTTCGGGCGCCAAGAACAGCGCGCTGACCCTGCTGCCGTGTGCGCTGCTGACCGATGGCAAGCTGACGCTGGGCAATTTGCCCCGGCTCGCCGACGTCGACAATTTCTCGCATCTGCTCAACGGGCTCGGCGTGTCGACCAAGGTCGCGGGGGTCAAAAAGGGCGAATTTGGCCGCCGGATGACCCTGGAGGCGGCGGAGATCGCCTCGACCGTCGCGCCCTACGACATGGTGCGCAAGATGCGCGCGTCGATCCTGGTGCTCGGGCCGATGTTAGCGCGGGCCGGCGAATCCACCGTCTCGCTGCCCGGCGGCTGCGCCATCGGCGACCGCCCGATCGACCTCCACCTGAAGGTGCTGGAAGCGCTCGGCGCCGAGATTGAGCTGGCCGCGGGCTATGTGAAGGCGTCGGCGCCCAAGGGGCGCTTGCCAGGCGGCGATTACAGCTTCCCGGTGGTATCGGTCGGCGCGACCGAAAATGGGCTGATGGCGGCGGTGCTGGCGAGCGGCCGGAGCGAATTATTCAACGCCGCGCGCGAGCCCGAGATCGTCGATCTGTGCAATTTGCTGGTGGCGATGGGCGGCAGGATCGAGGGGATCGGATCGTCGCATCTGGTGATCGACGGGGTCGAGGGTCTCAACGGCTGCGACTATGACGTGATGCCCGACCGGATCGAGGCCGGCAGCTATGCCTGTGCGGCGGGGATCACCGGCGGGTCGATCGAATTGATCGGGGCCAGGGCGTCGGACATGCTGGCGATCACCAATGCGCTGGCCGCGGCAGGGCTGGCGATCGAGTTCACCGCCAACGGCATGCGCGTGTCGGCCGACGGGCCGCTGCGTCCGCTGGCGGTGTCGACTGCACCTTACCCCGGCTTCCCGACCGACATGCAGGCGCAATTCATGGCGATGCTGACCGTCGCCGACGGGCAGAGCTTCCTTGAGGAAACGATCTTCGAGAATCGCTACATGCACGTCCCCGAATTGCGCCGGATGGGCGCCGATATCGAGGTCCATGGCCGCTCGGCGATCGTCAAGGGGGGGGCTAGCCTGACCGGGGCACAGGTGATGGCGACCGACCTTCGCGCGTCGATGAGCCTGGTGCTCGCCGGGCTGTGCGCGGAGGGCGAGACCGAGGTGCTTCGGGTCTATCACCTCGACCGCGGCTATGAGCGGCTTGAAGAAAAGCTTCAGGGCGTCGGCGCAACGATCGAGCGCGTCAGCGCGGACTAATCCACTGCGGTCAGCTGGCGCTGGCCGCCGAGCTTGTGGACGCGGCCCGATTTCATCACGAAGCCGACCTGTTCGAGCAAGCGGACGTTTTCGGTCGGGTCGCCATCGACGGCGATGATGTCGGCGTCCTTGCCCGGCGCAATCGTCCCCGCCCGGGCGGTAATCCCGAGCAGTTCGGCGGCATCCACGGTGGCCGAGCGGATCGCCAGCGTCGGGCTCATCCCGTTCCGCACCATCAGCGCGAACTCCTCGGCATTGCGGCCGTGCGGACTGACTCCGGTGTCGGTGCCGAAGGCGATCTTGACCCCGCGGCGGATGGCTTCGGCGAAGCTCTTTTCGGCATTGCCGGCGGCGGCCCGCGCCTTTGCATATTGCGCGTCCGTCAGCGCGCCGCGCTGCCCGTCCGCCAGCGCCGCGGCGGGCGCCAGCAGGGTAGGGACGTAATAAGCCCCGGTCGATTTGTAGAGGCGGAAGCTTTCCTCGTTGGTGAAGGTGCCATGCTCGATCGAATCGACCCCGGCGCGGAGCGCGGCATTGACCCCCTCGACCCCGTGGGCATGGGCCGCGACCTTGCGGTCAAAGGTGCGCGCGGTGGCGACCACGGCACGCATCTCGTCCTCCATCATCTGCTGGTTGAGCCCGCCGGGGACGTTGCTCAGCACCCCGCCGGTGGCGGCGAACTTGATGACGTCGGCCCCCGCGCTGACCTGCTCCCGCACGGCGCGGCGGCAGTCGTCGGGTCCATTGCAGGTGTTGCCACCGAGCGGGACCAGCCCGGCCAGATCGCGATTGACGCCGTTGCGGCCGTCGCCATGGCCGCCCGAGACCGACACCATCAACGCCGCCGACAGGATCGTCGGGCCAGCGAACTGCCCGGCGTTGATCGCGTCGCGCAAGGTCAGGATGTTGCGCGGATTGCCGCCCAGATCGCGCACGGTGGTGAACCCGGCGAGGAGGGTCTTGCGGGCATTCAGCACGGCGGTGAGGGCTTCGTCTTCATTGTCACGGCTGGCCGCCTGGAGGCGGGCCTGCAGGCGATCGTCGAGGCCGCGCAGATGGACGTGACTATCGATCAGGCCGGGCAGCACGGTCGCGGCCCTAAGATCAACCACACGCGCCCCGGGCAGGTCGATGAAGCCATCGCGCACCTCGGATATGGTCCGCCCGCGGATGATCACGCTGGCATTGCGGCGCGGCGGCTTGCCGGGTTCGGCGATGAGGGTGCCGGCGTGGATCACGGTCACCGGTTCGGCCGCCGGCTGCGCGGTTGCTGGCGCGGCGGCGATCGCCATGGCGATGGCAAGTTTCTTCATTGACTGTCCCCTGTTCAAATGGCGTCGAGGGCGTGAAGGATAATTCCGACCAGTCCGCCGACCAATGTTCCGTTGATGCGAATATATTGGAGGTCTCGCCCGACCGCGGCTTCGAGCCGGTTGGTGATGGTTTGCGCATCCCATCCGCGGATCGTTTCGCTGACCAGCTTGACGATCGAGCTGCCATAACTCGCTGCCAGGCCGGCCACCGCGCGGCGCGCGAACTGGTTGATCGCATTGCGGATGCGGACGTCTTTCTCGAGGCTTTGGCCCATCGACTTCAGGACATCGCCCAGCTTTCCCGCCATCGCCGCGTCGGGATTGCGGGCGGCGCGGATCATTGCCTCGCGGCCCTTCTGCCACAAAGTGTCGAGCCACAGCCCGACCGATTTGTTGTCGAGCAGTTGCAGCTTCAGTTCCTCGACCCGCGCCTGCGTCTCGGGCTTGGTCTGGAGGTCGTTGGCGAGGTCGGCCAGGGCCTGCTCGATCCGCATCCTGACCGGGTGGGCCGGGTCGGTGTGCATGTCGACGGTCAGCTTTTTCAGCCCGTCGATGATCGAATCCGACAGCCGGGCATCGACCCCGGCCAGCTTGAGCACCCAATTGGTGCGCTTCTTGACCATCTCGCGAATCAGGCTCTCGTTGGCGTCGAGCGCGCGGCTGGTCCAGCGGATCGCGGCTTCGAGCATCGGCACGTGGCGGTCCTCGTTGATTGAAGACGCCAGCGCATGGCCGAGCAACGGCGCGACCTCGGCCTTCCGCAGGCGGCCCGAAATGGCGCCCTTGACCAGTCCGCCCAACCGTTCGTCGTCAAGGCTTTCGAACAGGTCGGCGATCAGCCGGCTAGCGCCCTGGCGGATCCGGGTTTCCTCGCCCTGCGGCGCCTGGAGGAAACGACCGGCCGCACCGGCCAGGTCGATATGCCGCATCCGCCGCGCGACCACCGGGGCGATCAGGAAATTCTCCTTGAGGAAATTGGCCAGCGCCTCGCCAATGCGGTCCTTGTTGCGCGGGATGATCGCGGTGTGCGGGATCGGCAGCCCCAGCGGATGGCGGAACAAGGCGGTGACCGCGAACCAGTCGGCCAGCCCGCCAACCATCCCCGCCTCGGCGAAGGCTTTCACCCACGCCAGCCACGGATAGGCCGGCTCAAACCCGCGGGCAGTGAGGAACACGACCGCCATCGCCACCAGCAGGCCGGTCGCGGCGAGTTTCATTCCGCGGGTGCCGGGCTGGGCGGGGTTGAATCGGGCGAGGTCCGGCACGCTTCTCATCGCCGCCACCTTAGCCGGTCGCGGGTCGATGTCACTCCGCCGGGAGCGGCTCGGCCATTGGTCGATGTTCTTCGCCATTGTCGACCACCTTGCGGAACTGCCGCGCCACCCATTGCTCCATATCGACCGCGATCGAGAAGTAAGAGGGCACCAGCAGCAGGGTCAACGCCGTCGAGAAGATCAGTCCGCCGATCACCGTCACGCCCATCGGCGCTCGCCAGCTGCTGTCGCCGGTCAGCGAGATGGCGATCGGCAACATCCCGGCGACCATGGCGATGGTGGTCATCACAATCGGCTGCGCGCGTTTGTGTCCGGCCTCGGCGATGGCTTCGTCCTTGGGCATGCCATGGTCCATCATTTCGACCGCGAAATCGATCAGCAGGATCGAATTCTTGGCGACGATGCCGAACAGCATGAGAATCCCGATCAAAACCGGGAGGGACACCGGATTGCCGGTCAAATGGAGCCCGATCGCGGCGCCCAGCGGGGCCAGCAGCAGTGACCCCATGTTGACGAACGGCGACAGGAAGCGACGGTACAGCAGCACCAGCACCGCGAACACCAGCAGCACTCCGGACGCCAAGGCGATGGCGAAATAATAAAGCAGTTCGGCCTGCCACTTGCTGTCGCCAAGTTCGAGCTTTCGCACCCCATCGGGCAGATTCTTGACGGTCGGCAGTTCATTGATCTTCGGCCAGACGTCACCCGAGACGAGATTGGGCGCCAGGTCGGCACCGACCGAGATGCGGCGCACCTGGTTGGTCCGCTGGACGGTAGTCGGGCCAGACCCGAAGCCGATCTCGGCAACCGCCTTCAAGGGCACCGATCCACCCGACGTGGTCGGCACCGGCAAGTTCTGCAGGGTCGACAGGTCGCGGCGCGCGCTTTCCGGCAGGCTGACGGTGATCGGCACCTGACGGTCGGCGAGCGAGAATTTGGCGCTGTTCTGGGCAATATCGCCGAGCGTCGCGATGCGGATCGTCTGGCTCAACGCGACCGTGGTCACGCCCAGGTCGGCGGCGAGGTCGAAGCGCGGCTTGATCGTGATTTCCGGCCGCACCAGATCACCGAACGCGCGAGGCGCTACCAGTTCATCCAAGCCCCCCATCTCGTCGGCAATCTTGTTGGCGGTCGCGGTCAGCAATTCCGGATTGTCGCTGCCCAGGAAAAGCGAGATATCGCGTCCGCCGCCTCCACCACCACCGCTTTGACTGAGGAAGTTGACCTGCGCGTCGGGGATTGCCGACAATTGCGGAGTCAGCGAGCGCTCGAACTCGGTCGAGGTGACCGTGCGGTCTTTCTTCAGGACGATGTTGAGGAAGCCGCTACCGACGTAAATGCGCTGGAATACCCGGTCGACCGCTGGATTCTTGTCGACGATCTCTGCCGCGCGTTGCGCCACGGCCTCGGTTTGCTTCAGCGTGGTGCCCGGCGGCATGCCGATGCGAACCCGGGAGAAGTCGAGGTTGAGCGGCGGCTGGAACGACATCGACAAGGTCATGAACAAGACGATCTGGAGGATGAAGGTGAGTAACCCGATTCCGACCATCCACACGCGATGATCACCGCGCGCGCGCGCCCAGCCGAGTCTGCCGACATAGCGGCTCCAGGCACTGAAATTGTTGCGCTCGGGACTGCGAACGAGGCTAAATAGCAGGCCGATGATGACCATCGTGCCAAACGCCACCAGCGCGACCAAAATAAACGTCCCGAGGAATGCGAATAGCGGCATCCAGAAGCCAGGTGACGAATCCGGCGGAGTGTTCATAACCATCTGAACAACGGTCAAAATGCCCAGTACCGCGGCGATGCCCAGCGGAATGGCGTAATAGAGGCGGTTGGTGGCGACCTTGGCGATCCGGCCTCGCATGGAATCGGCCTTCGACGTGTCGAGGCTCCACCGCAGTACCTTGAGATACCATTCCATTCCCTTGCCCGCGGCGTGGGGCGCGGGGCCGTGGGCCTTGAGGAAGTAGGCCGCGACCAGCGGCGTGATCATTCGCGCCACGAACAGGCTCATCAGCACCGCGATGACCACGGTGTAGCCGAAGCTCTTGAAGAACTGGCCCGAGATGCCGGGCATCAGCGCGACCGGCAGGAACACCGCGACGATCGCCATGGTGGTCGCGACCACCGCCAGCCCGATCTCGTCGGCGGCGTCCATCGATGCTTGATAGGCGGATTTGCCCATCCGCATGTGACGCACGATATTCTCGATCTCGACGATCGCATCGTCGACCAGCACGCCCGCGACCAGGCTCAACGCCAGCAATGACAGGCCGTTGAGGGTGATCCCCATCAGGGTCATGAAATAGAACGCGGGGATTGCCGACAGCGGAATGGCGATGGCGGAAATCACCGTCGCGCGGAAATCGCGGAGGAACAGCAACACGACCAGCACGGCGAGGACCGCACCTTCGATCAGGCCTTCCATCGCCGAATGATATTGCGCCTTGGTGTAGTCGACCTCATTGATGATCTCGCGGAACTTGATCCGCGGATCATCCTTTTCGATCTTGCGCAATTCCTTCCACGCATCGTCATAAGCGGTGACTTCCGACGCGCCCTTCGACCGCTGGACGTTGAAGCTGATCACCTGCCGCCCGTTCATCTTGGCGATGGTGCGCTGTTCCGAATAGGCATCCTTGACCATGCCGAGGTCGGCCAGGCGGACCGAGCGGCCGCCGGGGACAATGATTTGGGTCTGCGACAGGTCATAAGCGGTCCGGGCATTGCCGAGAACGCGTACCGATTGCTCCGAGCCGGCCACTTCGGCGCGGCCGCCGGTGGCGTTCAGGTTGGTCTGGCGCAGCTGTGTGTTGACCTGCGCGGCAGTGATCCCCTGCGCCTGAAGCGCGGCGGGATCGAGCACCACCCGGATGTTGCGCGAGACGCCGCCTTCGCGGGTCACCGCCGCAATGCCTTCAACGCCAAGCATCCGGCGCGCGACATTATTGTCGACGTACCACGACAGTTCCTCGAGGGTCATGTCGGTGGTTTCAGCGGCGACGAACAGGATCGGATCACCGGCGAAATCGACCCGCGCGATCTGCGGCTCGAGGATTCCCTCGGGCAGGTCGCCGCGGATCTGGGTGATGGCATCGCGCAGATCGTTGACCGCGCGGTCGGTGGGCGTGCCAATGTCGAACTGGACGAAGGTCTGCGAATTGCCCTCGCGTACCGTACTGTTGATCTCGTCCACCCCGTTGACCGATCGGGCCGCCGCCTCGACCTTCTGGGTGATCTGGTTTTCCATTTCGGTCGGCGCCGCGCCGGGCTGCGAAATGACCACCGTGGCGGCGGGGAAATCGATGTCCGGGTTGTTGTTGACGTCCATCCCCATGAACGCAATCAGCCCGGCCAGCATCAACCCGATGAACAGGACGATCGGCGGAACCGGATTCTGGATGCACCACGAGGAGATGTTACGAAAGTTCATGACGTCTTTCCTGCCCCGTCGCGGGGGCTAAATTAGCGCGCAGACTCGCGGCGTGGCGCAACCTTTTGTCCGGGATTGAGGAACGGTCCGGCCGACAGCACCACGCGCTCCTGGCCCGACAGGCCCTCGGCAATAGTCACGCCCGATTCGTTGACTTCACCGATCTTGATCGCTCGCCGCTCGACTTGGTTTTTCTGGTCGATGATGTAGACATAATTGCCCTTTTCGTCGGACAATACGGCGCTCTGCGGGAGCATTGGCGCGGTGGTCGTGCCCGACGCGATCTTGGCTTCGGCGAAACCGCCCGGGCGAATCGCGGGATCGTAGGGGATGGCGATCCTGACTTCGCCGACGCGGGTCATCGGGTTGATCACCGGCGCGACCTGCCAGATCGACCCCGAGAAGCTGCGGTTGCTGCCCAGCGGGGTAACGCTGGCCGCCTGGCCGGCGCGCACCAGCGCCAGGTCCTGCTGCGACATTTCGGCCTTCATTTCCATCTCGCCGCCCTTGGCCAGCCGGAACAAGGCGCCGGCACCGGCGCCGACGATCTGGCCAACTTCGATGTTGCGAGCGAGGACCAGGCCAGCGGTCGGGGCGCGAATGTCGAGCCGTCCGATCTGGGCGCGAGTCGCGCCAAGCTGGGCCTGTGCGACCTGAACCCGGGCATTGGCGGCGTCGCGGGCGGCCTTCTTGCGGTCGAGGTCGGCTTTTGAGACGAACCCGCGGCTGACCAGCGCCGCGCTGCGATCATATTCGTTCTGGGCAAGCGCGGCATCGGCCCGCGCCACCTGCACCGACGCGCCGAGTTGCGCCGCGGTCTGCGACTGGACCGAGCGGTCGATCGAGGCGAGCAATTGGCCCTGGCGGACCCAGCTTCCGGCATCGACCAGCACGGCGCGGACAAGCCCGCCTTCACCGGCGATCCCGACTGGCTGGTCGCGGCGAGCGGCAAGCGCACCCGATGCGGTAATGGTGCGCGCGACGTCACTGCGTCCGGGGACAACCACGGTAACCGAGGGGATCTGGCCGCCGCGTCCGCCGCCGGCGCCCGCGGCAGTGCCGGGGGCAGCCGCGTCATCGCCACCGCTGAACATCATGTAGGCGAAGATCAGCGCAAGCGCGACCATCACCGCCCCGACGATGATCCACCGCCGGCGGTTGGGCCGATCGACAACGATCAGCGTATCCGAGCCTTCGAAGCGCGTTTCCCGGTTCATGCCTGTCATTCTTTCGCCTTGTTCGCGGTCATCCAGCTGGCCACTGCCGAGCTGTATTACGCGAATAACTCACTCGCTGCAACAGGAAGGATTGCGAGCGGGGATTCCAATTCCTTTTCGACCAACGGGGGCACTTGCCCTGCGGACTGACGTTGGTGTTCATAGCAGCATGGGGTCCGCCGATTCGCGGGCGCTCACCAAGGGAGACGAATGATGGGCGGACTTCTTGAATCAAATGGCTGGATCGTCTGGATCATTATCGGCGGGCTCGCCGGCGCAATTGCCAAGCTGCTGATGCCGGGCAAGGATCCGGGTGGCTGCATCGTCACCATTCTGCTGGGTATTGCCGGTGCCTTGCTCGCGGGGTTCATCGGTCAGTCGCTCAACCTTGCCAGCACCGCCAACGGAGCGGGCTTCATCGGCGCGATCATCGGTGCGTTCGTAATCCTGTTTATCTATCGACTGATCCTGCGCCGCCGCTAGTTCCGGCGCCGCTATTCAGCGAGCAGAAATCGCCGGGCGGCCAGGGTCGCCCGGCGAGGTTGCTCGCATGGGAGAAGTCATGAAGAAAATCATCCTGTCCTCGGTCGCCATGGCGCTGGCGATGGCCGTCCCGGCGGCGGCGATCGCGCAAGGAGCGACCATCGTCCAGCCGCTGGCCGGCACTCGCCTCGATATCAGTGCCACCGGCGAGGTCAGCCGGGTGCCCGACCTGGCGATCATTTCGGCCGGGGTGCAGACGCTCCAGCCGACCGCGACCGCGGCGATTGAGGAAAATGCCTCACGCATGGCGCGCGTGCGGGCCGCTCTGGCGCGCGCCGGAATCGCCGACAAGGACATCCAGACCTCGTCGATCAACCTCAATCCCGAATATCGCTATGTCGAAAACCAGACACCGGTGCTGACCGGTTATCGGGCGAGCAACACCGTCAACGTCAAGTTTCGTGACTTGAAGCGCAGCGGCGCGATCCTCGATGCGTTGGTGCGCGAAGGCGCCAACCAGTTGAACGGCCCGAGCCTGACCATCGACAAGCCCGAAGAGGCCTATGACGAGGCGCGGGTCAAGGCGATCACGGTCGGCAGGGCACGGGCCGAAATCTATGCGCGGGCGCTCGGCAAGAGGGTGGTGCGGATCCTGTCGGTCAGCGAGAGCGGGGCGTCGTTTCCCGGGCCGATGCCAGTGGCCTATGCGCGCGACGCCGCAATGTCCGTGTCAAAGACCGAGATCATTCCAGGAACCCAGGATATCCAGGTCAGCGTCGCGATGAGTTTTGAGCTTCAATAAGCAAAAAAAGGGCCGCGCGGACGTCGGTCCGCGCGGCCCTGATTTCGTGCCGGTTCCGTCTAGCGGACCGAGCCGCGACGGATCAGGTTGACGATCCCGAGCAGGATGATCGCGCCGACCAGCGACACCAGGATATTGGTGATGTCGAGCGGGTTGCCGGTATTGATGTTGCCCTTGCTGAAAATCATGCTGGCAATGAACGCGCCGACGATGCCGACGACGATGTTGAGCAAGATGCCTTGTTGACCATCAGTGCGCATCACCAAGCTGGCAAGCCAACCAACGATACCACCGATGATAATCCAAATGATGAAACCCATGAGCGTTCCCTCCTGTTCGTGGCCGCTTTGCGCGAACCTTCCGGCATCAAGACGCCTGATGCCCGTCTCTTGTTCCGTAGAAAGAACGGCCTGTCCAGTCGAAGGCGTAACGAAAAAGGCCGCGAGCGATGCCCGCGGCCTCATATTCTGTTGGGAATTAGCGGCGATCAGTAACGCTGCTGGCGCTCATATTGCTCGCGATAATGTTTGATCCGGGTGACCCTGAGCCCGGGCATGCCCGACCGGTCGACCGCCCGTTGCCAGCTGGTGAATTCTTCCAGGCTGAGCGTATAGCGCGCGCAGGCTTCGTCGACGGTCAGCAGGCCGCCGGCCACCGCCGCAACGACCTCGGCCTTGCGCCGCACGACCCAGCGGGTGGTGCCTGCGGCGGGGAGCGAATCCAGCGTCAGCGGCTCGCCAAGTGGTCCAATAACCTGTGCCGGCCGGATTTTCTGATTCTCGAGCATGCTGTTCCTCAACTAACTACCGTGACTGTCGATGCCCCTGATTAACGCAGGCCATTGAAGATATTCTGAAATGTGCTGGTAAACCGAAGTGTCATCATTCCTTACCGCCCGTTAACCGTGTTGCTCCGCCGAGGGTGGCGAAGGCCCCGCCAAGCTTGGCTGCCGAATCGCGCCAGCCCTCGCTTGCAGAGAGGCAATTGGCGATCGCCTCGCGGCGGTTGCCGGCTTTGGCCTTATCGGTCCGGCGCAGCGCTCCGAGCAACTCGTCCAGATCGAGCTTCGCCTCGCCAGCCGCTTCAAACTCACCCTCATGACGCGCCAAATCCATGCCTTACTATTTTCTACCTTTGGTTGAGCCTCTCTATGCGGACAGGGTGAATTTCGGGTAAAGACGCTGGCATGCATGACTTTTTCGACCTTGAGCGCCCCAGCGGCGACGCCCGGATCGTCGTGGCGATGTCCGGCGGGGTCGATTCGTCGGTGGTCGCCGCGCTGGCCGCGCGCTCGGGCGCCGAGGTGATCGGGGTGACGCTCCAGCTGTACGACCATGGCGAGGCCGTGAAGCGGTCGGGTTCGTGCTGCGCCGGGCAGGATATCTACGACGCCAAGACCGTCTGCGATCGGCTCGGGATCGCCCATTATGTGCTCGATTACGAAAGCCGCTTCCGGACGGGGGTGATCGACAAGTTCGCCGACGAATATGCGGCTGGGCGGACCCCGGTACCGTGCAGCCTGTGCAACCAGGGGGTAAAATTCGTCGATTTGGTCGCCTTTGCGCGCGAGCTTGGCGCCGACTGTCTCGCCACTGGCCATTATGTCCGGCGGGTGGTGGTGGATGGAAAGCCCCAGCTGTGGAAAGGCCGCGATCCGGCGCGCGACCAGAGTTATTTCCTCTACGGGACGACCGCCGACCAGCTCGATTATTTGCGTTTTCCGCTCGGCGACCTGCCAAAGAGCGAGGTTCGGCGGCTGGCCGAGGCCGAGGGGCTGGTGGTCGCCAACAAGCCCGACAGCCAGGACATCTGCTTCGTTCCCGACGGCGACTACGCCACCCTGGTCAAGAAATTGCGCCCCGAAACCGCCGCGCCGGGCCAGATCGTGGCTCTGGATGGGGCGGTGCTCGGGCACCACCAGGGCGTGGTCCATTTCACCATCGGCCAGCGCCGCGGGATCGAGGTCGGGGGGCAGAAAGAACCGCTCTACGTGGTCCGGATCGAGCCCGAGACGCAGCGCCTGGTGGTCGGCCCGCGCCGGGCGCTGGCTGTGGCGTCGGCCAGCGTTGACGGCCTCAACTGGCTCGCCGAGGACCAGGTCGCGGTCCATGCGAAGGTCCGCTCGATGGCTCCCGCGGTGCCGACCTATTGGGATGGCGAGCGCCTGACCTTCGCGCGGCCGGAATATGGAGTCGCACCGGGCCAGTCGGCGGTATTCTACGATGGCGAGCGGCTGCTCGGCGGCGGCACCATCACCGCGACCGAAGCGGCGGTGATGGACGAGTTGGCGGCGGCCTAACGGAGTTCTCTTCGCGTTAGCCGTCCATCCTTGTCGGCATCGTAGTTCGCAAATCGTCGGCCCGCCGTCTTCCTGAACTCGTCCAGCGTCACCCGGCGGTCGAGATTGGCATCGGCCATCGCCACGGGTTGCGGGACTTCGGAAAAGTTGATTCGCCCGCCGCCCGGATGGATGCGGGTGGCGGACGGCGCATCTCCGCCCGCCACGATCGGGACTTGTCCCTTCTCTACGGGCGTCGAGGATGTGGGCTTGCGGCGGGCGCTCGACGGCAATTGAGCGCCGCCGCCGGCGGCCCTCGTCCTGCCGGGCGCCAACCGTTCATATTGAGCCATTTCATCGGCATCGATGACCTTGTCGTCATTCGTGTCCAGGCTTGCGAAGAAGGCGTCGGCGTCGCTGCGAAACTCAAGGCTGGAGATTATGTCGTCGCCGTCCTGGTCGGCTTGCTTGTACCACTGGTCGAATGGATGCTCGCCGGCTGAATTCGTCCAGAACGGCTCGCCCATCAAACTCATATAGACTTTATCCTTGGCCGAAGCGGGCCCCGCCACGAGGCAGGAGGCGGTGAGGACCAACATGATCCGGCGCATGGCATTCGTTCCTGTCGGCAATTCACCTTCATCCTCTATGCCGCCTCAGGTTCGTGGCCGCCAGACCCTGTATCCGCTGTTAGCGAGAAGTTTGATCCCCGATAAGTAATAAGGAAAACTAGCGGCAGGAATGGGTGGAAAGCTGTCGTTAGGAAGTTAGCGGCAGTGGGTGGAAAGCGGACGCTAGCGCCTCCGCAGGACTCGAACTCCCGCACCAATAGCGGCGCCAAATACAACGCCAGCCAACGCACCGCAGCCTACCCATAACGGAACCCAAATAACTTCTAGGGCGTCGGTCGATGAGCCTGACGGCCATACGGTAATAGAAACAACGGTGATGGCGAAAGCAGCTATGGGCGACAGGCAGCCGAGGGCCGCTCCCCATTCCCATCTCACAATGGTGACCGCAGCTAGAACGGCGAATGTGCCACCGACGAGCATTTCCACGGTTGTCATCCGGCTACGTTAAATAAGCCAAGTCACTTCGTCACGTAGCGTCCGCAATGGGTCGAAAACGGACATTGAAGGTCGCGGCCATGGCGCGGCTTTCCATCCGTCTCCATTTCGCTAAACAGCGCCCATGAAAAGACTTGCTTTCGCCGCCATCGGCCTGTCGCTCCTCGCCGCCTGCGCCACCGTGCCGACCCCGCCGTCGACCGCGCCGGGGGCTGATTTCCTGACCCGCAACGGGGCCGCCAAAAGGGTCGTAACCACGCCGAGCGGGCTCCAATATTTCGTCGTCAAATCGGGTCCGAAGGGCGGCCGCTCGCCGGTGTCGGGGGAGAGCGTGACCTTCGATTACGAGGGCAAGCTGACCACCGGTGAGACGTTTGACAGCAGCTTCGCACGGGGCACACCACTTAGCGGCGATATCGACCGGTTCGTTCCGGGCTTTACCGAGGCGCTCAAGCTGATGCGGCCAGGCGACGAGTGGGTCGTGTGGATCCCGCCCGCGCTTGGTTATGGCGCTAAAGAAAGCGGCCCGATCCCGGCCAACAGCGTGCTTCGATTCCGGCTGGCGCTGCACAAGGTGACGCCGGCGACCCCCTAAAGCTGGAAATGCCCTTCGATCACCGTGACGCACTGGCCGCCGAGAATAACCCGGTCATGTTTCAGTTCGCAGTCGATCAGGCCGCCGCGCTCGCTGGCCTGCAGGGCGGTGAAATGGTGCCGCCCGAGGCGCTCAGCCCAGAAGGGCACCAGCGCCGAATGCGCCGAACCGGTGACCGGATCCTCGTCGATGCCGTGATAGGCGGCGAACACGCGGCTGGTGACGGCAGTGTCGTCGCCCGGCGCGGTGACCGAGACGAGGAACGGCAAGTGGCGAAGCGCGGCGAAGTCGGGCCGGATCGCCCTCACCGCCGCCTCATTGTCGAGCAGGACGATGGTGTTGCCATTGCCTTCGCGGCTGAGGAACACCGGCGCGTCGACGCCCAGCGCCTTGGTCAGCTCGGGCAGATCCGCCGGCTCGACCGGCGCCCCGGGCAGGTCGAGCTTGAGCAGCCCGTCGGCGCGGGTGACGGCGAGAATGCCCGACTTGGTGGCGAAGCGTATCCGGTCGCCGTGCAACAATATGTGCGCGCTGGCCAGGGTGGCATGGCCGCACAGATTGACTTCCACGGTCGGGGTGAACCAGCGCAGGTCGTAATCATGAGTGCCGGCGTCGCTGGCCACCAGGAAGGCGGTTTCGGCCAGATTATTCTCGGCCGCGATCGACTGCATCACATGGTCAGGCAGCCATTCGGTGAGCGGCATCACCGCCGCCGGATTGCCGGTAAACGGGCGGCTTGCGAAGGCATCGACCTGAAAGAAGGGCAAGGGGGTCATGACCGGCTCTCCGTGATCGCCGAGGGAAGCATGGTCTCCCGGTCGGTATGCCCCTCGGGGTCGAGGTGGATCAGGATTTCGGTCCCCGGGAAGCGCGCCTGCAGCGCTTCCTCGACCTTATCCATCCGCTCATGCGCCGCCTCGACCGTCCAGCCGCCCGGCACCCACACGTGAAACTGGACGAAATCATACGCGCCGCTGGTGCGGGTCCTGAGGTCGTGGAGGCCGCGTAATTCAGGATAATCGGCCGCCGCCTCTAAAAACGCGTGGCGTTTTGCTTCGGGCCATTCCTTGTCCATCAATTGGTCGACCGAGCGGCTGGCCGCGCGCCACGCGCCATAGAGCAGCCAGGCCGCGATCGCGATCCCGAACAAGGGGTC
>Ga0307505_10001978_pt1 | contig 15175 bp, 14 predicted proteins | sample 23_S_MG_FD_202183 | JGI IMG/M metagenome (GOLD analysis project Ga0307505, IMG submission 202183) | Soil microbial communities from Populus trichocarpa stands in riparian zone in the Pacific Northwest, United States - 23_S | ecosystem: Environmental > Terrestrial > Soil > Riparian zone > Trees...
TTTTGCCGCGCTGGTTGAGAAGGCCAAGGCTGCTCAATAAGCAAACGCTCACTATTTTACTTTAGAATTCCTTGGCCGGGCCGTTAAGTGTGTACACACTGTGGGGTCCGGCCAATTCGTTTCAAGGACCAAAATTCCCATGAGTCTCGAACAGGATATCCTGCAGCAGGTGGCCAGCGCTTCGGATGAAGCGGGGCTCGAAGCGCTGCGCGTGGCAACGCTTGGCAAGAAGGGCTCCATCTCCGAGCAGATGAAATCTCTCGGCGCCATGGGGCCGGAGGAGCGCAAGACGGCGGGCGCGGCGCTCAATGTTTTGAAGGACAAGGTGACGGAGGCGATTGCGGCGCGCAAAGCCGTGCTGCAGGAGGCGCAGCTTGAGCAGCGCCTGGCCTCTGAAAAGATCGATGTGACCTTGCCGGCGCGGCCTGAGCCGCGCGGCACGGTTCATCCGGTCTCCCAGGTGTGGGAAGAGGTGGTGCAGATTTTCGGCGATCTTGGATTTGCGGTGGCCGAAGGCCCGCATATCGAGGATGACTTCCACAATTTCACGGCGCTCAATATTCCCCCCGAACATCCGGCGCGGCAGGAGCACGACACCTTCTATTTCGGCGAGAAGCCGGACGGCAGCCGCATGGTTTTGCGCACGCATACGAGCCCGGTGCAAATCCGCACCATGCTGACGCAGAAGCCGCCCATCCGCATCATCGCGCCGGGGCGCACCTTTCGCAACGACAGCGACATGACGCATACGCCGATGTTCAACCAGATCGAAGGCTTGGTGATCGACGAGACAACCCATATGGGCCATCTCAAATGGATTCTTGCCGAGTTCTGCAAGAGCTTCTTTGAAGTGGAGGATGTGAAGATGCGCTTCCGCGCCTCGCATTTTCCGTTCACGGAGCCTTCCATGGAAGTGGACATCAACTGCTCCTGGGAAGGCGGCCAGGTGAAAATCGGCCAGGGCACGTCGTGGCTGGAAATCCTCGGCAGCGGCATGGTTCATCCCAATGTGATCAAGGCGGGCGGCCTCGATCCGGATAAATACCAGGGCTATGCCTTCGGCATGGGGCTCGACCGCATCGCCATGCTGAAATACGGCATCCCCGATCTGCGCGCTTTCTTCGAGGCGGACCTGCGCTGGCTCCGGCATTACGGCTTCAAGGCCCTGAATGTGCCGACCCTGCCGGGAGGATTGTCGTGATGACCGCTTCTTCACACCTGTCATCCCGGCGAAAGCCGGGACCCAGCGATCAAGGCAGCATTTGTCTGCAAACATTTTTACCAGCCCAAGCCTGGGTCCCGGCTTACGCCGGGATGACAGAAAATATTGGAATTGCGTCATGAAGTTCACCCTTTCCTGGCTGAAGGATTATCTCGACACGACTGCGACGCTTGAGCAGATCGTGGATGGGCTTGTGGGTGTTGGGCTTGAGGTTGAGCAGGTCGAGGACAAGACGAAGCTGCTGGCGCCGTTCAAGGTGGCCTATGTCATCGAGGCGGTGAAGCATCCCAATGCGGACAAGCTTCGGCTTTGCAAGGTCGAGACGGATACGGGAATCTTTCAAGTTGTTTGCGGCGCGCCGAATGCACGGAGCGGCATGAAGGGCATCATGGCGCTGCCGGGTGCGTTCATTCCGGGCACGGGAATCACGCTGGAAAAGGGCGTGATCCGCGGCCAGGAAAGCCAGGGCATGCTGTGTTCGGAGCGCGAGTTGCTGATCAGCCAGGAGCATGACGGCATTATCGATCTTGCGGGCGACTGGCCCATCGGCACGTCGGCGGTGAAGGCGCTCGGCCTTGATGACCCGATGATCTATGTGAAGGTAACGGCGAACCGGCCCGATGCGCTGGGGATTTACGGGATTGCGCGTGATCTTGCTGCCAAGGGCCTTGGCACGCTGAAACCGTTGAATGCCAAGCCGATTGCGGGCACGTTCGATTCACCCATCAAGGTGTCACTGGATTTTGAAGATACCGCGCCCTGCCCGCTTTTCGTGGGGCGCTATTTCAAGGGTGTCAAAAACGGGCCGTCACCGGAATGGCTGCAGCGTCGGCTGAAGGCCATTGGCCTTCGGCCGATTTCGACTTTGGTTGATATCACCAACTACATTACTTTTTCGTATGGCAGGCCGCTGCATGTGTTCGACGCCGACAAGGTGAAGGGCAATATCCGGGCGCGCCTGGCCAGGAACGGCGAAGAAGTTGCTGCTCTCGATGGCAAGACTTACACGCTCACGGCGGAGATGACGGTGATCGCCGATGACAAGACCGCCGAGGGCATTGCCGGCATCATCGGCGGCGAACACTCGGGCTGCTCGGAAAGCACCACAAATGTTTTCCTGGAAGCGGCCTATTTCGACCCGCTTCGCACGGCCGCCACGGGGCGGACGCTCGGGGTCATTTCGGATGCGCGCTACCGCTTCGAGCGCGGCGTTGATCCGGCCTTCACGCAAGCGGGCGCCGAGATTGCCACGCAGATGATCCTTGAGCTCTGCGGCGGCGCGGCCTCGCATCTGGTGATTGCGGGCAAGGCCCCGCTGAAGCCCCGCACCTATGTCTTGCGGCCCGCACGGGTGAAGAGCCTTGGCGGACTTGACCTGCCGCTTGCCGAACAAAGGCGCATTCTTCTGGACCTCGGCTTCGGGGTGAAAGAAACGTCGGCGGGGCTTGCGTGCGCGCCGCCCTCCTGGCGGCCCGATGTGAATGGCGAGGCTGATCTCGTCGAAGAGGTTTGCCGCATTCATGGCCTCGACAATATCCCAGCGGTTGCCATGGAGCGCGACCACCCCATCGCCACGCCGGTGCTCAATCCGCTGCAGAAGCGCATGCTGGCGGCGCGGCGTGGGCTTGCGACCCGGGGCTTCAATGAGGCGGTAACCTGGTCGTTTATTCCGGAAGCGCATGCGAAGCTCTTCGGCGGCGGGCAGGCGAAGCTGAAGCTTGCCAATGCCATTTCGTCGGAACTCACGGACATGCGGCCTTCGCTTATTCCCAACCTCATTGCCGCCGCCGGGCGCAACATGAAGCGGGGCTTTGCCGATCTTTCCTTGAGCGAAGTGGGCCATGCCTATGCGGGCGACCGCCCGGAGGACGAGACCTTGCGGGCGGCCGGCATCCGCCGCGGCAACGCCGTCGCGCGCAACTGGCAGGGCGGGGCGCGCCTGGTTGACGCCTTTGATGCCAAGGCTGACGCGCTTGCCGTTTTGGATGCCGCAGGGGCAGCCACGGCTAGCCTGCAGGTCGTGGCGGGCGCTCCCGCCTGGTATCATCCCGGCCGTTCCGGCACCATCCAGATGGGGCCGCAGAACAAGCTGGCCCATTTCGGCGAGATACATCCGCGCGTCTTGGCTGCCATGGACGTGAAGGGGCCGCTGGTTGCCTTCGAAGTGGTGCTGAATGCCATTCCGGTGCCGAAAGCCAAGAACGCCACGCGCGCGGCGCTCAATGCCTTCGATCTCCTGCCCGTGTCACGCGACTTCGCCTTCGTCATTGACGATGGCGTCGAGGCCGACAAGCTGATCAAGGCGGCGAAAGGCGCGGACAAGGCGCTGATTTCCGATGCGGCGGTGTTTGACGTGTTCAAGCTTGAGGGCGCGAAGAAGTCCTATGCCATCGAGGTGACGCTGCAACCGCGCGACAAGACGCTGACCGAGGAGGAGATCGAGGCGGTGTCGCAGAAAATCATCTCGGCCGTGCAGAAGGCTACGGGCGGGACGCTAAGGAGCTAACTTTCTCTTCCACCTCCCCCTTGTGGGGAGGTCGAAATCCGCGCCCGCGCGCGGATTGAGGGTGGGGTCTGGTGGTGTCGGAGCGACCCCCACCCCTAACCCCTCCCCACAAGGGGGAGGGGAAGGACGGTAGAGAATTCAATTCATACCCACTTGAAAACCACAAAGCCCCAGATCAGCGCCAGCACGAGGCCGCCCCAGAGGGGCGTGCCGAAGATTCCGAGCCAGGCAAGGAAGATAAAACAACTGCCAAGATGGGTAATGAAAAGCCGGTCGCCGCGGGTGGTGTCGAGGGCAAAAATCCCGCGGCGCGGATTGCCGCCGGGCGAATAGTATTCCCAGATGCCCATGGCTGCGATGGAGCCGAAGATATAGATGAAGAAAAAGGCGGTGGGCCAGGTCCAGGCCATCCATGAAATGCCCATTCGGGTGCCTCCTTACACGCGGCCCAGGGCAAAGCCCTTGGCGATATAGTTGCGGACGAAATAGACGACGATGGCCCCCGGAATGAGGGTGAGCACGCCGGCCGCCGCGAGCAGGCCCAGTTCATAGCCCGAGGCGCTGGAGGTTTTTGTCATGGCCGCCACGATGGGCTTGGCAGCCACGGAGGTGAGGTTCTTGGCCAGCAGCATTTCCACCCAGGAGAACATGAAACAGAAGAAGGCCGCCACGCCGATGCCCGCCGAAATCGTCGGAATGAAAATCTTCACGAAAAATTTCGGGAAGGAATAGCCATCCACATAGGCGGTCTCGTCGAGCTCCTTGGGAACGCCCGACATGAAGCCTTCGAGAATCCACACGGCCAGGGGAATGTTGAACAGCATGTGGGCGAAAGCCACGGCGATATGGGTGTCAAAGAGGCCCACCGATGAATAGAGCTGGATGAAGGGCAGCACGAACACGGCGGGCGGCGCCATGCGGTTGGACAGGAGCCAGAAGAAAAGATGTTTGTCGCCGAGGAAGCGGTAGCGCGAGAAGGCGTAAGCCGCTGGCAGCGCCAGGGCCACGGAAAGAACCGTGTTCAACGCCACATAGGTGATGGAATTGATATAGGCGCCGTACCAGCTCGGATCGGTGAAGATCGTCCGGTAGCTGGCGAGGGTGAACTCGTGGGGATAGAGCGAAAAGCGGTTGATGATCTCGTTGGTGGTCTTGAACGACATGTTGACCAGCCAATAGATCGGCAGCATCAGGAAAATGATGTAGACAATGGGAACGAGAGAGCGCTTTGACATCAGTTTGCCTCGTTTCGCATCATGAGGGTGTAGAACAGCCAGCTGGTGAGCAGGATGATCAGGAAGTAGACGATGGAGAACGCCGCCGCCGGCCCGAGGTCAAATCCGCCGAGCGCCTTCTGCACAAGGTCGATGGAGAGGAACTTGGTGGCGCTGCCGGGGCCGCCACCGGTCAAGACGATGACCTCCGTATAGATCATGAAACTGTCCATGAAGCGGAGCAGGATCGCGATGGTCAGCACGTGCTTGAGTTTGGGCAACTGTATGTAGCGGAACACCGCCCAGGGCCTTGCGCCATCGATCTTGGCGGCCTGGTAATAGGCATCGGGAATGGAGACGAGGCCGGCATAGCAGAGCAGCACGACAAGCGAGGTCCAGTGCCAGACATCCATCAGGATAACCGTGAACCAGGCGGCAACGGGATCGCGCGTGTAGTTGTAGTGAATGCCAAGGGCATTGATGGTCTTGCCGAGAAGGCCAATGTCCGGCAGGGCCATGATGTTCCACATGGAGCCCACGACATTCCACGGCACCAGCAGGGGCAGGGCCATCAGCACGAGGCATACGGACACCCAGGGACCCTTGCGCGGCATGCAGAGCGCGATTGCAAGGCCGAGCGGGACCTGAATGGCCAACACCACCGCGGTGAAGGCAATCTGGCGCCCGAGCGAAGCCCTGATCTGGTCGTTATCCAGCAATTGCTGGAACCAGATGGTGCCGGACCAGAAGAATTCATTGTTGCCGAAGGTTTCCTGGACCGAATAGTTCACAACGGTCATCAGCGGCACGAGGGCGTTGAAGGCGACCACCAGGAAGACGGGAAGCACCATCCACCAGGCCTTGTTGTTGAAGGTCTTGTTCATCGGGCCTCTCCTACCAGCCAGCCGTCACTGTAGATTTGCGTATGGGCCTTGTCGAAGGCCAGGTGCGCCTTGCCTTCGGGGATGGCGCCACCCTCCGGCACGATCAATTTGACGGAATTCCCGCCGAGCCTTGTGTCAACCACGCGGTAGCGGCCGATGTCGGAAACCTTCACGACATCCACGGGCAGGCCCTTGTCGGCAAAGGTCACAAATTCCGGCCGGACACCCAGTTCCAGGCGGCTTGAGCCGTCAGACGACGCGGCGTTGTCCGCGGCAACCGCATGGCCGTTCACGAAGGCTTTGCCGCCCTTGACCTCGCAGGGCATCACATTCATGCCGGGCGAGCCGATGAAATGGCCCACGAAAATGTGCTTGGGCTTTTCGAAGAGTTCGATGGGGGTTCCGGTCTGGACGACCTCGCCGTTGTTCATCACCACAACCTGGTCGGCAAAGGTGAGCGCCTCGGTCTGGTCATGGGTCACGTAGATCATGGTGCGCCTGATGCGGTGCTGCAGCTCCTTGAGCTTGGAACGCAGCTGCCATTTCAGATGGGGATCGATGACGGTGAGCGGCTCATCGAACATGATGACGTTGACGTCGGAGCGGACAAGGCCGCGGCCCAGGGAAATCTTCTGCTTGCCGTCGGCGGTGAGGCCGGAGGCGCGTTTCGAGAGGGTCGCGGTCAGCTCGAGCATTTCGGCAATGGCGGTCACGCGCTTGCGGATCTCCGCTTCATCGACCTTCCGGTTTCGCAGGGGAAAGGCCAGATTGTCGTAAACCGTCATGGTGTCGTAGATCACCGGGAACTGGAACACCTGGGCGATGTTGCGGTGTTCCGGCGTTTCATTGCTGACATCGCGGCCGTCGAACAGGATGCGGCCTTCCGTGGGGTGAAGCAGGCCGGAAATCAGATTGAGCAAGGTGGTCTTGCCGCAGCCCGATGGGCCCAATAGCGCATAGGCCCCGCCATCGGCCCAGTCCAAATGCACCCGCTTCAGGGCGAAGTCTTCATCACGTTTGGGTTCGGGCAGATAGGAATGGCGCAGATTGTCGATTGTGATCTTGGCCATCAGTTGTCTCCACCCTGCTGCACACCCGATTTGCTGTTTTCCTCGCCCCAGGGGGGAGAGGAAGGGGCCCATTGCGCCAGCAATGGGAAGGTGAGGGGGATCAGGTATTGACCTTTAAGGACCTGCTCCCCCTCATCCTCCCACCGCTTCGCGGCGGGCCCCGCCTTCTCCCCCACGGGGAGAAGGAAAGATGAAGGTGTGCGATGCGGTGCAATCCTGGCCATCAGGACACCCGCTTTCCGGCAGCATCAAAAAAAAGGGCGTGGGAGACATCGGCATGAAAGGTCGCCATTTCGCCCACCTGGTGGGGATGCACGCCATGGGATTGCGACACCCAGGTCTGGCCGCCCACATCGATATGCACCACGCTCTCAGAGCCCGAAATCTCGGTCACCAGAACCCGGCCCGAAAGGGCGCCGGTGGTTTCCGAGGCCTTCTGCGGCAGCACGTAGTGGGGCTGCAGGCCGATGCTGTAGTCGCCGTCAGGGAGCTTCGCGGCGCCGGCGGCCACGGGCCAGGACACGCCGCCATGGGACAACTGCAGTTTGCCGCCCTTCTTCGTGACCCTGGCGATGTTGATCGGCGGATCGGAAAACACCCGCGCCGAGACGAGCGAATTGGGCTTGCGGTAGATGTCCGCCGTCGGGCCAAACTGGGTGATGCGGCCTTCGTGCATGGTCAGTGTCTGGTTGCCGAAGAGCAGCGCCTCCTGGGGCTCGGTCGTGGCGTAGAAGACAATGGCATTGCGGCCGGAGAAAAGCTTCGGCAATTCATCACGGAGTTCCTCGCGCAGCTTGTAGTCGAGATTGGCCAGGGGCTCGTCGAGGAAAATGAGATCGCTGTCCTTCACGATAGCGCGGGCGATGGCGGTGCGCTGCTGCTGGCCGCCGGAAAGCTCGGCGGGCTTGCGCTCAAGCATGGGCGTGAGCCGGAGGATTTCCGCGGCCCTGCCGACGCGGGACTTGACTTCGCTTTCCGCCATGCCGGTCACGCGGAGCGGCGAGGCGATGTTCTCAAAGACCGAGAGCATGGGGTAGTTGATGAATTGCTGGTAGACCATGGAGACGTTGCGCCGCTGCACGGGGACATGGGTCACGTCCTTTCCCCGGTGCCAGATTGCCCCCGCCGTGGGTTTCTGGATACCCGCCATCAGCTGCATCAGGGTGGTCTTGCCGGCGCGCGTTGCGCCCAAGAGGATGTTGAACGAGTTGTCGTCAAAGACAAGGCTCGTCTCATGGATGTGCATGTCCGCGCCGACGCGCTTGGACACATTTTTCAGTTCAAGAGTCATCAGGAGCGATCACCATGTCCATCGAGGTCAATCCTAGCATGAATGGGCCGGACACATGAAGTGCCCGGCCCACCCACGGGAGGTCAGCAGCGGATTACTGTGTCCACTGCTTGATGATCTCATCGTAGGCGATGGTGACGCCCTGCTCTTTTTCGTTTTCGATCTTGGCTTTCGGGCCATCGGCCTTGCCAAGCCACTCGGACGGATCCTTTTCCGCATTCAGGCGCGGGCCGCAACCACCATAGGTCTTGTTGGCTTCGTCCGCGGCCTGCATGCGGCTCATGATCTGATCCATTTCACCGGCAAGACGGTCCATGGCCTGCTGCGGCGTGAAGGCGCCGGAGTTCACGTCACCGATCTGCTGCCACCAGAGCTGTGCCAGCTTTGGATAGTCAGGCACGTTGATGCCGGTTGGCGACCAGCGCACACGGTCCTTCGAGCGGTAGAACTCGACGAGACCGCCAAGCTTCGGGGCGCGTTCGGTGAATGATTCATGGCGTGCCGATGAATCGCGGATGAAGGTCAACCCGACGTGGCTCTTCTTCACGTCAACCGTCTTGGACACGGCGAACTGGGCATAGAGCCAGGCTGCCTTGGCGCGGTCGGCGGGAGTCGACTTCAGGATCGTCCACGAGCCCACGTCCTGATAGCCTACCTTCTGGCCATCCTTGTAGTAGACGCCGTGGGGCGATGGGGCCATGCGCCACAGGGGCGTTCCGGCATCATCAACCGTGTTGTTGCCTTCGGCCTTTGGCGCAACCATTGAAGCCGTGAAGGCCGTGTACCAGAAGATCTGCTGGGCTACGTTGCCGGTGGAGAGCGCCGGCAATGACTGGTAGAAGTCGTAGTCAGCAGCACCCGGAGGGGCGTATTTGCGGAGCCATTCATCCCATTTCGCAATGGCATAAACCGAGGCAGGGCCATTGGTTTCACCACCGCGCGAGACAGATGCGCCCGACGGGTTGCAGGAGCCCTTTTCCATCCGGATGCCCCATTCATCAATGGGAATGCCGTTTGGCTCGCCGGCGGAACCGGCACCAGCCATGGACAGCCAGGCGTCCGTCATGCGCCAGCCCAGGTCAGGGGCGCGCTTGCCGTAATCCATGTGGCCATAGATTTTCACGCCATCGATTTCCTTCACGTCGTTGGTGAAGAAATCGGCGATGTCCTCATAGGCCGACCAGTTCACCGGCACGCCGAGATCGTAGCCGTACTTGGCCTTGAACTGCTCCTGCAGGTCGGGCCGGTCAAACCAGTCCTTGCGGAACCAGTAGAGGTTGGCGAACTGCTGGTCGGGCAACTGATAGAGCTTGCCATCGGGGCCCGTGGTGAACTGGGTGCCGATGAAGTCGGCGAGGTCGAGACCGGGGTTGGTCACATCCTTGCCTTCGCCGGCCATGAAGTCCGTGAGGTTCACTGACTGCTGCAGGCGCGAGTGAGTGCCGATCAGGTCGGAGTCGTTGACGTAAATGTCGTAGAGATTCCGGTTGGTCTGCATCTGGGTCTGCACGGCCTGAACCACTTCGCCTTCACCGAGGATTTGATGGTTCACCTTGATGCCGGTGATTTCCTCAAAAGCCTTGGTCAGAATCTTCGATTCATAGTCATGGGTCGGAATGCCTTCCGACAGGGCGTTGATTTCCATGCCCCTGAAGGGCTCGGCAGCCTTGATGAACCATTGCAGTTCCTTCAACTGGTCTTCTTTCGAAAGGGCCGAAGGCTGGAATTCCGCGTCGATCCACTTCTGGGCAGCGGCTTCGTCGGCATAGCTTGGGCTGGCGAACGCGCAGAGCGTCAGGGCAGCAGCCGTCGCTAGAAGCTTCATTTTCATCGATTGTCCTCCCATAAAAAATGTGGCGCCTTTGTTGGAGCCTTGCCGCAATATCAAACGAAAAAAAATGAACGTCAATAGAAATGTTAGCGAAAGCGTTGTGCGCTGCATTGAAAGATATTGCATTGCAGTATTGCTTAATATGAAAAAAAATGAAAAAAGGAAAATGAAACGAGTTTCCTGGACCCCGAGATGACCCAACTGAGCCCGCGCCAGCACCAAATCCTTACCCTCGCGCGGGCCACGGGGACCGTCCAGGTGGATGACCTTGCGGAGCGTTTTGACGTCACGCCGCAAACCATCCGCAAGGATTTGAACGAACTTTGTGACGGAAGATTGTTGGCGCGCACCCATGGCGGGGCCATGCTGACCTCCGGGGTTGAAAACGTCGCCTACGAAGCGCGCCGGCAGCTCGCCGCCATGGAAAAACAGGCGATCGGCCAGCGCGCCGCCACCCTCATTCCCAATAATTGCTCGCTCTTCATCAATATCGGCACGACAACCGAGGAGGTGGCGCGCGCCCTGGTGCACCACGAGGGCCTGCTGGTCATCACCAACAATATTCACGTGGCCACCATTCTCATGCCCTGCCCCAAGATCGACGTGATCATTGCGGGTGGCGCGGTGCGCCGCAGCGATGGCGGCATCGTCGGCGAGCAGGCGGTGGACCTGATTGCCCAGTTCAAGGTGGACCATGCGGTGATTGGCGTCTCAGCCATCGATGATGACGGCGCCATGCTCGATTTCGATTACCGCGAGGTGCGGGTGGCGCAGGCCATCCTGAACAATGCGCGCAACATCATCCTGGTGTCGGACGCGATGAAGTTCACCCGCTCGGCGCCTGTGCGCATCGGTCATCTTTCGCAAGTTGACGTATTTGTGACAGACCGGGCACCACCCGATTCCATCGTTGAACTGTGCGAGCACAGCGGGGTCGAGCTTGAGATCACCGATACCGGACAGGGTTACGATTCCACAATACAGGCCGCAGAATGATTTATGATGTGTTTGTTATCGGCGGCGGCGTCAATGGCTGCGGCATTGCGCGTGACGCGGCGGGCCGGGGCCTGAAGGTGTTCCTCGCCGAACAGGGCGACCTTGCCTCGGGCACATCCTCGGCCTCCACCAAGCTGATCCATGGCGGCCTGCGCTATCTCGAGCATTATGAATTCCGCCTGGTGCGCGAGGCCCTGGTCGAGCGGGAAGTGCTGCTCAAGTCAGCGCCGCACATCATCTGGCCGCTGCGCTTCGTGCTGCCGCACCACAAGGGCCTGCGGCCGCGGCCCCTTATCCGCCTTGGGCTTTTTCTCTATGACCATCTCGGCGGCCGCAAGATCCTGCCGCCGACACGCAGCGTTGACCTGCGCAGCGATGTGACCGGCGAGCCGCTCAAGCCGGAATTTTCCCATGCCTATGAGTATTCCGATTGCTGGGTGGAGGACGCGCGCCTGGTGGCGCTCAATGCCCGGGATGCCGCCAACCGCGGCGCGGAAATCCATACGCGGACCAAATGCACCAGCGCCCGGCGGGCAAATGGCGCGTGGGACATCACCATTCTGCCGGAGGGCGGCAAGGAACAGACCATCCAGGCCAAGGCGCTGGTCAACGCCGCAGGGCCCTGGGTGAGCGAGGTTCTGGGCAGCATCGTGGGCCGCAACAACCCGGACCGGATCCGCATGGTCAAGGGCAGCCATATCGTGGTGGACCGGCTTTACGATCACGACCGCTGCTATATTTTCCAGAATGCCGATGGCCGTATCTGCTTTGCCATTCCCTACGAGCAGAATTTCACCCTGATCGGCACGACGGACGAGGACCATATTGGCGAGCCGGGGAACCCGCAGATCACCGAGAGCGAGACCGACTACCTGCTGGCGGCGACGAGCGAATATTTCAAGCTGCCGATCACGCGCGAGCAGGTGCGCTGGACCTATTCGGGCATCAGGCCGCTTTATGATGACGGCGCCAGCAAGGCGCAGGAAGCAACGCGGGACTATGTTTTGAAGCTCGATGCGCCGGGCGGCCAGGCGCCGCTGCTCTCGGTGTTCGGCGGCAAGATCACCACCTTCCGCAAGCTGGCCGAATCGGTGCTGGAAAAACTCGCGCCGTTTTTCCCCAAGGCCAGGAAGCCGTGGACAGCGGGCGCGGCATTGCCCGGCGGAGACTTTCCTTTCGATGAGGTGGAATCACGCATTGCCGAGCTGCAGCGCAAATACTCGTTCTTCTCGCCGCAGAATGTCCGGCGGATTTTCCGCGCCTATGGCACCCTGGCTGAAAAGATGTTCGACAACGCGCGCTTTGCCACGGACATGGGGCGGAGCTTCGGCCCTTTGAGCGAGCGCGAGATCAACTATCTCATCGCCGAGGAATTCGCGCGCGAAGCCGACGACATCCTGTGGCGCAGGTCAAAGCTGGGCCTGCATCTTTCGGCAGACGAGCAGAAGGCGTTGCGCGACTACATGAAGCCTGCTGTAAAAGAAAAGAGTTCCAAGCGCGCGAAGGGGTGAAGCGATGCCTGATTTCATTCTGGCCATTGATCAGGGCACAACCTCGTCGCGCGCCATTGTCTTTGACGTGAAGCTCAGGCCGAAGGCTACGGCCCAAAAAGAATTCAAACAATATTTCCCGGACTCGGGCTGGGTCGAGCATGACCCGGAGGAAATCTGGAGATCGGTGCTGGCGACCTGCCGGGCCGCCATTTCCAAGGCCAGGACCGCGCCTAAAAACATCCGCTGCCTCGGCATCACCAACCAGCGTGAAACCACGGTGGTATGGGAGCGCAAGACGGGCAAGGCGATCCACAAGGCCATTGTCTGGCAGGACCGGCGGACGGCGGAGATCTGCGCCGATCTGAAAGGCCGGGGGCATGAAAAGCTTTTCATCGCCAAAACCGGGCTGCTGCTTGATCCCTATTTCTCCGGCACGAAAGTGTCGTGGATTCTCGACCAGGTGAAAGGCGCGCGGGAGCGGGCCGAACGCGGCGAGTTGTGCTTCGGCACGATCGACTCGTTTCTGATCTGGCGGCTCACGGGCGGCAAATCCCATGTGACGGATGCCACCAATGCGTCACGCACCCTGCTCTACAACATCCACAGCGGAAGCTGGGATGATGAGCTGCTGGCCATCCTCTGCGTCCCCCGCGCCATGCTGCCGGAGGTCAAGGACTGCGCGGCGGATTTCGGCACATGCGAGGCCCGGCATTTCGGCACGGCCATTCCCATTCTGGGCGTGGCGGGCGACCAGCAGGCGGCCAGCATCGGCCAGGCCTGCTTTGAACCCGGCATGATGAAATCAACCTATGGCACGGGCTGCTTTGCGCTCCTCAACACGGGGGCAACCGCGGTTGCCTCCAGCAACCGGCTGCTCACCACGGTGGCCTATCAGCTTGCGGGAAAACGCACCTATGCGCTGGAAGGCGCGATCTTCATTGCGGGTGCTGCGGTGCAGTGGCTGCGCGACGGATTGAAGGTGGTGAAGAAGGCCGCCGATACGGGGGCACTGGCCAGGGCGGCGGACAAAAACCAGAGCGTCTATCTGGTGCCTGCCTTCGTGGGCCTGGGGGCGCCCTACTGGAACAGCGAGGTCAGGGGCGCGCTTTTCGGCCTCACCCGCGCCACCACGAACAAGGAACTGGCGCGGGCCGCCCTTGAAGCGGTTTGCTACCAGACCAATGATCTTCTCACGGCGATGAAACGGGATTGGGGAGCGAGAGGCGAAACCATCTTGCGGGTTGACGGCGGGATGACGGCCTCCGACTGGACTATGCAGTTCCTGGCCGACATTCTGGGCGCTCCGGTGGACCGGCCCGTCGTGCTGGAAACAACGGCGGTGGGTGCCGCCTATCTGGCGGGCCTGCAGGCGGGGCTGCTGCCGAAGCCGGAAATTTTTGCCAAAACCTGGAAGCGGCAGAAGCGCTTCCTGCCCCATATGGACGAACAAGCCCGGGCTCTCAAACTGGACGGCTGGGCCGAAGCGATGCGGAAACTCCTGGCGTGAAATGGCGCAGTTGAACTGCGCCATTCCCGCTTACGGACTCAAAGCCCCCAATAGGGCGGAACATTGTAATGGTCGTGGACGCGGCCTTCCCAGTCGCGGCTTTGCCAGGAATCATCGCTGAATTCCGGCGCGTCACGAAGTTCCTTTTCGCTCACATCGGTGCGGAAGCCGTCCAGCTTGGTATCGTAGCTGAGCCTGGCCCACGGAATCGGGAAATGCTGGTGGCCGAGACCCAGAAAACCGCCAAAGCTCAGGACAGCATAGATGACCCGGCCCGACATCTTGTCGATCATCAGGTGGTCAATCTCGCCGATGCGGCTGCCCTTCCGGTCAAATACATTGGTGCCTTCCACATCTTCGCTGGAGATGAAGGCATGGTTGGGATGTGCTGTATCCATAATTGCTACTCCTCAAAACGCTCTGCAAAAAAATCTTCCGCGGCGCCAGGTGAAAGCGCCGCGGAAGCACGCTCACGCGACTTACTTCATTGCGGTCCGGTCAAAAGCCGGCAAGGCTTCCAATTGTTCCTTGGAGGCGCTGACCGTCAGGCGGAGCGCATTGTCGGCATCCTTGATGACATTGATATCGCTGATGGGAATTGCGACATCCTTTTCACCGATTCCGAGGAATCCGCCGATGCCGACAACCGCCACGATGTTATCAAGGTCCTTGTTCATGATGAGATCATTGATCTCGCCAATGTTTTCGTTGGCAGCAGTGTAAACCGCCTGGCCCATGAACTGGGAGGCAAGCACGGCACTGGCCGGAACTTCGGCATTGCCCACTGTCGTGGTAGCGGCATCAGGTGCAGGCGCTGGTGTTGCAGCCGTATTGTCCTGCTTTGGAACCTCGGTGGTCGTTCCGGATGTTGCAGTATCGGTTGACGCTGCGGGCGGCTGGGTGGAAGCGCTGCCTGCGGCCTTGCACTCGGCTGAAAGCTCCGCTTCAGGCACACTGCCTACCGCCGGACATTCAACCTTGTTCTGCACCTCAGGGGCTGGCAGCACTGGCGTGGCTTCCTGGGCATAGGCCATGCCGGAGGCACAAAGCAGTGCCACCACCGCTACGGTGTTTCTGAAATTATTCATGGTTAGTCTCCTTTCATAGTTGGGGTGCCTATGAAACGGCTGGGTTGGCCAGAGGTTCCCTCTAAAATTGGAC
>Ga0307505_10001979_pt1 | contig 15152 bp, 12 predicted proteins | sample 23_S_MG_FD_202183 | JGI IMG/M metagenome (GOLD analysis project Ga0307505, IMG submission 202183) | Soil microbial communities from Populus trichocarpa stands in riparian zone in the Pacific Northwest, United States - 23_S | ecosystem: Environmental > Terrestrial > Soil > Riparian zone > Trees...
CAGTTGTCCGTGGCGAAGACACGGCAGTTGTCCGCGCTGAAAGCGCGGCGGTTCACGCGCCCCGGGCGCGGCGGTTCTAGCTTTCTCTCGTGAATCCGTTCAGCGTCCTCGTCCGCCACCGGAACTTCCGGCTCTTCTGGCTGGGACAGACGCTGTCGCTGGTGGGCAGCTGGATGCAGAGCATGGCGCAGGGCTGGCTCGCGCTCGAGCTCACGAACGACCCGTTCCTGGTGGGCCTCGTGGTGTCGGCGGGATCGCTGCCGGTGGTGCTCTTCTCGCTGCATGCCGGGGTCCTGGCGGACCGGTACGAACGGCTGCGTCTCGTGAAGATCTGCCAGGCGCTCCTGCTGGTGGAAGCGACGCTGCTCTTCCTCTTCACCTGGACCGGACACATCTCCATCGGCGGCCTGCTCGCGCTCGCCACCGTGCACGGGATCATCAGCTCGGTGGAGATCCCGGCGCGCCAGTCGCTGATGATCGAGCTCGTGGGACGCGACGACCTGCCGCAGGCCATCGCGCTGAACTCCAGCGGCTTCAACCTCGCCCGCGTCATCGGTCCCGCGGTGGCCGCGCTGGTGATCGCGAAGCTCGGCATCGCGTGGGCCTTCGGCTTCAACGCGCTGAGCTACCTCGCGGTGCTCGGCGGCCTCTTCCTGGTGCGCATGGCACCCTGGAAGCCCATGGCGCGGGTGATCCGCCCGCTCGAGGGGATCCGCGAGAGCCTGCTGTACATGCGCGACACGCCGCTCATCTCGGCGATCATGAAGCTGGTGACGGTGCACTCCATCCTCGGCGTGCCCTACCTCGTGCTGATGCCGGTGTTCGCCCGCGAGCGCCTGGGACTCGACGCCGGGGGGTACGGGCTGCTGCTCACCTGCGTGGGGGTCGGGGGATTTGCCGGCGCGATGCTCCTCGCCGCCCGCGCCAGCAGCCGCGCCGGTGACCGCACCTTCCTCGCGGCCACGTATGCGTATCCCGCGGTGCTCCTCGGCCTCTCGGCGGTGACGAGCGCGCGGTTCGCCTACGTGCTGCTGTTCCTCGCGGGTGTCGGGATGATCGTCAGCGGCGCGGTGGCGAACTCGATCCTCCAGCACAAGGTGCCGGACGCGCTGCGCGGGCGCATGATGGCGGCCTACTCCTTCGTGGTGGTCGGGTTGGCGCAGACCGTGGGCGCCTTCCTCGCCGGGCTCGTCGCGCGCGCCTTCGGGGTGCAGTGGGCCATCGCGATCGGCGCTCTCGTCATGCTCGGGTACGCCTGGTACGCGTTCACGCGCGCGCCGCTGCGTGAGCTCGCAACCCCGGCAGCGTCTCCCCCGTAGGTTCACCCATGTACTCGACCTGCCTCTTCTGCCATGCCGCGCTTGGCGCGAACGAGATGGTCGAGCATTTCCCGGTCGGCCGCCGCCTCGCATTCGACGCGTCGAAGGGGCGATTGTGGGTGGTGTGCCGCAAGTGCGAGCGGTGGAACCTCACTCCGCTCGAGGAGCGCTGGGAGGCGATCGAGGAGTGCGAGCGGCTCTTTTCCGACACCCGCCTGCGCGTCTCCACCGGGAACATCGGGCTCGCGAAGCTGCGCGAGGGACTGGAGCTCGTCCGGATCGGCAGCGCGCTGCGGCCGGAGATGGCCGCGTGGCGTTATGGCGACCAGTTCGGCAAGCGCCGCATGCGCCACCTCGCGATCACGGGCGGGGCGATCGCCGCCGTGGGCGGCCTGCTCGGTCTCGGCGTTGCCACCGGGATCATCGCGGGTGGGGGGTGGGGCGTCTGGCAGGGGCTCAACGCTCTCAATACGGCTTACCAGAACCGGCGATCGCGGGTGAAGCTGGTGCTCCCGGGCGAGGAGCGCATCGTCGTGCTCCGGAAGTCACACCTCGAGCATACCGCGCTGGTCACGAGCGAGGACGGCTGGGCACTCACCCTGTCCATCGATGCCGCGAAGCGCTCGTTTCGTGGAGAGAAGTTTGAATCGCGCGAGTACAGAGGCGACGAAGCGCTGCGCATTGCCGGCCAGGTGCTGCCGAAGATCAACATCGCGGGCGCGCCGAAGGCCAAGGTGCAGGACGCGGTGAAGGTACTCGAGGAATATGCTGATCCGATGCAGATCTTCCAGAAAGAAGCCCGGTCCATGCGACCCAAGTTCGGATCCGCCTGGCCGAAGCACAGTGCGGCGTACATCAAAACCTTTCCGCTCGAGACGCGGCTTGCCCTCGAGATGGCATCCCACGAGGAGCAGGAGCGGCGCGCGATGGAAGGCGAGCTCGCGCTTCTCGAGGCCGCGTGGCAGCAGGCGGAGGAAGTGGCGAAGATCGCCGACGAGATGTTCCTGCCGGAGTCCACCGCCGAGCGGCTGGAGGAGCTCAGGACGAGAGACTGAAGCGAAGGCGCGCCGCTTCCACCACGAGCCGCGCGGCGCCCGCGATGCCCAGCCGCCCGGTGTCCAAACACAGGTGGTAGTTCTGGAACGAGCGCCAGTCGCGCCCCCAGTGACGCTTCACGTACTGCTCGCGCTGCTTGTTGCGCTTGTCCACCTCCTGCTCCGCGTGCGCGGGGTCGATTCCGCGATGCTGGACGGCGTACTCCACGAGGAACGCCTTCGGGGCGTAGCAGAACACATGAAGGGCGTCGGCCCGATCGGCGAGCAGCGCCTGCGCCCCGCGCCCCACCAGCACCGCGTTCCCCTGCTGCACCGCTTCCTGCATCACCTGCTTGCTCATGTCGGACACGCGCGTCTCCGCGGTCTCCGTCATGCTCGTGTCCGCGAGGGGAGTGACGTACTCGGGCGCCGAGAGCGCCATGGTGGACGCGATCCGCTCGGCCAGCGACGGCACCTTCTCCTCGACGGATGAGACCTCCGCGCGGGGCATGCCGAGCCGCTGCGCCACTTCGTCCACCAGGGAATTGTCGAACAGCGCCCAGCCGAGCTCGCGCGCGACCGTGGCCGCCACGTCGGATCCGCCGGAGCCGAACATCCGGGAGACGGTAATGATCATGAGCTGCCGCTTGAACGGCTGCTTGAGCTGCTGCTTGAACTGCTGCTTCCTGATCGTTGACTCAAGCCGTCGTGCAAGCTGTTGTGCAAGCTGTTGTTCAAGCTGCTCTTCAAGCCATCTTCCGATCTGCTGCCCGAGCTTTCCACGGTTCTTACTCGCACCTGCTCCACGACCTCGAAGCCCAGAGACTCCCACGCGGCGCTGGCGGCCTCGCGTGTGCCGACGCTGTTCAGCCGCATTTCCGAGAGGCCCCGCTCACGGCACCACTCCACGGCGCGGTCGAGCAGGCGCCGCAGCACGCCCTGGCGGCGATGCGCCGGCGCCACGAAGGCGGACGAGACGTAGCAGTACCGGTCGGGAATGAGGAACGGCGCGGCAGAGGCCTCCGTGACGCGCACGATACCGATGGCGCTCCCCCCCTGTTCCGCGAGGAACATCACTTCGTTCCCCGACGCGAGCTGTGCCGCGAAGACGGGGCGCGCGAGCTGCTCGGCGTCGTGACGCAGGCGTCCGTAGATGCGGTGCTCCGGATACTCGCGCAGCAGCGCCAGACGCAGCCGGAGCACGGCGTCGATGTCCTCCGGCGTCGCGCGCCGGATGCTCACCGCACGATGGTGTGCGTTCATCCCATCGCGCTTCCGCCGCCGAACAGGTCGTTGGGGCGGCGCCGGGGCTCGGGGGATGCCCGCCCGTACGCGCCCGCCTCGTTGCGGGAGATCCGCTTGCGCGCGACGAGCGCCTCGAGCACCAGCTCGCACCCCGCCACGGTCTGCGCGGCGTCGCCCGCGATGGCGAGCCCGGTGTCGTGCACGATGCGCAGCAACCCGGGCACCGTCTCGAACCCCTGCGCCACGATCGCCGACTTCGCGTCGTCGTCCACGAGGAGCGCGCCGCCCTCGTCGAACCACATGATGATGTCGTCCACGTTCACGCCACCGGCGCGGTCCTCGAAGGTGGCGTCGGCGGCGCGCCGGATGAGCTCGCGCGCGATGCTGGCGCCGCCCACGAGCTCTCCTTCGTACTCGAGCTCGATCTTGCCTGTGATGGCGGGCAGGGCGGCGTAGATGTCCGACACCCGCGGCACCACGTCCTCCTCGTTGGAGGCCACGGCTCGGCGCTCCGCGTTGGAGACGACGTTCTCCATCACGGTGATCGGCATGCGCTGTGACACCCCCGAGCGCCGGTCGATGCGGCGGTCGGAGCGCGCCTCGAATGCGATGCGCTCCACGAGCTCGGCGATGAAATCCGGAATGCGCACGGGGCGGTAGCCGCGCTGTGCCCACGCTTCCTGCCGCGTGATCTCCATCCCCATCTCCACCGTGGCGGGGTAGTGGGTCAGGATCTCGCTCCCGATCCGGTCCTTGAGTGGGGTGATGATCTTTCCGCGCGCGGTGTAATCCTCGGGGTTCGCGGTGAACACGAGCTGCACGTCGAGCGCGAGGCGCACCGGATATCCCTTGATCTGGACGTCGCCCTCCTGCATGACGTTGAAGAGCCCGACCTGCACCTTGCCGGCAAGGTCCGGCAGCTCGTTCATCGCGAAGATGCCGCGGTTGGCGCGCGGCAGCATCCCGTAGTGGATGGTGAGCTCGTCGGAGAGAAGGTGCCCGCCGCGCGCCGCCTTGATGGGATCGAGGTCGCCGATGAGGTCCGCGATCGTCACGTCGGGCGTGGCGAGTTTTTCCACGAAGCGGCTGTCGCGCTCCACCCAGGCGATCGGCGTGTCGTCGCCCGCCTGCTCGAGGAGCAGCCGCGCATGCCGCGAGATCGGCGCGAAGGGGTTGTCGTTCACCTCGCTCCCAGCGACGATCGGCAGGACGTCGTCCAGCAGCGACGTCAGCGCGCGGAGGATGCGCGACTTCGCCTGGCCGCGCAGCCCCAGAAGGATGAAGTTGTGCCGCGAGAGGATCGCGTTCACGATCTGCGGCATCACCGAGTCCTCGTAGCCGATCACGCCGGTGAAGAGCGGCCCGGAGGTGCAGAGACGCGCGAGGAGGTTCTGGCGCATCTCGTCCTTCACGGAGCGGCGCGCGCGCTCGGGGACGCCGTACGGCGACCGCTTCAGCTCACCGAGGGACTTGGGCAGAGACTGCATTCCTTATGCTATCCTCTGCGCTCCAGACTGGCTACTTCGCGGCAAGGGGCTGCCACGCGGACGACGCGGACAAACGACCACGACGATCCTGATGATCCAGGTACCGTGCTCAACGTCCCGCGACGAGCTGCACCTGGTGCCGGTACCAGTCCGAGGCGAACCGTTCGCCCGGATCGAAGCGCCGCTTGGCCGCGAGGAACTCCCGGAAGCGCGGGTGCGCAGCGAGTGTCTGCTCACGCGTGGCCCAGCGGTGATACGTCAGGTAGTAGCTCCCGCCATACTGGAGGCCGCGATCGATGAGGCGCCGGAAATCCTGCGCGGCCTTCGCGATCCCTGCCTCATCCGGCTGCACGTGCAGGTTGAAGATGATGCACGCCCAGGGCTGCCGCGCCCACGCGAGCAGCGTTTCATCCTCGCGCTCGATGAGCCGGATCGTGCCGTAGATGAGCTCCGCGCGGTGCGCGCGGAAGTCCTGGCGCACGTCTCCGAGGAAGCGCACCAAAGCCTCGCGCGGCACGTAGATCTCGCTGATCATCTCGCCGCCGCGCTGCTGCACGCCGAGGCGCTCGCCGAGGACATTGTGATAGTCGTCCACGTAGGTGCTCATCTGGTGCTCGTCATTCCAGTACACCTGCCCCGACGTGCCCATGTAGTAGCTCGAGTACATCTGGAAGGCGCGGGCGCGATCCGTATGCGCCAGGTACAGGAGCTCGGTCCACGCGGCGACGGAGAGCTGCGCGCGCCCGGCGGGCATCGCCGTCGCATCGGGCACCGGCTTGTAGCAGGAGAACACGCCGCGGTGCAGCAGCGCGTCGGAGTCCGGATCCGTGGCGAACTGGAAATCGCCGAACTCGTACCCCTCGCCGATGCGCTGGTCGAACAACGCGGGCAGGCGCTCGACGTCGATGACCTCCACGGTGCGCTGCACCATGTGGCGCGGCACGAGACGCAGCCGCACCGCCGCTATCGCGCCGAAGAGCCCGTAGCCGCCAATGGCCGCGCGGAACAGCTCCGCATTCGCCGTGCGGCTGCATCGCACCACCGCGCCCGTCGCGTCTACCAGCGTGAACGATTCAACGTCTCCCACAAAGGGACCGCGCCGCAGCTGTCGCCCGTGCACGTTGGCGGCGAGACAGCCGCCGATGCTGAGCCGGTCCGCCCCGGTCTGCTTCTGGGCGAACGTCCACGCGGTGGGTGAGTTCTCCTGCGATGCCTCCAGGTAGCCGTACAGTGCGGGCCACTGGATGCCTGCTTCAACCTCGATGTGCCCGCGGTCGCGATCGAAGGCGAGGACCCCGGACATGGCGTTCATGTCGAGCAGCGTCCCGCCGGTCGCGAACTGCTGCCCCCCCATGGCGTGACGTCCTGCCGCGATGCTGATGGGCGCGCCGGACGCGCGGGCCTGAAGCACCGCGTCCCGCAACGCGTCAATACTCCCTGGGCGAACGACGTTCCCGACGCGCGTTGGATTCAGCCGCGAATGAACGTCATTGACGAGAGGTCCGGTTGCCTTGTGGCGCGCCGGGCGGCAGCCGGGAAGGACCGCCGCCGTGCCCATCGCAGCGGTGAGGGCGAGGAACTCGCGTCGCGTCGGCATCAGTCAGCCAGCGCGACTTCCACCTGGTTGTCGTAGAACACCGGGCCGTGCCCCATGTCTGTCTCGCGCTGCGACGTCGTCTGGTTCGCGTTCGCGCCATCCTCCGCGTACTTGCCCCACCAGATGGACGGCGCCCAGACGACGCCCTCGCGGATTCCCTGGTCCACCCGCGCGAGCGCCGTGAACGCGCCGCGGTCGTTGTGCACTACCACGCGCATCCCCGGCGCAATGCCGCGCCGCTCCGCGTCCGCGGGATGCAGCAGGCATTCGGGCTCCCGGGCCGCGCGACGGAGCGCGCCGATGTTCACGAACGTCGTGTTGAGGAACTGGTGCGCCGGTGACGAGATCAGCGTGAGCGGCAGCCGCGCCACCAGCGCCGCGTCACGCTCAGGCGATTCGTACGGCGGGATGTACGTGGGCACGGGGTCGAGCCCCATCTCCTTCAGCCGCGCCGAGTAGAACTCGCACTTGCCGCTCGGCGTCAGGAACCGCCCCTCCGCGAACGGCAGGTAAGGCGTGGGGACGTTCAACCGCATCCAGCCGCGCTCGACCAGCCCCTCGAAGCTCACCCCGCGCATCTTGTCCGACTGCGAGTCGAGCGCCTGCTTCACCAGCGTCACGTCGTCGTCGCGGAAGCACGACTCGGTGAGCCCCATGCGCGCGGCGAGCAGGCGGAAGATCTCCGTGTTCGGCTTCGCCTCGCCCAGGGGCGCGATGGACGGCTGGTTGAGCGACACATAATGATGCCCGTACGCGAGGTGCACGTCCCAGTGCTCGAGCTGCGTCGTGGCCGGCAGCACGATGTCCGCCCAGTCGCAGGTGTCGGTCTGGAAATGCTCCAGCACCACGGTGAACAGGTCCTCGCGCGCGAGCCCGCGCAGCACCGCGTTCCGGTCGGGAGCCACGGCGGCCGGATTCGAGTTGTACACGACGAGCGCCTTCACGGGCGGGCCGCCCACGCCGCCATCCGGCGCGGTCAGCGCCTCACCCAGGCGGATCATGTTGATGGTCCGCACCGGGGGCGACAGGTCGGGACGCTCGAGCGCTTCCTTGTTGAAGCCGAAGTTGGCGCTGGTCGAGAGGTTGACGCCGCCCCCGGGTCGCTTCCAATGGCCGGTGACCGCGGGGATGCACGCGATCGTGCGCACGGCCATCCCGCCACCGGCGTGGCGCTGCAGCCCGTAGTTCACCCGGATGAACGCCGCCCGGGCCTTCCCAATGCGCTCACCCAGCGACTGCACGGTTGCGGCGGGCACTCCGGTGATGCGGGCGACGACATCCGGCGGATACTCGCGTGCGCGAGCCCGAAGCTGGTCCTCGCCGACGGTGTGCTCGCGCAGGAATTCCCTGTCTTCGAGCTCTGCCGCGAAGATGACGTGCATGATGCCGAGCGCCAGCGCCGCGTCGGTGCCTGGACGGATGCCGATCCACTCGTCGCACTGCGCCGCGGTTCTCGTTCGGATGGGATCGATGGCAACGACCGTCGCGCCGTTCTCCTTCGCCCGCAGCACGAACGGCCACATGTGCGGGTTCGATGTCAGCGTGTTGGTGCCCCACAGGAGCACGAGGTCGCTCTCCGGGATCCCCTCGACGTCGGCGCCGATGTTCGCCCCGACTGTCATGCGCATCCCCACCGTGCCGGCCATGGAGCAGATGGTGCGGTCCAGCTTCGACGCGCCGAGGCGGTGGAAGAAGCGGCGATCCATGGAGCTGCCCTGGAGCATCCCCATCGTGCCGGCGTAGGAGTACGGCAGGATCGCCTGCGGTCCCTGTGGGGAGCGGACGATCTCGCCCAGCCGCGTGGCCACTTCGTCCAGCGCCTCTTCCCACGATACGGGACGGAACTCCCCGCGTCCCTTGGGCCCCACGCGCTTCAGCGGCTGGAGCAGCCGCTCACCGTGATACGTGCGCTCGACGTACCGGTTCACCTTCGTGCACAGGAAGCCGCTGGTGTACGGATGATCGGGATCGCCCGCCACGCGCACGGCGCGCCCGTCCTCCACCGTCACGAGCATCGCGCACGTGTCGGGACAGTCGTGTGGGCAGGCGCCACGAACGACGGTGGTGGCCATCAGGACCTGGGGACCATCCCGGAATATGCGCAGAAAGGGTCACGGCGCGCATGAAGAACGGATGTTTTCGGTGCACCCGACGTTTCGTCGCACGGTGCGCGCCGCCCCGAATAAGAGTCACTTGACTCCTAAATCGTCAATCCTAGGTTTCACGCCGCATTTCCGAGGACCTCGAACGAGTGCAACTGCGCCACGTTCGTGACGGTTCCCAGCCCAACAGGAGAATCACATGAAGCGCATTGCCCTTGTCGCCGCGATCTTCGCGGTTGCCGCGTGCAGCTCCGGCGAGACCCCCGCCAACGACACTACCACCCCCGCCATGGCGCCCGCGCCGACGTCGGATTCCATGAGATTGGCCGACAGCATCCGGGCCGATTCAATGCGCGCCGACAGCGCGAAGGCCGCGACGAAAACGCGGTAATCCGGCGACGGATTCACGAAAGGGCGCGACTCACGTCGCGCCCTTCTGCTTTTCCTGCATCGCCCACCAGCGGAACGCCTCCGGCACTCCGGTCTCGGGACGCACCGCCGGGGACCATCCCAGCTCGCGCTTCGCGCGGTCGGACGAGAACGGGTTGTCCTCCGCGATGAAGTCGATCGCCGAGTTGCTCAGGAGGTTGAATCGCCCGCCGGTCAGCGCGCGCGACGCCGCCTTCGCGGCCCGAAGCCCGCCACGCGCGAGGGAGAGCGGCACCGGCACGAAAAATGGCCGCAGCCCGAGCCCCTCGCCCGCAAGCTCGAAGAACCGCCGCACCGTCACGTCATGGTCGTTCGCGAGGTTGTACGCGCGCCCGCCGGCGGCATCGGTGGTCGCGGCGAGGATCGCGCCATCCGCCACGTTGGCCGCGTGCACGACCGCGAACGTCGAGCGCCCGCCGCGCAGCAACGGCACCGGTAGGCGCAGTCGGAGGAGCTTCGCCATGCGCGGCACGAACTGGCGATCGCGCGGCCCATAGATGACGTCCGGGCGCACCGCCGTGGCCCACACCTCTCCCCGCGCATGCGCGTCGAGCACCAGCGCCTCGGAGTCCCGCTTCGAGCGCGCGTAGAAGGCACGCTCGGGGAGGGGCACGAGCGGCGTGTCCTCGTCCGTGCGGCCGCCGCGCTTCGCTGCCTCGTAGCGCGTGGATGCCCCGTACACGGCAACGCTGCTCAGGTGGAGCAGGCGCGCGCCCGCCCCGGATGCCGCCGCAATGGCGTTTCGCGTGCCCTCGATGTTGGTGACGCGATACGCCTCCCATCCGCCCGGCACGATGATGCTGGCCGCGGTGTGGAACACGGCGTGCGCGCCTCGCGCTGCGTCGCCGAACGAGGCGGCGTCGAGCACGTCACCGGCCCGCAGCTCCACGCCCGGCGGGAGCGCGCGGCCCGCGCCGGCCGGGTTGCGCACGAGCGCGCGCACGGACCATCCGTCCGCCAGCAGCCGGTGCACGATGTGCGACCCGACGAGCCCCGTCGCGCCGGTGACCAGCGCGGTGGACATGCTCAGTCCGGGAAGGGCAGTGGGACGACCTGCACGGGCATCTCACCCGGCGGATCGTCGCCAGCGGGGTCGGCGCTCCACCGGGCGACCAGCGTCGCGCCGTTCTCGACCTCGCGCCGCACCATGCCCAGCGCGATCCCGCCGCGCCTCGGCGAGATCACGGCGCTCCGCACGTCGCCCACGGATTTGCCCTCCGAGTCGAACAGCGACGCGCGCGGGCGCGGCGGCTCGGCCCCCGCGGCCTTCAGGCCGCGCAGCGTGCGATTCACATGGCCGCGGAAGTGCACTCGCGCCACGACTTCCTGCCCGGTATAACACCCCTTCGTGTACGAGATGGCGCCGAGCGTGTCGAGGTTCGCCTCCTGGGGAATCGTCGTGTCGTCCATGTCGATCCCCCATTCGGGACGCCCCGACTCGACTCGCGCCACCTCCCAGACGGCCAGGCCAGCCGGCGTCGCGCGCGCCGCCAGTGCGGCGTCCCACGTCTCCTGGAAGCGATCCGCGGGGACGAGCAGCTCGAATCCATCAACGCCAAGATCCGGCAGGCGCAGCACCCACATCGTGAAGCCATCATGCTCGGCGCTGACGTGGGCGTACGGCGCCAGCAGCCCGAGCGCGCTGTGTCCGATGCCCGTGATCTCCTCCACGACGTAACGCGCCTGGGCGCCGTGAATCCCGATCGCGCCGATCGCGGCGCTTTCGTCGGTGGCGGTCGCGAGGCGCGGGTTCACGTACTTCCGGACGACGCCCGACCAGCCATCGCGCGCGCGCGCGCCCGTATCGGTGAGGAAGAAGTCCTCGAAGCGGAAGATGCGCAGGTCGGCGATGACCTTGCCCTTCGGCGTGAGGGCAGCGGCGTACTGCCCCTGGCCGGCGGCCAGCGACCCGACGTCGTTCGTCACCAGCCCGGTGAGGACGTCCGGCACCTTGGGGCCGGTGAAGCGCATGCGCGCGCGATGACTGCGGTTCACGACGATGGCGCGGCGGCCCATGGCCTCGTACTCGTCGGCGACGCTGGAGTACGTCAGCACCACGGGCTGGCCCGCGACATCAACCATCGTTTCGCTGTGGGCCATGACGCGGAAGCTATTTCAGTCCGACGCGGGTGGCGAGCGGAAGCGCGCGGCGTACGATGCGTCGAGCAGCTCCACCGGGTGCACCGCCAGCGCGCGGCTGCCCGTGCGCCGCAGCCCGGCGCCGATCTGCATCAGGCACCCGGGGTTGCCGGTGGCCACGAAGTCGGCTCCCGTCGTGGCGATATGGCCCAGCTTCGGGCGCAGCACCGCATCCGACACCGCCGGCTCGAGCAGGTTGTAGATCCCCGCCGCGCCGCAGCAGTACTCGGCCTCGGTGAGCGGGGCCAGCCGCAGCGCCGGGATCGCGGCGAGCACCTTGAGCGGCGGGGCGCTGATCCGCTGCGCGTGGAGCAGGTGACAGGGCGCGTCGTAGGTGACCGACAACGGGAGCGCGCCACCTTCCACCGGCCCCGCCGCGGCGAGCAGCTCGCTCACGTCGCGCGCGCGCGCGGACAGGGCGGCGGCCCGCGCGGCCCACGCGGGGTCGTCGGCGAGCAGGTGACCGTACTCCCGGAGCATCGCGCCGCAACCGGCCGCGTTCGACACGACGTGGTCGGCGCCAGTCCGCTCGAACGCGGCGATGTTCCGCCGGGCCAGGTCGCGCGCGGCGTCGAGGTTCCCGGCGTGCGCGTGCAGCGCGCCGCAGCACTCCTGCCCGGCCGCGCCCACCTCGTGATAGCCGTTCACGGCGAGCGTGCGGCGGGTGGCGGCGTGGGTGTGCGCGTACAGCCCGCGCATGACGCACCCCTCGAGCAGCGCGTACGACTCGCGCGCGGCCGATGGCTCCGGCGCTTCGTACTCCGGGCGGAACCGCGGCGCCGTGGAGGCCAGCATGTCGAGCGGGAAGCCGAGGCGATTCGGCAGCACGCGCGCGAGCAGTGACGGAATCTTCGTCCACCGGAAAATCCGGCTCAGGGCGAGCGCGATCCCGAGCAGGCGCCGGTGGCGGAAGACGCCGAGCAGGACGCGTGCGTACCATGGCAGCGGGTGGCGCTCGGTGAGCGTCGCGCGCGTGGCTTCGAGCAGGTGGCCGTACGGAACGCCGGAGGGGCACGCGGTCTCGCACGCCCGACAGCCGAGGCACTGGTCGAGATGCTGGCGTGCCTTCTCGTCGCTCGTCGCGATGGTCCCCTCGAGCAGGGAGCGCATGATGAGCAGGCGGCCGCGCGGGCTGTCGTTCTCGTCGTCGAGCGTGACGTACGTGGGGCAGGCCTGGAGGCAGAAGCCGCAGTGCACGCACTTGTCGAGCCCCTCGCGCGCGTGCGCGAGCGGAGAGTCGGGCAGGGCGCAGTGGTTCGGAGACCCGTGCAGCGTGGCGGGATTGACCGCGGCCGTCATGCGACGCCTCCGAGGATGCCCGGATTGAGGATGCGATCGGGATCGAACTTCGCGCGCACCGATTCGGCGAGCGGATCCGTCGTGACCGGAAACGCAGCCCATTCGCTGGCGGGCATTCGCTCGACGACGAGCGCCGCGTCCGCGGGACGCGCGGCAGGCACCGACGTGCCGGCGGTGGCGAGGACGCGGACCACGCCGCGCGAGACGCTGCCGTGGAGCAGAGCGCCGGGAAGCGCGCTGGCGTCCTTCCAGAGCTGCGCGAATCGCGATGGTTTGGCCGACAGGCGCCAGCTCGCCACGCATCCGGCATCCGCGCCGCGCAGGGCCGCGATGGGCGAGCCCGGAGCGTCTTCGACAGCGCCGATGTCGGCCAGGAGGTCGAGCTGTGCCTCGAGCGCCGGTGCGTTTCCGCCCAGCTCCATGAGGATCGCGGCGCGCGGAACAAGGCCGAGCCGGTCGGCGAGCGCGCCGTTCACGAGCTCGCAGGTGAATGGCGCGAAGGGCAGCGCGCGGATCCGCCTGGCCGCCTCCGCGAGCAGCTCGACGCGGGCGTCGTTCACGGCAACGGCCACCGTGCGTGAGCGCGGCGGGAGGGCCCGCAGCCGCACGCTCGCCTCGGTGATCACTCCCAGTGTTCCCCAGCTCCCGGTGAGCAGGCGCGTGAGGTCGAAGCCGGCCACGTTCTTCACGACGCGCCCGCCCGACCGCACGACGTCGCCGGTGCCGGTGACGAACTCCATGCCGAGCACGATGTCGCGTGGCAGCCCGAACGCCGCGGCGTAGGGTCCGGCGGTGGCGGTGGCGAGGGTGGCGCCGAGGGTGGCGTTCGGACTGCCCCAGGGCTCCAGCGCGAGCCACTGGCCATGCTCGCGCGCGGCGCGGTTCAGCTCCGACAGGGTGGAGCCGCCGCGCGCCGTCATCGTGAGGTCGCCCGGGACGTACTCCACGATCCCGCGGTCATCCGCAATCGAGACTGTGCCGGTCGCGCTCACCGGCCTGCCCGCGTCGAGCCAGGTGCCGGCACCGTGCACCCGCAAACCCTGGCGGGACTCGCGCGCCGCGCGCACGCGCTCGACGACCGCCGCGGTGCTCACGCCGGCACCATTGCACGCGCCGCGGGCGCGGCGTGCCATTCGCGACAGCTGTGAATCGGCACGACCTTCCCGGGGTTCGAGGCGCGGTTCGGGTCGAACGCGGAGCGGAGGTCGCACATGGCGCCGAGCGTCTCGGCGGTGAACAGCCGGTCCATGTACGCCAGCTTGTCGAGTCCCACGCCATGCTCCCCGGTGATGCTCCCGCCAACACGGATGCAGGCCTCCATGATCTCGCGCATGGCCACATGCACCCGCGCGGCCTCGTCCACGTCCGTGGCATCGTAGCCGATGTTGGGGTGCAGGTTGCCGTCACCCGCGTGGAACACGTTGCACACGTTCACCCGCTGCCGCGTGGCGATCTCGTTGATCGCCACGAGCACCTCGGGCAGCTTCGTGCGGGGGACCACGGCGTCCTGCACGACGAGATGGCGCGAGATGCGCCCCATGGCCCCGAACGCCTTCTTGCGGCCCTGCCACAGCCGCATACGCTCCGCGTCGTCGGCGGCAACGCGCACCGTCCGCGCGCCGGCGGTGTTGCACAGGTCCACGACGGCGCGCGCGTCCTCGTCGATGCCGGCGGCGAAGCCATCCAGCTCGATGAGCAGCACCGCGGCGGCATCCACCGGGTAGCCGGCGGCATAGATGGATGCCTCCACCGCGCGGATCGTGTTCGTGTCCATCATCTCGAGGGCGGCCGGGATGATGCCCCTCCCAATGATGGCGGACACCGCGCGCGCGGCGGCGTCGAGCGACGTGAAATCCGCGAGCATCGTGCGCACCGCTTGCGGGTTCCGCTGGAGCTTCACCGTCACGTCGAGGGCAACGCCGAAGCAGCCTTCCGATCCGATGAAGGCGCCAAGGAGGTCATAGCCCTCGCGTTCCCCATCGGCCTTGCCCAGCGCGACGACGCGCCCGTCGGGGAGCACGGCGGTGATCGCCGCGACATGGTTGAGGGTCACGCCGTACTTCAGGCAGTGCGGCCCGCCCGCGTTCTCGGCGACGTTGCCCCCGATGGTGCACGCCGCCTGGCTCGACGGGTCGGGGGCGTAGTGCAGTCCATGCGGTGCCACCGCGCGCGTGAGCACCGAGTTCACCACCCCCGGCTCGACCAGCGCCTGCTGGTTCTCGACGTCGATGCTGATGATCTGCTTCAGGCGATTGAGCCCCAGCAGGACCACGCCGTCCGCGAGCGCACCGCCCGAGAGGCCGGTGCCGGCGCCGCGCGGGACGAAGGGCACGCCCGCTGCCGCGAGCTCGCGCACGATGGCCACGACCTCGTCACGCGTGCCCGGAAAGACCGCGAGGCTCGGGATCTTGGTGTAGCCCGGCAGCCCGTCCGAGCTGTAGACGAGCAGCTCGCTCTCACGCGACAGCACGCGCGCGGGCCCGGTGATGGCGGCAAGGCGG
>Ga0307505_10001980_pt1 | contig 15141 bp, 12 predicted proteins | sample 23_S_MG_FD_202183 | JGI IMG/M metagenome (GOLD analysis project Ga0307505, IMG submission 202183) | Soil microbial communities from Populus trichocarpa stands in riparian zone in the Pacific Northwest, United States - 23_S | ecosystem: Environmental > Terrestrial > Soil > Riparian zone > Trees...
CCGTAGTCTTGCTGAGTGAGATAAAAGACGCCGAGAGCATGATGAGTTTGCTCATTCGGTGTGCGCTCGGTGGCGTCGATCAAACTGAGTTCGATGCGCCGCAGCGTTTTTTGTTCGTTGGGCTCAGGCGCTCCACGTAACCGGACGAGCGGCGCATAATTAAATTCAGAAATGCGCGTTTCTGTAGGGCGAGCTTGCCGGTAAATAGATTTCAGTTCGGCAAGTTCGTCAGGTCTGTTTCTCCAAACGACGTAGGCTGCTAAACCAACTACAGCGATTAACAGAACCGCAAACGCGCCCGCATACATCGGCTGTCGAAAGAATGCTCCTAACGAGGCAAAGAACGAGGATCTTTCCTTTGCGGTCTCCGAACTTCCGGCCAGCGCTTTTTCTCGCAGCGCCTGAGTGAGTTCCACGCAGGCACGTCTTTCCGGATCTGCGACGAGCGTCGCGCGAAAACTCTCCGCGTCTGCTTCGTTCAAACGTCCCATCACAAAATCGTTGATGATGCCGTCTTCCATAAGTTCGACCTGCGAACAAAACTCGCCGTCCGTAAACAACAACTCCTCGATTCCTTCGAGTGTTGTTTCGTCTGAAACTCGGCCCAAAAGATACTCGCGCAGAGTGTCTTCACTCGTCACGAATGAACCCATCGTTCTTCCCCCCGATTTGGAGTGTCGTACCGGAACGTTTTGTAACGATCTTTTTTAGCTCATGCATTCCTGGACGCAGGTCTTCAGTTTTTGCTTGCTGCGCATGACGCGCATGCGCACGGCGGTTTGTGTCGTTTTCAGGCTTTCCGAGATTCGCTGGTGAAGTTCTATCTTCTTTTGTTTGGTTTCCGAGAAGTAATCGAGCAGAAGTTTGCGGGTGTCGGAGGAAAGGCGCGCCAGGCACTTGTCCAGACAGTCGCTGGAAAAACTCTGCTGTTGCGGTGCGTCCGCGGCGATCGTTACCTCGTCAATATCCAGATGGGGTCGCTCTTTGCGTAACGATTCACGATAGACGTTTTTGGCAACGCCGTAACAGTAAGCCATCTTGTTTTCGATTTGTTCGGCAGAGATTTTCAGGATCACGCGGTTGATGGTTTCATCCGCGAGCTCGTCGGCATAGTTGCAGCCGCGCAGCGAAAAGAACCTGCACAAGCGAAAGCGCAGACGCTCGTACTCTTCACCTGCGCGCTCGAAATCAGGGTTGAGCCATTCGAGAAAGCTCGAAAACTTTTCCGGCGTTATTTCTTGTTTCAAGGCTGCATCCGGCCAAGGTTGAGGTCCGAATAGATAGAGAGTGCGGCGGGTAGAATAACGCAAAGGTGAGAGTATGAACAGAGCCAAAGCCTGTCGGTAAGGGGAATCAACGTCGAAGGCGTACGTCTTATTTTTTGTTTCCCAGGGTTGAAGCAACCCTGGGCTGTAACTAGCGAACGCCTTCGGCGTTGGGAACTCAACGAAGAGCTTCTAGCTCGGCTCGCGAACTCAAGTCGTCCGTCACGTCCGGGAAAGAACCGCGGCCGAAGAAAACGTGATGCGCGAGGCGGGTAAACAAGGGCAGCCGCAAGATTGCACAACCCAATTCGAGTAGTTGAGGCTGACGAACGGTTGAGGCAATGCGGCGTGCCCATAAACGCGAGGCGAAGCGCGAGCGGAATAGTTCACCGGAGTACGCCTCTAACGCCTGAACATCGCCGCTTGATAGATATTCCGTAACAACGTGTGCCGCGAATGCGGACAGACGCATGCAAGGATCCAAACCACCTGCTGTGAGCGGTGACACGGCGCCAGCGGCATCGCCGATTAACATTCCGGTTGAGTTAGCGATGTTTCGCAGTACGCCGCCGACCGGGATGAAGCCCGCGCGTGATTCGATCTGTTTTGCGTTGCGTAAGTCGATAATGTTTGCGACGCGCGACCGGAAGTCTTGTAGCGCTGACAGCGGATCGAATAACGACGGATAACCGCCAACGCCGAGATGCGTCTCTTCGCCGTCGTAAGCGATCCATGCGATATAGCCCGGCGCCAGTTTTGGATCGAGAAAGCAAAGCAAACGCGGTGGACCATCGAGCTCGGCACCGTGAAGAACACTTTCCACGCCTACGATCCATTCGCGGTTCTCTTCGAGGTTCAGAGCGCGAGCAACGCGTGAACGGGCGCCGTCCGCGCCGATCAGGTACCGGGTGTTGATCGAGTGTGTTGAAGACCCAGAGTTGAGGCGAAGTGTTAGTTTGCCGCCGACTCCCGAATGGCTGAGGTAGCTTGTTTGCGGCAGCCAATCAACGCCCGAATGTAAACACTGCTGCAGATAGCGCTGGTAGAGTTGGCCCATGCGGCCGATGCGAAACTCGTCATGCTCACTTACGAGCTCCAGCGAGCGGTGCGCGGGTGAAAAAAGTTCTACGTGCTTGATCGCTGGTCCAAGGCAGTCTTCGGGGATGTCGAAATCGACCAGCGTACGGCGCACGAAGATCCCGGTGGTGTGGATCTTCTGGTCGAGAGTGTTCTTGCGATCGACGAGGAGAACGTTAAGACCTTGCCGGGCAAGCAGGCGGGCACACTGAAGCCCCGCCAGTCCAGCACCGATGATAGTTACGTCGTAGCTCGTTCTCATGAACGTATAGCCAACTCTTCTGTGTCGGGAGTTTTGCAGATGAAAATGGGGAGAGACGGGCCGGCACTAAGTGTTTCGCATCTGTTTGATGAGCGCTTCCATGTGACTCAGATACTTCTCGAGCGCGCTGCGTCCGGCGCCGGTCAGTTTGTATTCGGTCTTCGGCAAACGGCCTTCGAAAAACTTGGAGCAGGAGATGTAGCCTGCTTCTTCGAGTTTGCGTGCGTGTACGCTCAGGTTGCCGTCAGTCGTATTCATCAGGTTCTTCAGATCCGTGAAGGTCAACGAATCATTCGCGGCCAGCGCGCTGATGATCCCGAGGCGCAACCGTTCGTGGATCAGGCGATCGAGATTCGGAGCCTCGCTCTTCTCTTTTGTGCGCGCGACGTGCGTATCCGGCGCCTCGGCGAGCGGTTTTTGCGGAACAGTTTTTTTAGCAGTCGATTGTTTAGCCACCGTATTTCCTCACAATAATTGCACCAAACACCACGTGCAGGCCGCCGAAGCCAATGGCCATGAACCAGTTGGCGAACGCGGGCGGCGAGAACAGCGCGAGAGCTCCGAGCGCCATTAGACAGATACCCATGATCGGGACCACTTTGACGGAATACATACCGCCGGTGATCACGCCCGTTCCGTAAAGCAGCAACCAAACACCGGGAATCGCGTTAGTCATTCCGGCCTGGACCAGCACGATCGTTAGGAATCCGCCGGCGATCATGGGAGGCGTCAAACTGAATACTGCTTTTCTTGCCGGCCCGGAACCGAGCGGCATTTTGATCGCGCGTGTTTTCCGGTCCATGGACCAGCCGGCGATCAGCAGCGAGATCAGTCCTTCCGCGATCCAGACGGCGAGCCAGGCGTTGAATGTCGCTTGTAGCGCGGCGATCGCGCTGGCGGCGAGAGCAGTAACGCCGATGGCGATCTCGCCCCAACCGGAGATGCCGGTGAAGGCGGTCGCGGCCTCCATCGTTTCGCGGATGTAGCGTAGGTTGTCCATGGCCCGGTCGTGCAGGGCGGGCGGCTCGGGTTGGGTATTGGTAATGAGCGGGACGGGCTTCATCGTTTCGGCATCTTACGCCGCTTGCGAGACTTTCGTCAAGTACTTTACGAAGTAAAGAAGGCCACAAAGAAGCACAAGAGGCACAAAGGATTATCTGAACCCGTTTGTGCCTCTTGTGCTTCTTTGTGGCTATTGATCTACGGTGATCTACGGCGTCAACTCTGACGTCAGGATTGCGCCGTTCAGACTCGGAATCACGGCGGTGATCTTCAACACCTTTCGGGTCCCCTTATCGATCCAGACCGTCTGTTTGTCAGCCGCGTTATCGGCGTCGAGTATCTCCACTTTGTAAGCGTTAAAAGTTCCAGCCGGAACGGTGATACTTTCAGTGCCGAGCACCTTCAACTGTTTGATCTGCGGTTTGAATGTTGACACATCAAAATTGCGAAAACTCAAACTGTAGCCGTCCGCCAGAGGAAGGGAAGCAATCACCTCAAACGTGCCGGCGCCATCCGCAAACAAAGCACCGCCGGGATCGACGTCAATCGGTCTGGCTTGTCCGTTCATCGTTGCGGATCCGCTTACTTTGTTAGGCGCCACGTTCATCTCGATCGTCATTGGACCCTGCTGGACATAACGGCTCTTCAGCAGCAAGCTTCCTTTTTCGATCGTACTGCGGTCCACGAGCGGGCCTTGCGGAGTCTGCGCAGTTTCATTAACGGTCCAGGCTCCGTTCTCCTCCTTGATGTCGGTCTTCAAGGTAAGCGGAATCTCCTGTCCGGCTAGAGAAATGGAAGCTTTGTAGTTGAAAGTGCCCGGCCGTAGATCGACCGCCGGCTTCGGTAGTTCTGACGTGGAAGAGATCGCCTTCGGCAACGTCACTGTCTTCGGGTCGACGGTGATTTCCTTCAAACGTTCTGAAACTGCCGGAGTCATACTCTCCTGGTAACGGCCACCGAGAAACTTCGCGAGAAACTTCTCGGCGCTCGCAAACATCGCCATATTGTTTTCCGGACGGGCAAAGCCGTGTCCCTCGTCCGGCGCCACCATGTACTCGACCGGAAATCCACGATCTCTCAGCGCGATCACGATCTGATCAGATTCGCGTTTGGTAACGCGCGGATCGTTGGCGCCCTGAATCACGAGCAGCGGAGTTTTGATCTTTGCGGCCGCGGTTAATGGCGACTGGCGTAGTAACTGCGCCTTTCCTTCGGGAGTGTTGGGATCGCCCATGCGCTCGTAGAAGAGCTTGCGAATCTGTTCCCAGTACGGCGGGATCGACTCGAGCAGCGTGATCAGATTTGATGGTCCAACAATCGAGACGCCAGCCGCGTAAACGTCGGGTGTAAACGCAACGCCCGCGAGCGTCGCGTAACCGCCGTAAGACCCGCCCATGATTCCGATTTTCTTCGGATCGGCAATGCCCTGAGCGATGAGATACTTCGCGCCCCAGGTTATGTCGTCCTGCATCTTGTCGCCCCACTGTTTGTTTCCGGCGTCGATAAACTTCTTGCCGTAACCGGTCGAGCCGCGGAAATTAGGTTGCAAAACAACGTAACCGCGGTTGGCGAGAAATTGCGCAAACGCATCGTAGCCCCAACTGTCGCGATACCATGGACCACCGTGCGGAACGATCACCGCGGGAAGGTTCTTGGCTTCGACGCCTTTGGGCAACGTCAGATAAGCCGGGATTTCCAACCCGTCAGATGATTTGTATGTGACCGGCTTCATCGGTGCGAGATACGAGCGGTCCAACTTCTCGCGCACCTGATACTGAAGCGTCAGTTTCTTGGTAGTGCGATCGTAGAGATAGGTCGCGCCGGGATCTGTATCGGCGTTGGCCGAGATGAGCCACAGCTTTTCATCTTTGGTTGAAGAATTGAACCCGATTTCCTTGCCAGGAAGTTGTTTCTGCAGGTTTTTGTAATCGGCTTCGAAAGCTTTGTCTTTCCAGTAAATTCTTTGGCGTTCGTCGTCGTAGGTAGTGGCAATCAACTGATCGGAAAGTTCCGAGAAGATCGCATTGCCGAAGTCGACGTGTTTCATGGGATCCGATTCAACCGGCTCTTCTTTACCGGTAGTGGGATTGAGTAGTTCGAGAGCAACCAGATCGACGCTGCTGCCTTTGTTGGTTTGGAAGTAAACGCGTTCGCCGTCCTTGTGATAGCGAATTGGTCCACACGACTCAAACACGTTGCAACTGTAAATCTTCGTAAACTTGTCGCCCGCGTCGACGCGCAGGACTTCTGTGTCGCCGTTTTCGGCGGATCGCGTTGCGAGCCGCAACTGGTCTTTGAGATCGAAGAAGAAGGCAGTGATGCGTTCGGTGTTCTTGCGGATCAGGGTGCGTTCGCCGGTGGAGATCTTTACTTTGTAGAGATCGTGCCAGGCGGCGTCGCGATCGTTTATACCGACGTACATCGCGTCGGGCTCGCTACGCGGCACGGAATAGATAGCTGCGCGCACGCCTTTCGTGTCAGTGAGATTTCGCGCGGCCGGCACGTCTTGTCCTGACGCGGGTGCGTCAGCGGGATTGACGGCGTAGACATTGAAATTCTCGTCGCCGGCTTTGTCCTGAACGAAGAGGATGAACTTGCCGTCGCGCGACCAGAAGTAACCGGGAATGGGACGCTTCGTATCCGCGGTGATTGGCTTCGCGCTCGAGAACGGATCGGCGGTCTTCTTCACCCAGACGTTGCGCATGCCTTTGAACGGTTTAATAAAAGCGATGAACGCCCCGTCCGGGGAGATCTGCGCGCCCGCAATTTCAGGATCGCCAAAGAACAGCTCGCGGTCAATTACGGGCGGACTCTGCGCCCAGACCGGCGCGGTGAGGGCCAGCATCATCAGTATCGAAAGTATTAGCAAACCGATTACAGAGCGGCGGGATTGGCCGTTTGAACGCATACGCACCTCTTTCGTCGAGTATTTGTGATGGGTTTTTAGCACTGTGAATGAAGAGTTGTCTACGTAATAGACTCCAGTGGGGTTTCACTTAGAATCGGGAACGATCGTACTGCGTACAAGGGTAATGAGCGATGTCAGGTATGCCTAAAAGCCCGACCCAAGTGTTGGCGTTAGCCTTACTAATGACTGGACTGGCGCTCCGAATCTATCATTACTATGTCTTGCAGCAGTACCTGTTGAAGCTATTGATCGTTGTTTCGGTAGTGATCTTTGTAGGGTCACTGGTCGCGAATTTCAGATCTAGGACTTTCCTGGATCCGTTCATTCTTGTCCTCGTCGCCGGCATTTTGTGCTGCTTAACGTACGAGTCGGCCGCCAGCAACAAGGCGAAAAATCAGGAATACCTTGAGCGACTCGCCCGAATCATCAATCGCTACACTGAAAAGAATCATCGCGCCCCTGGGATCTCTGACGATGCGCTCGAAGCCTCATGGGAAATGGTGCCGAATCGCGGCGACGCCGATGGCAACAATTGCTCGTACCTGCAAATCGGCGATCGTGCCTTCGTTCTAAAAACCCTCGGAGCAAACCAGAAGAACGACTCCGGAGCAGCCGACGACGTACAACTCAATTACCTGAACGGGAACTCCGTCACCTTCGAAGAGCTTTCGAACTGGATAGAGCAGCACGGCACGCCGGACGAAAAGATGGCACTGGAAGCCTATTGGCCGGCTTTGCGGAGAGACTGGTAGGAAACCGGTAGTGCCCTACTTTACGTGGCCTGCCTGACATGTTCGGAGCGCGGGCGGCTCGCCCGCAAGGTGCATACAGTGAGCGGGCCAACGCGGCGGGCGAGCCGCCCGCGCTCCGCCATCGAAAGTAGGCACTACCAGGAACCGAACTCCTTGACAGACATAGCCATTCAGTCAATCATCCACACATGAGCCTTACATCAATTCAAGAAGAGATTGTTCGCCTGAGTTCGACTGAGCGCGCGATGTTAATTGATATTCTTTGGTAGAGTCTCGATGAGGAACGCGTTCGGGAGAGCGAGTCAAAATGGGCTGCTGAATCGGAAGAACGAATCGACGCCGTTGACCGAGGCGAATTGCAAACAGTCGACGGACCAACTGCCCTCAGAGATCTTCGCTCGTCTCTCAGGAAATGACGCGATACCGTTTACGTCCTCCGCACTCACCGAGCTTAGGCAAGCTACACTCACGGGTTGAGCCGACAAGACTACCGAAACCTCCGGAACATAAAAGGTTCAGACGGCCGAAATCGTCACCCCATCGAGTACACGACGAATCTACTGGATAATAAATAAGAGTCTCCTCCGAGAGTTCTCACGACACCGCAACCTTCAAGCGATATTCCCGTCACACAATTGTAGTTTCATGCACGTATGAAGCCGTTCTTCCTCTCGCTGTTGAGCATTTTTTTACTTGGCACCTTCACGTTTGTGCGAAGTCAAAGACCGGTTGTTCAAAAAAATGGAAGAGAGTATGGACAGCAGCAACAGTTGAAGAAACTGTTGTCGAGGGTGGGAGTAGATGTTCCGGCGATTGAAGCCCGCACCTCTCAACCGCGGACGTATCGCGAGCTGAAAATTCGCTTGAGCGACACGTCGAAAGGTTCCACTGAACTCAAGCCTGCTCGGAGCGCGCAAGAACAAACGCCCAGTGCCGCGATCGTCGAAGACAAGAAACGCTCCGGCGATTTGCCGCGACAGCGTTCACTTGAACTCTCGCCAACGCAAATCTTTATCGCTGGAGTTGACGCGGCGAACAAACTCCGCTGGTGGTCGATCGTTCCCGATCCGCGTGTGGTTAGATCGGAAACTCAATCGCCCACAGGTGAACTGCGCGGTGAAGACTATTACGTTTCCAACGTCACGCTCGTCGTGGCCTTTCCCGACGACCCCGAGATCGCCAACCTGCGGTTTTACCGTCCCGTTTGGAACGGAACCGACTACGACTTGAAACCGCTGACAACCGTCCCCACTCGTTAGGTAGTTGCAATGAAGTCCCCTCGCAAAAACTACTGGGCTCTAAGTACCGTCTTACTCATTCTCTGTCTTCCGCACATTTCTTTAGCCGAACCGTTTGAAACCATCGTCGACAACGGCAGTGCTGCGAATCGCGTGGACATCACGATTCTCGGCGACGGTTACACAGCCGCGGAGCTGCCGAAGTATCGCAGCGACGTACAGGCGCTGATGACGCAGTTTTTCAATAACGATCCGTTTCGCGAGTACCGCAACTTTTTCAACGTGCATCGCATTGATGTGATCAGCAGCCAGTCGGGCGCTGACCATCCCGAAACAAGCTCGTTTGTAAACACCGCACTTGATGCAACCTACAACTGCAACGGTACCGAGCGACTGATCTGCATCAACTTTTCCAAGGCCAACACGATCGTGGGAAACAGCGTCGCGCCTTCGCAGCGCGACATCGTGTTCGTGATCGTCAACGATGATGCATACGGCGGATCGGGAGGGCCGATTGCTGTTACCTCAACACATCCGGAAGTCCTGGAACTCATACTTCATGAACTCGGTCACAGCTTCGGCCTGCTTGCTGATGAATATGGAGGCCCGCCGCCGCCAAGTTGCATCAACAACGTCGAACCTTCTGCTGCTAATGCGACGAAAGCGACCGACCGCGCGCTGATCAAATGGAATCATTGGATCGATGCGAGCACGCCGCTGCCAACCATAACGACGTTGCAAGGTGTGCCGGGCATCTATCAAGGAGCGGCATACTGCGATGAGGGACTTTATCGCCCGACGCTCGAGTCGAAGATGCGCATCCTGGGGCGGCCTTACGAGCAGGTCAATACCGAGCAACTGATCAAGCGTATTTACAATCTCGTCTCACCGATCGATACGAGTGAGCCAACGGCGACGAAAATTACCCTCACAACCGAGCAATCACAAGCTTTCGCTGTTACGCCGTTGATGACGTTCAGCGAAACGATCAAAGTTGATTGGTATTTGGACGGAGTGTTTCAAAGCACCGGAGCAGAGTTTACCGTCACGAACCTAAGCGGCGGTCTTCATATTGTTGACGCGGTAGTCAAAGACAACACTCCGAAGGTGCGCAAAGACGCGGAGAGCTTGTTGATCGACGTTCGCACGTGGAACGTGACGGTAAACAGCGTCCCAACTCCAACTCCAACTCCAACACCAACACCAACAGCGACGCCACCACCAACTCCGAGCCCGACGCCACCAGCACCGGTTTTACTGGTCGAAGAAAACTCGAACCGCGGTATCGTGCTGGACTCTGTAAACTGGCTGCGCGATCCGTTCCCGGTTTCAACAATTCATAACTACAGCGCGGACGGAAACACGCGTCTGATTCTGTTTGCGATGAACGTTGAACTACAGGCGGGCGAGAGCTTTTCGATCGTCACAGCGGAAGCCGAAGACTCACAACAGATAGTCTATCCGCTGATGGTCGAATACGTAGGACAACTTCCAAACCTCAAGCTCAACACACTTACACAGATCAACGTGCGCCTGCCTGACAACCTCGCGACCGCCGGAAACGTGTTGGTCAGTATCAAACTGCGCGGCGTCCAAAGCAACAAGGTGCTTGTAAGCATTCGACCACCACCCTTAAAATGAGCCGTCCTACGAGCTGCCATCAATAAACTCCGGAGGCTTGCCTGAATTCTCGGCGCCCTTTCTCGCATGCCACTCAGTGAAGGTATGAAACTGGGGCGTTACGAAATCCGTGCTCATATTGGCACGGGTGGGATGGGCCAGGTGTACCTTGCCCACGACACCAGCGAGTTGAACCGCCCCGTTGCTATCAAACTCTTGCCTGCCGACATCGCCGCCGATCCACAACGCATGCGGCGCTTCATCCGCGAAGCGAGAACAGTCTCCGGTCTAAATCATCCTAACGTGCTAACGCTCTACGAGTTCGGCGTGCAGGGCTCAACGCGTTTCATGGCGACGGAATATGTTGAAGGCGTAACGCTGCGAGAGCATTTGAACGGCGACCGTTTGAATCTTAACGAAGTGCTGGACATCGGCATGCAGGTGGCCGCGGCCTTGAATGCAGCGCATGAAGCGCACGTCATCCATCGCGACATCAAACCTGAGAACATCATGCTGCGCGGGCGCGATGGCATCGTTAAAGTGCTCGACTTCGGTTTGGCGAAGCCCGTCAAGCATGAAGGTGATTCCGCCGGAACGGGCACGCTGTTTCAAACAGAGACCGGCATTGTGATGGGCAGCGTGGGCTACATGTCGCCCGAGCAATCCAAGGCGCTGAAGACCCTCGACTATCGCACTGACATCTGGAGTTTAGGTGTGGTGCTCTATGAAATGATTAGTGGGCAATTACCTTTCGAAGGAAAGGATCTGTTTAAGCAGATTATCGCCATTCAAGAGGAACCGCACACCCCGCTATCGGAGCTGGTGCCGTACGTGCCGGAACAGCTCGAACGGATCGTCGACAAGGCGTTGGCAAAGAATCCGGACGAACGCTATCAGACGGCCACCGATATGTTGAACAGCATGCGGGAGCTCAAGCGTCAGTTGGAGAGTAATCACGCTGAGCATGATCTGACTGCTATTTTCGACAAGTCTGGGGTGAATCAGAAAAGTGGTCCAGGCTTGCCGCGGCGGCTATCGCGATCTGCCGCCACCACTCAACCCAGCGGCCCTCATCCGGTTTCGAGTGCGGAGTACATCGTCAACCAGGTGAAGCTGCACAAGCGTGGTTTGTTAGCCGTGTTGGGAGTGTTAGCACTTGCCGGTTTCGCAACGTTGTTTTGGTACCTGAAACCCGCGCGAGTTGCGCCGCTTACCGACAAAGACACCATCCTGCTCACTGAATTCGAGAACAAGACCGGCGAGGACGTTTTTGACGGCACACTCCGGCAGGGATTGGCCGTGCAGTTACAGCAATCGCCCTTTCTCGACATCTTCCCGGAAACGCGTACGCGCGCGACTTTGCAACTCATGAGTCTTTCGCCTGACGAGCGTGTGACGAATGATCGCGCGCGCGAAATCTGTCAGCGGCAGGGATTGAAAGCGTTCATCACCGGTACGATTGTGAGGTTTGAGCGCAACTACTCGATCACCCTAGAGGCTCACAACGGGCAGACCGGCGATCAAGTGGCGTTGGTCCAGGTCGAAGCTGAAGGTAAGGATCAGGTGCTCAAAGCTCTCTCGCGTGCGGCAACAGAGTTGCGCGAGAAGCTCGGCGAATCGTTGAGCTCAATTCAGAAGTTTGACGCCAAGTTGGAAGTAACCACTTCATCGCTCGAAGCATTAAAGGAATATGCGCAGGGAAGGAGCGAACAGGACAGAGGGCAATCCTTCAAGGCGATTGAATTTTATAAACGCGCCACCGAAATGGATCCCAATTTCGCCGTGGCTTGGCTGGGACTTGCACTCCAATACACCAATACCAGTCAGCCTGGTTTGGCCGCCGAATGTTTGTCGAAGGCGTTCGCTTTGAGTAACCGCGTTAGTGAAGATGAACGCGCCCGCATCACCCATTTCTACTACCAGATCGTGACCGGTGAATTGGAGAAGGCAATTGAGGCTCAGGAAGCGTACGTGCGCAGTTATCCACGTGCGGCCCGCGGGCCGGGCAATCTCGGAAACCTCTACGCGAGCACGGGACAATTCGAGAAAGCAGTAGCCGCCACCAGCGAAGCGCAGCGGCTAAATCCAAACACCACTATTTGGCCCGGAAACCTCGCGGAAGCGCTGATTGGACTCAACCGTTTCGACGAAGCGCGAGACGTATGCCGGCAGGCACTGGCGCAAAAGCTGGATAGCATCAGTATTCGTGAACGGCTCTACACCGTGGCTTTCGCCGGTGGCGATGCGCAAGGTTTGCAAGAACAGGTCACCTGGGCGAAGGGCAGACCCGATGAATATCGAGCGGTGTACTGGTTGGCCCAATCGTCAGCGTTCGGCGGCCGGTGGAGTGAGTCGAACGAACATTTAAAGCGTGCGACTGAACTCGCACTTCGTGCTGAGGCGCGAGAGGTCGTCGCGATCTATACCGCGGATCAGGCGCTCCGTGCAGCGTGGTTGGGCCAGTTCACGCAATCGTCAACGTTGGCCCAGTCGGCACTAAAGATCGAACGCAATCGGAACGTTCTCACGCGTGCCGCACTCGTCTTCGCGCTTGCCGGTGATGCAGCCAAAGCGGAGTCACTGATTGAGGAATTGGAGCAGAAGCATCCTAAAGACACGTTGGTGAATCAGGTCTGGCTCCCGGAGATCAAAGCGGCGATTCAATTGAGCAGGAATAACGCTCAGGCGGCACTTGAGCTGTTGGAACCAACGAAACAATACGAAGCAGCAGCCGCGTTTTCGCCACAAACATTGCGCACCATGGTTTACATGAAACTGGGCCAGGGGGCTCAGGCCGCCGCGGAAGCACGCAGGATTCTGGATCATCGTGGTCAAGGTCCGCTTTCAACACTTTGGCCGCTCGCGCACTTGTCGCTCGCACGAGCCTCCGCGATGCAGGGCGACACCGCTCAGGCACGCAAGTCGTATCAGGATTTCTTCACGCTCTGGAAGGATGCCGACCATGACATCCCGAACTTGATTGACGCGAAAGGTGAATTCGACAAGGTGAAGTAAACTAGGGACATGACGATCAAAAGAATGGATCATGTCAGCGTCGTCGTTGACGATCTCCCAGCCGCCATTGCCTTCTTCACCACACTCGGCATGGCGCTTGAGGGCGAGATGCCGGTCGAAGGTCCCTCGGTGGACCGCCTCTGCGGGCTCGAAGGCGTCCAGGCCGACATCGCTATGATGCGAACCCCGGATGGCCACGGGCGAGTCGAGCTGACGAAGTACCGCAACCCGGAGTTGGTCGGGGCCGAGCCCGCGATTGCCCCGCCGAACACGCTGGGCCTCCGGCAGATCATGTTCGCGGTCGAAGACATTGACGACACTGTGGATCGCCTGCGCGCTCACAGCGCTGAACTCGTCGGCGAGATGGTCCAGTACGAGGACAAGTACAAGCTCTGCTACATGCGAGGCCCCGCGGGCATCATCGTCGCGCTGGCCGAGGAACTCTGACGCGTTCACCCAGATCCATAGCTTAAAAGGGCGTCACCTACCCCCCTTCACAGAAGTCAGCGACGCCCCGGCCCACACCTCTGGGCGAGTGTAGGATTGCTCAAGGCTCTTTCACGTCACAGAGCCTCGGCAGAGTGAGCGACTTATATCTGCCGCCGAACAGGCATCGCAAGACTCAGATTATGCAAGATTCTCTAATGCTATAAAGAAGCACACCTATCCCTACTTCCCGCACAGAACGCAGGCTCATCTCATGGAGCTGTTGAACGATGGTCTAACGAGTCAAACCAATGATGGTAACGATTACCGTCGTAGTGATGTTGGTTGTCAAAATCGACAACTCGCTCGGCGGCGGTGGCGGCTCGACCGCCCCGGGTGAGTGTATTATCCCGGCAAACGCAGGGACAGTGAGTGTCAGAGTAAGGGCCAGTACCGTACCCATTCGGCTTAACTTGTTCACTTGTGGTGCCTCCTAAGTGATTCGAAATTTTTGCATCGTCAATCAGGAACTGATGCAAGTTTTTCGAATCAACCTAGACCACAGTAACTTTTGTTGCAAGAGGGTTGAGGTAGTGCGTAAGATTTGCCCGCAGTTCTGTCCTGGTCCGTTCTTCACATGACTTTACGCGCCTCACTCCTACGTGAGTTAGTCAATCCAAACCTCAGTGTGGGAGGCCGTGCGGAGCTTTGCTGTGAACTAGCCAAGGAGTTTGAAAACCGAGGCGACTATGCAGAAGCATGTGAAGTGCTATCTATCTTTTGGCCACGTATTGGTGAACGTCCCAATCTTGAAGGTTTGACGCAAGCATTAGCCGCCGAAGTGCTTTTGCGCGCAGGTGTGCTTACAGGAATCATCGGGAGCAGTCGACAAATCGCGGACGCGCAGGAGACAGCAAAGAATCTAATCAGTGAAAGCCTCAGAATCTTTCAGTCGCGGAAATACAAAAACAAAGTAGCCGAGGCACAGATAGAACTGGCCCTGTGTTACTGGCGCATTGGCGAATACAACAACGCCTCGGACCTTCTCAAACTTGCCCTTGAGCAGTTGACCGGTGACAGTGAGTTGAGAGCCAAGGCCATAATTCGCGCCGCCATCGTGGATATCGATTCAGACCGCCTGCTGCAAGCGTTGCAAAGCCTCACGGACAACGCGGCTCTGTTGCACAGTATTAAGAGTTACATTCTGAAGGGGTGTTATTACCAAACCCTCGGAGACGTGTTCATTTATCTTTCGAGATCGGCAGAACCGAGAGACTACCTTGATCGCGCTTTAGTGGAATATGCTGCGGCGAGTTACCACTTTGAACTCGCTGACCACAGACGTTATCGCGCTAACCTGGAGAATAACCTCGGCGTGATCTATTTCCAGATCAACCGATGCAACGAAGCACACAAGCACTTGGACCGCGCTCGGCGAATCTTTGCGGGTCTCAAAGACAAGGGCGCAATGGCCCAGGTAGATGAGACTCGCGCTCGATTACTCCTGAGAGAAGGCAAATATAACGACGCGGAAAAAGTAGCGCGGGCCTCCGTCCGAACTCTGGATAAGAGTGAT
>Ga0307505_10001981_pt1 | contig 15140 bp, 12 predicted proteins | sample 23_S_MG_FD_202183 | JGI IMG/M metagenome (GOLD analysis project Ga0307505, IMG submission 202183) | Soil microbial communities from Populus trichocarpa stands in riparian zone in the Pacific Northwest, United States - 23_S | ecosystem: Environmental > Terrestrial > Soil > Riparian zone > Trees...
CGGTTGCTGTGGAGCGGTGGGCTTTAGCCCTCCGCGCTCTCGCGAAGAGCTTCCCCTCTGCCGTCTCGGCTTGGACGAAGCACGCGGCTTTCGGCACGAGAGTCCCGAGAACCTGACGCGACTTCGGCGCACTCTTCGCGAGCGCCCGGTGGGCTAAAGCCCACCGCTCCACAGTTGTCATCAGCCTTGGGTTGGCGGACGCAGCCCGCGCTGTGTCTCTGCGGTGAGTCCCCGGGAGGCATCAGGCAGTACAAGGTCTTACTTGCCGAGGTTCCGGTCGCCCAGCTCGTCGAGGCTCAGCGAGCCGTTGCGATTGGTGTCCTGGGTGCGGAAGGACTCGTCATTGCCCGGCCATTCGGCGCGCGACACGGTGCCGTCTTTGTTCTTGTCGAGCGCGGCCAGCCGCTGGGAGGCCCGGGCCTGGTCGAGCTCGAGCTCGCGGTCGATCTTCGAGATGACGCCGTCACGGTCCACGTCGAGCTTGTCGAAGGCGGCCTGATCCCCCTGCCATTCACGGCGGGTGACGAAGCCATCGCGGTCGGTGTCCAGGGCTACCAGGTCGACTTCCGTGGGCTGCTGCTGCAGGGCCTTCAGCGACTCTTCGCGGGTCAGGATGTTGTCTTTGTCGAGGTCGAGACCGTCGAAGAAGGTCCGGCCGCCGAGCCGGAACTCGTCGCGGGTGAGCTTCCCGTCGGCGTTCGTGTCGTAGTTCTTGAACCACCTCTCGACGTCCGCGGCAGGGTCCGTTTTCGCGGTCTCCGCAAGAGCCGCCGTCGCGGCGGTCAGGAGCGTGAGGGCGAGGGCGGCGGTGATTGTTCGCATGGTCATGGACTTACGACGATCGAATGGCTCGCAGGTCACTGGACGGGGGCCGTTGCCGGTTTCTCGGTTCTAAGTGATCCTTCCGCGGCGCGAGGCTCAGACAACCGACAACCGACAACTGACAACGCCTACGCACGGAGCGCTGTTCTTGCTGCCGCCTGCGCCCTGCGCCCTGCCCAGAGACCGGCTCAGGCGAAGCTCTTGGGACGGTCGTCGAGTCGGGTGGCCAGGTCGACCATGGCGGCGAAGTAGAGCGGCTCGGTGACGCGGAGCTCCAGCGGACGCTTGAGATCCGAGGCGCGGAGCGAGATGGACTGGTGGTCGGCGTCGACGAGCACTTCGTCGACCTTGGGGATGCCGATCTCGATCTCTTTGGCTCCTTCCACGACCACCCGCTTGTTCGTGATCCACGCATTCGTCTCCGCTCCGTCGGCGGTGCGGATGGGTGCGGTGTACAGGCAGTACTCGTTGAGCCCGAGCGTGATGGTGGTGTTGCAGCGCGGTGCATTGCGATGATCGACACCGCGGAGGCGCTCGAACTGGCTCTCGGAGGAGGTGTCGGTTGGAACATCTTCCGGTTGAATGGCGAAGCCCTCCTGGATGGAGCGGATGACCTTCAGTTGGGCCTCGCCCAGACGATCGTCGGCAAGGAACTGCCAGAGGACGGTCGAATAGAGTGCATGCTTGACGGCGCTGGCATCCTCGGCGATCAACCCCGCGGCCTCGCTGGAGCGATCCATCAGCTTCGCCACTTCCGCGGCGCGGTCCGGCCCGACGCGAGCCAGCGTCGAGAAGCCGACGTTGAGCACGGTGCCGATGGCGGTATCCGCCCACACCGCGTAGGGAAGATCGAGTTTCTCGTTCTCGGCCAGTACTTGGGCCAGGGCCGCATCACTGGGGTCCTCCCGAAGGCGTTCCAGGGAGGTCGTGTAGGCGGCGAGAAGCTCTCGATTGCGAGCGTCGCGCTCTTCGCGCTCCTGGCGTTTCCGGTCCTCGGCCTGCCGGATCACGCGCCGCTTCTGCCAGGCGATGACGATCGGCACAGCGATCAGGATCAAGCCGAGAATCACCTCCACCCATCCCTGAGGCTTACCGTCGCTGAGGACCGCGAAGCCCACCAGCAGGAGCAATGCGCCGAGAATCATTACGGCCAGCATCGCCAAGCCTTTGCCCGTGCCGTCGACGAGCGAGGTCCAGAAAGGTGTTCCGGCGATTGAGCGTGGCTTGGGAACTTCGGGACTGCGGATGGGCCGCAGGTCGGCGGAGTAGAAGATCTCGGGCCGGTGCCGGACGAATTCTCCGGCGGGGCCGGTGCTCATCTCCGCATCGGAGTCGATGGACTTCAGCTCGCGGCGCCGGCCGACCGCGAAACGAAACAGCGAATTGCCGAGCGACTTCTGTACGGTAAAGCTCATGACGCACTCAACGGTGCGACCTTCATGCCCGATTTGGAGCGGGACCGCTTTCCGTGCCGCGGAACGAGACCGCGCGACTCAGAAAAAGTGACGGAGCAGGCGAGTGACGACCACTCCGCCTCCGCCGATGAGGAACGTGAAGTAGGCGATGGTGGCGAGGTTGGAGAGGTGTCCCAGAAGGATGCAGACGCCGTCGCGCTGCATCAGTCCGATGGCGAAGAACAGGACGGCCACCGCCGGAAAAGTGTTGCTGAACGGGATCAGACCGAACGGAGCCATCAGCAACAGAGCGCCGAGGACCAGCGCGAGATTGTTGATGGTGGCGGCCAGTCCGTCAGAGGTGAGCCATGGAATGCGATGCGGCCGGCTCACGCGCTCGAGGCGGCGAAACCAGACGAGGCCGCGACCCAGCGCGGCCCGGAGTTTCATGGTCGAGACCATGCGGTTCTCGAGCTTTCGCGGAATCCACAGGTCCCGCTTGAACAAGCGGCTGAATGACACCAGCAGGATGGCTCCGCCGAAGACTGTGCTCACACCCGGAATGGACACGGGGATGAGGAAGACCACCGCCAGGAAGGCGGTCAGGAGCATCAACCCCTCTTTCCCAATGAGGTCGCGGATCTCGCTCAAGGTCACGCCCTCGGGTGGCAGAGCATTGATGGCGGTTTCGATCTTTTGGGTCAGTGAGTGCCGGTGCAAACGCTCTTCCTCCAGGTTCCACGCTGCATTGGGGGCGCCCAGCCGGGGGACGGCCCGTTGGGTTCGTTCCCGTCCCAGACACGCATTCCTGGCGGTTTATTCGCGGGGGTGTGGATCAGGGTCACCGAAGGGTGCCGAGGAAGGCTGCCAGATCCTGGGCGTCGGTCGGTGTCAGTTCGATGGGCGGCATGCTGCTCTGCGGGTTCATCGTCGACGGGGCCTGAATGAAGCGGACGAGGTTGGCGGGAGTGTTCTGCACGGTGCCGAAACTGAGGGTGGCCCGCGAGGCCACGCCCTGAAGCGACGGCCCGAGGGAACCGTTCGGTCCTTCGACGCCCGGGATCACGTGGCAGATCGTGCATCCGTACTGCGCCGCGAGAGCTTGACCGCGGGCGGGATTGCCGGAAAGAGCGGCGGTGCTCTGCACGGGTTGTGGCGTCTCTCCGCGATTGCAAGCGACGGTGAGGAGGAGCGCGAGAAGTGCCAGTGGTTTCATTCGGCGTGGAGTCTAGCCCGAATGGATTCACGACCAATGTGATTTGCAAGGTCGGTGTTTTCTTCGGGGACGTTCACCCCAGAGACACAGCGCGGCAGAGCCGCAACCCAACGCTGCGAACCAGTGTGGAGCGGTGGGCTTTAGCCCACCGGGCGCTCGCGAAGAGTGCGCCGAAGTCGCGTGAGGCTCTCGGGAATCTCGTGCCGAAAGCCGCGTGCTTCGTCCAAGCCGAGACGGCAGAGGGGAAGCTCTTCGCGAGAGCGCGGAGGGCTAAAGCCCACCGCTCCACAGCAACCGTCCCCTTTAACGGCACGACGCCGCACGTTTTATGCCGCGCCAGGCCGTTGTTGCGTTGGGTTGTCGGTGCTGGGTGAAACAGCCTTGGTCACCGCCGTCCGAGGAGCGTGTCGACGGGAGCGTAGTCGTCGGTGAGGAGCAGAGCGTCTTTCCGCGGACGTTCGACGCGCAGCCCTTCGATCGCGGGGACCAGGAAGGGCAGTCGTGCGGCAGGCGATCGCTTGGCGCGGTCGAGTAGGTCTTCCGGCTGCAGGATCATCGGGACGTGGCTGGCCAAAAGTTCGCCCTCGGTGCGGAGGACGGACGGGAAGACGCTGTTCATCGTCTTGTGCAGCGCGGGCAGCAGATTCGATGTGGCGTACGCGCAGTGGTAGTGAAGGATCCCGTTGTCCGTGAGGTGAGCGGAGGCCTCCTGGAAAAACTCGCGCGTGGTGAGGTGTGGCGGCATGGTGTCGCCGTAGCGATTGGTGGTGTAGGCGTCGACGAGGATGAGGTCCCAGCGCTCCGCGGATCTCTTGAGGAACGTGCGGCCGTCCATCACGTGGATGCGCAGGCGCGGGCCCGGGGTGACGTGAAAGAAGCGCGCGGCGACATCGACGATGAGCGGATCGACTTCCACGGCATCGATCTCGACGCCCGGATAGTCGTGCAGAAACTGGCGCACGGCTGTGCCTCCGCCGAGGCCGATGAGCAGGACGCGCTTGGGCGGGCGCATCAACGCTCCGATGTGGAAGGCGTCGGTGTAGGGGAGGCCGGGCCCGTTGGGGTCGCGAAGGATCATGCGCGACTGGATGCCGAGGTCGAACTTGACCTCGCGGAGGGGTCCGCGGTCCCGCACGAGGACGCGGTGGTAGGGACTGTCGCCGAGAAAGATCGTGCGCGTGTTGGGCAGCTCTTCGGTGAGGGAACGGTCGAGTGAGGCGGAGCGCACGAAGGCCGTGCTCGCGAGCAGCAGCAGGATGAGGCCAGCGCCTGCGATCAGCGCGCGCCGGGTGCGAGGCTCGACGGTGCCAGCCGGGCCGGAGGCGGTGAGCGCGACCAGGAGGGCCGTGGCACAGGTCGCCGCGGCGACGAAGACCACCGTGGCGCTGACGCTGGCCAGCCAGTCGATCAAAAGAAACGCGGTGGCCACGCTCCCGGCGATGCTGCCCGCCGTGGAAAGGGCGGAGATCGATCCCGCGGTCGAGCCGCTGTGGCCGGTGGTCGTGGAGAAGAGGCGGATGGCAATCGGCGAAGTCGCCGCGAAAAGAACGGTGGGAAACGCGAACAGCACAGTCGTGGCCAGGAAGGCGTGCAGCGAAAGAGCGAGCGATGATTCCGCGAGACGCGGCGAGAACGTGGCGTCGATCCAAGGCACCACGAGCAGCGAGGCCGCGGAGGCCAGCAAGGTCGTCACGAGCGTCGACGAGCGGGGCCAGCGATCCGCGGCGCGGCCTCCGGCCCAATACCCGATGCTCATCGCAGCGAGGAAGACGGCGATCACGGCGGTGGTCTCGCGGAGAGCGGAGCCGAAGGTCTTCCCGATGATGCGGAAGGCGGCCACTTCGAGGGACATCAGCAATGCCCCGGCGGCAAAGACCGCCACACGCAACGCGGAACGTTCGATCCACGACATGCCGCCAAGCATACGCGGCGATGGTGCGCCCGCGGAGCGCTGGGCCGTGTTGTCAGTTGTCAGTGATCGGTTGTCTGCACCCGGTCGCGCCACGGATGGATCACCACGAACTGAGAACCGACAACTGACAACCGTTAGCAGGCAGCGTCGTTTTTTCGGAAGGGGAGGATCTCGCCGCTGTCCTTCGCGTTGGCAATTTCCTCTTCGCTGGAAAGGGCCGCGGCCGTGATGAGATCGCCGAGGACGTCGATGTCGAAGGGTTTTCGCAGGATGGAGTGCACGACCGAGCCATCCAAACGGCGCAGTGAGGCGGAGTCTCCCGCGCTGATGACGATGATGGCCGGCCGCCGCCGGTTGCTGGCTTTGATGTAGTCGATCAGGCCATATCCATCGACGTTGGGCATCATCAAGTCGAGGACGACGACGGCGTACTCGTCGCTCTCGAGTTTCTCGATGGCTTCCGCGCCATCGCGCGCACTGACCACCGGATGGCCAGCCCGCTCGACGATTTTCGCAACGAGAGCACGAATGGCAGGCTCATCGTCCACCACCAAGACCCGACCCTTGGGACCCATTGCGCATCGGCAAAGCAAATTCAGTGCCTGTGAGAGCGCAGCCAGCCCGCAGCAACCCGCAATTCGCCCTCCGTCGTCTCCGGCTGACAGCAGCGGCACCGAGTACAATCCGCGCCGCATGAATGCGGCCTGGGCTCTGCTGGCTTTCGCCATGACGCTGGCCGGCGGGGCGTTCGCCTTCCGGTACCAGAAGTCTCTTCACGCCATCATGGCGTTCTCGGCGGGCCTGCTCATCGGCGTGGTCTTTCTCGACCTGGTGCCGGAGATCGCCGAGGCGTCGCATGAGAGCGGCCTGCCGATGCGCAATCTCATGGTGGTGCTGGTGTGCGGTTTCATGGGCATTTTTCTGCTCGAGAAGCTGACCATCATCCATGGCGAGAAGACTCACGGTGCGCCGGGGCATCGCCATGCGGTCGGTCTGGCGGGAGCGCTGGGGCTTTCCTTCCACAGTTTCCTGGACGGGCTTGCCATCGGCGTCGGCTTTCAGGCGGGAAGAGAAGTCGGGTTCGTGGTGCTCGCCGCTGTGTTGGCCCACGATTTCGCCGATGGCCTGAATACAGTGACGTTCATGCTGGCCACGCGCAACAGCCGCTGGCGCACGATCGCGCTGCTGGTGGTCGACGCACTGGCGCCGGTGGCCGGAGCGCTGACGGCCACGATCCTGACAATCGATCCGCGCCTGCTCGGCTATCAGCTCGCGTTCTTCGCCGGCTTCCTGCTCTACCTCGGCGCCAGCGACCTGCTTCCCCACGTCCACGAGCGCCCCCGCTTCGCCCTCATCTTCTCCACCATCGCCGGACTCGGCACCGCCGGAGTCATCGTCTGGGTTCTCGGCGCGCTGCATTGAACTAGCCCCGCTACGCGGTACCCAGCCGCCTCCGGCGGCGAAAGCGGAGCGCCGGCGTCCCGCCGGCTGGCCGGGGGGCGTCCTCGCCCCGGGTGGGGGAGGGTGCCTTGCGCGAAGGACGTTCGTTTGGCGATGCTGGGTTTCGGCTTCGAATGCCCACCGCCCGCGGCGGGACGCCGCAGGGCCAGCCGGCGGGACGCCGGCGCTCCTCGGCTCTAGCCCGCGGCTCAGAAAGCGCATTCAACCGACAACGGACAACCAACAACCAGCAGCGCTACAGAGACTTCGTGTTGTCCTTTGGATTGCGGTCGATGAGCTTGTTGAAGACGTCGATGCCGGCTTTGACGGGGGTTCCGGTGACCACGACTTCGAACGTCTGCTCCGGCTTGGTGATGTGGCGCTTCTCGGCGAAGAGGACGGTGTCCTTGTCGCCGAGGACGCCGATGTCGATCCAGTCGTCGATGGGCACTTCTTTCTCTTCGCCCTTGGAATCGGCGCGGAACTTCTTCGAGGTGACGGTCATCTTGACCGTGTACTTGCCGTCGGGACGCTTGGTCGCGCTGACCGTGCGGGCCTGATTGTCGAAGAGCACGATCCGTTCGAAGAGGTCGGTGATGAGCTCCTGCTTGTCCGCCGGAGCCTCGGCGCGGAAGTAGCGGACGAGCTCCTGGGCCGTGGTGTACGGCGGCTGATCGTAGGCGTAGTCGCGGATGAACTTGCTGAGGGCGCGATTGACGGCGGCCTCGCCGATGGCGTCGCGCAGGGCGTACATCACCAGGCTTCCCTTACGGTAGTGGATGTAGCCCTGGTTCTCGACGAGGGAGAGCGGCATCTCGGCGATGAGCTCTCCTCCGCGATCGCGGAGGTACCGGTCGAGCTCGTACCGGAGGAACTTCTGCATCTTGGCCTGGCCGTACTCCTTCTCCATGACCATGAGCGCGGAGTACTGGGCCATGGTCTCGACGATCATCGTGCTGCCCTGCACGTTGCCTCCGATGACCTGGTGCGCCCACCACTGGTGCGCCACTTCGTGCGCGGTGACGTAGAAGACGTAGTCGATGTGCTCGTCGCCTCGGAGATCGGCGACGAAGCCGATCGATTCGGAGAAGGGGATGGTGTTCGGAAACGACTGCGCGAAGCGGGCGTAACGCGGGAACTCCAGGATGCGCACCTGCTTGTGCTGGTACGGAGAGAAGTTGACCGTGAAGTAGTCGAGCGACTTCTTCACGCTGTCGATCATCCGGTCGACGTTGTACGGGTGTTTGGCGTCGTAATAGATCTCGATGGGCACGTCGTGCCACTGATCGCGTTTGACCTGGTAGCGCGCGGAGAGGTAGGACCAGAAGCCCAGGATGGGGGAGGTGGTCTTGTAGTGGAAGTATCTGCGTCCACCTTCGGTCCACTCGCGCTGGAGGTAACCGGGCGCGATGGCGATCTGGTCGGCGGAGGTGCTCACGGTGGTGTCGAGGCTGATCCAGTCGGACTCGTTATTGAGGCCGTTGTCCATGCGCGCGCGCATGTCACTGGGAGGGGCCTGCCGTTTCGGCTCGCCGAGGCCGTACTTGCGGCGTTTGTTGCGATCCTGCAGTTCGATGCCGCTCTCGTAGCCGAGGTGCGGGAAATAGGTGCTGCTGTCGAAGAACGTGCCGTTGGCGACGATGTTGTTGTTGGCCGGACCGTTGGGGAAGCCTTTCGCGGTGAAGGCATTCTCGAAGCGCATGGTCAGTGAAGCGCCTGGCGCGAGCGGCGGGTCGAGGGTGAAGATCGTGTAGCCGAATGGGCGATCGTCGGACTTCACCTTGGCGCCGGGGATCTCCACTTTCCAACTGGTGAGCGTTCGTGGATTGTTGGTGACGTGCAGCTCGGCGAGAGCCTGCGTGGTCTTGTTGACCATCGTGTACTCGCCACGGATGACCACGGCGCGACGCTCGGGAAAGATCTGCACGTCTGCCTTCACCGCGGTGATGCGCGGCTTCGGCAAGTGCTCGTACTTTTTGTACTTCTTCTCGGCGTTGGCCTGCAGCTCTTCGCCCTGCTTGGTGGTCTGGTACACGTTGAGGACGTTGGTGTTGTAGTAGATGTAGCAGCCCGTGGAGACGAAGGCGGCCAGGAGCACGGCCAGCGTGACCATCACCGGAGGGCCGAATCGCTGCCGCGCGATGGACAGGCGCTGCCGCAAACCATCCTCGGTGCCGCGCACCCAGAGCAGGTGGCAGAACACGAGGAACACGGCCACGAAGAGCGCCCAATAGCCATTGAAGACCGTCATCGGCCAGGCGAAGTGGCCATAGCCGTTCATGTCGGAGAACGTGGCCGGAGGGGTCGACGCGTAGCGGTAGAGGCGGTGCTCGAGGTCGAGCGCGGGCAAGGCCCGGGCGAGGATGAACCACATCATCACGCCCAGGAAGGCCACGAACTTCTGGTTGAACAGCACCTGCATGATGAAGGCGAGGGCCGTGATCAACAGGAGCAGCGAACCGATCTGCAGGAACACGCCTTTCGCATACACGGCCAGCTCGTAGTCGTGATAGCCCTTCGCGGTCTGAATGAGAATCGACGTGAGGATGGCCGCGGTGAGTGTGGCCAGGGCCACGAAGACGAGGCCCGTGAACTTGGCCGCCCATTGCGCCCAGGTGGGCAGCGGCATCGCGTCCGTGACTTCGTTCAGCTTCAGGTTGCGCTCGCGCCACACGATGTCACCGGCGTAGAAGGCCGTGATGAGCATGGCGAAGATGGTGAACGCGCCCTGGATGATCTCGACCATCAAACCGGTCCGCGGATAGACCGGCGTGTCGAAGAGACTCTCGAGACCGGTGCTGCTGCCCCAGATGTTCAGCATGCCCAACGTGAGCATGATCAGGAACGGAATGCCCTTGAAGATGGTCGACGCTTCCAGCTTGACGGCCGCCAGGTACTGCCGCCACGATGCTGCGCGTCCGAAGGTCTGCGTTACCGATGGGAGCTTCGCCGCCACGCGGTCCAGTGGCAGGAGCGTCTCATCCTCGGGGTCCGGCTTTCTCTTGCGGCTCTTGCGGGTGCCCGTGGTGAAGTCGAATTTCCAGCAGGCGAAAGCGAAGATGGCCAGGGCGATGCCGATCCACAGAAGGCGATTCCAGAGATAGAGTCCCTCGAGCGGCAGGACCATCGTGTTCTTCTGGAACACGGTCCAGTACCGCGTGCCGATGCCGAAGGCGGCGAAGCCGAAGGGATCGAGCATGGCCGCGAGCCGCTCGTTCTCCAGGCTCTCGAGCATCGTGCCGGAGACGCCGAGGGCCACGAGGAAGGCCACGGCGCTGGCGTAGGTGGCCATGAGGCTGCGGGTGAGAGCGGCCACGGCGAAGAAGATCGCGCCGACGAGCAGCAGATTGGGCGCGACCATGACCAGCGTCGCGTAGAGGTACGGCCAGAGCTCGAAGGGACCCAGCCGCTCTTTCTCCAGCCAGGGCATGAGGCTGCCGATCATCACGGCTCCGACCACGCCGGCGTAGATCAAGACCGCGACGGTGAAGGAGCCGAAGAAGCGGCCGCCGAGAAACTGCCACTTCTTGATGGGCGCACTGAAGAAGAGCGCGTCGGTCCCCAGCTCGAAATCGCGGTGAACGGAGTTCGCCACAAAGGCGGTGGTGGTGAGGATACCGAAGACGCTCATCACCAGCAGGAACTGCATGATCACAAAGGGGGCATTGCGGTTGACGTTGCCCACGGCGCCGCCGAGGGTCACCGCGTCCGTCGTCACCGCGCCGAAGGTGATGAGGAAGTAGACCAGCAGCAGGATGTAGAAGAGCGGACCCTTGAGGTGGTACTTGAGCTCGAAGCTGGTGATGGCTTTGAACATAGTCAGTCGCTAGCGTCGCATTCGAGTTGAGTGCTGGGTGCTGTGTGCTGGGTGCTGAGTAGAGACCCCGGATCGGGTTGCACGCAGCACGCAGCACGCAGCACTCAGCACCTCGTCACGCCGCACGCTCCTCCGCTCGGTGCAGGGTGGAGAAGTAGACGTCCTCGAGGCTGGCCGGGAACGGCTCGAAGCCGTCGGGCTGGGTCTCGCTGTAGACGTGGACCACGGTCCGGCCGGAGACGAGCTTGGTGGAGATGACGGCATGCTCCTGCTGCAGGGCGGGGAGGTCGGCCTTGTCCACTTTGCGCCGCCAGATCTTGCCCTCGACGTCGCGCAGGGCATCGGCGGGATCGCCTTGGGCGAGCACGCGGCCTTTGGAGATGATGGCCATGCTCGAGCAGAGGTCGCTGACGTCTTCGACGATGTGCGTGGAGAGGATGACGATGACGTTCTCGCCGATCTCGGCCAGGAGGTTATGGAAGCGCACGCGCTCGCCGGGATCGAGTCCGGCGGTGGGCTCGTCGACGATGATCAGTTGCGGATTCCCAAGGAGGGCCTGTGCGATCCCGAAGCGCTGGCGCATGCCCCCGGAGAAAGTGCTGAGGTTCTGTTTGCGCACTTCGTAGAGGTTGGTGCGGTGCAGGAGCGCGGCCACGAGCTCTTTCCGTTCGCCTCGATTCTGGATTCCCTTGAGGATCGCAAAGTGATCGAGCAAGGCCTCGGCGGTGATGCGTGGGTACACCCCGAACTCCTGCGGCAGATAGCCAAGCACGCGACGTACTTGGTCTTTCTGGCGCAGGACGTCGAGGCTCCCGAGCGTCACGCTGCCGGAATCGGCTTCCTGCAGCGTGGCGATCGTCCGCATCAGCGTCGATTTCCCGGCGCCGTTCGGTCCGAGCAGACCGAACATGCCCGTGGGGATCGTGAGGTTGACATCCTGGAGAGCCTGGACCCCATTCGGATACCGCTTCGAGAGGCCTTCGATGCGCAGTTCGAGTGACATGCGACTCCTATACGGTTTTCTGGGTGCTTGGTTTTTCTTTGGGCGGAAGGTGGACGGTGGACTTGGTGGACGCGGTGGACGATGGGGACGATGGGTCCACTCAGTCCAGCGGCCTTAAAGTGGTGCGTCGGGAAACGGATTGACGGTCTTGGCCACCGGAGCGACCGTCTTGAGATAGTCGTAGATGGCGCCGAGGTCCTCGTCGGTGAGGCCGGAGTAGGCGATCCAGGGCATGAGGGTGTTCTTGCCTTTGGGGGCCGGGGGCGCGGTTTCGGCGGTGTAGTTGGAGAAGGCGCGGAAGCGGGCGATGAACTCGTCCTTCGTGGCCTGGCCCATGTAGGTCGCCGGGTGCGGGGTGATGTTGGCGGTGACGACACGGAACTCGGGCGTGAGCATCTCCCAACCTCCGGCGAAATCCTGTCCCGGCAGAGGATTGCCCTTGTCATCTTTGGGCGTGTGGCATTCGGCGCAGGCGGCGATGGTGACCAGGTACTTGCCGTACGCGAGGTGATTGCTGGGGGACGGTGCCGTGACCGGTTCTTCGACCGGCTGCGGGATGAACTTCTCGATGAAGTTGAGGGGCGGGTTCAGCGACTTGGCAGGTTTGGCGTAGCGCACCGGCCGCAAGGTGCGGAGGTAGGTGACGACCGAGGCGGCATCCTCGTCGCTCATGTGGCGGTAATGGCGGTAGGGCATGATCGGGAAGAGGGCGTTGCCCTCGCGATCGACGCCTTCGCGCATGGCGCGCAGGATCTCTCCGTCGGTCCAGTTGCCGAGACCCGTCTCTGTGTCGGGCGTGAGGTTGGACGCGGCCAGCACTCCGGGGAAGCCCATCTTGTCGTTCCAGACAAAGCCGCCCACGCCCTCGCGGCCGGGCTTGAAGGGGAGGCCGTATGCGGAGGTGCGCTCGGAATGGCAGTCGAAGCAGATCGACACGTGATGGACCAGGTAGCGGCCCCGCGCGAGCCGCTCCGGGGTGGCGGTGACCGGCTGCGCGATGGGCGGACGTTGAGCGGGCTTGCGCAAGGCGAGATACGAGACCGCGATCCCCGCGAGCGCAAAGAGAACGAGCACGACGATACCGACAACCTTGAAGAAGGTTCGCATGGATCTCCTCGATGTTTGGAACAACCCGGACCGGCTCTATTCTACGCGAACGCGCGGCGTGCCCGCCGTGTTGTGAGGCCTGATGACCACCATCGATTCGCCTGTTGGACCGCTCCGCATCGTCGTGGATGAAGAGGGAAGACTGCTCGAGCTGTCTTTCCATTCGGGACGGGAGACCGGCCCTCCCTCCGAGTCCTCCCACGCGAGGAAAGTGGTCGAGCAATTGCGCGAGTATTTCAGCGGGCGGCGAAAGAACTTCGAGCTCGAGCTGGCGCCACGCGGGACTCCATTCCAGCTCGCCGTGTGGGGACAGCTCTGCAAGATCCCTTACGGGGACACCATCTCGTACGCCGAGTTGGCCCAGCGCATCGGGAAGCCTTCCGCGATGCGCGCCGTGGGAGCGGCCAACGGCGCCAACCCCATCGCCCTGATCATCCCCTGTCACCGCGTCATCGGCGCGAATGGCTCGTTGACCGGTTATGGCGGCGGCATCGAGCGGAAGCAGTGGCTGCTCACGCTCGAAGGCAGGAGACTGTTTTGAATCGTTGTCGGCGGCCGGCCGGCGGTTGACTCAGAATGATCCGCGGCGCGCTCTCTTCTCAGCGCGCTTTCCGAAGGAGCCCTCATCCAATGCTGATCGCGTCCCTGATTCTTGCCGCCACGGTGGACCCTGTCCTCGCCAACTACGAGAAGCATCAGAGCCAGAAGCTGGTGCCGATGCTGGTGGAGGTGCTTCGTTTCCCCACGCATCAATTCGATGCGGAAGCACACGTGGCCCAGAAAGCATGGCTGCTGAAGACCGCGGCGGATTTGAAGTTCGTGGCGCGCGACGCGGGGAAGATCACGGAGATCGAGTTGCCCGGTCCCGAGGGCGCTCCGGTGTTGGGGCTGGTGATTCATGGAGACGTGCAGCCGGCCGAGGCGGACGCGTGGTCGTTCGCGCCGTACGAGGGACGCGTGGAAAACGGCTTCGTGATGGGGCGTGGCGCGGCGGATGACAAGGGTCCGCTGGTGCAGGCGCTGCTGGTCATGAAAGCGCTGGCGGAGAGCGGCATTCCGCGCACGCACACGGTCCGTTTGCTGGTGGGCAGCGAGGAGGAGTCCGCGGCCACGGAGATGGCGGAGTACGTGAAAACGCATGCGCCTCCCGACTACTCGCTGGTGCTGGACTCGGAGTTTCCGGTGGTGGCCGGGGAGAAGGCCTGGGACGGTCTGGGCCTGGTGGCGCCGCTGGCTTCCCGAGAAGGCGTGACCAAACCGTTTCGCGTGGAGTTCATGGATGCGGGACTGTCCCCGAGCATCGTGCCGGATCACGCCGAGGTGAAGCTCCGCTGGACGGACGGCACTTCGGATCTGACCGCGGCGGCGGAGGAGTTGAGCAAGGCCAGGATGCCCGAGGGAACGCGGCTCGTGGTCGGCGGCGGCGAGGGTGGGCAGTTGCGTGTGATCGCGTACGGAAAGTCGGCGCACGCGGGCGTGAATGCGGCAGGCGGACGCAATGCCCTGGTGGCGCTGGCCCGGGCACTGGAGGGCAAGCTGCCCTCGAGCGGAGCGGATGACCTGCTGGCGTTCGCCCGTCTCGCCGGCAAGGATTTGCACGGGACCGGGCTGGGCATCACGCAGAACGATCCGCTGTGGGGCCGCTATGTCGTCAACGTGGCCACGGTGAAGCCGGTGGCGTCCGATCCGTCGAAAGTAATGCTGTACATCAACCTGCGTCGCACGCCACCGCGCACGGGCGCGGAGTCGAAGGCCTATCTCACCGAGCAGGTGGCGCGCTTCAATCAACGCACGGGTGCCTCGTTGACGATCGACGAGAAGTTGTCGTATTTCGACGATGAGCCGCTGGCCTTCAACCCGAACGCGAAGATCGTGCGCCGCCTGATGGATTCGTATGCCCGCGCAACGGGCACGCGTCCGAAGCCGGCCATCTCCGGAGGAGGCACGTACGCGAAGCGACTCCCCAACGCCATCGCCTTCGGCATGTGGTTTCCCGGCAAGCCCTATCCCGGCCACGATGTGGACGAGAAGATCTCCATCGACGACCTGCAACGCGGAGCCCGCGTGCTGGTCCACGCGCTGGTGGACATCGCCACGAAGCCGAAGATCGAGGGAGCGTTCGCGCCTTGACCTTCGTCCCTCGTTTCTCGAGTCGTCGAGTCGTCGAGTCGTCGGGTGGCGAGATCCTGTCATCGTGAGAGGTTGTGCAGAAATCCGCGCGCTTCCCTTTTCGTCATCCTGAGCGGGTCCACGCCGCGCGCGGCGCACTTGAGTGAAGAAACAAGTGCTGCGTGCCTGCCACGAGGGCGACCCCTCATCCGCCTTCGGCACCTTCTCCCCTCTGCGGAGGGGAGAAGGCTCTCGGTGTGTGTGCATCGCGAGGTGGAGTGGTTCATCGCCAGAGTGTTCAATCGAGAGCCTTCTCCCCA